>Ga0302349_1001819_pt1 | contig 15016 bp, 12 predicted proteins | sample PhyAR1_FD_202176 | JGI IMG/M metagenome (GOLD analysis project Ga0302349, IMG submission 202176) | Leaf surface microbial communities from alfalfa plants in UC Gill Tract Community Farm, Albany, California, United States - DLSL A.R1... | ecosystem: Host-associated > Plants > Phyllosphere >...
GATCGGCCTTCCCTGGCCGGCCCCGAACTCTCCACGCTTCCCGGCGTGGCGTTCTGGCCCAACGTCACGCCTCAGCGCTGCGGATAGCCCTTTCAGCAGCAGAGGCGCTCTGGCCTCCACCATCGTGCCCTTTTTAACAGCAGGCACTGAAGCTTCAGAGCAGGCGGGTGCCGCTCCGGGGCAGGCAATCCGCAGCGCTGAACGGAATGAGTCTGCCAGGAGAGCCCGCAGGACGCGGGCGAAAGGCGGGGCGGCACAGGATGTGCCATCTCCGGCGGTCCGTCAGGCAGAGGAATGACGTGAAGGAACCCCGCAGCGGCGCGAGGACCGCCAGCCCCGGAGCGGCACCAGACTGCGTTATCACAGGTCGCTTAATTGGCGAGCACTAACGCAGTGGGCGTCCAGATAGTTACTTCTGCCCGTACCAGGCGTTGTCGCCATGCTTACGCAAATAGTGCAGGTCGAGCAACGTTTGCTGAATCGGCGGCAGGTTAGCGGTCAGTTGCTGACTGAACAGCCCCATGTAAGCCACTTCCTCCAGCACCACCGCGCTGTGGACCGCTGCATGCGCATCTTTGCCCCAGGCAAATGGACCGTGCGAATTGACCAGCACCGCCGGAATGGCGGAAGGAGAGAGCCCACGCTCGGCAAACGTCTCAATAATCACCTCGCCGGTGTTCCACTCATATTGCTGCTGAATTTCCTCATCGCGCATCGCCCGGGTACAGGGGATCTCGCCGTAAAAATCATCGGCATGGGTGGTGCCCCAGGCAGGGATCGGTCGTCCCGCCTGCGCCCAGATGGTCGCATGGCGCGAATGGGTATGGACGATACCGCCAACCTCCGGCCAGGCAAGATAGAGCGCGCGGTGGGTTGCGGTATCTGACGACGGCCGCTTATCCCCTTCCACCACCTTGCCGGTCGCCAGTTCCACCACCACCATATCGTCGCGCGTCATCACCTCGTAACGGACGCCGGAGGGTTTAATGACCATCAGGCCCTGCTCGCGATCGACCGCGCTGACGTTACCCCAGGTGAACGTCACCAGATGGTATTTGGGTAGATCCAGATTCGCGTCCAGAACCTGTTGTTTAAGGTGTTCCAGCATCTCTTCTCTCCTGCTGACAATTGTCCTTAAATTTTGCGGAGTAACCCGCGAAAGGGTATGGAGCAAATCGCTATAAACGCAGAGGGAATTAACTGTGAATGCAAAAATGTGTCGTGATTTCAGAATTGTCTATCTTCGTTATTGGCGAAGAATGAATAAAATTCTCTCAGGCAATGCGTGGACCTGATGGTCCTGCGTTGTGACTCATCCGCTACAGACAGTGGGTCGATGGTGGAGCCAGTTTCGATGCCGACAGGGAAGCGGCAATAATGGGCACACAAGCGGGCTGAGGAAATATCAGAGCTATACTTAGAGTGTTGCCTCTGTGAGCACATCAAAGGAGAAGTTATGACAATTACAATGAAACGAATCACCGCAGCAGTTCTGGCTACCACGTTAGTTGTCGCATTAAGCGGCTGCTCTAACTGGTCTAAACGTGACCGCAACACCGCGATTGGCGCAGGTGCGGGGGCGATTGGGGGTTCAGTATTGACTAACGGTAGCGCACTCGGCACAGTCGGCGGCGCTGCTGTAGGTGGTATTATCGGTCATCAGGTCCATTAATGACCGCATTAAAACAATAATCGGCTACGCTAAGCATCTACTTATCAGTCGGGCTACTTCGGTAGCCCGATTTTTTATTCAGCCGCCCGCCAGTTTGACTTTCATTCCTTTAGCTTCCAGCAGACTTTTCAGCAGGTCGCGTTTGTCGCCCTGAATTTCGATGATGCCTTCTTTCAGCGACCCGCCGCAGCCACACTTCTTTTTCAGCTCAGCTGCCAGTTGCGTTAATGCCGCATCATCCATATCAATGCCGCTGATCAGGCAGACACCTTTGCCTTTACGCCCGCTGGTCTGACGCTGAATGCGCACAATACCATCCCCTTTGGGTCGTTCAGCCTTTGGCTCCGGCTGTGCGATGCGTCCGCTGTCGGTTGAATAAACCAGTGGATTGTCATTTGCCATTAATTTTCCTCCAGACTGTGCAGAATAGCCTGCAACGCCGCAGCGGGATCGGCGGATTGGGTGATCGGACGCCCAATCACCATATAGTCCACACCTGCCTGCTTAGCCTGCAGTGGCGTCATGATACGGCGCTGATCGCCAGCGTCGCTGCCCACCGGACGAATACCTGGCGTAACCAGCGCAAAATCCTGACCGATCACCTGTTTGAAACGGACCGCCTCGTGCGCTGAACAGACCACACCGTCGAGACCGCAGTCGCGCGTCAGCTTCGCCAGTCGTTCAGCCTGTTCGGCCGGCGTAAGCGTAATGCCCAGCCCCAGCAGGTCTTCCTGATCCATGCTGGTCAGCACCGTGACGGCAATCAGCAACGGGGCATCTTTACCATAGGGTAGCAGCGCTTCGCGTGCAGCGTTCATCATGCGCGCCCCGCCGCTGGCGTGAACATTGACCATCCACACGCCTAATTCGGCAGCGGCGGCCACCGCATGGGCAGTGGTGTTGGGAATGTCGTGAAACTTGAGGTCGAGAAACAGCTCAAAACCGCGCTGCTGCAAGGTGGTAATCAGCGAAGGACCAAACAGCGTGAACATCTCTTTGCCCACTTTCAGCCGGCAACTGCGAGGATCAATCTGATCGACAAAACGCAGCGCGCTGTTGATATCGTGATAATCAAGCGCCACCAGAATCGGCGAAGCGGTCACGGTGTGGGGTGAAGGCATGGCATTTCCTCTGCAGTTGGCACCCGCGGGCGCGATAGACAAACGGCAAGCATTCTACCTGCGGCCTCCGGCCATCACAATCGCCATTCTTTGCCTGCCTGACAAAGAGTGCGCCGATGCCAGCTCTGCATTGATAGCAATCATTAGTATGTTGTAACTAACTAGGGTCCCAGAGAAGCCACAATCAGCCAGCTTTTACTGGCCGTCGAGGCCGCGAATCGGTTTAACGGATGACCAGGTGCGGCACGATGGGCAGTGCCAGTAGAGCGCATGGGCAGTGAAACCACACTTCTGACAGCGATAGCGCGGTTTGGTACGAATCTGTTCACCGACCATATCGCGCAGCACCATCAGGCTCTCTTTGGCACGGCCATCCTCGGCTTCGTGCAGGTGAAAATCCATCAGGCGATGGAACACCCGCATAGTAGGATGGCGCTGGAGCTGGCGGTTAATGTAGTTCTGCGCCGCTTCCGGTCCCTGCTGTTGCTCAAGAATATCGGACAGATAGAGTTCAGCGGCAGCACCGGTGTTCTCTTCCACACAGCGTTGCAGAAATTCAGCCCAGGCTTCCGGTTGATTGAGCCGCTGAAAGCAGGTTTCAAGCATCGCCAGCGTTTCGCTCACCAGCTCTTTATCCTGATCCAGCACCCGTTGCAGATGGCCGACCGCTTTCGCGTAATCGCCCTTCTCCATCAGAATCCGGCCCATCATTATCGAGATGCGCGCGCTCTGCCGATCGGCCGCCTCCCCTTTCTTCAGCAGCGTCATAGCGCGGTCAAGATCGTCGCTGCTCATCGCCTGTAACGCCAGTTCGCAGTAGAAATGAGCGATCTCAATTTTCTGCTTCTCTTTCCCCAGCTTGACCAGCCGCTCCGCCACCTCGATCGCCTGCTGCCAGTCGCTGGTCGCCTGATGGATCAGCAATAACTGCTGCAGCGCGCCGATACGGAAATCGGTTTCATCGGTGAGTTGCTTGAACATATCTTCTGCGCGATCGTACAGACCGGCCGCCATGTAGTCGCGACCCAGTTGCTGAATGGCCAGCAGACGTTGTTCATAGCTCAGGGAGGCACTTTCCATCAGCGCCTGGTGAATGCGGATGGCGCGATCGACTTCGCCGCGTGAGCGAAACAGATTACCCAGCGTCAGGTGGGCTTCAACGGTGCCGCTGTCCTCTTTCAACATATCAAGGAACAGGTCGACCGCTTTATCCTGCTGGTTAGAGAGCAGGAAGTTGACGCCAGCGACATATTCGCGTGACAGGCGGTTAGCTTCCTGTTGCTTGTCCTGCTGCGCGCTGCGGCGGCCCATATACCAGCCATACGCAGCCGCAACCGGCAGTAACAGAAACAGCAGCTCAAGCATCGATGTTTATTCCCGGCCAGCCGGTGACGATGGCACGGTTGCAACCACACTGCTCTGCTCAATTTGCGCCTGCATGCGCTTAATTTTTCGATTGGCATTGGCCAGTGAGACGCGGGTACGTAACCAGAACAGACCACAGATCAGCCAGCCGAGCACAAAACCGGCACCAAAGAGCGTTGCCAGTAAGGTCGAGATGCTGAACTCACCCTGCGCCAGCAAGTAGTTGAAGGTGATAACCTGGTCGTTATGCGCGCCTAAGGTGACGGAAATAATGAAAATCACCAATACCACTAAAAAAATCAGCAAATATTTCACAGTGCATCCTGTTGTGAGGTTGTCAGTAGAATTATGCCAAAACTCCAGCAAAAATGCTGCTCCCAGCAGCATCGGACGGCCCGCTTTTACGCCAGCCCGATCAATAATATGGGGACTTTGTGGTGAATTACAATCAGGGCTCCCGCTGTGCCACCTCTTTTTGCTCGGCAGGTGGCAGGGTTAACGGACCACAGACACGTTGTGCCAGCCAGGTCGCCAGGGTGACCAGTAGCCAGGAGAGAACCGTTGCCATTGCCAGATCCCGCGGCCAGTGCATCCCCAGCAGCAGACGACTGGCCATGACGCCCATCGCCCAGAGAAAAACGATCACCACGGTTTTGTAGTGGCGGCGCGGCCACAGCAGCCCTATCGCCAGCAGTGCCCAGCTGGCGGCAAACATGGTATGGCCCGAAGGAAACGCAAAGCCGGTCTCAAAGGCCCAGTGACGTTTCAGCCAGCCCGGAATCTGCGTTTCATCAGCAATCAACGCCGTCACCATCTCGCCACGCTGTTTGCGTTTCAGTTCATAGAACGCTTTATCATCCAGCCCGTGATGTTCTTCCAGCCAGATCACATAGGGACGCGGCTCCTGAACCTGTTCTTTAATAAAGGATTTGGTGTACTGTCCCGCCAGAATAGTGGCGTTCATGATCAGCAACAGCAGAATCGCTGGCTTCAGGCGAAAGCGCAGACACCAGAGAACCCAGGCGCTCAGCACCACGCTGCTGACAATTCCCCACGGGTTGGTGACCGTTTCGGTCATCCAGAACAACCCTTTTAATATCGCGTTGCTTTCGCCCGGTTGCCATTGCCAGCCGGATAACCAGACGCCGATCGGCATGATTAATAGCAGTAACATCCCGAAGGTGGTGCGACGCGAAATTTTATACATCCTTTTCCCTTATCTCGGTGACAAATCGCAAAAACAGCATAACTTTAGCTTAAAAAAGAATAACATAACCGTTATCGATTAGATAATCGTGCTTTATCACATCAATTGCTCTGACAGATTACCAGCCCGCCTGTGGGTTGTGGCACAATATTGCACGTTTGTCAGGCCACACTGGCCTGTGCGCTATCATGATGATAGTGCATCCTCTGAAGGTTCTGGAGAGTCACATGCAGCTTAAACGGGTGGCAGAAGCCAAACTGCCCACGCCATGGGGAGATTTCCTGATGGTCGGTTTTGAAGAATTGGCAACCGGACATGACCACGTTGCGCTGGTCTTTGGCGATATTAATGACAACGAGCCCGTGCTGGCGCGCGTGCATTCCGAGTGCCTGACTGGCGACGCGCTGTTCAGCCTGCGTTGCGACTGTGGCTTCCAGCTGGAAGCGGCGTTGAACGCCATCGCTGAAGAGGGCCGCGGCGCGCTGCTCTATCACCGCCAGGAAGGACGCAACATCGGGCTGCTGAATAAGATCCGCGCCTATGCGTTGCAGGATAAAGGCTACGACACGGTTGAAGCGAACCACCAACTGGGCTTTGCCGCCGATGAGCGCGACTTCACGCTGTGTGCCGACATGTTTAAATTGCTTGGCGTTAATGAAGTGCGTCTGCTGACTAACAATCCACGCAAAGTGGAGATCCTCAGTGAGGCAGGCATTAACATCGTTGAGCGTGTGCCGCTGGTGGTGGGTCGTAATCCTAAGAATGCCCACTATCTCGATACTAAAGCGGAAAAGATGGGGCATTTACTGCCGAAGTCGTAAAGAGAAAAGCCGGGTTTCCCCGGCTTTTTTATTAGTCCAGCATGTTCCGGATGACGTAGTGCAGAATACCGTCGTTGCGGTAATAGGTCAGCTCGTTACCGGTGTCGATGCGGCAGCGGGTATCCAGCTCCTCTTTACTGCCATCGGCACGGGTCAGGGTGACTTTCACCGTGCATCCCGGCGCCAGCGCGCTCAGGTTTTCGACGTCAATATGTTCTTCACCGGTCAGACCCAGCGTTTTACGGCTTACGCCCTGTGGGAACTCCAGCGGCAGTATTCCCATGCCGATCAGGTTCGAACGGTGGATACGTTCAAAGGATTCGGCAATCACCACCCGGACACCCTGCAGGCGCGGTCCTTTGGCCGCCCAGTCGCGGCTTGAGCCCGATCCATACTCTTTCCCGGCAATCACCGCCAGCGGAATGCCTTCCGCCTGATACTTCATCGCGGCATCATAGATAGCCAGCTGCTCGCCACTCGGATAGTGACGGGTGTAGCCGCCTTCCACGCCAGGCACCATTTCATTACGGATACGAATGTTCGCAAAGGTGCCACGCATCATCACTTCGTGGTTACCGCGACGAGAACCGTATGAGTTGAAATCGTTGCGCTCAACGCCGTGCGACAGCAGATAACGTCCCGCCGGACTTTCTGCCTTGATACTGCCGGCTGGCGAGATATGGTCCGTGGTGACGGAGTCGCCCAGCATCGCCAGTACCCGTGCCCCGCGAATATCCTGCACCGGCTTCGGCTCTTTCTCCATATCATCAAAGAACGGCGACAGGCGAATGTAGGTTGAGCCTTCGTCCCAGTCATAGGTCGCGGCTTCACTTACCTTGATCTCCTGCCATTCCGGCGTCCCGTCAAACACCTCGGCGTACTCTTTGTGGAACATGTCGCTGGTCACCTGCTGCACCGCAGTGGAGATCTCTTCTGGTGATGGCCAGATATCTTTCAGATAGACCGGCTGGCCACTGCGATCGTGCCCGATCGGGTCAGTTTGCAGGTTGATCTTCATGTTACCCGCCAGCGCGTAAGCCACGACCAGCGGCGGTGAGGCCAGCCAGTTGGTTTTGATCAGCGGATGGATACGGCCTTCAAAGTTACGGTTGCCTGACAGCACCGCGCCCACCGTGAGATCGCCTTCCTTGATCGCCGATTCAATTTCATCTTTCAGCGGACCCGAGTTACCGATACAGGTGGTACAGCCGTAGCCGACCAGATTAAAGCCCAGCTTATCCAGATAAGGGGTCAGCTGTGCGACCGCGAGATAATCGGAAACCACCTTAGAGCCTGGCGCAAGCGAGGCTTTTACCCAGGGCTGCCGCTTCAGGCCGCGCTCAACGGCTTTCTTCGCCAGCAAACCGGCAGCCATCAGCACGCTGGGGTTTGAGGTGTTGGTGCAGGAGGTAATAGCACTGATCACCACTGCGCCATCGGTAAGCGTATGGCTGAGTCCGGTGTCACTGTCGGTATAGTCGACGGTTTTGTGCGGCTTCTGCGCGTGATTGACCTCCAGCTCATTGCTGGCGTCAAACGCTGCCGGCACGTCGCCCAGAGAGACGCGATCCTGCGGGCGTTTCGGGCCGGCCAGGCTCGATTCAACCTCGCTCATATCCAGCGCCAGGGTACTGGTGAAACGCGGTTCATCGCCCGGATTACGCCACAGGCCCTGCGCTTTGGCATAGGCTTCTACCAGCGCGACCTGCTCAGCTTCGCGTCCGGTCAGCGTCATGTAACTCAGGGTCACTTCATCCACCGGGAAGAAACCACAGGTTGCACCATATTCCGGTGCCATATTGGCAATGGTGGCGCGGTCGGCCAGCGGCAGATCGGCCAGCCCGTCACCGTAGAACTCGACGAATTTACCCACTACGCCGTGCTTACGCAGCATCTGGGTAACGGTCAGGACCAGGTCGGTTGCGGTGATCCCCGCCCGGAGCTTACCGGTGAGTTTGAACCCCACCACATCCGGAATCAGCATCGAAACCGGCTGACCGAGCATCGCCGCTTCCGCTTCAATGCCGCCTACGCCCCAGCCCAGCACGCCCAGCGCATTGATCATGGTGGTGTGGGAGTCGGTACCAACCAGCGTGTCCGGCCAGGCATACTCTTCGCCATTCAGGGTTTCATGCCAGATCGCTTTACCGAGATATTCCAGGTTGACCTGATGGCAGATGCCGGTGCCCGGCGGAACCACGCGGAATTTATCAAAGGCTTTCTGACCCCAGCGTAAGAAAACGTAACGTTCATGGTTACGTTCCATCTCCAGCTGGACGTTCTGTTCGAATGCGTCATCATCGCCAAAATGGTCAACGGTGACCGAGTGGTCAATCACCAGATCAACCGGCGATAACGGATTCACCTTCGCGACATCGCCGCCCAGCCGGTTTACCGCTTCGCGCATCGCCGCCAGATCAACCACGGCGGGCACGCCGGTAAAGTCCTGCATTAATACCCGGGCAGGACGGTAAGCAATCTCCCGATCGGCATGCGCATCTTTTTGCCAGTCAACCAGCGCCTGAATATCTTCCGCAGTGACGGATTCGCCATCCTGCCAGCGCAACAGGTTTTCCAGTAAAACTTTCAGGGATTTGGGTAGGCGGTCAATATTGCCGAGATGTTGAGCAGCATGGGGAAGACTGAAGATGTGGTAGTTTTTATTGTCGACCTGCAGTATTTCCTGACTCTGCTCGCGTAGGGTAGACGACATAGCTCCTCCTTTATAATCGTGGTCTTTAAACCTCAGAGAGTTAAAGGTTTATGTTAAAGATAGACCACAATTTCGTTAACGTTTTGATTACAACACAAATTGCTACAATCGGCCGTAACGAAAATGCCCCGTCCGGAGACAGGGCATCAGAAAGAGGTGATTTAATTTAAATCAGAGGGTAATCCACACCGCCGCGGACCAGAACGCGAAGCATAAGGCATAAGCGCTAAGCCAGGACATTTTTATGATATTCATTGCGTTCACTCCTTCGCCAGAATGGGCGTACAAAGGCCTGCGTTCATCCGATATAGAGATGAAACCCGTTTGTGTCACTGAGTGTGGAGATGGGCTTTTAATTTGCCCGCCGGAAAGACCGGTAAGAAGAGCAGAAAGAAAATAAACGGTACAGCGAACAGCGTTATTTGGTTTTAGGGTCCAGGAACGACTCGATAAAGTGTCGCTGGTTATCACTCAAATCCCAGGAATCGGGGATAGACACTTTTTCGTCCTTTGCAAGCGGCTCTTTTCCTTTGCAGGAAGCCGGCTTGTGCTGACGCGCAGTCAAAGAACGTTTATGGCTGAGTGTATTTGCCCACATGGCTTTAGCCCCAGATACGCCAGATCATTAATGCAACAACCACCCAGAACAGCGCTGAGGCAGCGAATACGGTCAGCCAGGCTTTACGACGAGTATTGCCAGTGCGCTCAACCTTGGTGCTTTTAGCCGGGAAGCCCGGTTGTACAGTCAGTCGTGTATTCATAGTTTTTGATAATCACTCTCAACAAAATGATTGATAACAACGATTAAGATTTAGGAGGAATCCTAAACGCGTTAAGGCCAAAAATCCAGTTATTTTTATTGAGTAAAACGATTAACGCTATTAATCAATAAGGCCCAATAACGTGTGAAATCATTAACCGCGGAACAAACTTTTAATTAAACGATCACATTGTAAATTTGACTTAATTTCAAATCAGGACCATTCAAAACTAAAGAGCGGATTACAGAACCTGATATCTACCGGCTTTCCATCAGGTCTTAACTGGAGTATGGGAATATTCCTGGCGAGTCGCAAAGCGGCAAAGTGAAAAATGTGTAGTAATTCGCATTTAAGGAAGATCAATCCGAAAACATGTGACCGATGTTTCATTTACAAAAAAATAATAAAAAATTTTGAATCTTATCTGGCGCTAACCGCTAGCAATAAAAAAGGCTGCCAGAGGCAGCCCGGAAAAATCCTGTTGGTTTTCAACGTTACTTAAACGGCAGCTTGATGTCTTTAAACATTGCCTCAATGTCTTCGTTTGAGCGTAACGCCACGGCGGTATCGACCACGTCCCGCGTCAGGTGCGGTGCAAAGCGCTGAATGAAGTCATACATATAGCTGCGCAGAAAGGTACTGCGACGGAAGCCAATCTTGGTGGTGCTGTTGGTAAAGATATCCGCCGCTTCAATACGAATCAGATCAGGATCGGAAACCGGGTCAACCGCCATGCTGGCAATCACACCCACGCCCAGGCCTAATCTTACGTAGGTTTTAATCACGTCAGCATCGGTGGCCGTAAAAACAATCCGTGGGGTTAAACCGGCACGATTAAATGCCGTGTCCAGTTCGGAGCGGCCGGTAAAGCCGAAGGTATAGGTAACCAGCGGATATTCCGCCAGCTCCTCAATAGTCACCTGCCCTTTTCCAGCCAGCGGATGATCAGATGTCACCACTATCGCCCGGTTCCAGTGGTAGCACGGCAGCATAATTAAATCGTCGTAGAGATGCAGCGCCTCGGTCGCGATCGCAAAATCAGCATTCCCTTTCGACACCGCTTCTGCAATCTGCGTCGGTGAGCCCTGATGCATATGCAGCGATACCCGTGGATAACGTTCAATGAAGCCTTTAATCACGCCCGGCAGCGCATAGCGTGCCTGCGTATGCGTGGTGGCCACATAGAGCGATCCTTTGTCCGGCCAGGTATGTTCACCGGCGACCGATTTGATCGCATCCACTTTAGAGAGCACTTCACGCGCAATACGGATAATCTCTTCACCGGCTGGCGTGACCTGCGTCAGGTGTTTACCGCTGCGGGCGAAGATCTGAACGCCCAGCTCATCTTCCAGCATCCGCACCTGTTTACTGATGCCAGGCTGCGAGGTATAGAGTCCTTCCGCCGTCGAAGAGACATTCAGATTGTGGTTAACCACTTCGACGATATAGCGCAACTGCTGTAATTTCATATCTGTTCCGTCCCGGTAAGTTACAGAGTCGCATCCCCGGTTGACGTATTGTCGCCTTAACAGGGTGAAGAAAAGCCATGCATCAGGAAAAGTCGGAAATGCTATAACAACTATATCATTTTAAGTGTGATTGTAGAACGGATTGGTATAAGGCTCAGAAAAAGGCCAGCGAGCGCTGGCCTGTGAGGATTACTTCTTCGCTTCCTGCCATTTGCCATCAATATAGAAGGCAGACCAGCCGGTCGCTTTGCCCTCTTTTTCAGAGGAGACATACTGCTGTTTGGTTTTGCGGCTGAAACGGACCAGGGTTTTATTCCCTTCCGGATCGGTCGCCGGCGCCTCGGCCAGGTATTTCAGCTTCTCTGGCAGACGATCGCTGAAGCGCTGCAACTCTTCTACCAGCGGCGCACGGGTTTCGCGCGATTTCGGGAAGGTGTTAGCGGCCAGGAAGACCCCGGCAGCACCGTCGCGCAGCACGAAATAGGCATCCGACTTCTCGCACGCCAGTTCAGGCAGCGGGACCGGATCTTCTTTCGGCGGAGCCACTTCGCCATTACGCAGAATCTTACGGGTGTTTTTACACTCGTCGTTGGTACAGGCCATGTACTTGCCGAAGCGTCCCATTTTCAGGTGCATCTCGGAACCACATTTCTCACACTCTACCACCGGGCCGTCATAGCCTTTAATGCGGAACTCACCCTGTTCGATCTCGTAGCCGTCACATTCCGGGTTGTTACCACAGACGTGCAGTTTACGCTCGTTATCGATCAGGTAGCTGTCCATGGCCGTGCCACACTTCTGGCAACGACGACGGGCGCGCAGGGCGTTGGTTTCAGCGTCATCCCCTTCCAGAATATTCAGAACTTCATTTTCCGGAATCAGGTTGATGGTCTGCTTGCAGCGCTCTTTCGGCGGTAATGCATAGCCTGAACAGCCGAGGAACACCCCGGTGCTGGCGGTACGAATACCCATTTTGCGGCCGCAGGTCGGGCAGTCAATCGAGGTCAGCACCATCTGGTTCGGCTGCATGCCGCCCTCTTCAGGATCTTTCTCTGCCCGCTCAAGCTGCTGAGTGAAGTCGCTGAAGAAGTTGTCCAGTACCGCTTTCCACTGCGCCTGATTATTGGCGACCTGATCGAGGCTGTTTTCCATGTGAGCGGTGAAATCGTAGTTCATCAGCTCGCGGAAGTTCTCTTCCAGCCGATCGGTGACAATCTCACCCATTTTCTCCGCATAGAAACGGCGGTTCTCGACCCGCACATATCCGCGATCCTGGATGGTTGAGGTAATCGCCGCGTAAGTCGATGGACGACCAATACCGCGTTTCTCCAGTTCACGTACCAGCGAGGCTTCACTGAAGCGCGCCGGAGGTTTGGTAAAGTGCTGGCCCGGCTGCAACTGCTGCAGATCCAGCACGTCGCCCACTTTAACGGCCGGTAACGTCCGATCTTCATCGTTTTTACGCAGCGCCGGCATCACTTTGGTCCAGCCGTCGAAACGCAGCGTACGGCCTTTGGCCTTGAGCTTAAAATCACCTGCCACTGCGGTAATGGTGCTGGAATCATACTGCGCTGGCATCATCTGACAGGCAACAAACTGGCGCCAGATCAGCTGATAGAGTTTTTGCGCATCCGCTTCCATATCTTTTAACTGTTCCGCCACCACTTCCACATCAGAAGGACGAATCGCTTCGTGCGCTTCCTGAGAGTTCTCTTTGCTGGCGTAAGTGTTGGCCGCTTCAGGCAGATATTTCTTGCCGAAGTGGCTTTCGATATAGCCGCGTGCCATGGCGACCGCATCCTGGCTCAGGTTGGTCGAATCGGTACGCATATAGGTAATGTGGCCCGCTTCATACAAGCGCTGCGCCATCATCATGGTTTTCTTCACGCCAAAGCCGAGACGGGTACTGGCGGCTTGCTGCAAGGTTGAGGTGATATAAGGCGCGCCCGGCTTGCTGCTGGTCGGCTTATCTTCACGATCGACAATCTCGTAACGCGCTTTTTCCAGCAGCGAAACGGCCGCATAGGTCTCGTCGCGATTGACCGGGCGGAATGGCTTGTCACCTTTGTGGCTGACGTCCATTGACAGCTCGTCGCCTTTTGGCGTGGTCAGCGCAGCGTTAATTTCCCAGTATTCTTCTGGTACAAACGCTTTGATCTCGCGCTCACGCTCCACCACCAGTCGCACGGCAACGGATTGCACCCGTCCGGCGGAGAGACCACGGGCGATTTTCTTCCACAGCAGCGGAGACACCATATAGCCCACCACGCGGTCCATAAAACGACGCGCCTGCTGAGCATTAACCCGATCGATATTCAGTTCGCCCGGCTTTTCAAACGCCTGACGAATCGCATTCTTGGTGATTTCGTTAAACACCACGCGGCTGAAACGCTTTTCGTCGCCACCGATCACTTCCCGCAGGTGCCAGGCAATGGCTTCCCCTTCGCGGTCAAGGTCCGTTGCGAGATAGATGTGGTCAGCGCTGGCCGCTAACGCTTTAAGCTCGGCAACCACTTTCTCTTTGCCAGGCAGGATCTGATAGTCCGCTTCCCAGCCGTGGTAAGGATCAACGCCCATCCGGCTGACCAGTGCCGCTTTCTCATCTTTTTTAACTTTTTTGACTTTTTTATCTGTCGAGGCGTCAGCACTTTTTTTGGCGGTTGAACCACTGGTCGGCAGATCCCGGATATGACCCACGCTGGATTTAACCACGTAGTCACTGCCGAGGTATTTATTGATTGTTTTAGCCTTTGCCGGGGACTCAACAATAACGAGTGCTTTACCCATATTTACCTTTACCTAATGAAAACATCCTGCTTAACGGGAGAGGATTGGATGCCCAAAAACCCATTGGGTTCAATATTGCTGCGCCTGTTTAACATTTCAAGGCGGAGGGGTCAATCTCAGATCAGACGACGTGGCGTTATGCAACTGCATGATAAAGAGCGCTTTTTCCATCTGACATAATCACACATCCCGGTGCAAAACCCCTGAAATCGGAATCGCCCACACTCTACCTGATAAAATCTGTTACGCAACTTAATTAGCACTCAGGATAAATTTCCGCCAACTTTTCAGCCGTTACGTCGATTTGTCACACAATGGGACACGCAAGTAATATAGAAAGGATTAACGTGCTGTCAAAAAAGGAGCAAACAATGAAGACAATAACCCAGCCTATTTCACGCCAGGCATTGCTGGAAAAGGCCAATGCGCTGATTAAAGAGCACGACGATTATTTTGCCGGTATGCAGGCGGATGATGTGAGTCAGCAGGGTAACGTGCTGGTGTTTCGCGGCCCGTTTTTTCTGGATGCCGATGAACTGCCCACCGCCAGAACCACGGCGGTGTTCAACGTGTTTAAACATTTAGCCGTTGTATTATCTTCGCAATACCATCTGGAATAAAACACCAGGCACAGAGGCCTGATGCTCGTCAGTTAGGTTAAATTTGCAAAGGCTGTCGCGGCCAGACGTGGCCGCTTTTTGTCTGGGCAGACGTGGCGGAGTGCGGGCCTGAGCACCTCTGCTGCTGCCGGGCCGTCCTCGCGCCGCTGCGCGGTTCCTTCGGCTTTGACGTCGTGCCGACGAACCGTTCGGGGATCGGCCTTCCCTGGCCGGCCCCGAACTCTCCACGCTTCCCGGCGTGGCGTTCTGGCCCAACGTCACGCCTCAGCGCTGCGGATAGCCCTTTCAGCAGCAGAGGCGCCCAGGCCTCCACTATCGTGCCCTTTTTAACAACACGCACTGAAGCTTCAGAGCAGGCTGGAGTCGATCAGGGGCAGGCAATCCGCAGCGCTGAGCAGAATGAGTCTGCCAGGAGAGCCCGCAGGACGCGGGCGAAAGGCGGGGCGGCACAGGATGTGCCATCCCCGGCGGTCCGTCAGG
>Ga0302349_1001820_pt1 | contig 15011 bp, 7 predicted proteins | sample PhyAR1_FD_202176 | JGI IMG/M metagenome (GOLD analysis project Ga0302349, IMG submission 202176) | Leaf surface microbial communities from alfalfa plants in UC Gill Tract Community Farm, Albany, California, United States - DLSL A.R1... | ecosystem: Host-associated > Plants > Phyllosphere >...
CAGGTTGACGCCCTCTTCCAGCGCCAGGAAATAGCGCTGCACCGCGCCGCCCCATAACTCACCGGGCACCACGCACAGCACACCCGGCGGATACGGCAGTGCGCCCTCGGCAGCAATTCGCCCTTCGGCCTCGCTGATGCGCACCAGCTCCACGTTGCCGCGAATAAATTCGCTGTTGGCGTCCTGCGGGTTCATCGCCACCGTCGGGAAGCTCTCCTCGCGGAACATCGCTTTTTGCAGATCCTTCACGTCAAAGCTGACGTACAAATCGTGCATCTCCTGGCACAGCTCGCGCAGCGTGTAGTCGCGGTAGCGCACCGGGTATTTGTTGAAGATGGTCGGCAGCACGTCGGCGAGCGGGGTGTCGTCTTCAATGTGCTGCTCGAACTGCGCCAGCATCGCCACCAGTTGCGCCATTTTTTCCGCGCTTTCGGCCGGAGTAAGCAAAAACAGGATCGAGTTGAGATCGCACTTCTCCGGTACGATCCCGTTCTCGCGCAGGTAGTGGGCGAGAATGGTCGCCGGGATACCAAAATCGGTATACGCACCGGTTTGCGCATTAATGCCCGGCGTGGTCAGCAGCAGCTTGCAGGGATCGACAAAATATTGCTCGCGGGCGTAGCCTTCAAAACCGTGCCATGTTGCACCCGGCTCGAAGCTAAAAAAGCGGCGCTCGCGGGCGATGGCGTGAGTCGGGTGATCCTGCCACGGACGCCCCGCCACTTCCGGCGGAATGAACGGCTTGATCATTTTGCAGTTGGCGATGATCGCTTTGCGCGCCTCAATGCCCAGCTCCACGCACTCCGCCCACAGCCTGCGCCCGCTCTCCCCTTCGTGGATTTTGGCGTTAACGTCCAGCGCGGCAAACAGCGGATAGAACGGGCTGGTGGACGCGTGCAGCATGAAAGCGTTGTTCAGCCGCTTGTGCGGGCAAAAACGCGCCTGGCCGCGCAGGTGATTATCTTTTTTGTGGATCTGCGAAGTCTGCGAGAAGCCCGCCTGCTGTTTGTGCACCGACTGGGTGACAAAAATCCCTGGATCGTTTTCATTCAGATCGAGCAGCAGCGGCGAGCAGTCGGCCATCATCGGAATGAACTGCTCGTAGCCCACCCACGCGGAGTCAAACAGGATGTAGTCGCACAGCGCGCCGATTTTGTCGATGACCTGACGGGCGTTGTACACCGTGCCGTCGTAAGTGCCGAGCTGGATCACCGCCAGGCGGAACGGGCGCGCTTCACTGGCTTTCTCCGGCGCGACGGCGCGGATCTGCTCACGCAGGTATTTTTCATCGAAGCAACGGTCGTCAATGCCGCCGATAAAACCAAACGGGTTACGCGCCGCTTCGAGATAAACCGGCGTTGCGCCCGCCTGGATCAGCGCCCCGTGGTGGTTGGATTTATGATTGTTGCGGTCAAAGAGCACCAGGTCGCCGCGCGTCAGCAGCGCGTTGGTGACCACTTTGTTCGCCGCCGAGGTGCCGTTTAACACAAAATAGGTTTTATCCGCGTGGAACACTTTGGCGGCAAATTTCTGCGCGTGCTTGGCAGATCCTTCGTGGATAAGCAGATCGCCGAGCTTCACGTCCGCGTTACACATATCGGCACGAAACACGTTCTCGCCAAAGAATTCAAAGAACTGCCTTCCCGCCGGGTGCTTTTTGAAAAACGCGCCGTGCTGGTGACCGGGACAGGCGAAGGTGCTGTTGCCCATCGCCACGTACTGCGTCAGGTTATCGAAAAACGGCGGCAGCACGTTTTCTTCATAGCGGCAGGCTGCGGATTCCAGCTCCAGCATCTCCTGTTCTTTACCGCCGATCACCGCTTCGACACCTGCGGGCGCATCCGCCGGGGTATCGCTGAACATAAACACCGGCAACTGAAAGCCCGTGCGTTTAAGCAGCGCCAGAATGCCGCTGTAACTGTCTGCCACCGTAATGACGACTGCCGCCACGTCTGTAAAATCAGTGTTGTCCAGGCTCACCACCTCACGATGGGTGGAAAGCAGGGAAACCAGCTCGCGGCTGGCGGCAATTTTCATTGTTTTCATAAGCACGAATACCCGTTAAAGGGGAATAAAAGCCCATGGCAAGGCATTTGCCCTGACCAACGAAGGTGTCTGAGGGGGAACCCGCTCCGACCGCCAGACATCAGTAAAATCAGAGCGCGTCTGGTTTTACGGTTGCCTTTCAGTGAGCGTGCGTTAGCCTCACCGCATGGTGAGAGAAGTATGGATCACAGCAGAACGGGCGGAGGATCGCATAATTATGCGATATGACTGGTGAGCAATAATCGGTTTCATCCAGGCACTCCCGTAATTCAGAGCGGAAAATTCGCGCAATCATGTCACTTTTCATTAGCAGGTGCAACACGCAAAAAATGCCTGGAATGTGAATTTTTGCGGCATACTATGCAGTGCTAAAAACAAAATTTTCAGGAGTTACAGCGTGTTAACAGGCCCTTTTATTAATGCCGCCGCCGTGTTGTTGGGCGGAACACTTGGTGCAGTTCTGAGCCATCGCCTGCCGGAGCGAGTGCGCACGTCGATGCCCGCTATTTTTGGCCTGTGTTCACTGGGGATTGGTATCCTGCTGGTGGTGAAATGCGTCAATCTGCCGGTGATGGTGCTGGCAACGCTGCTCGGCACGTTGATCGGTGAGATCTGTTATGTTGAGCGCGGCATCAGCGGCGCGGTCAACAGCCTGCGTAAGCTGTCACAGCGCGGCAAAAAAGCGAGCGGCATCGCGGACGGGCACGATGCTTTTATCCAAAGCCTGGTCGCCATCATTATTCTGTTCTGCGCCAGCGGCACCGGGATCTTCGGGGCAATGCGCGAAGGCATGACCGGCGATCCGAGCATTCTTATCGCGAAAGCGTTTCTCGATTTCTTCACCGCGGTGATTTTTGCCACTTCGCTGGGCATTGCGGTGGCAGCGATTTCCGTGCCGATGCTGATAATCCAGCTTACCCTCGCCACCTGTGCGACACTGATCCTGCCCCTCACCACGCCCGCGATGATGGGCGATTTCACCGCCGTCGGCGGGATTTTACTGCTGGCAACGGGCCTGCGGATCTGCGGCATTAAGATGTTTGCGGTCGCCAATATGCTGCCCGCGTTGATCCTCGCGATGCCGCTCTCCGCCGCCTGGACCGCATTCTTTGCGTGATAGCAGGTGCGTGCAGGGCTGATTGGTGATAGATTGTGCAGTCTGCAACGATTTCAATAAATTTCGTTGACGACGCGAGGCGAATCGGTTTTAATGCGCCCCGTTGCCCGGATAGCTCAGTCGGTAGAGCAGGGGATTGAAAATCCCCGTGTCCTTGGTTCGATTCCGAGTCCGGGCACCACCTTTCCTTTTTTATGCTTCCCTATGAATCCCTGTGTGTATGTAATTCAACAGGTTAGCGTAAAAATCCTTCCTGATACGTTTTGATTTATCCCTTGGTATCCGGAAAATCGTGGGTCAGATTGCGGGTCATTCAGTTCGATGAATGATGGAGACCCTCACATGGCCCTGAATGACAGTAAAATCCGCGCTGCTAAACCCCTCGACAAATCTTACAAACTCTCCGACTCGCAAGGTCTGTACCTGACCATATCCACCAGCGGTTCCAAGCTGTGGTATTTCCGCTATCGCTTCGATGGCAAAGAAAACCGTCTCGCCTTTGGCGCTTATCCCCTCGTTACGCTGGCGGAAGCCCGTGAAAAACGCGACGCAGCACGCAAGCTGCTGGCGTCAAATATCAACCCTTCTCAGCTTCGCAAAACGAACGACGCCAGCGTTGATGAAGCCCGCACCTTTAAGTTTATCGCCACCGCGTGGCACACCAGTTGTCTTAAGCTCTGGTCGGAAGGCCACGCCGATAAAATCCTTACCTGTCTTAATCGCTACGTCTTTCCCGATATTGGCGCGATGGATATCGCGAAGATTGAAACCCGCCATCTGGCGCAGCTTGTCAGGGCCATCGACGATAAGGGCGTACATGACGTTGCCGGGCGGGTGAAACAGCATCTGACCAAAATCATGCGCCACGCGGTGCAGCAGGGCGTGATCAAATATAATCCCGCTTACGATCTGGATGGGGTCGTGACCCCGGTTGTGACCCAGCATCACCCCGCCCTGCCCCTGAAACGCCTGCCGGAACTGCTGGAGAAGGTGGATAGCTACAAAGGCCGCCTGCTGACCCGTCTGGCGCTGGAGCTGAACCTGCACGTCTTCCTGCGCTCCAGCGAACTGCGCCTCGCCCGCTGGGATGAGTTCAACCTGAAAGCCCATATCTGGACGGTGCCTGCAAAACGGGAAGCGGTGAAGAACGTGCGTTTTTCTGAGCGTGGCGCAAAAATGAAGGACGAGCATCTGGTGCCGCTGTCGCATCAGGCGGTTGCCCTGCTGGAGCAGATCAAGGAAATCACCGGGGAGTCGGTGTTCGTCTTTGCGGGTGCGCACTCAATGAATAAGCCGATGAGCGAGAACACCATCAACAAGGCGCTGCGGGTGATTGGCTACGACACTCAGACTGAGGTTTGCGGGCATGGCTTCCGCACGATGGCCTGTAGCGCCCTGAACGAGTCCGGGCTGTGGTCAAAAGACGCCATCGAGCGCCAGATGAGCCACAAGGAGCGCAACGGCGTACGGGCGGCGTATGTGCATAAGGCAGAGCATCTGGAAGCCCGCATGGAGATGATGCAGTGGTGGTCGGATTATCTGGATGTGAGCCGCGAGGGGTACGTGGCACCGTATATTTATGCGCGGCGGCATAAGGCGGCCTGAGCCAGCGGTGAGATAATTTGTTGAAAATGAAAAAGCAGATCCTGATTGAACCGGGATCTGTTTTTTGCATTGAAAAGATTTGCCTTCGGTTTTTTGTTTATTAATCGGAAAGCGTACAAAATTATTCTCCGTAGAATAATTTTGTACGAAAATCTATCAATACATAGTCAATTAATAGACAAATATCAACATTTATTCGAGATGAATTAGTCCAAGCTGTATCAGTCAATATATCTTCACTGACTCGAGCCTAAGGTGAGTGGTAAACGCAATCTGAGCTGGCAGTCGGTTATGTGCCAAGAGCGGACTGCCATCCCGTATTAATCCACAGGGTGTAGGCCAGCTACAGCAGGTCTGTGTCAGAAAGGGACCTGCATATGCTATTAATTTTGGTTGAAATGCGAATTTCTTAACTTATGCTATTGCATTAATGCAGAGAAATATTGTAAGTTTTTAGCGGGCGATGGTGTAAGGGTAAACACACTCCTATGGAGAGTATTTGTGAGGTTCGAATCCTCACCGCCAAAGGTAATTCAACGAGTAGCCTTTGGCGGTGGTAATTTAATATGTCAAGACTCCCTTCTAAAATTTATAAATATCACGTTGCCAACCTTCGAGAGTTGCAATTGGCTTTGGGTCATACAGGTCGACTTGCTCGTACAGAAATAGCTTCGAAAGATCCTCAGCAGGGACTAAGGTCTCTTCTTCGTCTATACTCATTCTTGGTTGGAGCATGGATTGAGACTCGTCTTAGAAAGTTACTTCACGAAGAATTCGGTTTTACTGAGTCTGAACGTAATCAAATTGAGCAGAAATCATCACAATTTGAACAATGGAAAGAAACTGTTGATCTAGCTTTTCGCAAGCATCATAAAATAACTAAAGCACCTCTGGATGAAAGGAATCTTGGGATAGCACACGCCGCACGAAGAGCAGCATTACATGATGTTTTGTCGAATGAGCTACGAATCCTGATAGAAATACGAAACAAGCTAGCACATGGGCAATGGGTCTATCCCTTCAATAATGAAGGAGATGCTGTGGAGCCTGATAAATTTAAATTAATCAATAAAGAAAACTTGCAGTCACTCCAATTCAAATATTCATTAGCGGAGCATTTAGCTGACGCTGTACATGATTTAGTTGTAAGTCCTACGACATTCGAAAGAGATTTTGAAGGCCATTTTAAGAAATTATATCAAGTACGAACAAACTTAGTGACAAAAGATTACGAAAAATATAAAGCGAGTTTAGTATTAAGTAGAGAGAAATCGCGTGCTGCCAGAACGCAGAAATAGGTTCATGATATTCTCTGATACGTGTTACGTTAGTCAGCCTTAAATTATTCGAAATTCTTTTATGTCCGCTCATAACGGCCTGTCAGATCAAGCGATGATTAATCTCGTTTATGGCAAACTGATAACGCCCCTCAAAATCGAGGTCGCACATCCGTCGAGATTGCCAAACTGCCTGCCCCAGAAACTGATTCACCAGCACGCCATTACTACACCAGTTTGCTACCACTCTTTATCTGCACCAGCCCTCCGCTGCCTTTATAACGGCAGAACTGCGCCAGATATTGCCGGATAGATATCGATCTGCGCCAGTCATAGCCTTTTAAGCCCTTTGGCCTTTTCCGGTCTGGCGCTGTTACCCTTAGTCGCCCCTTATCCTTTTCGGCCTTTTTCTTTTGACTGGCGCAATCATCAGCAGAAGCTGATTAATAGGCTATACCGTTCGAAAGTACAGTTATTAAGAGGAAACCGTACAAAAAATTTCTACGTAGAAATTTTTTCGGTGGATAACGATGGATAAAAGGCTTTTTATAATGTGATGGCTATCAAAAATAATCAATTAACACTTAATTGATTGATTTGTAACAGACAAACACAAATTTAATAGCCGATGATTATTAATCTTGTCAAAATTTTTTGTACGAAAACCGATTAATAACCTGGGATTGATAGGAAAATACCCAAAATTATTTGAGGGCAAATAATTTTGGGCTAAAACCGATGAATAACCGGCACATTGCAAGCCTGAGACTATCAGTTAGCACCTGCCCTTCGCCCGTAAACCTGCGCCACATACCGTCCGCGCCCGTCGCCGTGCCCCAAATCCATTGCCGTCATCGCCAGCGCCTCTTTCCCGCTGAACCCCTGCGCCAGATAATAACGAATGGCATCCTGCGCCCAGGCGTAGCGCAGTGAGTGCGGGGAATATGCGCCGGTTAAACCAAGACCCGACGCCTGGCTGTGCCAGTATTTCATCGCGCTTTTCAGGTCGGGCTTATCAATCAGCCTGTCGTGATGATTTTCTGCCACAGACAGCGCCGTATCCAGCGCTTTTTTAATTACGCCTGCATCAAGAATCATCGTCTCGCGGGGTCGTCCGCCTTTGGTGCCGAACACCACGGTTAAGCGGGATTCCCCGCGCTCAAGCGCCTGCTTCCACGTTTTCAGCGACTGCGCACTCTGTACTGCCTCCTGCGAGCGCAGCCCCATCAGTCTTGCCAGCTCCATCGCCGCCGCCAGCCCCGCATCTTTCGTGCGGGCCGTTTCCAGCACCTGACGGTAGTACTCCGGCGGGATGGCCCGCCCTGTGCCATTGCGCGATGCGCCCGCCAGCCCCAGCGCCCGGTTGCTTATCCGGTCGCCGTCAGCCAGTTTTACCCGCCCGGCCTGCCGCAGAATGCAGCGCACCGCCGCCATCTCGTTTTGCAGGGAGCGCTTCGAGATGCCCTGCGCCAACCGTTCCCGGACATAGCCTTCAATATGCCGCGCCTTAAGGTGCTCCACCCGGCGTATCTGAATATTCTGCGCCATCACCAGACGCTCACAAAACCGCTGCGCCAGCGCGATACGGTCGTGAACCGTCTTATGGCTGCCGCCCGCCTGTTTCGCCAGATGCCGCATTTCCCGCTCCAGCACTCCCATATATTCCCCCTTTCATGATTGCCGCAAATTCGTCACCCAAAAAACCAGAACTGATACAGCTTCCCCGGCGCGTAGGCCCATAGCCCCTGAGTTTTGTCGGGGCTGCGAACGGTATCTGAGCGCCGGGGCGACGGCTGTTGAGGTGTTGTGGGGCATCGGTTGTGCTTTCAAAGCAGCCGCCCGCTTACGCGGGTTATCCCCCGGATCGTCCAGATCCCCCTCTGATACCGGTTCATGTTCTCCTTGTGGTTAAGAAATGGCCTGAAAAGGCGCGTCAGAATCCCGTTATGGGCTGGTGCAGTTGATTTCTCTGGTGCAGATCGAAAGGGCTGCGTGCTTCACTCTCCCGCTCCGCGCGGGCAGAGTGACGCACTGGTCTGGTACAGTGATAAAAAATAGATATCGGGTGCAGCTTTACGGCCACGCGGCAGCAAAGCCTGACGGCAATGCAGGCCGCAGCCCGTCAGGTAGAAGGCGCTGAAAATCAGCAGGCGTGAACGGGCCGGGAGAATTTCCGGCAGGGTGCAGACAGGGCCAGCAGGCTGGCACAGTAAAAGCGGTATCGTATAAAACTCCGGCCTCCGTCGCGGTGGTCTGCGACCCGGTGTTTGCAGAGGTTTGCACCGGTAAAGGGTGGTTCAACCGTCCTGATAACAGGCGCTTCTTTCAGGTTGTGAAGCGTGGGTCTGCCCGCAGGCAGGTGTTGCGGGGGAAAAGATATGCCCGTACCGCTGGCGCAGAAAGGAAAAACTGTTTTTGCGTTAAAAAGGTTTGTGAGCCTGGGCTGCCGCGCTTCGCTTGTCTTCTCCCGGCTTTCTGTCGGCAAAACCGCCAGAAAGCCGGGAGATGGCCTGTTATTGCGTCATCACCTCATCGATTAACGTCACACCATCGGCGGTGCGTACCCAGCGCGGGGCTTTCATTTCTGCGGCAAAGTATTCCAGCAGTTCGGTCAGCAGCCAGCGCAGTTGTTCTTCATCCTGCGGCGAATACATCCGGCACAGCAGAAGCTGCGTCAGGGCTGAACAGTAGTCGCAGAGCGTATCCGCGTCGGGAGCGAAACGGGGGAAAGATGTGGGCAGCGTATCGACGGTCAGGCTGTCTTTCAGATGGCGCGGAATGGGATCGCGCAGGCCCGGTTTCAATAATGAGAGCACGGCGGCAAGCCGTCCGCAAAGCGCCATTCTTAGCGCCGGATCGAGGCATTCCGCCTGCGCTTCAGCGAGCTTTTCGCAGTGATCGGCCAGTACGGTGAAATCGGTGTCGGCATTAAAGGGGATGGAAAGTAGCGGGTGAGTCTGGGTGAGGGTTGTAGCCATAGGGGCACCTCCGGGTATGTGAATTTAAATCCCACCACCGGAGAGGCTAATCTCATGGGCGGTGGAACTGGACGGGGTTAGCCTTACCGGCCATACCTACACCGGCGCACCTTGCGGTGCCCCCGCCCAGCCCACCATAGAGGTATAGCCGAACGCACGACATAAAAAAGACGCAAACGCGTCATATGTCGCAGGCATGATATTCAGGAGGCTAATCCCGGCATCTGATTTTGCAGATGCGTGTAAACAATACCGCGATTAAGGATTAACGGCAAGCAGGTTACTGGAAGGCAGCTCGCAGAAAATAAAACCCCCTGCCCGTTCAAAAAACCAGCAATCCAATTACTTTACACCATTTCTTTGACAGGTAGAGCAGACGCCATCCATAGCTTAATTCTTTCCTTCATTTTGCCAGTGAAACTGAAACGCCGATCTTCTCGTATCCTGCATATTGATGACGTAGAAGTTGCGGGGAAAATACTCTGTTGATGTCTCACTGAAGGTGTTTAATCCGTACAATGCAATTTGTTTTCCTGTTATTTCCGTTGGTTCTGGGATGGTGCTGGAAGGCACGCGAAAGACCTTAACAACTGAACTATCGGGTAGCAGGATCTTCAGCGTAAGAAGATGATCGTCACTTTCCGCATCAAGTAATTTTCCACTGATATCGATTCCGCCATGCTGATGATCAGAAAGAGACGGTTGCATCTGCTTGCGTAGCTTTTCTGTCCAGGCCGGGCACGAGCAACGGCAGGAACAATGGGAGCAGTGCATGCCAGGACAAGCCAGCTCATATACTGAAAGTGGGATATTCCGTGGCAAAAGTCGATTAATATTTTTGATAATCGTAGTGACCCGTTCAATCAGGTCTGCATTCAGTGTCCCTTCCCAGCTATCACGGCTCCCCGTCAAAACTAACCCAATATCCATATCAGGTGCCCGCTCTTTTACCATTATGCCATAGGCCGCAACCTGCAACAGGCTTGCTTCTTTCGGCTGGTTTTGTTCGTCTGTTACCTTTCCGGTTTTCAAATCAACTATGTTTAACCGATCGGGTCGCTCCTGATATATGAGGTCGGCTCGCCCATGCATGTCGAAATCACCGCTGACCAACATAACCTCCCGGCCAACGGGTAATGTTTTTTCGTGTACAGGCCCCCCTTTTACGAAAACAGGCGGCAGAAGCGATCTGACGTAGCGGATCTGGGTAACAAGCATTTGGCGCGACACCAGCCCGGCAACGCCGTGACGATCATATATCCAGTTGGCTACCGGCCCGGCGCGTCGATTGGCTGTCAACGCGGCCGTAAAATCATTTTCCAGTTGCCTGAGGGTATAATTCCCGGGAGCAGCCTCCCGGTGTGTCACTGAATTGACGCGTTGATGTATTACCTGCCCCAGAATCACTCCCGGATGCAGCGGTAAACGTGCGTAAGAATGAGCTTCACTTTCCAGCAGGTATTTCGCCGGACAAACGACGAAGCTCCCCAACAAAGAAGGAAGCACCGGACGAGTACGCGATAGCGCCATTTCATTCATTGCATTATCACTCCTGAGATGAGGACGCCTGAGTCCGTAATTTTGCCATTTCAGTCCCCATGCGCCGGGACAATGCAAAAGTATTCGTAGCGTCTACGTCCACCTCATATGAAAATGCCTCAAGTTCCGGGTTTGCAGCAAATGCAGCATCGGGATCCCAAAATGGATGTAATACGGCGGCCCATCGCCCGGCCCCGGTGCGTATCAAGGGTATATTCCCCATCACTTTTACGTCACTGTCGCTGTATAGCGAAGCGGCCTCTTTGGCTAATCGTAGGGCATTTACCGGCCAGTCAACCACACCCGGAGAGGTAAAATCACCGTTCAGCCCGGCGTTATAGGTTTGATCCAGAAGAAGTTGAATAACATCCAGTCCCAGACGCCAGTCCAGCAATCCGTGATACGGCTGGTTTCCGTACCTGTGCAGACAGTGATAACACCCCTGAAAGCAGCGTTCGCGATGATCGGGTTGCAGAAACTCAGCTAGTGGGTAGGCCGTTTTGTTATTTAAAATCTTCTTCATGATCTCAAGGATAATGAGAGAACCGGATGATCCCTTCTGCTGTAGCCGTTCACATAACCCTGACCCATTAACCAGACGATCGGCCATTTGCAGAACCGGTACAGACTTACCGTTTTTCAGAATTTGAACGCGGGGTTCCAGAATTTCGATTTCTTCAGGATCAATATCCAGCAGCTCTTTTGATGCATAGTTAACAATGATAAAAGACGCCGAGAGCGCAGCAGCCCTGAATGCCGGGGTTAGCGTGGGATACTGTAGCCGGAGACCCGGCGGGGTTTGGGCAACCCTCAGCGCCAGTAGATCAGTCACTTTAGGCGCGGCAAGATAAAATGTGTTTCGGTTTTCCCCCTGATCGGTAAAACGGTTTTTAACTAACGGATCGGTCTCAATGATTTGACTATCCATCCAAACCCGGTTCGCCCAAAGCGGCTGGTAAGTCCCTTGTTTTATAAAAGGGACCGATAAGCTTCCCTGTGTTGCGCTGAAACCACGCCATGTTTTATCGGTGTAAATTCCCCGATTCAGGCGGTGCAGACATGTCTGCGGCTGAAGCTGTATCGCCACATTAACGTCAGGCTCTGGTATTGCAGAAAAAGTGTAGGCTTCTGCAATTGATACACGACTGGCCGTAGTCAGAATCTGATCAAAATCCTCTTTGGCCGATTTTGGTTCCAGCGTGGTGATAAATCCATAAGGAACATAGCATTGATAGCGTTCCGCGTTATCCATAACGGCGCCGCAGATAGTACATTCTGTAGCCAGTGTGTTTGCAGGAGCCCAGACGTTGCACACCGGACAGGCGGTCATTGTTCTGAGTTCACCCGGTTCGCAGGCATTTGAATAAAATGATCGTGGATTTTTTCTGCTCTGCTTAAGCATTCCACTAAAACCTGCCGTAAAGTAGCGTCGTTTGTCCTGAACCAGAATTTTTCCGGGGGCAAATTCCTGTATCGCAATATCCAGATCTCGATCCATGCTGGCAAATTCGATTTCTTTTTCGCCTGTGCTGACAGGCCTTGTCAGCAACAGGCGTGATCGGGTCGGCATGCCATACATTGGAAATTTACCGTGTTCCGCCAGCGCTTCTGCCAGTCCTTTCGCCTCCATTGCACTGTCGTTCAGTACGGCGTTAATATCCTGAATCAGTTGTTCCGGCGTCAAAGGCTGAATAATTTTCTGGAATAAATGGTGGTCTTGCTGCGTGCAAGTCCGGGCAAATTCATCGCGTGCCAGGATGGTTGCTTCGATGGCCCGCCGGATTTTTGGCAGCCAGTCCGCCTGGTTTTCTTTCAGCCAGTGTACCGGGAAAAACTCACCGTGGTTATCAGGGGTGTGCGCGTAGTCGTCAACCGGCCATGGGTGATCTGCTTTTTCCGTTTGCTGCCTTAACCATTTGAATGCCGACACCAGCCAGATTTTTCGTACCAGTCTCTGGCAGATCATCTCCAGCTTTGTGGTCAAAAACGGTGGCGGAGGGAGATCGCCGGTAATTTTTTCCGGATGGCGGAAGTAAAACAGATCGTGACTCTTGCTGCGACACGCGGTTAATACGAATGAAAACGCCTGTCCGCGTCGTCCGGCACGTCCCACACGCTGTTGATAATTAAAGCGTTGTGGAGGCATGTTAGCCTGAAAGACCGCGCGTAAATCACCGATATCCACTCCCACTTCCATGGTTGTGGTTACGGAAAGCACATCGACCACGCGAGCTGCCCGGTCAAGGTCTCGATCGGGCGCAAAATCTTTCATTCCCTCCGGTAAAATATCATCGTCGTCGGCAATCAGAATACCTTTAAACCGGCGTAGCCTTGCCGCCGGATTTTCGGTCATTCCAGTCAGTTCCTCTGAGCGCATCCGGTGAATACCAGAAGAATGTGAGAGGCGTTTGCCGAGATAGTGTTGCATCTGGAGCGTTTTTGCCTCGCTGCACGGCGTTTCTGGTAAAGGAGAGTGGCAGCGAGTACAAATTCCCGCGCCGGTGTGCATGTGTATACGCCCGCAATGGGAGCAGCGCCAGACGCGATCGGTAGGTTCCGCCAGCCGAAAGTGCATTTTTCCAATATCAATAATGCCGCCCAGATGACCCGCCAGCTCCAGTCGCCGGAGAAAACTATCAATTAAAGATAAAGGCTCGCCTCCCGAACGCTGGCATATTGCCTGCGTAAAACGGTACAGGCGGTTTCTACGATTGACATCGCGCGCTGAACTCCATGGGGTTTCTGGCTTTGTATATTGTGAAGGGGTAACCCGGTACGCGTCAGCCAACACACGAAACATTGCGTCATAAATCGCGAGATGTTCTCGTGAGTCGTTTCCGGTAATTGGAAGGCAGGGATAACCCCAACCGGACTCTTCCAGCGCGAAGTAGGTTTTACTGAATACGCTTTCCCCCACCAGCCGTTTCAGATCGCGTGAAATCTCCTTTCGTGCCACAAGCAGGTTGTCTTCATAGGATGGAAGCGCCTTCCAGCACCACGCCCCCTGCGCGTTCTTTTCAAAGAGTTGTTGCCATGCAAAGGTCAGCGTGCCTTCTTCATGTTTTTCAGGATCGGGAACAGGCGCGATGCCAGTACGATCGGAAGGGTGAATACCTGCATCTACCTGCGCCCTTAACAGCAGACCAAGCGGTTGGCCGGCATCCGGTGATTCAGGTTCGAGAATTTCACGCAGAGGTATGCTGTCCGCTTCAGGTTTTGATATTAACCCTCTGATTTTCTTTCGTTCATCAGCGAGTCGATCCAGCTCATCCTCTTCTTCATCCGACCTTACGTTGAGGTTAATCAGTACCTTGTTCCGGTTCTCTATCTCTGCCTGGCGTATTTTTAGTTGGTTATGGGACGGTTTATCAGCCGCAATGGACTGTAGCGAATGGACAACAATTTCTCGTCTGACGTCGTCATGATGACCCGATTCCAGATCGAGCGCCGCCCTTGCGGCATCTTGACGACTGTCTGAAAACGTTACAAGTTGCTCACGGTTACCCGATCGCTGTAGTTCCGCCATTAGCGAGCTGGCAAGTAGCTGTGTCGTTTTCGAAAAACCGACGCGAAAGCTACGAATTGGGGAAAGCTTACCTTTGCCATATTTGTAGGATGTACCACATGCCGGACACTGAAAAGGTAGCGCCGTTCCCGGTGACTGGCTGGATGACTGGCCTCTTTCCGGGGTAGAAAATTCACCGGGTTTGACATCATAGAACCAGCCCGCAATATAGTTTTCTGACAACTGTTTTAATAACGGAACAGGATGCTTAATGGTGGCGGTATACGGATCGTAACTGGCTTTTACCCATGTACCGAAAGTATTGTCATTGTCGCTTTTTAGCTCCTCATTTCCTTTCGGCCAGAAACGTTCGACGACAGGCATAAATAACGCGTATTCTTCAGCAGATCGACGTTCTACCATGACTGATTTTGCGTGTTCGGGCAGTTGCTCCGTATCCGGGTCGTTGGGTAACAGTTCAATTCGACTTTCTGAACCGGAAAAGACCGAAGGTTTACCCCCAAAAAAGAGATTACCGCAACATTCACAATAGAGTAATTCGACACGCCGCGATTTTTTATCTTTGCCGTAACGTAAGCCGGACTCTACGGTAAGATCGCCAAAATAGCGGTGATTGATTTCTTGCGCAGATGCAGCGCTAGGGACGGGCAATGGCGCGGCATATAACCCTTCAAGTGCACGCAAAAAAGCATGCGCGCGGAAACGCGGCGCACCGATATCATCAGGAAAGGCATGTGAAAACCATTGCGGCCAGTCTCCCTCAGTCGAGCGTAACCAGATTAATGCCCGGAGCGCTTTTTCACTATGGGGTTGGGTGCTAAACAGGCGTGAACTGAGCATTTTGATTGACGTAGCTCTCGGAGAATGATCGTCCGTATAGCAGCCACTTTCAAGCAGGTTGGCTGCCTGTAAGACGACGCGTT
>Ga0302349_1001835_pt1 | contig 14928 bp, 14 predicted proteins | sample PhyAR1_FD_202176 | JGI IMG/M metagenome (GOLD analysis project Ga0302349, IMG submission 202176) | Leaf surface microbial communities from alfalfa plants in UC Gill Tract Community Farm, Albany, California, United States - DLSL A.R1... | ecosystem: Host-associated > Plants > Phyllosphere >...
GTAGTCAGATTGAAACGCGGTTTGGTAAGCTGGGCTTAGTTCTGGAAGCTCGAAGGCGATGCATCACCGAAGCGATGAGCCGAACCGTCCTGGAACGAAGACTGACCAATCGAAGCGGTTGCAGTGTGATCGACCTGCTGGGCTGCAACTGGTGTGCGGTCATTTGCATAAAGATCGGCAGGGGTGCCAACATTTGGATTTTCAGCGAAAGCAGCACCGGCGCTAAGGGCAACGGCTACTGCAGCAAGAGCAAACTTTTTCATTTTCTATCTCCTTGGTTTTGTGAAGCGACGTTGTGTTCGTCGTTTCGATGACCAAGAGATATGCCTTTCAATCGGCTGCGCCTAGCTACCGTTTGGTTCACAGATTGTATCTCAAATAGTAGACAATAAACCCTTGAAACGGGCAAAATGTCCAAGACAACACGGTTTATTCAAGTATATGTGAACAGTGTGAGGCGAGAAAATGACCGTTTTGTCAGAGCGCTGACGGAGCTGTTTGGCTTGAAACCACGAACCAGTTGGGATTTTTCGCCAGGATTTGAGATGCGGCGGCATCCGCGCTTTGCTGATCTTTGAAGATTGCAAAGCAGGTAGCGCCTGAGCCGGACATTTGCGCATAAAGCGCGCCATGCGCACGTAGCAGATCAAGCTTACCGTTAATCTGCGGGGCAAGAGCCAGCGCTGCGTGCAGAAGGTCGTTACGGGTTGAGCCGAGATATGTGCAGATGCTTTCAACATCGCCATGTGCAGGTGCCGGGAGCTGCTGGTTGTCACGCTTTGTCAACGCACGGAAGACATCGGGCGTCGCAACAGCGGTGCCATCATTGACCAGCAGTATCGGAAACGATGGCATTTGCGGTATTGCGGTGAGTTGTTCACCGATGCCACGCGCAACAAGCGGTGCTCCGAGAGCGGCACCACGCAGACACATGGGAAGGTCGGCGCCCAAATTGAGCCCGAGTTCAGCCAGCGTGTCGAGGTCCAGATTGAGCCGCCAGATTTCGTTGAGTGCGAGAAGCGTTGCCGCCGCGTCGCTGGAACCACCGCCGATGCCTGACGCGACGGGCAAGTTCTTCTCTAAGTGGATTGAAACGGGGGTAAGCGCGCGATCCGCATGTGATCGCAAAGCGTCGCGCGCCTTGACGACTAGATTGCCGCTATCAAGCGGTATGCCTTGAGCGAAGCGCCCGCCAATGCTGAAACTATCTTCGTCGGCTTCTTCGATGGTGATGCGGTCGCCATAATCAGCAAAGACGACCAGCATATCGAGCAGATGATAGCCATCATCTCTACGCCCTGTCACATGCAGCGCGAGATTAACCTTGGCCGGTGCCACGCGATGAACAGAAGGACGATCCAGAGTGGCAGCCTCAGCAGAATGATGCATTCAGAATGAAATTAATATTAGTCTTTTTTGACGTAATATTCACCCGTCTTCGGGTCCTGAACCAGTGTGCCATGGGCGCGGTTCTGGGCCTCTTTTTCTGCCCGACGAACGCGCTGGGTAACACGTACCGCTTCGCGCTTGAACGAGCGATAACCGTACCAGGCGGCAGCGAGTATCAACAGCAGAAAGATAAGCTGGGGCATGGCCTCTAATCCTCAGGCTAGCATAGGTTCCCGAAAGGCCTTTTCGGGATCACGGAGTGAAACTTATTCGCAGGCAGCATAACACTACTTTGTAGGATTATGCATCATATCATGGTGAAACAATGAATTTCAAAGGCCATATCGCGCCCAGAGCGCCTTTTCTTCGGCGACTGACAGAAGGCCGTCACCGAGATTAGCTGCGATCGCAGCAGGATCAATGCCACTAAGCGCTATTTCGACACCCGGTGCCTTACGTCCGAGTAGTCCGCGCTTGGGTTCAATCAGCTTGAGCTTCACCTTGTCACCATAGGTCTTGCGCAGGAAGCTGCGCATATCCCCAAGTCCGTCAACGAGGCCCAGTTCTTTGCCTTTAATGCCTGTCCAGAATAAGCCGGTGAAGAGGCTCTCGTCATCGGCGAGTTTGCTGCCGCGACGCTCCTTCACCATGTCGATGAAGGTCTGGTGAATTTCAAGCTGAAGCGATTTGAGACGTTCAATATCGGCTTCCTTCTCTGGCTGAAACGGATCAAGCGTCGACTTGTTTTGGCCTGCTGTATAGACACGGCGTTCGACGCCGATTTTCTTAAGCAGCTCCGGGAAACCGAACGACGCTGAAACAACGCCGATGGAGCCGACAATCGACGACGGATCGGCGATGATCTCATCACCTGCGAGCGCAATCATGTAACCGCCTGATGCAGCAGCATCTTCCACAAAGACAAAAACTCGCTTCTGATGCTCGTCTGCCAAATCGCGAATACGACGATAGATGAGGCGTGACTGCACCGGTGAGCCACCGGGCGAATTGATGGAAATGGCGACTGCTGGCGTTTCCTTGTCAGTGAAGGCCTTTTCGAGCACAGCGGAAGCACTTGCGAGCGACAACGATGGGCGAAGTGATGAACCGCCGCTCATGATCACGCCATGCAAACGCACAACAGGGATTTCAATCTCTTTTTTGCGAAAACGACGCGGAATGAAGCGGGACAATATTCCTGACAAATCAAACTCCAACCTGAAAAATGCTTGTTGCAGCGAATGTAGGAAGCAAATTGGCAAACACAAAGAAAAATGCCCGGAATTTCGTTCCGGGCATTGTATTTTCGTCATTTTTTCGGCTTGGCCAGCATTCTGAGCAGTACATAGCCACATATTGCAGAGAGTGCGGAGCCCGTTAGAACGCCGATTTTTGTCTCGGCCTGTAATAGTTCCGACTGATAGGACAAAAGCCCGATAAAAATGCTCATCGTGAAGCCGATGCCGCAAAGAAGTGAAACACCATATATCTGCCCCCAGCTGGCACCCATTGGCCGCTGTGCCAGACCTGTTTTGATTGCGAGCCATGCAGCACCAAACACGCCAAGCTGTTTGCCGACAAAAAGACCGAGCATGATGCCAAGCGGCAGAGTATCGAAGATGATGGAAGGCGTCATTCCGGTGAACGAAATACCGGCATTGGCAAAACCGAACACTGGAACGATGAAGAAAGCGACAGGTTTTGCCAGAGCGTGCTCCAGCGTATGAAGTGGCGAAGTCATATCATCCGGCTTCGCTTTGGCGGGCTTCAGCGGGATCATGAGAGCCGCGACAACGCCTGCAACGGTCGCATGAACGCCGGAATTGAGCACGAAGAACCACAATATGGCAGCGCCAATGAGATAGGGTAGCAGTTTCGAGACGCCTATGCGGTTCATAGCAAACAGAACGGCGGCCGTTGCAAATGCTGCGCCCAGATAAGGCATGGAAATCTCAGCAGTATAAAAGATCGCAATGATGATCACTGCTGCCAGATCATCGAGAATGGCAAGCGTCGCCAGAAAGACCTTGAGGCTTGACGGCACGCGCGATCCGAGCAGCGATAAAACGCCAAGCGCGAAAGCGATGTCGGTGGCCGACGGTACAGCCCAGCCGCGCACTTTCTCAGGATCGTTATAATTGAAGGCAACGAAAATCAGTGCGGGCACGATGACGCCGCCTGCAGCAGCTATGCCCGGCAAAATGCGATTAGGCCAGCTTGCAAGCTGGCCATCGAGAAACTCACGTTTTATCTCAAGTCCGACCAGCAGAAAGAAGACGGCCATCAGCGCATCATTGATCCAATGCGAAAGACTGAGTGGACCAATATAGGACTGCAATGCGCCGAAATAGACCTTGGAAAAAGGCGAATTCGCAACGATCAGCGCGAGCGCTGCAGCGGCCATGAGAACAATACCACCAGCAGATTCGCTGTCGAGAAAGCGACGCATGATGGAAACGGGGCGGACGGGCTTCGGATGTGACGTCATTATTCTTCTTTTCAGGTTATTTCCGGAGCGTCTACTTCGTAGAGCGTGAGGTTGCGATCCGTAATGCCAAGTCTTGGCCATTCGGAACGCCACTTCCCTATGTGGTCAGACACGAAGTGTTTGTCCAGTGAAACCCGATCTCGCCATAGCTCTTTTACATGAATGACGTTTGTTTCAAGTACATCTTGAGAATAAGAATACGAAAGGCAGCCGTCCTCTGCGCGACTTGCTTCAATCATCCGCTGCATAACTGGTCGAGCTTCATCAAGTTTTTCCGCTGGCAAGCGAATCGTTCCAACGATCAGAAGCATGTCTTCAGTTTTCCAAACTATATTTTTTGCAGATCCTGTCGCCTGATGTGCGATAGCTGCGAAACCCCATCGCTTCATAATAGGCGAGGCCCATATCGTTATCGGCGCCGATGGTTGCGTCGATATCAGTGATCTCTGCCGCTTCCGCCGCCTGACGGGTTGCTTCGAATAGGGCCGATCCTACGCCTTTACGGGCGGCACGCGGACTGACATGGGTGCCGATAATTCCCCAGCCGACCGCGACGCCATAGGGATTGTCTTCGGTCGCATGTTTCAGTGATTGAAAACCTAGTATCTCGCCATCAGCAACTGCTACGTGACATTCGATCCGGTTCGGATCGGAAATATAGCGCTCAATGACATGGTCGCGATCATAATCCCGCTGGCGTCCGGTTGCGTCGATGATCTCTTTGAGAATGCGGCTCATGCCATCCGCATCGTCAATTTTGACTGGTCTGATTTCCATGAAGCCCTCGCTTGTTTCAATCACGGAAAGCCATTGGATCAGCGCTCTCGCTTCACGCATGGCTTCGGTCTGGTCATTGTAAAGCCCGGATGCGTAAGTCGTACCCCAATAAGTGTAGGGTCCGATCTCAGGCACTTCATCCAGAAACTCTTGGGTTTCTTCAAAAGAATAAAGCCCGTTTCCATGATCAAAAAGTTCGAACCGGGCCTTTCCGTCGGTGCGATCAACCGCGTTCAGACATTTTTTCACGGGTTTTCCTAAAGTAGCGAAGTCTGGCCGTTATTAATGGCTGTGGCGCGTGGCGTGAAATCATTACCCGCATCGCCGTGCAGAATAAGGGCTGGCATGAGCGAAAGGCCTGCACGGCTACCGCGAATGCCGGTAATCACGATGCGGATGGCCGCCGCGTCAGGGCGTGGCAGGATCGGAATGATCTTCAGTCCGCCAAAACGTCGCTCAAGCGCTTCCAATATCGGCGCGAGCGAAGCAGGGCGTGCGATAATCGAAACGCCGCCGCCGGGCCGCAGAAGCGCCGATGCGGTGCGCAGCCATTGTTCGAACATGCCTTCGGGCATGACATGCGCTTCAGCTTTCAAGGGATCAGGTGTCGAGCGGTCGCTCGCCTCATTAAAAGGCGGGTTCATGATGACATAATCGAAGCTGTTATCGATCAGGCCAGCGCTGGCCCGCGCCTTGCCGGTCAGTGAGACATCGGCTTCCAGAATATCGACACGGTCGCGCAAGGCGGTATTTAGTGGATGGTTGACGCTCTTATGCGCAAAGTTAAGCATAAAGCCCGAGCGTTCGATGAGTGTAGCGCGCGCGTCCTTGCAGCGGGCAGCCACCGCGAGGCCTGCAGCACCTGCACCACTGCCGAGATCGGCAAGGCGGCCTGAGAAACCATTTGGCACGCTGCTTGCGAGAATCATTGCGTCTACACCGGACCGATGGCCTTTCATCGCGGGCTGCACGAGATGAAATGCACCACGATGAAACACATCCAGCGTTTCTTCCACGGTATCCTGTGCGCGCTCGGAAATGTTATTCGTCATGGTCTTTGAGTTCATGTTCCAGACCGGCATCGATCAGGTAACGTCTGGCTTCGTCCAATCGGTCTTCCTCAACGAGGAATCGCCTAGGTATAACGCCTAATGAACCTTCGAGAATGCTCATATTGGTGTCGGCAATGAAGTAAATGATGCCGGCCTCTTTCATAAGAGCTTCGGCAACGGATAGGAGAACGGAATCATTTGTGCGCATAAGTTCGATCATTTCGACAATGTGTAATCAATAGACCGCATTGACAACTGCTTCCTTCAATGGTGAACAGGCTCTGAATAAAAAGCTTGGGCGTTGCAGGGGCTGTTAAGCGTCTTGAGCATTCTGATCCGCACAAATAGTGTGGTCGGCAGCTAGGAGTAACGACATTGGGTGTGGTTTTGAATCTTGACGGGAAACAGAAGCGGGAAGGATCGGTTCAGCCTCTGGTCGACCTGACGAAGGCCGATATGGGCCGCGTGAACGAAATGATCCTGTCCCGTGCGGGCTCCGATGTCGAGATGATCCCGGAAGTGGCGAACCATCTCATTTCATCTGGTGGCAAGCGCCTCCGCCCAATGATGACGTTGGCTGCTGCCCGCATGTTTGGCTATGAGGGTGACGGGCATGTCCGTCTCGCAACCTCGGTCGAATTCATGCATACCGCAACTCTTCTGCATGACGATGTGGTCGATGAAAGCGATCTGCGTCGCGGTAAAAGCACGGCGCGCATGATCTGGGGCAACCAGGCAAGCGTTCTGGTTGGTGACTTCCTGCTCGGTCAGGCTTTCAAGATGATGGTCGATGTCGGCTCGCTCGACGCTCTTGATGTTCTTGCAACCTCTGCTTCGGTTATTGCTGAAGGCGAAGTGATGCAGTTGGCTGCTGCGAAGAACATGGAAACCACCGAAGACGAGTATCTGGCCGTCATCAAGGCTAAAACCGCAGCGCTGTTCTCGGCTGCTGCCGAAGTCGGCCCGATCATTGCTGATGCGAAACCTTCCGATCGTGCAGCCCTGCGCGACTACGGTCTTAATCTTGGCCTCGCTTTCCAGCTTGTTGACGATGCGCTGGATTATGGTGGTTCGGCAGCCGATCTTGGCAAGAACACCGGCGATGATTTCCGCGAAGGCAAGATCACACTGCCAGTGATCCTGAGCTATCGCCGCGGCACTGATGAAGAACGCGCTTTCTGGAAACATGCAATTGAAGAAGGTGCGAGCGACGACGCTTCGCTTGAAAAGGCCATCGGCCTGATGACAAAGCACGGTGCAATCGCTGACACTGTACAGCGTGCCCGCCATTTCGGCGAAATTGCCCGCGATGCCTTAGCGCCTTTGAAGGCTTGCCCTGAAAAGGATGCGCTGATTGAAGTCATCGACTTCTGCATCAGCCGGGTAAACTAAGGTCTTTGTAAAATTTAAAGAATGGCATCCTTCACGGATGCTTTTTCAAGCATGTCGCCTGAAAGTGGAAACCGGTTTCAGGTTGACGACATGCTGATAAGGAGTAACAAGAAAAGCATCCTTCACGGATGCTTTTCTTGCGCTTGGACCCCAAAAAGGCCATGCTTGAGGTGCCTCTGAATAGGGGATCTTATACGGAATCGGAAAGAGGACTGGGCTTTATGCGGCAGGGATCTAAACGTCGTCCGCTTTACGGATTGCTTCTTCTGGCTTTGGCGGGAGTGGCGATACCGGCAAATGCGGCAATGGCTAAAACAAGCACAGATCCAGTCTCGCAGGTGCGTGCCGGTTCATTTGCCGGCGCTTATCTCGCAGCGCGCACAGCTGAAGCCGACAACAACATTTCCGCAGCTGTCGATTTTTATCGTCAGGCCATGGCGTTTGATCCGGGAAATGACATCATCAAGCAGAACCTGCTATTGGCGCTGTTGACGGAAGGTCGTTTCAAGGATGCTTTGCCGCTTGCCGAAGAGCTTAAAGATCAGTCGGAGATTGAGCGCTTTTCACGCGTAGCACTGGCAATCGATGCCATTTCCAAGAAGCAGTATCGCAAGACCGGCCCGCTTCTGATGTTGTCGATTCAGTCCGACATGGACCAGCTCGCGACCAGTCTCATGAGCGCATGGGTGAAGGTCGGGCAGGGCAATCCAAAGCGTGCGCTTGCCGATGTTGTGAAGATCAACGGTCCTGAGTGGTACGGCCTGTTCCGCATTTATAATGCAGCGCTTATCGCCGATATTGCGGGCGATAAGCAGGATGCACGCAATTATTATCAGCAAGCGCTCGATGATCGCGCCGGTGGTAGCGCAGCGCCTGATACCTATGAGCGTATTGTGATGTCTTATGCCGCATTCAAGCTGCGTCAGGGCGACAAGGCGGGTGCTGTCAAGATTCTCAAAGACGCTGAAGAGCTTCTGAATGGCCGTATGACGATCACAGAAATGCGCGAAAAGATTGAGGCGGGACAGAAATATTCTCGCCTGATCGATACGCCGCAGCAAGGTGTGGGCGAAGTGCTTTATACGCTTGGCACTGCGATCAATCGCGGTGGTGCAGAAGCATTTGCGAAACTGTACTTGCAAATGTCGTTGCCACTGCGCCCAGACAATGATGCTACGCTTTACCAGCTTGGAGATATTTCGGCGAAGCTGCGTCAGCCGGAAAAGGCTGTCGAATATTATGCTCGCGTTCCCGAAAAATCGCCGTATAGGCGTGATGCGGAAATGCAGCGCGCGCTTAATCTTGCTGAAAACGAGAAGACTGGCGAAGCAATCACCCAGCTCAAGACCTTGCTTGAGCGCGACAAGACGGATCTGCGCACCTATTTGGCGCTCGGTGGTGTCTATGCGCAGGACAAGAATTTTGCCGACGCTGCAAAAATCTATGATGCAGCGGTAGAGCAGATCAAATCGCCGGAACGCAAGGATTGGCCAGTGTTCTACCAGCGCGGCATCGCGCATGAACGGCTGAAGGAATGGGATCAGGCAGAGCCGAATTTCAAAAAGGCTCTGGAGCTTTATCCGGATCAGCCACAGGTGCTGAATTATCTTGGTTATTCATGGGTTGATCGGGGTGAAAATCTCGATGAAGCACTGAAAATGATCAAGAAGGCAGTCGAACTGCGTCCGCAGGATGGTTACATCGTCGATTCGCTTGGCTGGGCTTATTACAAGCTAGGTCGTTATCCGGAAGCCGTGGTCGAGCTTGAAAAGGCCGTGAAGCTTCGTCCGGAAGATCCGACGATCAACGACCACCTTGGCGATGCTTACTGGCGCTCGGACCGTCAGCTTGAAGCGACTTTCCAGTGGAACCACGCCATTGCTGGCAAGCCTGAGCCGGAAGAGCTGGCCAAGATTGAAGAGAAGCTGAAAAAGGGTCTGGCTCCTGATTCAAATCCTTCGGAGGCGCGGGCTCAGGACAAGAAGCCTGAGCCGACAAAAGCGCCTGAAACCAAAACCGAATAATTTCAAAGCCCGGAAGTTTGATCGATTTCCGGGCTTTCCATTTCTCTATGCCAGCGTGAGCAGCGTTCAGCGATCAAATGTCATGCTTGACCGTGGCAGGCTGACAAATTAGACCGGGCCATCATTTCAATAACAAGGCCTGACCCCGTGTCCAGTACGTTGCCAGCACATATGCACCCCACCCGTTCCTTTCAGGGCTTGATCCTGACGCTCCATAACTATTGGGCGGAACACGGTTGCGCTATTTTGCAGCCTTACGACATGGAAGTGGGGGCGGGTACTTTCCACCCGGCAACGACTTTGCGTTCGCTCGGGCCAAAGCCTTGGAAAGCTGCCTATGTGCAGCCGTCGCGCCGTCCAAAGGATGGCCGCTATGGTGAAAATCCAAACCGCTTGCAGCATTATTACCAGTATCAGGTGATCATTAAGCCATCGCCGCCGAACCTGCAGGACCTTTACCTCGGTTCGCTGCGTGCCATTGGTCTTGATCCAACGTTGCATGACGTGCGCTTCGTGGAAGACGACTGGGAAAGCCCGACGCTTGGCGCTTGGGGCCTTGGTTGGGAATGTTGGTGTGACGGCATGGAAGTGTCGCAGTTCACCTATTTCCAGCAAGTCTGCGGCATTGAATGCTCGCCGGTTGCGGGTGAGTTGACCTATGGTCTTGAGCGCCTCGCCATGTATGTGCAGGGCGTGGACAATGTCTATGACCTCAACTTCAATGGTCTCGAAGGCGAGGAAAAAGTCACCTATGGTGATGTTTTCTTGCAGGCCGAGCAGGAATATTCCCGCTACAATTTCGAGATGGCGAACACGGATATCCTGCATCAGCATTTCATCGATGCAGAGCGTGAATGCGCTGCGATTTTGAAGGCAGGTAGCACAGGCGAAGGCTCTTTACATAAGTGCGTTTTCCCGGCTTATGACCAGTGCATCAAGGCATCGCATGTCTTCAACCTGATGGATGCGCGCGGCGTGATCTCGGTCACTGAACGTCAAAGCTATATCCTGCGCGTGCGCAATCTCGCGCGTCAGTGCGGCGAAGCATTTTTGCTCACCGACGCCGGCGGCTTCAACCTTAAGAACGAGGCTGTGTGATGCCCGATTTACTACTCGAACTTTTCTCCGAGGAAATCCCGGCCCGTATGCAGCGTAAAGCAGCAGGTGATTTCAAGAAGATGATCACCGATGGTCTGGTAGAAGCCGGTCTGACCTATGAGGCCACGACCGCCTATTGGACCCCGCGTCGTCTGACGCTCGATGTGCGCGGCCTGACCGTGCGCTCGAAAGACGTGCATGAAGACGTAAAAGGCCCATCCGTCACAGCGCCGGAACAAGCCATTCAGGGCTTCCTCCGCAAGGCTGGGTTGACCGATGTGTCTCAGGCGCATGTGCATTCTGATCCGAAGAAGGGCGATTTCTACGTTGCTCATCTGACCAAGCCGGGTCGCGCTGCTGAAGAAATCATCGCGGAACTCGTACCGCAGACAATCCGCAACTTCCCTTGGCCAAAGTCCATGCGCTGGGGTGCGGCGTCCTCAAAGCCGGGTGCGCTTCGCTGGGTGCGTCCGTTGCAATCAATCCTCTGCACCTTCGGTCCTGAAACCGAAGAAACGGTTGTGGTAGAGTTTGACGTCGATGGCATCAAGTCGGGCAATGTCACCTATGGTCATCGTTTCTTAAGCGATGGTCAGGCGATCAAGGTGCGCCGTTTCGATGATTATGTCGAAAAGCTCGAAAAGGCTTTCGTTGTGCTCGACGCCGAGCGCCGCAAGGAAATCATCTCGCAGGACGCGCATAATCTCGCTTTCGCATCCGGTCTGGAACTGGTCGAAGACGCGGGTCTTCTTGAAGAGGTTTCTGGTCTGGTCGAATGGCCTGTGGTGCTGATGGGCGAGTTTGAGGAAGAGTTTCTGGCGATTCCGCCGGAAGTCATTCAGCTGACAATCCGTGTGAACCAGAAATGCTTTGTCACCCGCAAGCAGGGTGAAACGGAAGCGCTGTCGAACAAGTTCATTCTGATCTCCAACATCGCAGCCCGCGATGGCGGCACAGAAATCGCTTACGGCAATGGCAAGGTCGTGCGCGCACGCCTCTCCGATGCGCTCTATTTCTGGCACACCGATCAGCATGATCTGCCGGACCTCGACAAGCTTTTGGCTTCTGGCGAGAAATTCGGCCTTGATCTGAAAAAGCCGCTCGATCAGCGCATGGCGCGTTTGGATGCGCTTAATGTGACCTTCCATGCCAAGCTCGGCACGCAAGGCGCACGCGTTGAACGCATCCGCGAACTGGCAGCACAGATTGCGCCGCTGGTCGGAGCCGATCCTGCGCTTGCAGCCCGCGCGGCAGTTCTGGTTAAGGCTGATCTGACCACGGAAGTTGTCGGCGAGTTCCCTGAACTTCAGGGTGCAATGGGTCGTAAATATGCGCTCCTTCAGGGCGAAGACGAATCCGTCGCAACGGCTCTCGAAGAGCATTACAAGCCGCAAGGCCCGTCTGATTTCGTACCGAAAAATCCGGTTGCTGTTGCTGTCGCTTTGGCTGACAAGCTCGACACGCTGGTTGGCTTCTGGGCGATTGACGAAAAGCCTACCGGCTCGAAAGACCCGTTTGCTCTGCGCCGTGCAGCTCTTGGTGTGATCCGTCTGGTTCTGTCAAAGGATTGGAAGTTCCCGCTGTTGCCACTTCTGCGCTCGGCTTATGCCGCGCTGAAAGAGAGCCAGGTTCAGCGCAAACTGCGTGAGTTTGAAGCCAAGCTCGCAGATGAAAAATCTGGCGATGTTGATGGCGAGCAGGACGTCGATAACGCATTGCGCAATCTCGAAACGCAAGCGCGTGCTGAAATCGAAGCCAATGCTGAGCCGCTGTTGGCTGACCTGCTGTCGTTCCTGCATGACCGTTTCAAGGTTCACTTGAAAGAAGACGGCGCACGCCACGACGCGATTGATGCGGTTCTGACTTCGGATGCCGACAATCTTCTGCTGGTTGCCCGTCGTCTGGAAGCCTTGATCGTCTTCATCAATGAAGAAGACGGCAAGAACCTTCTGGCTGGCACCAAGCGCGCTGCCAATATTCTGGCTGCGGAAGAAAAGAAGGGCACCAAGGTCGCCCAAAGCGTTGATGCGGCTCTCCTGAAGCTCGATGAGGAAAAGGCGCTTTATGCGGCTGTGAACCTCGCAGCTCAAGAAGCCGAAGAAGCTATTGTCCGCGAAGATTTCGGCGGTGCAATGCTGGCACTGGCCAAGCTGCGCGGTCCGGTCGATACGTTCTTCGAGAAGGTTCTGGTCAATGACGAGGACGAAAATGTCCGCGCCAATCGCCTTGCACTGCTTGAACAAATCCGCACTGCCACCAGCAAGGTGGCAGATTTCTCGAAAATCGCCGGATAAGACAAAAAGGGCGCTTTCAAGCGCCCTTTCTTTTTGTACCTCATTCCTATCTTGCATGAACTGCGCATACGAGTCCCTTGCTCTAAGCCCATGTGTTGTGTAGCTACAGCGGCAGGAGAATGACCTTGGCCGATATTCTGGAATTTGACGATAAAGCTGTTTTACGTGCGGTGGCAGTGCTCACCCGTGGCGGCCTTGTCGCGATTCCGACAGAGACGGTCTATGGTCTTGCGGCTGACGCAGCGCATGGCGAAGGCGTGGCTGGTATTTTCGCCGCCAAAGGTCGCCCGCAGTTCAACCCGCTCATTGCCCATGTCGACAGTATAGCCATGGCCGAGCGTTACGTGACGTTCGATCCGATCTCGCGAAAGCTCGCGGAGGCTTTCTGGCCGGGGCCACTCACAATAGTTCTGCCGCTTAAAGCGCAGCAAGACACGATGCGCCCAATCCATCCGCTGGTGACGGCAGGGCTTGATACGCTCGCCGTCCGTATGCCTACGGGACGGGTGCGTGATGTTATAAAGAATCTGGACAGCCCTGTTGCTGCACCAAGCGCCAATACTTCAGGCCGTATCAGTCCGACATCCGCGAAAGCCGTGGCGGACGATCTGGGCAATAAGATCGATTTGATCCTCGATGCCGGGCCGTGCGGCGTGGGCGTTGAATCGACTATTCTTAAGGTTGAAGGCGAGCGCGTGCGCTTGCTGCGCCCCGGTGGTCTGGCGGCAGAAGAGATTGAAGCGCTGATTGGCGTTAAGCTTGAACGCGCTGAGCATAAGGCCGCCATTCAAGCGCCGGGCATGATGGAATCGCATTATGCGCCTGATGCTGCCGTGCGGCTTTATGCTGCAAGCGTTGATGCGGGCGAGGCATTGCTGGCTTTCGGGCCAAAGCGCGTGGCCGGTGCAGACAAGGCGGTTTCGACGCTTAATCTTAGCCCGACAGGCGATTTGCGCGAAGCGGCCAGCAATCTGTTTGATTTCATGCGCAGGCTTGATGCAAGCGGCGCACGCACCATTGCTGTCGAACCCATTCCTTTTGATGGTCTCGGTGAGGCCATCAATGATCGTCTTAAACGCGCGGCGGCCCCGCGCTAGTTCCCCAAACTGACAAGAGAAGCACATGCTCGACACCGCCCTGATCGAACGTTTTGCAGCCATCGTTGGCGAAAAGAATGCGCTGACCGCGCCGGAAGATATTGCGCCCTTCATGATCGAGCAGCGCGATCTCTATCAGGGCCGTTCGCCACTGGTTCTGCGCCCTGCTTCGACGGAAGAAGTTTCTGCTATCCTGAAACTTGCCAATGAAACCAAGACGCCGGTCGTCCCGCAGGGCGGTAATACTGGCCTTGTTGGCGGTCAGACGCCTGATCAGAGCGACACCACGATTGTTCTGTCGCTTGGCCGCATGAACAAGGTGCGCTCGGTTGATCCGGTCGGCAATCTGGTGACGGTCGAAGCCGGTGTGATCCTCAAAAACCTTCAGGACGAAGCGCAGAAAGTGGGCCGTCTGTTCCCGCTGTCGCTTGGCGCGGAAGGTTCCTGCCAGATTGGCGGCAATCTTGGTTCAAACGCTGGCGGCACCGCCGTTCTGGCCTATGGCAATATGCGCGAGCTTTGCCTCGGCCTTGAAGTGGTTCTGCCAAGCGGCGAGATTCTCAATGATCTGCGCTACGTGAAGAAAGACAATACCGGCTATGATCTCAAAGATCTGTTTGTCGGTTCGGAAGGCACGCTCGGTGTCATCACGGCTGCCGTTTTGAAGATTTATCCGCAGCCAAAGGGCAAGGGCGTGGCCTATGCGGGTCTTCGCAGCCCGGAAGACGTGCTGCGCCTGTTCCAGCTTGCAACCGAACATGCTGGCCCGTCGCTCACTGGCTTTGAACTGATGCCGCGTGTCGGCGTTGAGTTTACCATTGCCCATGTCGACGGCGTTCGCGATCCGCTCGAAAGCCCGCATGACTGGTATGTGCTGGTTGATATTTCCTCGACCCGCTCGGAAGACGATGCGCGCGCGACGCTTGAAACCATCCTGACGGAAGCGTTCGAGAACGATATTATTCAGGATGCAGCGATTGCCGAGAGCGTTGCACAGGCGCAGATGTTCTGGAAAATGCGTGAGGAAATGTCCTGGGCGCAGAAACCGGAAGGCGGCTCGATCAAGCACGATATCTCGGTGCCTGTCGCAAAAATCCCGGAATTCATTCATGAAGCCAATGCGGCAACGCTGGAAATGATTCCCGGCTCGCGTATCGTTTGCTTCGGCCATATTGGCGATGGCAATCTGCACTATAATGTGTCGCAGCCGGTGGGTGCCGATAAGCAAGCTTTCCTTGATCGCTGGCACGACCTTAATCACCGCATTCATACAATTGTTGCTTCTTATACCGGATCGATCTCCGCAGAGCACGGTAT
>Ga0302349_1001838_pt1 | contig 14903 bp, 16 predicted proteins | sample PhyAR1_FD_202176 | JGI IMG/M metagenome (GOLD analysis project Ga0302349, IMG submission 202176) | Leaf surface microbial communities from alfalfa plants in UC Gill Tract Community Farm, Albany, California, United States - DLSL A.R1... | ecosystem: Host-associated > Plants > Phyllosphere >...
GCGTTGAAGGCGGCAGCAATGCCCGCCGCACCACCTGCCACCAGCAGCGCATGGCTGGTAATACCCGAGCGCGGGCCGAACCAGCGCTTGGCATGGTGCATGACGCCAGCGGCGACTTGAACCGACGGACCTTCACGCCCAATGGACAGACCTGCAAGAAAGCCCAGACCGGCCAGCACAATCTTGGAGGCAGACAACCACAGCGACACAAAGCGGCTGCGTTGCGGGTTGTTAAGCGCCGTCTCCTGCGCGGCCATGACCTGAGGAATCCCCGAGCCTGCGGCTCCCGGCGCCCAACGGCGTGTGGCCCAGACAATGGCCGCTGTCAGACAGGGCGTCCAGATCAAAACCGCCCATCCACCTTGCCAGTGGTAGATGTGCATGAACCAGTCAAAAGCCTTCTCTGCCACTATCGTGAATCCCACGACACACAAGCCAGCGGCTGCGGCGTAGGCCAGCACGATGCAGCGCTCCACCCAGCGCCATCCATCCCCGAATTCTTGTCTCAGGTTCTGTACGAAATCGGGTTCTTGCTGCATTGCGCCCTCTTGGAGTGAGGGTGTCAGTCTAGTCAATTCGACTGGGGCAGTCCTGCCGCAAGCAAGCCCGTGACCATAACGCTCAGGTTTTTGGGGGCGAGAGTAACGATGGATGTTGCGCCTTCGGCTTGGACCTATCGCCTGCCGCCAGCGCTTGTGGGGGCAGGGGCAGCACGCGTCACCGCTTTTTCGAGATCTCGGCTGTCATGTATTCGTTCAAATCACGCAAATCCTTCACGCGCCAGGCAAAAGCGGGTAGCTTGACGCCGTTTTCACGCAAGGTTCTGGGAATCAAATCGCCATTGGGCCGCAGCACCACCGATGACACGATGACACCCGGGTAATCGTGCAGGCGCTTCTTGAACGCTGCCGTGGTGAGATCAGGCGTGGGCGGATTGCTTTTGTTGGCCAGAGGGCCCGTGCCTTTGATGTCTGCGCCATGGCACATGGCACAGCGCTGCGCAAAGATATTTTTGCCATTGCTGTTCTCTGCCTGGGACCAGGTGGTGTGTGCCAGCAGCAGAAGACCGAGCGAGACGAAGACGGATTTTTTCATTGGTTGTTATGGAATTTTTTGCCGCGTTATTGTGTCGCAGTGTGCTGGCTTTCTGCTGTCACCTGAAGATGCCGATCAGATTTTTGTGCGATGACGCCGCAGGTATGAAGCCACTGGGAACCTTGCCCAAGCGCTTGCGGAACATGGTCGAAAAGGCGCTGGGGCTGTCATAGCCCAGATCCAGCGCCACCTGCGTGACCGACTGCCCACCCGACAGCCTGGGGAGGGCAGCGAGCAAACAGGCCTGCTGGCGCCAGGCGCCAAAGCTCGTGCCTGTTTGCTGCCGAAAGAAGCGATTGAAGCTGCGCAGGCTTTTGTGCAGCTGTTCGGCCCAGTCCTCTGGCGCGGCTTGTATCTGTGGTGCCTTCAAGAACGCCTTGCACAATGCAGCCAGCACCGCGTCCTGCGGGATGGGCGCGAACAAGGGCATGGTCTGGGCCAGGCGCACCTCATGCAGCAGTAGCTGTGCCAGCGCGCCGTCGCGACCATGTTCGTCATAGAGCGCGGGCAGCGCAATCGATGCCAGCAGCAACTGGTGCAGCAGTGGGCTGACCACCAGGGCCTCGCAGTGTTCGCCCTCGCGCGGCGCGGCAGCCGGTTCGATATACAGGCTGCGTGTGCTGACCCCTTGCATGCGTACCTTGTGCCGTTTGCCTGCCGGAATCCAGACGCCGCTGAACGGCGGTATCACCCAGGCGCCATCATCCGTCTCCACCTCCATCAAACCGCTCATTCCGTACAGCACCTGCGCACAGCGGTGGGTGTGGGTGTCCAGCAAGGTGCCGGGGCGGTAATCGGTGCTGATGGCCAGCAGAGGGCGGGGCACGGCGTCCACCGTATTGAGGGCGATGTTGTGCATTCCTGGATCTTGGCCTAAATGCGAGGGTGCTTGGCTGTTTGTTGAATGTCAGCCGCCGCATTTTTTTCTATCGTGGTGCTTTACCACCTTGGATGTCTGCTTCTCATGTATTTGCTGCTGCTGTGTTTTGGCGTTCTGGCCGGTGTGACCACCGTGCTGTTTGGTTTTGGGGGCGGCTTTGTGGTCGTGCCGCTGCTGTACTCGGTGCTGATCGGGGTCTACGGTGCCGATAGCAAGATGGGGCGCGCTGCGATGCATATCGCGGTCGCCACCTCTACCTGTGTGATGATTTTTGGTTCGGGCATGGCGAGCTGGCGGCACCACCAAGCCGGCACCTTGCCCTGGCGCCAGGTGCGGCCTCTGCTGTGCTATGTCGCGGTAGGCGCGATACCTGGTGCGATCGCGGCGCTGATGCTGAGCGGCAGCTGGATCCGCTGGGCCTTTATCGTCTATCTGGGTTTGACGATTCTGGACAGCCTGTTGCGCTCGGGCTTCACCCACAGCCATCGCAGCGAGATGCGCCCCATGGCCATACCCGCTGCCGCTGCGGCCGGCCTGTCGATCGGTGCGATTGCCGCCTTTTTGGGCGTGGGCGGCAGTGTGATGACGGTGCCGCTGATGCGCCGGCGCGGCGCCAGCATGACGGCGGCCACGGCCGCAGCCAACCCGCTGTCGCTGCCGATGGCCATCGTGGGCACCGCCACCTATGCGCTGATGGCCTGGAACACCGCATCCTTGGGTGCCTGGCATCTGGGCTTTATCGATCTGCGCGCTTGTACCGTGTTGGTGCTGGGCTCCTGGATCGGAATCCGCACAACATCGCGATGGATTGGTAAGATCCCGGACGGCATCCATGCCAAGGTCTATATCGCTCTGCTGTGCGCCGTGCTTTTGGCGATGGTGCTTGGCTGACGGTATGGCTGGGCCGTTCGCGCCCATGCCGGCGCCCGCGCATGTGGGTGTTTTCCATCCTCAGGAGGTCCGCAAGTGTTCAAAAAACTTTCAGCAGTGTTGGTAGCTACGCTTGTCCTGGCTGGATGCGGATCCGCCCCATCGCAAAGCCGGGCCGAGGTGGACCAGGGGCGTTGCGCGGGCTATGGTTACCAGCCCGGAACCGACGCATTCGCCAAGTGCCTGATGACCATCGATGTCGCGCGCGAAAAGCGTGATGCCCAGGACCATCCGAGCGATGCACGCATGAAGGCGCTGAGCATCGAGCGCAATGGCGATACGCGCTTTCCCATTTGCTCTGCAGCCGGTATGGACAACAACCTGGACACTTTCAACAACGCCTGGTATGGGCCGAACTGCCGTCAGCGATGAAGTGCTGCTGCCAGCAGCGCATACCGCCATACCGCGTCAACTGAACTGGTCGGTGTAGTAGCGCGCAGCACAGCAGGAACAGGCAAACAGAGATACTTCTTGAAGCGATTCGGGCGGGCCTTGGGTGTCGAATTTCCTGGGCCTTTTCCCTAAGCCCTTTTCCCAATACTGCTGCGATTGCTGCGTGGCCAGCAGCTGCTGAAAATCAATGGGTGACCCTGTGAATTCACACCAGGTGTCGCAGCAAAACGGCCAGTCAAAGCAGCCCTGCAGAAAATGCGGAATGCCGGGTAACTGGTTGAACGCGTGCCAAGCGCGGACGGGGTCTTTGGCCAGGCTTTGAACAGTTTGTTCCACATCGCGTCGGTTAGACCGAACTACATTGCCGCCCTGGATGCAGTCGGCGCACAGGTAATACACCTCGGGTTCCTGTTGCGCCAGTTCTTCATCCGCCGCTAGGTGGGGCTGCACAATGGTTCCGGTATAGCCATAGACGGGTACACCGGCGCGCTCGCATTGCTGGCAGACCTCATTCGCGACGCTGCGCAGGGCAGCATCTGCAACATAGGTGAATACGGTACCCATGGCCTGCCTTTCTCAAATGGCTTGTAGTATCGGCGAACTGCGCTCGGGGCATGCTCTCCACCAATCATCAACAAGACCGCGACAGTTCGTCGCTAGCATCGTTGCTTTCTATCTACCAGGGGGCGAGGAGTGAGCAAGGTTTTGAAGTGGGTAGCGCTCGCGGCGGTGGTTTCAGGTTGTGCATCCAAGCCTCAGTATGCGTGGCGCCAGCAAGGTGTCTCGCAGCACCAGGCGGAATCTGATCTGTCCAAATGCAAGTTCGATGTTGAAAAGCGCGGCAACAGTGGCGACAAACGACGTCATCTGCTCAAGCTGTGCATGCAGGGCGAAGGCTATCGCTTTGTACGGGTGAACTAAAGAGCGAATGGACCGTTTGCGCTGAGGCGGTAGATATCTTGATCTGCTGTGCTTATTAAGCCGCCCTGCAACGGATACCAGAGCGCTTCGCAGCAGGCGCCCTCCATGCATCCAGCGGCATGCCAAAGCTTGCGGTAGCCGCGCCATGCGGGTCCAGGAGCGCAGGCGCCCTACGAGCTGCGAGACTCCGCGCTGGCGCTCCAGCACTGCCATTGCGCGGCCGGTCAGCCCCTCTTGGTGCGCTGTCTTCGTCATGGTGCCCTTCAACCATTTGCCTCGCCCAAGGGTAACCCCTCAAAGTTCTACCCCCGAGACCAGGTGCAACGCTGCAGGACGGTGACAACCCAAATCGGGCAACGGTGCCCGCTTCTGGGCCGGTGAGCAGCGCTGGGTCCCATGCGAAGCCTTGGGCTGTAGAGCAGAAGGGGGCATGGCGCCAACGCCAGAACGCCGTGCAACCCTCCCAGGTGCAGAGCCATGCGAAGGCCTCGATTGGCGCACAGGCGCTGATGGAGTCGGCTGGGCCAGATCAGCCCGCAGCGCGAAGGCTTTCCAGTGTCTCAAGGCCTGACCGCTGAGGACGGCTACATGAAGCTCTGGGAAGTCGTGGCGCTGCGGGGTGTGGGCCTGGTTGGAAGCGAACTGTCCGGTAGCCTGACAGGCTGCCCGGGATACTGCGTGGGTGACCGCCACCCAGCGCCAGGCATTGCTCGCGCTGTTCCACATCGGTGACCATCGCTGCCCATAGTGCTCAAGCTGGCGGCAGTTCTGAACCTGGCTGACAACGACCAGGCCTGCAGCCAACAGGCCAAGTGGACCATTCCACGGCCTGAGGCTGATGACGGGGCGGTAGTGCCGATCCCACCCCATGCAAAGCGACCCTTTGAAATACGAGGGTCAAGCCGATCAAAAATTTACAAAAAATGCGACAAAAAACAGTTGTTAACAAATGTACAAAATATTACACTTGTAGTTTATTTAAATTTGTCGCTAAGGCGCGCTTATGTATTTCTATCAACGTGCAGCATTTCTCGTTTTTTCAGGGTTGTGCATGGCTACAGCGAATGCTGCCCCTGCCACCTACAATCCGGTGGGTGTGCAGCAAAACATTGCCGTGCAAACGGTAACGGACGGTGGTTGGACGGAATGTTACAAAGAGACATTCGACAAAAATGGGAAATCCATCGAAGAAATATCCACCGCTTGTGGTGGCACGCAGCTCATGATGGCCTGTCGTCCCACCGGGGATACCAACCTGCAACTGTTGGCGCAAGCTCCCAAAGTTGACGTGATGACGAACACCGGCGAAGTTGACATGACTACCACTCACCAAGCCAATGGAGTTTCATGGTATTTCAATCCGAATTGGTCTTGGGGCTTTGCGGCAGCGGGGCAGGTCGTCACCAAAAGCAGTTGCGACACGCAAAATTCTTCGGGTGCAGGCAGTGAAACCCGCATGTGCATTCATACCGGCGGTGGCTCTTTGGAATCGGGTTACAGATGCGGGGCTACTACGTTGAATGGCAGGGCAACTTTTGAGCGTATCTTCTACACCGCCAACGCGGCTCCCACGGCCGCCAAGCCAGACCCTGTTTCCTCTGTGGGTGTTTCAAATGTGGGGGACCAAGCGCTGACCGTCAACTGGACAGCTCCGAGCGAGAATGGTTCGGTGATCACCAAGTACACCGTGACGGGCGTTCCTGGCGGATCTTGTGTCAGCGAGGTTGTTCCCCCTGCGACCACGCCTGAAACCAGCTGCACCGTCACCGGTCTCACCAACGGCACCTCCTACAAGTTTACGGTGGTGGCCACTAACGCCAATGGCGACAGCGCTCCCTCGCCTGAAAGTGCTGAAGCTGTGCCTAGCGCCGACCTTACCTTCAATGGTGGTGGCGCTAGCATTACGCTTGCTGGCGGCGTCGTTGCAGCCGCTTATTCCCAAGCTCTGCAGGTAACGGGCGGCCTGCCCCCATATACCTTCTCCGTGACAGGCGAATTGCCGCCTGGCCTGAGCCTCGACACGGCTAGCGGCGTGGTATCTGGAACGCCAACGACACCTGGCACATACAGCTTCTCGGTCATGGCAATGGATAGCGCGGTGCAACCTACGCTGGCGGAAAAAGCCGTCCATGTCGCTGAGCAGACCTTCACGATCGTGATCACTGCAGCACCCGTGGTCCAAATCCCCGCTACCCCCGTACCCGCGCTGGGCGGCCTGGGTCTGATGCTACTGTCCGGAGTGGTTGCGGGCTCAATGGCTGTGATGCGCCGACGCAAATCGGTCTGATCCAGTAGCCCTCTTCGGAGGGCTTTTTGTTCATTTTTGAGAATGTGCCGCGTGATGGCAGATGAAATGCATGCAGCAAGATCCTCGAGGTGGTTGCGAACCTTGGCGGCGATCCTTGGCAACGACAGGCCGATGTCACTGCGCGGGGCATCAACTGAACATCGATCGCCGGCTGAACAGGGACGACGGCGAACAAGCTTGCAAAGGGTGTTCAGATTGTGTTTCCAGGCGGTTAAGGACGCGGAGCTTTCATTCATATTTCGCGTCATTCATTGCCGGTACAGATGGCCGCCGATTTCATGCAGTGAAAGCATCTCCCGCTCTGAGATGCTCCTCTCTATATCACTCATTGATACAGCCAAATGCGGTCCCGGAGAGTTCGCGTTACAAGGGATGTGCAGCTTGTCCATGGATTCGTCCTGAAGGTTTAGGCTCTCTATGTGAGGGTGTGGTTCAGTCATGTGATCCTCTTCTGGTGTAGTAGCTGAATAACTCCGACTGCTGGCGTGGCCAACCATAAAATGGCGGGAAATGAACCACCGGGCAAACGGGGAAGGTTTACGAAAGAGTTAGCGTGAGTCAGTGAAGTTGGCTTTAGGCGCCCCACGTTGGTGGCTGCCACCCTTTAGCCTTGGAAACTGATGCCATTCTTTTCATCTACCGGTCGGCTAGCCGACCGGATAACTTCATGTATGAACTGCAGCTTCGCCACTGCCCTGCGAGGCAGTACGAAAGGGTAGAAATCGGGCTGGCCCATGCTGCGAGTCAATTCATTCAGCGCATTGGTCAGGACGACCCACGTATTTAGGAAAGACAGGAAAAATTGCGCATCCTCGCGGTCCGGCTCCCACAGATCTTCGAGGGTGTAAGGCTCGCTCTCGATTTCCACATTGTTGGCATCAATGCCGAAGCTAACTGCTGTATCTACCGCATCGGCCATGTGGAGGTAATGGGCCCAGGTTTCCGCCCAGTCTTCCCACGGATGGGTGGTCGCATAGCTCGAGATGAAGTGAAGTGGCCAGTCGGGCGGTGGTCCATTCTTGTAATGGCGCTTCAGGGATTCGCCGTAGTCGACGGATTCATCACCGAACAACTCGCGATAGGGTGAATGCCACGATGTGTCGATCACTAAGCGATCCCAGTAGTAGTGGCCCACCTCATGGCGAAAATGACCGAGTAATGTTCGATACGACTCGTGCATTTCGGCTCGTATTTTTTCCCGCTTGGCGTCATCTGCTTCAGCAATATTCAGGGTGATGCGGCCTTCGTCATGGCCGGTCAAGACCTTAGGTCCATCGGGAAGCTGCTCAAGCATATCGAACACCAGTCCGTTCGGTCTTACCTTCCGAGTTTCGATGGGTAAGGCCAGAGCGAGGAGTTGGGAGAGCAGTCGGCGCTTCGCCAGTTCCAGTCGTCCATACAGTTTGCGATTCACATCTTTGGAGAGGTCGGGGATGGTGCCCGTCGTACTGCAGGACAGGCATAACGAAGGTGTCAGATTGCGCGGCACCTGACGCTGCTCGGCTGTTCCGCCTGGGATAAGCCAGTTGCACGACGAAGAGGACAATAAATTGGCACATCGATGCATAATCCTGCCGCTCGTATCGTCTGCGATGGACCAATCACTTGAGGTAAGGCCGGGCTCGAGCGCTACCACCGCCCTCGATATGGGGTCGTATCCCAGTGAGCGACCACAGCTAAGACACTGAGAATTGCGAAGGAACACAGGCTTGCCGCAGATGCATCGATAGGAGCGGCTGGGTGTTAGGCTGACGCCAGAGGCTGGGTTAGTGGTCATGGGAGTGTCAAGGTGGTGGATCACCAATGTCTTTGATGACTCTTCAACCTTGCGTAGGCGTAAGTTGCGACTACATGTGCCGTTAACGCTGATCACCTATCGCGTCTCTGCTCTCAAGCCTGTGCCCACACGTCGAAATCTTAATTTTCTGGGCCGAAGTTGAAGATGGGAAAATTCAACCGCGGTTTGCACCACCAATCCTTGCAGCCAAGAATAGAAAAAGCCTCCGGCAATTAAAAATTACGGAGGCTCAATTTTTTCATGAGTGCCGAGTAAAATTTACTCACCGATCCATGACATTGTTTGATGACGCCGCGTTGATATTGAAGCTGTGTTTTCAACGAGTGTTCGGGCTTTGCCAAGAGGGGGCAGGCTGTTTCTTGATTTTATCTATGCCTTTGCCTGCTGTTGCAACCTCGTTGCAGCGTCTAATAATTGTGGCCCAGGTCGCATTTATGTGATCCTCTTGTTCGCTCTCGTTAAGAGAGTTGAAGGATTTCTTGTTTACCTCCGCTTCAAATTGCTGAATGGCTAGGTCACGTATCCCTCTCGACTCCAAGCGTTCATTCACGTATGTCTTTCCAGCTGCTTGATAGGCTAGGTCTTTGTAGTTTGCTGCTTTGGGAACACCTGGTAGATCGCCGCCTTGTGCGTACATGTGTTGAAACAGCGCATGAGAATTGCAAATCATCATGGCATTTGCGAACTGCAGGCTGGGATTTTTCTCCTCGCTGGAGGCTGAGGTGTATCCATAACTGCACAGGATCAAAAGTGTGACAAGACTCAGTCTTTTAAACATAGGATTGCTACTCGGTAAATTAACACGCAACGAAATGTAAATAAGGCAAAGTATTGTGACGTGTGATTTTGCTAGCCTCCCCGGCGCCACTAGGGCACGGAGAGGCATTTATTGTTCACGGGTTAGCAGTTACTACATAAAAGCTAACTGGCGGTGGCTGCTGGAGCGATCCCCGTAAACGTTTCCCAGCCCCTTAGCCGACGCACTGGGAGAGTGTTGGGTGGACCTCATAACCACCCCATCCTAAGCGCACAGAACAGCCCCACCCATAGCAGCAGCAGGGCCACAAAAGTAGCCTTGATGTAGATTGGCCAGCTCAAGATCACCTGCCAGATGTTTTTGTTCTTCCATGCCATGTTCGGTCGTTGATTCGTTTCTAGGGCCTGCGCTAAGCAGAAAGCCGATTGAGCGGCGAGGACAATAACTAGGCCTGTATGGGCAAATAGCCGATAAGAAATCCAGTCTATCGCAGCTCAATGCTCTTGGCCTGGTGTCCACCAAGGGATAGCTTCGAATCCCTGTTCAACTTCACCAGTCGCAAGCGGCTCAAAAATTAGTTCCGCAACTGGGTCTACGCCATCTTCGTAGCTCAGGGCGAATTGCCTCAAGGTAACTTGATAAATGCCAGATGGGATGGACAGCGTCAGATGGCTGCTTGTTATTGGTGGCTCGTCGGCGAACTGCGCTGACATAGTTAACTGGGTGTAGTCCGTGACATGAATCCCAGCGTGACCAACTTGGATGAGAGAGGCGGATTCTCTCAGGGCGGTTATCGGAGAACGTGTCGACGAAATGCGCAGAGGCTCGTTGGCTAGCTCTGGGCCGAGGTGAGCAACAAAGAGAGCGCCAGTGTTCAAATTTTTTAGGAAACACGGAATCAATTGATCCAGTGTCCAGTCTTCACCAATGAATCCGCTATACGCATCAGAACAAACCAGTGCTACGAATCCGTCTTCGTCAACCTCCGTTTGAAGTTCGAAGTTCAACTGAATCATTGAATCCCTCTTTTTAGTAAGTTTCCATTATGCTTGATACCTCAGTCGCAAAGCTATGCCTCCTCTGCACCACTACGGCACTGAACTGACCCCCAGAAGTTGGACACCGATCTAGCTTTTGGGAGGGTTGATGGGAAGATGTGACGAAGATTCCAAGCGGGCTGCGGTCCTGAACTATCTTGAGGGCAATAGAGGGTTCAAGACAGTTGCACGCGAACATGACATAGATCCTTTTTTTGCTTCGCCGGTAGGTCGAGGTGTACCGCGTGCATGGCGAAGCTGGACTTCGAAGAAAGAGTCAATGGGCTTCTTCGGAACCTTGTAATCCGAATTCTTCCACCTCAACAAGTTCTGCAATGTGGCGCAGCTTCAAGAAGGTCTTCACGACTACATCCATTACTACAATCACCAACGCATCAAGCTAAAACTAAAGGGCCTGAGTCCGGTGCAGTACCCGATTCAGGCTTTCAGTCCCTAGCTTCTAATTGTCCAACTTCTTGGGGTCAATTCAATTTTCGAGCTTTTTTACTTTAGTTTTGCTTTAGTCGTATTCCGAAGCGACTAAGAGAATCCATTCAATACTTCCTTCGTGGTTTGGGTGCTGAGCGTGATTTTGGGGCGGGAAGGGGTCGTTAGCGTTGGCTGCTATTTCACTTTCGCAATTCGCGCATCGATAAATTCCCGAGTAAGGAACCGTAGAGCCAGGTTTGTGCTTCGCAGAAAAAGCTGCGCCTGCTTTGCTTTTGTGAACCCGGCGAACGTCAATATAAAGAGCCATTTCTCTCCTCCATTAGTTGAGTCCGCATCTTATTTGATGAACCTTACAAAGGTTGTAAGCTTCGTTTGTTGAATTTTTACAAATGTGCTGGGTTTTCTGCTGCAGCAAGCGCGGCCCGCACCCGAGCGGGTGCGGCATCTCCTACTGAGAGCTTCCCAGTGCTTGAAGAAGCGAACAGCAACCCCAGCCAATGAGGGTTGTCTGATGGGGTACGAATACCATGGCCAGCCAAGTGCTGGCTTTTCTTTCGGAGCAAGCGCATGGATACACGGCAAGCGTTGGTCACGGCTTTCGGGCTTCTGTTGCTGGCCCGCAGCTAAGCCGGCCAGCTGCCCGTAAAGGTAGACTGGCCAGCTCGCTCGTGTAGACAGTGTGAACGTCGGTTCTAAATTTGCATGCACTAAGATGGCCTACCGTAAGATTGAGTCAGCAAAGAAGCTGCTGGCCAAGGGCCTGCCGACTCGGGACGTAGGCAAGAAACTCGGTTTATCGGTTCCAACGCTGTACCGCCGGGTGCCAGCCTCTGCGCACGCTTAGCGTGCTTTATTGTCGTTTTCCGAGAGGACGCCTACTAAAATGAACCGCATTCGCACATTTCATGATCCAGAGACGGGGAAAACATGGGGGACACGGATCGATGGGTTGAATGTCATCCTCGCCTCAGGTGGCTTGGGTAAGACGAAGGAGGTTGTCAAGCCACAAGCGGACGAGCCGGCCATGCGTCGCATTCTTGAAAAGGAAGAAGGTGTGCGGCTTCGCAAGGGCATGGTGCTTGCCGATCCCCATGCAATGGCCGGCTCACCCTGCATGCTGCGACATCTCGGTCGCGTATACACGGGCGCGCTGGCGATTGCAGAGTTCGACGGCGGCCTCCTGGTCAATCAATTCGAAGATGCCGGCCAAGGAGACGCGCTGTGGCGAATCGCACGGGATGGAAGCGCGGAACGACTGACGTTCGTTGGCGCGAATACCCTTGCGTGGAAGCTGATACCTGTTCCGACGCTGAACAAAGTGCTGTTTCTCGCTGACCATCAGATTCGGGCATGGGACCCGGCTACCAACGGCGTCGTTGAACTAACGCGGCGGAATGGGATGCCTGTGAGCTTTCTGGATAGCCAGGGTACGTTAGCGGCGTGGCATGAAGAGCCAGAACTCGTCGTGCGCGATCTGGCAACCGAGAAGGATCAATTTCGCTTGAAGGTCGAACCGGTGCTCTACTCAGGCCACAGTCCACAGCTCACCGGCGCACTATCTGCAGACGGATCGATGCTGGCACATTGCGCTCAGGCGGGGAGAATTTTAGTCCATGATGTTGCCAGCGGTACGATCCGCTTCACTATTAGCGGTGGCTTCGAGATGGTCAGCAAGCTCGTGTTCACACCCGACAATCGGCAGTTGATTGTCAAGGAGCTATATGGACGCTGGGGCCTGAAGGCCTACGATCTGGCCACGGGCGAACCAGCTACAGGATGGCCGGATTTGAATGATCTGGGTGATAGCGAGTTTGCGGTCGATAACGCGCGTGACCGTCTGGCTTTCTTCCTCCATGACCGAGCACATGTGTACGAATGGTCGACTATGCGCAAGCACTCTGAGTTGCGGATCGATCAAGTTGTCAAGTCCGCCGCTCTTGCGTGGACGCACGACGGCTTGCTGGCCGTTCGAACTGATCTGGGTTGTGTCGGGATCTACCGGGTCGAATAAGAGTCTTCATGGACGCACCGTTTGGCGATGTTGCACAAATACCGTCCCCGGTTATTGTGTTGCATTGACCAGCTGAATCCATAGCCGTTAGCCGCAATCCCACCTTCGAATGGACCAGACGCAACAGCAGCCTCACAGGCCGGCTACCGGCTGGAAGCCGCCCCAGCACTTCCTCTGGCTGAGCTCAAGTCGCTCCGAGTTCAAACTTCAGTGATAAAAATTCAAAACTCGCGGAGAACCGACACCCGCACGGGTCGACCGGTCAACCCGCGCGCGTAGTGAGTGTGAGCGTCGGTTCTCAATTTGCATGTAGTGAGAAAATTTGCAAGATCAATGAAGACCTACAAGAGGACACTGGTCGGCGCCTTAGGCAAAAGAGGAGCGAAGGAATGCAGTACGCACCTATGAAAAAAACCAGATAACGACCTGCCAAAATAGGTCTAATTAATCTGGTTTTGTCCCGATCTTGTCCCGTTTGTGTTTTTATAGCGCTTATGCTATTGATTCCATTGCAGAATCATGGTCCCCCCGACAGGAATCGAACCTGTATCTAGCGCTTAGGAGGCACTCGTTCTATCCATTGAACTACGGAGAGGGGCAGTGGCCTATTGTAGAGGACTTGCCGGGCCTCCCAGCCAATCTGGCGGGGGACTGCATCCGGTGCACTAATCGGCGAGCGGGGCGCCCTGCCGCGCCGCTTGCTGCCCGGGCTGTAAGAAGTCGCGACTCCGGGCAAACTCCTGCGGAAGCGCAAAATTTCACAGCATGTTTCCTTCTCCTTCCACCCCACCCCCCACATTGGCGGCATTGAACGACCGCTGGCAACCCATCGGTTCCCTGCAAGCGCTGTACGTCAGAGCCGGCAAGGCGCCTGAGCCGCGATCGGTGGCGGAGGCCCAGGCGATCGGCGGCTATGGCCTGGCAGAGGATCGCCATGCGTCCCTTCTATCTCCCCGGCAACTGCTAATCGCAGACAACGGTGCCTACCGGCGCTGGGATTTAGAGGACGGCACTCTTAGGGAGAATCTGCGGGTGGACTTCCCGGCCCGGGGACTTGCTTCCGGTGATCTGCTGCGGATTGGCAGCGACGTGGTGCTTTGGATCACGTTTGTCTGTGAACCCTGCAGGCGGCTGGAGCGCAGGGCGCCGGGGATCGTTGCGAATATCGGCCGAGACCGAGGCATGCTTGCCCGCGTGCTGCGAGGCGGAACCATCCGCCGCGGCGCAGAGATAGCGGTATGCCGCGCGCTAGCGCCGGCGTTCAGCGACCAGTGGCAGCAGAGGGTTCAGCAGGTGGCCTGCGCGGTGCCCGAGGGCGCCTGGATCAGCTATCGGCAGCTGGCGGAGATGGCCGGCGTGCAAACGGCCTATTGCAGAGCTTTTCCCAAGGTCCTGGCACAGTTGCCAGCGCCTGTTGCCGCCAGGGTGCGGAGCCCGCGCAGTGGTGCAGGCGAGGCGCCCTGGTCCGGTGCTGGATTCTTTGGCATGGCCCAGGATTGACGCCTGCATTGCCTGAGAAACGGCAACTGCAACCCCGGCTTCCCGCTGACAAACATGCCTCCGCCGTTTTGCAACGGGGCGGAGGCATGTCCTTGCGCACTGCACGCGATCTGTGGCTCAGGGGCTCAATCAGTCATAGCGCAAGGTGTAGATCAGATCCAGCGCGCTGGTCGTACCGGCGGAGCCGCGCAGCTGCAGATTGCGGGTGAAGTCATAGAAGATGTAGAGGGCGCCCAGGGTGCCGGCCAGGCCGGCTTCGTAGGTCACATACAGGTCCTGCGAGATGCGTTTGCCCAGGGACAGGCTGGCGGAGTCGCGGTCGGTACCGCCAAAGCCGATTTCGTCCAGGCCCAGGCCCTTGGCAATATTGCCGGTGATGCTCTCGCCCGAGCCGCCGCTGAGCAAGGCCAGCGCCGCCTGCTGCATCAGTGCGCTGCTGGCGCCGCCTTCGGCTGGGTCGCGTCCCATCACCACCCAGGAGATCTTCTCCGCATCGGGCATTTCGGGGTTGGAGTACAGGCGCACGCGCGGCGCCTGTGCCGAGCCGCTGACCTGCACACCCGCCCGCACAGCGATGTTCGGACGCAGCGCCAGAATATCGAGCGAGGGGTTGTTGTACGGGCCATTGAAACGGATCAGGCCGGTTTCCACATTCAGCACCTGGCCCCAGGCGCGGTAGCGGCCTTCTTCGGTGCTGATGACGCCGGTGATACGCGGCATGCCGATGCCGGCGCCGCCGCTGCTTTGCACATTGAGCGTGCCAGTCAGGCGGGTGGTGATGCCATAGCCTTGCAGCGCGAAATCGTGGCCCATGTCGAGCTTG
>Ga0302349_1001842_pt1 | contig 14864 bp, 16 predicted proteins | sample PhyAR1_FD_202176 | JGI IMG/M metagenome (GOLD analysis project Ga0302349, IMG submission 202176) | Leaf surface microbial communities from alfalfa plants in UC Gill Tract Community Farm, Albany, California, United States - DLSL A.R1... | ecosystem: Host-associated > Plants > Phyllosphere >...
AAGAATGAGACCCCCTGCGAATGCGACCGGGACTGCTCGTGTGGGAATACAGCAGATCTCATTCACGGCGGAGTCGCGATCTGCGGATGTTGCTTGGCCGACTGCCCTGATGTGCATGGCCCCGGTGGCCGGACGTGGCGAAGCGGCTACCAGGTCAGGCTTGTGCCGTGGCGCGGGGGCTACGAGCTCCACGTTGATGGGATGGGCGTGACGCAGTGCGCCGAGCGAACGGACGTCGAGAGCACAGTCCGAGACTTCCTCGAGTGTCTCGAGCGCGAGGACGCCCAGTCCGCGAAGCTAACCGTGTGGGAGCTGCCCGAGCAGCAGTAGGAGGTGAGGTCTCGATCCGCTGGCACCTCGATGGCGCCGTCTCACCTGCGGAGGGGCGGGCTGCTCACTGCGCATCGCAGCTGCTTGCTTCGTGAACGGGCGGGCTCCTACGCGGATCCGCACACGGCGCACCGCTGGAAGGATCCAGGGTGCTTGCGGACCGCGTGAGGACGGCCCGCGTGAGCGCCGAGACCTTGGTCGCGTCGGAACCTCGAGCAGGCGGCGACGGCTAAGAACCCTGACTGCCGCCGCCAGAGCGCCTCAGTTCTCTGGATCCCCATCGTCGCCGCCGGCGCGTGCGGTGCGCACCGCGGAAGCCCAGGCGGCAGCGTCGAGGAGTCGAAGCCGCGCGTGGAGATCGCCGCGCGGTCGCGTGCTGGCCGGCTTCTCCGCGGTGTCGAGCCCCTGCTGGCGCTTGGCGTCAAAACGAAGATGATCCATGAGCTCCGCCATCTGGCTGGCATACGGTTCGGTGATGGTGAAGGCCAGGTAATGGTCGTCGTTCGCCATGGCCGCGGTGACGACGTAGAGACGCTCGCGCTGGATCCGACGGGCCTCCTTGGCGCTCATCGGCCACCATTCGATCCGGTCGAGGTCCGCTAGAAGGTCGGAGTCCCGTCTGTATGTGACGGGCTTGCCGGGTTTCTGCGCGGGCGCCCGGCCGTAGGTGAGCCGCCAGCCATCCTCGGTTCGTGTGATGCGGGTCGGGGCCGTCCACGGCGAGCTCCGCGGCAGCCTGGCGCGTGGCCGAGGCTCGGTGCCATAATCGTGACGCTCCGACGGGCGGCCGTATCCCGTCGGCGCGGTCGGTGGCCAGAAGAACTCCAACGGCTCGTCATCGGCGACGTCGGGATTCGCGACCTGCCATCCGCGTGTGACGAGCTCAACCTGCACATCATTGCCGACCAGGCGCCAGCCCTCCTGGAGGATGCGCAGCTCCTCGGGGACGTCGTCGTTCATTCATCGTCCTCTCGTCTCCCACAGTGTCTCATTGGCGTTGCGGTCGTTGCGGACGACTGAGCCGATGCTCTGTCACCAGGGCAGACCTCGCGGTGGCCCGGCGTTCTGGATCCCACCGCCCAATCATCACGCCTTGATCCCGATCCCGACTTCCGAGCCGCGATCCGCGACATCGCCCGATACGGTCTCCTCATGCGCAAGATCTCTGCAGGCCTCACGCTCGCTCTCGTGACCCTGGCGCTCGCCGGGTGTGATTCGACTTCCGAGTCGCAGCCGAGCGCCGAGACTGCCGCGCCTCAGGCGTCACCTTCCGCCGCACCAACGGCGTCACCGACACCCTCGCCGAGTGCGGCGGCCACGTCCGCCCCCGAAACACCGGGGCCCGAGACGTGCGCGAATCCCGCCGGTCTCGTCAGCTACACGGATGACTGGTATGTCGAGCTCGAAGGCTCACTGAAGGATCTCGGTGCGCGTGAGTTCGCCGCAGGTGAGGTGACGGTCGATGCGGAGGGCAACGCTCTGACGTACACGGTCGCCCCCGGGGACGTCGACGCGGTCATCGGAGAGCGGCTCTGTGCAGCGTTCTCCCTCGCGCCGATGAACCACGTGCGCGAGCTCGAGCCGGGGCAGGTGCTCTGGCTCAACCCCGACCCCGAGACGCCGTGGCTGAGCTATTTCAGCCCGATCGGGGCGCCGGCGGGATTCGACCAGATTTCGTATCAGCGTGCCATGGACTCCGCGCGCATCGCCGTGGACGAGGGCGACCTGGAGGCCCTGCATGCCGTCTGGGTGAACGAGCTGTCGAGCATGATCTCGATTCCGGAGCAGGTCGACGCGATCCAGAAGGTGCTCGACGGCGGCGATCCCGACGCACTCCGCCAGTTGTTCTCGTAGCACGGGTGGGTGGACCGGATTGTTTCCGGGGCTCGGCGCCCGCCACTTACGGCCGGGATCCCCGGGCCCCGCGGCCATCTCGGCGACGGAGCCCGGGCCCCCTCCCCTCAAATCAGCTCCATCACCGGCCCCGCGTGCACCGCCGCATAGATCCGGTTGCGGAGCGCGTTCGCCTGCTCCGAGGTGAGCGTGCGATCGATGGGGCGCAGCAGGATCCGCACGAGCAGGTTCACCTGCCCCGCTTCGATGCCGAGCCGGATCCGCGCGGCCGCGGGCAGCTCGTCGTGCGCCGTGCGGCTCAGCACGTCGAGCGATTCGACGACGTCGGCGTCGTCACCGAGCGCGACGCGCACGCGGTCGCCGAGCGTCTCCTCGTCCTCCTCCTCGGCGACGACGACCGAGATGTCGCGGCGCGCGAGCGGCAGCGGGGACACGTGTTGCCACGGATCCAGCGTCAGCATCTGCGACGCGATGCGCGGATCCGCGGCGCGCAGGTACCGGATGTCGGATATGCCCTTGCGCAGCATGAGCGCGCGCTCGAGCCCCATGCCGAGCGCGAGCCCCGACCACCGCTCGGGATCGAGCCCGGATCCGCGGAGCACGTGGGGATGGATCCGCCCGCACTCGGCCAGCTCCAGCCACTCGCCGCCGTGGAGCACGTCGATCTGCCGGCCGCCGACCGTGTACGGGTGCTCGACCTCGGTGACCCTCCACTCGGCGCCGGGCAGCACGGTCTCGACGAGCCGGGCGATCATGTCGAGCATGTCGCGGTCATCGGTGTCGGGTGCGCTGCGGATCCGCCAGAGGTCGACCTGGTGCGGCTCGCCGACGTGGCTGCGGTCGACGGCGTCGCGCCGATAGACGAGCCCCGGCGCGACGATCAGCTCGTCGACGTCGGTGCGCTCGCAGTAGTGCTCGAGCGCGGTCGGCAGCTGGGAGCTCGTGTGGCTGCGCAGCATCACGGTTGAGCTGATGTAGCGCGTGTACCGGCGGGCGCGAGTGACGTCGCCCGGGTCGTAGCCGAGCCGGTCGTAGTTCTCGCGCACCGGCACGATGGGCGAATCGCGGACGTGGCGGACAGAGCTTCGCCACCCGGAGCTCAGGGCGGCAACGAGGTCGTCGAGCAGCACCTGGATCGCGTGGGGCCCCTGCGCGGGATCGGTGAGATCGCGCAGCGTCAGGGCGCGCGTGATGAGGTCAGGGGTCAGATATTCGGTGTGCGACATGGGATGGTCTCCGTGAGAAATCAAGGTGGGTCGGTGGGACATTCCCCCGGCCGCGCCTGCGGAGACCGAGTGCGCTAGGTGCGTGCGTCGAGTGCCCCGCGGCCAATTCCCGGCCGGGGGTATCGAAATCGCATGTACCTGATCACGGATCCATCCTCTGAAACGCGGGCGAGCAGCCGCGTCAGGCGGCCCGCCGCGCGCGCACGCCCGCGGCCAGCTGGCCCAGCGCCGCGGCGGACGCATCCCAGCCCATGCAGGCGTCGGTCACGCTCTGCCCCCGCGCAAGGCCGGCGGGTCCGACCGACACGTCGAGCTTCTGCGCGCCCGCGACGAGGTTGCTCTCGAGCATCACGCCCGCCAGTGCGCGCTCGCCAGAGGCGATCTGCGCGGCCAGCTCGCCCGCGACCTCGGCCTGGCGGAGATGATCCTTGCCGCTGTTGCCGTGGCTCGCGTCGACGACGAGCCGCGCGCCGAGGCCCGCGGCCTCGAGCCGCTCCGATGCGCGCCGCACGTGCTCGGCGTCGAAGTTCGGCCCATCGGCCCCGCCGCGCAGAATGATCGAGGTGTCGGGGTTGCCCGTCGTCGAGACGAGGCTCGCGCGGCCATCGGATCCGATCCCGAGGAAGGCCTGCGGCGCCGAGGCGGCGGAGGCCGCGTCGAGCGCCACCTGCAGCCCGCCGTCGGTGCCGTTCTTGAAGCCGATCGGCATCGAGAGGCCGCTCGCGAGCTGGCGGTGGATCTGGCTCTCGGTCGTGCGGGCCCCGATGGCGCCCCAGGTGATCAGGTCGGCGGTGTATTGCGGGCTGATCGGCTCGAGGAACTCGGTCGCGCACGGCATGCCCATCCCCGTGACGTTGCGCAGGAAGGCGCGTGCCATCCGCAGGCCGGTCTCGATGTCGTGGCTGCCGTCGAGGTGAGGGTCGTTGATGAGGCCCTTCCAGCCCACGGTCGTGCGGGGCTTTTCGAAGTAGGCGCGCATCACGATGAGGAGGTCATCGCGGTGCCGCTCGGCCTCGGCCGCGAGGAGTTCGGCGTATTCGAGGCCGGCCTCGGGGTCGTGGATCGAGCACGGGCCGACGACGACGAGCAGGCGGTCGTCGTCGCCGTTCATGATGGCGCGCACTTCGTCGCGGGTGCGGGCGACGAGGAGGGCGCGTTCGTCATCGATGGGCAGCTCGCCGGCGATCTCCCCGGGCGAGGGGAGCGTGGTGCTGCTCGAGACGTGAACGTCGGCCGTGGATTCGAGGGTTTTCATGATGGGGATCCTGTCCTGAAAGGGGAGCGGACCCGCGCAGAGCCCGCCGAAACGGCGAAAGCCAGAGCGAGTGCTCTGGCTTGTCGGCTCTGAAGGTGTCGGTACGCGCTAAACCAGCGCCGGCCCCTCCAGAGCCGACTCAAAATACGCATACCAACGGGTGATCATGAGAGAGACAATACCCCATTGGCCGGGTGCGCGCGTCGAGCTCCTCCCGGCATGGGCCACGGACACGCCAACGCGATTGTGGCGTATGTGAAGGCGAAGCTCGCCGACTGACGCGGGTTCGTCGTTTCTTCGCCCTGCGAGCTTCGGTCTTGCTAGATTATGTGCCATGGGTTTGATCATTTCTGGCGCGACGTTCGACGCGCCCTGCTACACCTTTCGTGACCGCCGCGCCTGACGGCGCGTTGATGGTCATGTAAACGCTCTCGCGCGTCGTTCCCGGATGTCCTGCACCCGGAAGCGCGTCCGCTGTGCTCTCGCACGCTCGCTGACGGGTGCTCCTTTCCTTCGAACGGAGCGCGCATATGCGACCCCATGCCCATACGGGCGGCCGTCATGAACTCGGCCAGAACTTCCTCACCCATCGTCCGACCATCGAGCACCTGACCGCACTGGTTTCCCGGACCGACGGGCCCATTCTTGAACTCGGCGCCGGTGATGGCGCCATCACCGAGCACCTCATTCGCCTCGGGCGCGATGTGCGTGCCATCGACATCGATGCCCGTCGCGTGGCACGGCTTCGGTCGAGGCTGCCCGGAGCGGCCGTCCATATCGGTGACGCCCTGCACGAACCCCTCGACCGCCCCATTGTCGTCGGCAACATCCCCTTTCACCTCACGACGCCCATCCTGCGGCGGATACTGAGTCACGGCAGGTGGAGTGAGGCCGTGCTGCTGACGCAGTGGGAGGTGGCGCGCAAGCGCGCAGGGGTCGGCGGCGCCACGATGATGACCGCTCAGGCCGCACCGTGGTTCACCTTCCGTCTCGAGGGCCGAGTAGCGGCTCGGCATTTCCGCCCGATGCCTGCCGTCGACGGCGGCATCCTGGTGGTCGCGCGTCGCCCGCGCCCCCTGATCCCCTCGCGCGACCGGCGCCGGTATGAGGCGTTCATCGGCGCGGTTTTCCGCGGGCGGGGGAGAGGCATGCAGCAGATCCTGCGCGGATCCGGGCACTCCGTTTCGTCGGTGCAGCGGGCGTTGAGCGAGGCGGGCGTATCTCGTGCCGCCCTGCCGCGCGATCTCCGCGGCGAGCAATGGGCCGTCCTCTGGAAGCGTCTGGAGAGCCGAGGCACATGATCATGCTCACATCGCGCCGTTTTTGTGAGTACACTCGTACTAACAAAAGTCGATGCGAGACCGAACGGTGAGGAGCGGGCATGATTCTGGCCGCGATCGTGGTGTGCGAGGTTCTGTTCTGGGTGGCGATCCTCGGCGGGCTCGCGGCGAGGTATCTCCTGCGGAGGGCGCGGTTCGGTGCCGCCCTCCTGATCCTCGCCCCGGTGATCGATGCCGTGCTGCTCGCGCTGGTCGCCGTCGACCTGCTGGGCGGCGCGACGGCGTCGTGGCAGCACGGCCTCGCCGCCATCTATGTCGGGATCTCGGTGGCGTACGGCAAGCGCATGGTCGCCTGGGCGGACGTGCGCTTCGCGCACCGCTTCGCCGGAGGTCCCGCGCCGGAGCGGCTCACGGGCATGCGATACACCCTCAAGTGCTGGCGCGATGTGCTCCTCACCGCGCTCGCGGTGGGGATCGCGGCTGCGATCCTCGGATTCATCATCCTGCTCGTGAACGACGCCGAACGCACCGCGGCGCTGTCCGGATACTTCGGGATCCTCGGGATCATCCTCGCGATCGACCTCGTCTGGGCGCTCAGCTACACGGTGTGGCCGAAGCGTTCCGCCGAGCCCGTACAGGGCGCCGCGTTACGGTAAGACTCATGCCGCGGAGAATCGATGCAGGCGAGCGCACTGCCGAGATCGCTGCGGCGGCCCTGCGCGTTCTCGAGCGCGATGGGCTGCCGGGCCTGTCGGTGCGGGGCGTCGCGACCGAGGCGGGAATCGCCGCCGCCTCGCTACGCCGCGCGTTCCCCACGCAGCACGCCCTCCGGGAGTACTGCCTGGAGCTCATCGAGGAGAGGGCGCGCGTCAGGATCGCGGCACTGGATCTGACCGGCCGGCCGCTCGCCGATGCGCTGCTCGCGCAGCTGCTCCCACTCGACGAGGAGCGCCGCACCGAGCTCGTCGCGCAGGTGCAGCTCGGTGTGCTCGCGCTCACCGACGACGAGCTTCGGCCGGCGGCCGCTCGGCTGAGCGCCGCCGTCGACCGCGCCTGCCGGGGTGCGATCGGGATCCTCGCAGAGGCGGGGGATCTCGGCGACGACCGCGACCCCGAGTACGAGGCCCAGCGGCTGCGGGCCCTGCTCGACGGCATCGCCATGCACGGCCTCTGGGGTGGGGATCCGCGGGGCGCGAGCGGCATGCTCGGCATGCTCGCGCGGCACCTCGACGAGCTCGGCCGCGGCGTGAGCTGAGCGGTTACGGCGGGGATCCCGCTGCGCGGCTACGCCGGGGTGCCCGCCTCCTGGTGGGCCGTGCGTGCGTCGAGCACGCTGCCGAGGTGCTCGATCGACCACTCCTCGAGTGCCTTCAGTGGGGCGCGGAGGCTCTGTCCGACGTCGGTGAGCGCGTACTCGACCTTGATCGGCACCTGCGCGGTCACGGTGCGCGAGACGAGGCCGTCCTCTTCGAGGCTACGCAGCGTCTGCGTCAGCATCTTCTGCGAGATGCCCTGGATCCGCCGGCGGAGCTCCGAGAAGCGCACGGCGTCGTCGCCGAGCGCGCCGACGATGAGGACCGTCCACTTGTCGCCGATGCGATCGAGGATCCGCCGGGTCGGGCAGTCCTGCTGGTAGGGATTTCCCACGAGGGTCGATGTGGTTACCAAAAAGTGCCTACTTCCCGAAGGGTTTCTAGTCACTTATCGTAACTAGTGGACATCAACCCCCACAAGAAGGAGTCTCATCGTGGCATCCATCCTCGTCATCGGCGGTACGGGCTACGCCGGATCCCACATCGTCAGCGAGGCGGTCTCGCGCGGCCACGAGGTCACCCTCGTCAGTCGCAACGAGCCCGCCGAGAAGATCGACGGCGTCACCTACCGCACGGGCGACCTCACCGAGCAGGTACCCGACCTCACCGGGATCGATGTTGTGGTTGCGGCGCTCTCGCCGCGCGGATCCAACGAGGGCGCGCTTCGCGGCGCATACGGATCCCTCGCGAAGGCGGCCGCCCAGGCCGGTGCGCGCTTCGTCGCGATCGGCGGCTTCAGCTCGCTGCGCCCGGCCGAGGGCGCCCCGCGCTTCGCCGAGGCGGGCGAGATCCCCGCGGAGTTCGCCGCGGAGGCGACCGAGATGAACGCGATCCTCGGCGACCTGCTTGCCGACGACTCGCTCGGCGAGTGGGTCTTCATCAGCCCCGCCGCGGAGTTCGGCGCATACGCCCCGGGTGAGGAGCTCGGGCACTACCGCACCTCGTACGAGGTAGCGATCTTCGACGCCGACGGAAAGTCGGCGATCGGCGGCGCCGACTTCGGCGCGGCGGTCGTCGACGAGATCGAGAAGCCCACGCTCCAGCGCGGGCAGATCAGCTTCGCGTACTGATCCTGAAGCGCGAGGGGCGGGGTGAACTGTTGTTCATCCCGCCCCTCCGTGCCTCGCGCACCCGATCCGCCCATGCCGGTTCCGGGGCGCGTGGCGTCGCCCACGCCGGCATGACCGTCAACGGATGGATCGTCGGCACGTTCGACGCCGCGAATCGCTCGTCTCCGGTGGGGCACTCGACCGCGACGATCTCGCGGCGCTCCTCCCTGCGGCGCGAGCCGGGAACCGGCCGCAGGATCCATGTCTCGATCCCCGGGATCACCGCCCCCGGCAACGATGCCCGTGCCCAGGCGCGCTTCGGCGCGGTTCCTGTCGACGAGGTCTGGACGGTATCGGCCATCATCACCATTGTCGGCCAGGCCGGCCCGCTCGGGAATCAGTCGGGGAGGCTGTGTCGGGTGGAGCGGTGTTGATCTCCCGTGTCGGTCGCTCCGGGGGGCGTACTTCGCGTGAGGCCGAGCTCGCGCTATGCGGGAACGTCCGCACCGTCTTGTAGTGCTGATCGCGGCCCACTTCGGTCCTGGAGGCAAGTTCGCGCGGGAGGCGCGCGCCGCTGCCGAGCCCGTGCACGCCTGATCCTCGCCGCTGCGCGCGTATCGGCCTGACGTCGAGCCGTGCGCGCCGCTCAACGACGCGAGAGTCGCTGACGCACGTATGCGACGACCGACAGGAGGAGAAGTACGCCGCTCAGGAGCGTGATCGCCGCACCCAGCTCACTGATTCCGCCCTCCGCCGCGGCGGGAGCAAGCGCGTGTGCCGTCACAACGGCGGCCAGCGACGCACCGACGTACTGCGATGTTCGGTAGATCCCGCTGCTTGCGCCCGCGACTTCAGCGGGGACGGCCCGATGGAGCAGAAGCTGATTGCCCAGATTGTTGAACCCGTTCGGCAACCCCAGGAGGGCGCACACGACGGCGAGCCACCAGATAGCGCTGTCGGCCCGTGCCGTTGTCATCAGCAGCGCGCCGGCGAGGGCCATAGCCGAAGTGCCGACGATCAGGAGCACGCGTGGATGCCAGTGCGCCCCAAGCCGGCTGGCAACCACCGTGGACAGCGCTCCGACTCCGAAGACCGGGAGCAGTAGCAAGCCCGTCGTGGCTGTGTCGAGCCCGCGCGTGGCATCGAGCCACTGCGGGAGTCCGTAGAACACGCAGTAGAACGAGATGAAGGTCGTGATCGCCCGCAGACACGTGAGTCCGAACTGCGGGAACCGCCCCATGAGGCGGACATCGACGAACGGATGATCCGCGCGTAGCTCGCGCCAGACGAACAGGCCCGCGAGGGGCACGAACAAGACGAAGCCCCACCAGCGCGGATCCGCATCATTGAGAGACAACAGTGCCAGCATCAGCGCGACGAGCGACGCGATCATCAACAGCATTCCAATCGGATCCAGCAGGCGGATCAGCTGACGGGCCGTCAGGCGATCCCGCGTCGCATCCCTGGGCACGTTCGCGAGAACAGTTGCGGCGCAGAGCGCGACCATCGGCACGTTGATCCAGAAGATTCCCTGCCATCCCCAGAGGAGGACGACGAAGCCACCCACCGTCGGGCCGAGTGCCGCCGTGCTCTGGCCGCACAGTGCGATCACCCCGATCGCGCGCGTCGGCTGCGCTCGTCGCAACCGCGCCTGTTGTCGGATGAGGGCCATCGCGGCGGGAAACTGCACAGATGCGCCGAGTCCCAGGAGCACGCGGTCGGCGATCATCCACCCGGCCGATGGGGCGAACGGCCCCAGCACCGACGCAAGAAGGATGATGGCGAGACCAAGCAGGTATACCTTCCGCGCACCGAGCAGATCCGAAAGCCGTCCCGACGTCGGTGACCCGATAGCGGCGGCGATGTACAGAGAACTGACGATCCATGGAATCGCCGTCGAATCTCCGAAGTGCTCGGTCATGGGGATGATCGCCACGGCGATGATCGCGGAGTTCAGCCCCAGCAGTATCGTCCCGCTTCCGAGCGACCACGCGATACGCGCCGGCAGGTGCGGCGGCCGCTCCCCGCTCGCCGCCGCGGTTTCTGATTGTCGTGTCATTGCTCTTCCTTCGCGAGGCGGGCTCTATGTCGTAGCGGCTCGGAGCGCCTCAGCGCAGGGCGGCGGCCTCTTGCGGTGTCACGAGCAGGACGTCGGGGTGCTGCGCGAGCATTGCGAATGTACGCTCGGCGACGCCTGCGAAGCATGCTTGACCGGAGACCCAGCCGAACATGCTGAGCCCGAGGAATCGGCCGCCGGTGACGTCGAATCCCGAGACCAGCGAATCGATCGTGTCGACGAGCAACTGCTCGTAGTCGGAGAACGGGATGCCACGGGTGTACAGCTCGAAGACGTCCTCGGTCTCGAGCGAGTAGGGCACCGCGGTGATCCCGGATGAGGGGCCGTCGAGCGGGACCGGCCGCTCATCGACCGGCCATTCTCCGAACCACTCGAAGCCCTCTTCTCGAAGCAACGCCGTGGTCCGAGGTGTGGTGGCGCGTTCGGGAGAGAACCATCCGGTGCTTGAGGTGCCAGCTTCGCGCTCTACGGCGTCGCGAGCGCGGGCGATGTAGTCTCGTTCCTCCTGCGCGGTCATGCTTGCCGACAGGATGCTGTTGGCCGCGGCCCCCCGGATGACGATTTCCTGCGCGCGCGCCGCGGTCTCGGCAGCGAGACCCGGAACGTTCGCGGCGCCGTACGCGTCGAGCGCGACCCCGATCGGCACGCCGTTGCGCTCGGCGATCGACAGCAGGCGCCAGATTCCGCAGGTGAGTCCGAAATCCCATTGTGAGAGTCGCGCAACCTGTCCGTGTTTCGGCTCTCCACTGTCGCGCCCGACACCGCCGGCCATCGACATCGGCTTGCTCGCGGTGGCAGGCAGAACGTCGACATAGGCAGGCGCGTGCAGGAGGATGCTCACCGCCAGTTTCTTGCCGCCAGGCAACTCCAGCGGTGCCCGTGACGTGTCGTAGCTGCGCGGTAGATCCGGTGCGAACACCGTGGCATCGGCCGGGTGAGTGATGAGGGTCATGCGGTCGCCTCCTCTCGCGCGCCGACGACGCGGTGGGAGGATTCCCACTCGGCGGCGGACGCGATGTGTGCGTCGTAGTTGTTCTGCAGGTAATGGTCCGTGATCGCGCCCGCGGTGGTGCACCACACGCGATCATCCGCGCGTACGCGCTCAAAGACCTCCGAGAGATACCGCTCGAACCACGGCTGTCCCGCGAGGAACGGATGGGTCGCGAAGCACATCACCCGAGCCTGACCGTCATGCTCGGCGTCTCGGAGCAGGCGGTCAAGCTGGGCGAAGGTGAGGTCGAGGAAATCCCTGCCCGAGAGCGATCGGGCATGAATCATGGGCACATCGTTGAGCATGTAGCTGTACGGGATCGATACGAGACGCTGCGGCCCGTCGACCCGGAGCGGGCGGGGCTGCTCGTCATGGATCCAGTCGGCGAAGTACTGCATGCCGTGCCGAGCCATAAGGTCGGCCGTGTTATCGGTGCCCGAGACTTTCGGGCCCAGCATGCCCTTGATGCGACGGCCACCGTAGTACGTTTCGCTCAACCGCTGAGACAGCGCGTAGAACTCGGATTCGTCGTCGTAGGGCATGTCGTACAGAGGACGAAGGTTGGAGATGCCGTGGCTCATGATCTCCCAGTCGCGAGCGAACATGGCGTCGCGGATCTCGGGTTGCTCCTCGAGGAGCGAGAGGCTCAGAGAGACGGTCGAAGGCATCTCGAACTGATCGACAACGCGAAGCATGCGCCACAGCCCGATGCGATTGCCGCTGTCGCGGTGCATGTAGTGCTGCACATCGGGGTATGCGACCCGCCCCTGCGGGCTTCCGCCTCCTGGCGCGATGAAGTCGTAGTGCTCAACGTTGGGCGCGTGCCAGAAGGCGACCTTCTTACCGCCGGGCCAGGTCACCCGCGGGCGCGCGAACATCGGTTCGTAGACGAGTCGCTCGTTGTTGCTGATGCTCATGCGCGCGCCGCTTCGACGGTGCGTTCTTGACCGATCGCCGCGAAGCGGTCGAGCATCGACTGCTTCGAGACAACGTCGCCGAATCGATCCTGCATATCCCACAGGGACACCTCGCCGGAGAGGGTGCGGAAGTCGTCGCAGCACTCTTCCACGATGCTTACGCGGTAGTTGCGATACGCCGCGTCCGTCACCGTCGCACGCACGCATCCGCTCGTCGAGGTCCCCGTGAGCACGACCTCGTCGACGCCGAGTTCCTGAAGGAGGTCGTCGAGGCGCGTCTTGTAGAAGCCTGACGCAACCGTCTTCTCGACGATGTGGTCCTGCGGGGCAGGGGGGACGGCGTCGCTGATCTCCGTCCAAGGATTGCCACGCTCGCACCGCTCGGTGAGGCTTGAACGCACCCGCTGCGCGAGCATGCGATCGTCCAACGAGTCGAGGATCATGACGAGATAGATGACAGGCACGTCGGCCGCCCGAGCCGCGTCGAGCAGCTCGCTCGTGTGCGCCAGAGCGATCGCCGTTCCCGGGCCGATTTTTTCGTGCTCGGTGAAGGCCTTCTGGAAATCGACGACGATGACGGCCGGGCGGGATCCGGGTCCGATCTTGGCGCGGTTCGCGCGCAGTTCGCGGATGGTGGCGACCTCGTCGTTCCAGTCGATGGTCTCAGTCATGTGCGGGCTCCTTCGGGAGTGCGGTCGTGGGGATGAGTGCGATGCGCGACGCGGCTGCGCCTCGCGACGCGGGATGGAGGGCGCGCCCTCAGTGGCCGAGGTACGCGGCCTGCACGCGGGAGTCGTTGGCGAGCGTCTCGGCCTCGCCCTCGAGTGCCACGGCGCCCGATTCGAGCACGTAGGCGCGGTCCGCCAGCTGTAGTACCTGGCTGGCGTTCTGTTCGACAATCAGCACGCTGACGCCGCGTTCGCGGATCGCATGCACGGCGTTGAACACGTCCCAGGTCAATTTGGGCGAGAGCCCAGTGGAGGGCTCATCGAGCATCAGCAGCCGCGGGGATCCCATGAGCGCGCGAGCGATCGCAAGCATCTGCTGCTGCCCGCCCGACATCGTTTCAGCGAGCTGGTGGCGACGTTCGCGAAGGATCGGGAAAAGATCGAGGATCTCCTTCTCACTGAATCCGTCGCGGCGTGATCGACCCCAGGACCCCATGGCGAGGTTGTCTTCGACCGTGAGCGTGCCGAAGAGCGCGCGGTGCTCCGGGACGAGCATCAAACCTCGGCGTGTCACCGTGTGGCTGCGGCCGAAGCTCACGGAGGCGCCACCGAAACGGACCGAACCGGAGAGCTGTTTTACCTCGCCGACGATCGTCTTGAGCGTCGTCGACTTGCCGGCGCCGTTGGCGCCGACGATGGCGACGATCTCGCCCTCGTCGACCGTCATCGAGATTCCGTGCAGGATCTCCAGCCCGTGGTAACCGGCGCGAAGATCGTCGATCTCAAGCAGCATTCGAGTATTCCTTCCCGAGATACGCCTCGATGACTCGTGCGTCGGCGAGAACGTCTTCGACGCTGCCTCGGGCCAGGACATGGCCCTGATCCATCATCACGACGCGGTCGCTGAGGCGTCGAACGGCGGTCATGATGTGCTCGATGAACAGCATCGTCACGCCCTCCTCATCGCGCAGCTCTTCGAGCAGTTCGAGCACGGGCGTGCGCTCTGAGGGCACGAGGCCCGCGAGAACCTCATCCAGCAGGAGCACGCGCGGGCGCATCGCCAGGGCTCGCGTGAGCTCCAGGCGCTTCTGAACGGCCGTGGGAAGCGAGCCGGAAGGAGAGTCGGCCCACTCCGCGAGCCCCGTTCGTTCGAGCAGAGTAGATGCTTCCGTCCGCGCCGCAGCGCTCGAACGAACGCCACGGCTGTGCACCGCGATGGCGACGTTCTCCCACGTCGTCATCGTGTGGAAGGGGCGCATCAGCTGGAACGTGCGGACGAGTCCCGCGCCGACGAGCTTGTGCATCTTCTCGCCGGTGACATTGCGACCGTCGAGGGTGACGGAACCTGAGTCGGGCCGGAACGCACCCGTGATGCAGTTGAAGAGGGTCGTCTTACCGGCGCCGTTTGCACCGATGATGCCGACGATCTCCCCCTCGTCGACGCTGATGTCAACATCCCGCAGTGCGTGCAGACCGCGGAAGGACTTGCTGATGCCCGCGATTTCGAGGAGGCTCACTTCTTCACCATCCAGTGCTTGACGGTTCCGTAGATGCCCTTGGGCAGTAGCAGGACGCAGACGATCAGAACGACGGCGTAGATGAGGATGTCGAGGCCGCCGTGGCCTTGGAGGAATGCGAGCCACTCCGGAGGATTGCGCAGGATGCCCGCGACCATGTCGGAGAGCGGCGCCATGGCGACCGCGCCGACGACCGGACCCCAGACCGTCGAGACACCACCGACGACTGCCGTGATGATCGCGTTGTTCGAGACCTGGGCGCCGAAGGCGAGCTCCGGGTCGATGAACATGTAGTACTGCAGGTACAGGGTGCCCGCCATGGCGGTGATGGCGGCCGAGATCGCCACGGTCGTCAGCTTGTAACGGAGGACATCGATGCCGACGGCG
>Ga0302349_1001852_pt1 | contig 14808 bp, 12 predicted proteins | sample PhyAR1_FD_202176 | JGI IMG/M metagenome (GOLD analysis project Ga0302349, IMG submission 202176) | Leaf surface microbial communities from alfalfa plants in UC Gill Tract Community Farm, Albany, California, United States - DLSL A.R1... | ecosystem: Host-associated > Plants > Phyllosphere >...
AAATGCAGACGTCAGCGTGGTGAAAAATCTGTTTATCGGGGTGGGGAATGCCCTGAGCGTCTTTGTCCGCAAGCTGGGGATCAAGCTGATCGCGAACCAGGGGCCGGTGAGGATCCAGGCACAGAATGACCTGATGGAACTGGTGGCGCGTAAAGAAATCAGCATTGTCAGCACGGAGGATGAGATCCAAATAACGGCAGCAAAGAGTATCACGTTAAATGCCGGGGGCAGTTATATCACACTAGACGGCGGCAGGATTGAACTGGCGACGACTGGCGATTATAACACCCGTGCGGGACGTTATGTGCGTATGGATGCCGCCAGTGATGTAAAAACCATTGCCACGCCACCTGGCAAGGTGAGCGACCTGTTTAATGAACAGTTCCGTATCACTGAGGCAGATAAAGTCACACCGCGCGCTGGCGTTCCCTATACCATCAGCAGTGCGTCCGGGCAGGTATGGGAGGGAATAACGGACAAAGACGGCATGACGGAGCGGGTAGTTACCCGTACTGCTGAAAAACTTTCACTGAAGTTTTAAGGAGCAAGGAGCCACAAAATGGATAACGCACAGAACGCGGGAACCACTAATACCACCCCGGACAGCCTCGTCCAGGTGGTTGCCACCCCGGAGAATACGACCTGGATTACGCCGGCGGATAATGCGGAATTTACTTTAAATGCTGATGCCACGATTCCGGAGATTGTTTTTGAATTCAGTACGGAAGCTACTGGCCCTTATCAATGGTCTTGGGCAATTAGCTGGAATGCCAAAAAGAGTGGCCTGAGGGAAAGAGCTCGGGAAAACACCGTATTACGAACGTATTCGGATGCCGGTGAGTTTTGTTCGACTGAAAAAAAATGGACGGTAAATTTTGGTGAAGGAAAAGTACTGGGGGGAGAGCTGGTTGTTTCGGTCAAGGTTGGTGAGTTGACCATTAAGCGTAATATTAAAATAAAAGGCCAGAATCCGGCTGTTGCAGATCTGCACGCTTTTATTGATACTCTTGAAAACTCATCCGGGCTTGAAAAACTGCTGGCTCACGAAAGCTACAATAAGCAATTTATTAATCGTGATGGTGAACCTGTTGTGTCCTTTGACCAGGGCTATGGTATGGCTCAAATGACAAATCCGGCTCCGGACTACACCACAACCTGGAGCTGGAAGGAAAATGTTAAAGCCGGACGCGACCTGTTCCAGACTAAGCGGGAGCAGGCGATACGTCATCTCAGCCAGCACGGAACCTATACGGACGAAATGGTAGAGCGGGAAGCAATCGCTTTGTGGAACGGGGGATACTATTACAAATGGGATGACACGACAAGCGCTTGGGTACGTAAATACAACCACCTGTGTGACAGTACCACCGGAAATATTGGCTGGAATATGAATAATCCTGCGAATGCTGCTCAGACTGAAGAACAACTACATAACCGTGATCAGCCAACCTACGCTTCTGGCGCTGCAGGGCAGTCTACGGAGCATAGATGGGTTTATTCAGGATTGTGTTATGCCGATAAAGTTTATGGACAATAAATACATGAAAAATACTTCACTCCTTGTTTTTTTTCTTGGCGCAGCACTGAATGCCTCTGCGTCAGAAATCAAAGAAATATTTAACCGTCAGCAACCGTTAACGATTGAAGGTGTAACGATTACACCTCAAAAAGAACTGGCATCACTATATAGTGACGGGAGGCTGCATACCGTAGGTAACAGACAATATTTCCTTTTAATTAATGGGTTCCCCTCACGCCCGGGGAACCCTACCGCCCAGTGCGGGGCTGGGCAGGAAATGTATGCCGATATTTACCAGGTTGAAGCTAAAAAAGCGACCAGGGTACAACGTATAATGGTTGTCAGTTGCTGGCGTTCACTGGAATTAAATAGCTGGCAGAAGCAGGATGATTTCTCATCGATTACATGGAATAAGGATGGGGTTACGTTTGACTGGATTGTGCCGCCTAAATTTACCAACCTTCGCGCGCAACTGAATCTTAATACTGTTTCACCTGAACTGGTCTTTACACCCTAATTATGCCGGTAAATCTTAAAATTATTCCCCCCGCAGCTTGGCGCCCGGCCCCCATCCGTTTCGGCTACTGGTTATCGGCTCTGGCGGCGCTGACTGTTGTGGCTGCAATAGCGGGTCTGGCCTTTTATCGGCAGGGTGAGGGTACAAAATTCTGGATACTCCTTCCTGCGGCCATCATGCTGGTCTGGTTACTGGTGTTTGTTCTGCGATTGCTGTTCTGGCTGTTTCAACACAATAATGCTGATGGCTGGGACAGAATGCGCGAAAAAACATTACTGTGGGAAACCCGACGGGGCCGCCGGGCGCTCCAGATCCTGCATATAAGCGTGGATATTCCGTTACCAGAGGAACCGGGACAGAATCCGGTGACATTGTTAATGGAAGGGCCCTCAATACTTAAAAGCCAGCCTGGTCGCGGTCAGGAAGTCTTTTATTTACATACATTTTTCCCAACTCCTCTGATGGGAGGGGAGAGTGATGATTCACTGGAGCCCGAACAACAGGATCTGATGGTGTTTCAGGCCCGGCTTCAGAAGCTGCTGGCTGATGTTGCAATCGCACTCGCACCGTTTTCACCGAAACAAACGCTCGCGGTGCTGTTTGAGGCTGACACCTCTATTTTACCACGTCGTTTCATCCCGGCCTGGCACGACAGCCTGAAGGAGGCCGACATTGCACAGCCGATTGAATATGTTGATGGCCACGGTGCGCAGTTTATTGATGAGTGGCTTGATAACCGCATCAATGACAAATCACTGCTGCTCGTCATTGCTGCTCAGGTCGCACCTGAAATACGTCAGGGAAGTGCGGAGGCAGTGGTGGCGTTGCTGTTGGGCAATAGGCTTACACAGAACAGGGTACCGCCGCTGGCGTGGTTACACCGCCCGGAACGGACCGAACCACAATTGCTCGACGAAGGCATAACGCAGGCAGCTGACTGGGTACCCCTGGAGGCTAGGCAGATTAAAAACCTCTGGCTCAGTGGTCTGACGGTAGAGGAGGCTTCCGCCGTTATCCCGGCGATGGCGCTACCGCTTCTTTCCGGCGTACCGTCACCGGCAGGCCGGCATAACACCGATCTTATCATAGGACATGCCGGCTGCGTGTCCGTGTGGTTGGCCACAGCCATGGCGACACTTGCTGCGCAGCAGACCGGCTCCGCACAACTAGCTATCAGCGCCGATCATGGCTCTGGGACACTATGGATACAGGCCATTACCCCCGCGTGAGTCCGAGGTTAAACAGGGAGCGTAAATCATGAAATATATTTTCCGCCTGCTTCGCAGCAGGTTATTCCTATGGATTTTCATCACGTTTTTAATGGCTGGGGCGCGCGCTCTGTGCTGGCTTTTCTGGCGTCACTCTGATGCGCTGGGTCTGGTGGTTGGTACGGACACTGGCAGACGGGACTGTTTGTGGCTACCGGATTGTGGCTACCGCAGACACGCATGAAAGAAAAAAAGTGAGGACAACGCAATGGCGGTTGGACATTTTTTGTTTCAGGACGACAAGACAAGCTGCGGTGGGGTGATCACAGAAGGAATGCCCGATCACATGCATTTCGGGCGATTGCAGGCCTGCGAGGAGCACAGTGTAACCTGCGGTAAGCATCCAGGTCTTTTTAAAATCATGGGGGGCTTACCTGACGATTTTATTCATGGTCGCCGTATTGCCGGTACGCTGCATAGCAGAAGTACTTGCCCGTGCCGGGCTGAGTTTATTCCGTCGATATACACCGACACCTATGAATTTATTCCCCAACAGAGCAAAGGCGGCAATAGCTAAGCCGATCCGGATAATCCTGTCATTGTTGGGCTTCCGGTATTCGCAAAGTCCTGCCTGAGGCCTGTGGGTTATACAGACGCCGGTACGCATGAAGTACCTTAATTATTTTCTGGGGATGCAGATAACGCTGCACTCTGCCTTGCCGTGGCAGGTGTCAAACAATCAATATAACAACCGGCATACCATTTACTGGATGCCGTGAACACAAATATGGAAAGGTCTGGAATATGGTTGTATCCCCTGAGACTTCCGCTAAGGAGGGCGAGGTATGAGGCGATTCCTCTCACTGTTTAAGAAACCGGAAATTGTATTCTGGCTTGTGATGTTAATTGCGCTGGCCGGTAGTATTGCTGTTCTGGGTATCGTTTACTGGCATCCTGAAAAATTACAGCTCATCAGGGATACTTCTGCCTGGTATGCCTGGCTGAGCGGTTCTGTGGCAGCTGGCATTGCTCTGGCCGTGATTGAAATATTTCTGTTCTTTGGCGCGCACGCTGAGGGTAAGCACAGCTTCAACAAAGAGCTGCAAAATGCGCAGGGTGATGATGTTAAGATGTCACCAAAGGAAGAAATTACTCCCGTATCTGCTGTAATGACGATCAGTCAACAGATTCGTACCCACCTTCGCCGACGCTACACTCTTTACTGGCGTCGTAAAACCCGCCTGCTGCTAATCACTGGCGATGAGGCGGCAATCGAACAACTGGCACCTGGCCTGAAGGAAAGTCAGTGGCTTGAAGGCAACCGTACCGTGCTGATTTTTGGCGGCAGCCTGAAGGAAGAGCCGGACAGCGAAAAATACACCGCGCTGCGTAAACTGCGTCGCGGGCGCCCGCTGGACGGTATTGTACGCGTCATGCCTGAGTCGCTTAACCTGACACCACAAATCAGTGACAACGATTTACGCGGGCTGGAAAAAATCAGTGAATTGCTGCGCTATTCCGCACCGGTCTGGCTGTGGCAACTGTGCAGCAGCGACTGGTCGCAGTCGAAGCGTCCTGAGCAGGCGGTAGGGGCAAGCTTTCCACTGCGCGCCAAAGCAGACGATATTTCCCGACAACTTGAACAGATGCTGCCTGCACTGCGAGCGCAGGGTGTCGATCAGGTTATCGAGAACAACAGCCACGATTTCCTGCTACGCCTTGGCCAGCATCTCAGCGACGGCGGTATCGCCCGCTGGGCTCAGCAACTGGTGCCGTGGCTCTCTGTCACCCAGCAGCGTGTTCCGCTGCGTGGCCTGATGTTCAGCCTGCCGGAGAATAAACCTGCAGGCATATCTGAGAATGGCGTAGCCTTTAATCCCACTTCTGCTGACACAGAGAGATTCCGCGCGGAATCACAACGGCATGCACTGACTCTGCCGGTGATCTGGCAGGGTATTGTTGATGACTGCACCCGTATACGTGGCCGCCGTGTCGGAATAGCGTGGGAACAAACACTCGCCTGGACACTGATGATCATTATCGGTGTCTGGGGAGCGGGGACACTGCTGTCATTTGCGGTAAACCGTCTGCAGATAGTGGCTGTTGCTGAACAGGCTCATGCCCTGGTAGAGCATCCTTCCGTATCGGATTACCAACTGACAGCGCTGCATAACCTGCGTAATGATGCTGGCCGCCTGCAACACCGTATTCAGGAAGGCGCGCCCTGGTATCAGCGCTTCGGCCTTGACCATAACCCGCAGCTGCTTGCCGCAATGCTGCCCTGGTATGGTGTGGCGAACAACCGCCTGATACGCGATCCGGCAGCTGCTGCCCTGACGCAAAAGCTTAGCGTGCTGGCAAACTCTGCACCTGGCAGCGACCAGCGAGCACAACTGGCTAAACCGGGTTATGACCAGTTGAAAGCCTGGCTGATGATGGCCCGTCCGGATAAAGCCGACGGCCCATTTTACGCACAGACCATGAAAGCCGTGCAGCCGACGCACATGGGTATCTCAACGGGCCTGTGGCAAAGTCTCTCACCGGATCTGTGGGCCTTCTATATCACCGAACTGCCACGGCAGCCCCAGTGGAAAATCGTCCCGGATGCCTCTCTGCTCAGTCAGAGCCGTCAGGTGCTGCTGGCGCAGATTGGCCGTCGCAACGCAGAAAGCACCCTATATGAAAACATGCTCAAATCGGTACGTCGTAACTTCGCGGATATCTCTCTCGAAGACATGACCAGTGGCACCGATGCCCGGCGACTGTTCACTACCGATGAGGTGGTCCCCGGCATGTTCACCCGTCAGGCATGGCAGGGTGGAATTCAGCAGGCAATCGAGAAAGCAGCGAATTCACGCCGCGATGAGATTGACTGGGTATTAAGTGATTCCGGCAAAGCCGTTTCGGCCGACCTGTCGCCGGAAGCGCTGAAGGCGCGTCTGACCCAGCGTTATTTCGCTGATTTTGCCGGTAACTGGCTGAGCTTCCTGAACAGCCTGCACTGGAACCCAGCGCACAATATTGCCGATGTCACCGACCAGCTGACGCTGATGAGTGATGTACGCCAGTCGCCGCTGATTGCGCTGATGAATACGCTGGCGTGGCAGGGACAGACCGGCGAGCAGCGAGCCGGCCTGTCCGATTCAATTATCAAATCCGCAAAAGAACTGGTCGGCAGTCAGGAGAAACCGGTGATCGACCAGAGCGCGGCCGGTCCGCAAGGACCGCTGGATGACACCTTTGGGCCGCTGCTGGCGCTGATGGGGAAAAACAAAGCCAGCAATGTCATGTCAGCTGACAGCACGCTGAGCCTGCAGACCTGGCTGACCCGCATCACCCGTGTACGTCTTCGCCTGCAGCAGGTAGCCAATTCATCGGATCCGCAGGAGAGCATGCAGACCCTGGCCCAGACCGTCTTCCAGGGCAAAAGCGTGGATCTGACGGATACCCAGCAGTACGGCAGCCTTGTCGCTGCCAGCCTGGGGGAAGAGTGGAGCGGTTTTGGCAACACGATGTTTGTTCAGCCGCTGACTCAGGCCTGGGAAACGGTTCTGCAGCCCTCGGCTGCCAGCCTGAATGACCGCTGGAGCCGCTCGGTGGTCGCGAACTGGCACACGGCCTTTGACGGACGCTTCCCGTTTGCGATGAGCAAGAGTGATGCTTCTCTGCCGATGCTGGCCGAGTTTATTCGTAAGGATAGTGGCCGCATCGACCGGTTCCTCAGCACGCAGCTCAACGGCGTGCTCCACAAAGAGGGGAGTCAGTGGGTGCCGGACAATTCACACAGTCAGGGCCTGACCTTTAATCCGGCTTTCCTCAGAGCAGTTAACCAGCTGAGTCAGCTGTCGGATATTTTATTTACCGATGGCAGTCAGGGGATCAGTTTTGAGTTGCAGCCACGTCCCGCGGCAGAAGTTACAGAGACTCAACTGACCATTGACGGACAAAAATTGCATTACTTTAACCAGATGGCCGACTGGCAATCTTTGCGCTGGCCGGGTGATACCTTCAGGCCAGGCACTATGCTGACCTGGACTACTGTCAACGCCGGTGCGCGCCTGTTCGGGGACTACAGCGGGACCTGGGGCTTTATTCGCTGGCTGGATCAGAGCAAACGGCGGCAACTTGACCGCAGTCAATGGATGCTGAGTTTTAGTGCCTCTGACGGCAGAACGCTGCAGTGGGTACTGAGATCGCAGCTAGGCAACGGACCGCTGGCGCTACTTTCACTGCGCAACTTCAGCCTGCCGGACCAGATATTCAGTCTGGATACCCCGGTCACCTCACAGGCTCCGGTTGATACAGATTATTCAGCCATGGAAGGAGTGGAATAATGGCGACATTACAAAATTTACTTCAGGCGATGGGCGCTGATGAGAAGACGTTACTGGAGAGTGCCAGGTCGCGCTGTGCTGAATGGGAACGCTGGCTGGAGCCTGTTAGCGACGATGCGCCTACCGGAGAGGACCCAGGCTACGATGACGATTTCCAGCGCATCCGTGAAGAGGTCAACAAACTTTCCGGCATTGATACCGGGCTGATATGCCAGTTGGCGGAAAAGCTGCTGACCGGCTGCTGCAAGGATCTGCGCGTTATTACTTTCTATGTCTGGGCGCGCCTGCATCAGGATGGTGAGTCCGGACTGGCACAGGGGATTGAACTGCTGGCGGCAATGCTTGAGCGGTTCGGTGCCCGGCTGCATCCGTTACGCGACCGGAGCCGCAAATCAGCTCTGGAGTGGCTGGGTAGCGGCCGCTTAATTGATAGCCTTTCCTTATATCCGGAAGTGGATTTGTCGGTGATGCAGCGCATCACAGCAGGCCTGCTACTTTCGGAGCAGGCTTTTCAATGGTTTGATGAAGATGCCCGTCCCGAACTCGGCGGACTGTATCAGGCGCTGGACAACCGGCTGGTACAGAACGGCGGTGCCAACAGTCTGGTGCCTCAGACCAGCCGTGAGGATAGCGCGACAGCCGTGTCAGTAACTTCTGCGCCAGTAATGAACGCTGTTACATCCGGGCGTGATTTGCTAGATCAGGCGAAAGTGCTGGCGAAATATCTTCGCGATCAGCCTGGAGGCTGGCTGGCCGGGCATCATCTGTTGAAAAGTGTCCGCTGGGATACGTTGACCGAACTGCCGCCGCTGGATGCGACGGGGCGTACGCGTCTGGTTCCACCTAAGCCAGACAGCAGGGCTCACCTCAAGCGACTCTACCTGCAAAAAAGTTGGTCTGAATTGCTGGAGCATACAGACACGTTGCTGGCGCAGGGCGTCAATCATCTGTGGCTGGATGTGCAGTGGTACGCCTGTCAGGCACTGGCAAAACTCGATAGCGATAGGGTGCGCGCAGATATTCTCTGCCGTGATCTCAAAGGTTTGCTGGCCCGCCTTCCTGGGCTGGAAGCACTGGCTTTCAGTGACGGAACACCCTTTGCTGACGAGGTGACGCTGAACTGGATAAACGAAAGCGTACTGGATGATATGGCTGGCTGGAAAGAGGGGACGGTATCAGTCGTTGCTGTGGGCAGCGATGATGTGCTGGCACTGGAGCCTGAAGTGTTAACAAAAGCCGATACAGAAGGATTTGAAGCCGCGCTTAACTGGCTTCAGGTTCAGTCGGGTTACACTTCTTCCCGTAACCAGTGGCTGATGCGTCTGCTGATGGCCCGGGTGAGCGAGCAGTACGGAAAAAATGAAATGGCACTGCACCTGCTGGGTGAGCTCGACTCCGGTGCCCGCGAACTCACGCTTAAGCAGTGGAAGCCTGAGCTGATATTTGAAGTCAAAGCTCGCCGGCTAAAACTGCTGCGGGGCAAAGCCGCACGCAGCGAAGCTGATAAAACGCGTCTGCAGCCTGAAATGGACATGCTGCTATCCGGGCTTATCTCACTGGATCCTGCTCGGGCCGCGGTGCTGTGCGGCTGAGTACCTCTCAACGGAAAACAGAGTGCTATGGCAGAAGGTAACCCTGCGGTGGTGGGGTATCTTTCTGTATTAACAGGCATTGCTTAGTGAGGGAAGCCCGCTGCAATGGTGTTCCTTCAGGCCAGCAGTCACCCGCCAGATAGCAGGCTGTTCTCTTCGAAACCAGCATTAACGATCCTTCACATCATCTGGTGCCTTCATTGGGGCTGGATTTTTCTTCACCGCTCAACAAGCAGTAATCAACACACAGACATAATTATGGATGACTTAACCCTGCGTTATTACGACGCTGAAATGCGCTACCTGCTTGAAGCAGGCGAAGAGTTTGCCCGTGCTCATCCGGAGCAGGCTGCAATGCTCAATCTCGATAAAGCGGGTGCGCGCGACCCGTACGTGGAGCGCCTGTTTGAAGGCTTTGCCTTTTTGATGGGACGACTGCGTGAAAAGCTGGATGATGACCTGCCAGAACTGACCGAAGGGTTGGTCAGCCTGCTGTGGCCGCATTATCTGCGCACTATTCCGTCGATGTCGGTAGTGGAGTTCACGCCGGACTGGCGCGAAATGAAAGAGCCGATGCGTATCGCTAAAGGCTTCGAAGTCCTTTCCCGACCAATCGGTGAAAAAGGCACGCGCTGCCGCTACAGCAGTACGAAGGCGATCAATCTTCAGCCACTGTCACTGGAACGCGCCCGGTTGTCGACCGATCCTGATGGCCGCTCTGTTATCTCGCTGCGCTTTCATTGCAGCAAACTGGCGGACTGGAGCCGTATCGATCTCAGCCATATTCCATTCTATTTCAATGCGGATGCACCGCTGGCCTGCGCCATGCACGAAGCCTTCACCATGAATGTGTCCCGGATGTGGCTGCGGATGCCGGGTGAGCCGGACAGAAGGGGGCTGGAGGGGCGTTTCACCGCGCTCGGGTTTGACGATGACGATACCCTCTGGCCGAAGGGCAACAGCAGCTTTAGTGGCTATCAACTGCTGCTGGAGTACTTTACCTTCCGCGAGAAATTCATGTTCACCGGGCTGCGCGGGCTGGAGAGCGTAGCATGGCCATCGGATCTTCCCTGGTTTGAAATCGACGTGGTGCTGGCGGAACGCTGGGAGCATGACTTCAGCTTTACCGAGAAGCACCTGCGTCTTAACTGCGTGCCGGTGATTAATCTGTTCCCACTGGAATCGGATCCGCTGACGCTGAACTCGCTGCAGACGGAATATATGCTGCGCCCGATGCGCGTACAGGATGGTCACACGGAAATTTACGCCGTCGACTCAGTAACGTCCTCCAGTCAGCAGACTTATGTGCCGTTCTCCAGTTTTCGTCATAAAGGCGGGATGATGCGCCACGAAGCGCCTGAGTATTACTACCACACTCGCGTTCGCCGCGGTCCGTCCGGATTACATAATACCTGGCTGATTCTTGGGGGCGAAGCCTTTGACAATCATACGGTACCGGAAGACGAAAGCCTGTCGCTGACACTGACCGGCACTCACGGCCAGTTACCGCGCCGCGCGCTGCAAAGTACAGTTCTTGATACGGTAATGAAAACCACCTCAGCCAGTATCGCCGTCCGCAACCTTTGCGCGCCAACGCTGCCCTGTTATCCGCCAGCACAGGACCGTTTCCACTGGCGTGTGCTAAGTCATCTCGGCAGTGGTTTTCTTCCGATGATGGATAATGCTGACGTACTGCGCGGCACCCTGGCGCTGTATGAGTGGACCGACAGTGAGATGAACCGCCGCCGTCTGGAAGCCATTATCGATGTGAAGCACAGCGAAACTGAGCGCTTCGAACAGGGTTACCTGGTGCGCGGCGTCCAGATTGACGTGACGCTGGACAGCCACGGCTTTGCCGGGCGTGGTGACATCTGCCTGTTTGGCGAGATGCTGAGCCGCTTCTTTGCACTCTATACCGACATCTATCTGTTTAACCGTCTGATTATTACCCTGCAACCGACCGGAGAACGCCTGGAATGGGAAGAGAAGCACAACCGCCGCATTCCCGGCTGACCCCGCGGCTGGAAGCCGAACTTCACCGTATTAACTTTTATCGTTTCTGTCAGCTGCTGGAGAAGCGTCATCCGGGCAGTCCGCTGCTCGGTTCTACCAGCCATCCGGCTGATGACCCGGTGCGCTTTGTGCCTTATCCGGGGATGGGTTTTCCGGTCAGTGAGCTTAAATCTGTTGAATACGACGAAGACGATGAGAGTAAACCGCCACGCATCCGCACTACGTTTATGGGGATGTACGGCGTCGACTCACCGTTGCCGACCGCCTATCTCGATGATATTACGCAACGCCGGGAAGGGCATGAGGCGCTGCAGGGCTTCCTCGATATTTTCAGCCATCGCATCCTGACGCAGTTTTACCGTATCTGGCGTAAGTACTCTTACCCGGCGACCTTCGAGCCCGGCGGGACCGACAGCATCTCACAATCGCTGCTGGGCCTGGTGGGTCTGGGGATTCCAGGCACCGCAGAGCATATTGCTACGCCGGTATCTCGCTTTTTGTCGCTGCTTGGGGTGCTGCAGCAGCCCGGAAAAACTCAGCAGGGGATGCAGGCGCTGGTCAGCCTGCTGGCACCTGAAACCCGGGTACAGGTCAGCCCGTACTCTCTGCGTCCGGTGGAGATTACCCGGCCGCTTGGCTTTTACGGTGATGAAGACTTTCTGCTGGATGGCAATACGCCGCTTGGCGACGAGGCGATGGATGCGAACAGTCAGCTAATGATTGCGCTGTTCACCGATGACGAGCAGGAATCGCAGGGCTGGAAGCCAGATGGCCTGCTGTATCAGGATTTTCTGGTCATGCTGCGGGTCTATCTGGGCTGGCGCTTTAAAGCAAAAATCACCCTGACCACGCAGACTCGTCTGCTGGCCGTTCCGCCGCTTGGCGAGGGGCCTTTCTGGCTTGGGATGAACGGCGTACTGGGTGCCGATCAGGAGACACTGACAGACGATATCCCGCAGACTTTCACCACGGAACTGGGCTGCTACAGTGGCCTGCAGCCCGCAATATTACAACAAGGAAACCGACGTGTTACGTATAAATTTGACTAAGGCGGCATGCTGGCTGCCCATATTGCTGGCCCTGAGCCTGACGGGCTGTGGCCTGACACAACGCGTCAGTGACGGGACCAAATCGGCCTTCACCGCAGTGTTCTATAAGAAGATCAAAGTGCTGCATCTCGATTTCACCGCGCGTGAAGCGCTGAATACCGATGAACGAGAGAGCAACTCTCTGTCTGAGTCGCTTGTGGTGAGAATTTATCAGCTCAGGGATCGTAAAACCTTCGATAAGACGGTGTACCAGCAACTGCTGAAGGAAGGAGAAACGGTGCTGGCCGCAGATCTGTTGTCCACCCGTGATGTGGTGATTAAACCGGGTGGTGACGTGCAGCTTGATATGCCGATGGAAGAGGCGGCGAAATATGTGGGCGTGGCGGGATTGTTCCGCCATCCCGATCAGGTGAAAAACAGATGGAAGCTGACGATTGAGCGTGAAGCGCTTGATCCCGACAAGGCCAGGGTGATTGAGGCCGGGAATAACTCTCTGACGCTGATCGCGGTGAAGGATAAATAATGCCCCAGAACCACAAGACGCCCTCGCTGTATGAGATGCTCGCCGGAAATTTCTCCGGTGGCCTCGATTTACATCAGGTCAGTGAAGAAAACCAGGTGATCATGTCCGTACTCGACAACATGCAGCGCGTCCTGAACTGTCGTGCCGGGACGCTGGCTCATCTTCCTGACTATGGTTTGCCGGACATGACCAAAATTCTCCAGGGAATGCCGGGTACGGCACATGAACTGATGGGAACGCTGTCGGCGGTATTGCTCAAATATGAGCCACGTCTGAAAAGCATTAATGTCGTGCTGCTCGACCAGGTCATTCCGGGAGAGTTACGTTATGCCATCGATGCTGAACTGAAAGGTGTTGGACTGGTTCGCTACGGTACTGAGTTTATGCCAGAAGGACGGGTGCTCATCAGGCATATGAAACAGCAGCACTATCTTGAGCCTCGGGCGTCAACATACTGACCTGAGTCACCACGATTTTTCCTCCCTGAGTTTATCTTCATGACCAATTTCTCTGACCGCCGGGTAAAAACCGGCAGCGATCCGCGCAGGCTTCCTGATTACGCCGCACTGCGCAATGAACTGGCTAAACTCTCGCATCCGGCCCGTCCCGATGTGAACTGGCAGTCTGTCGAAAAACGCTGTGATGCATTGTTTGAGCAGAATGGCGTGGAGTTGCAGTCGGCGGCCTGGTATACGCTGGCGCGTACGCATCTGGCCGGACTTTCCGGCTTGAATGAAGGCCTGTCGTTACTGGAAACCCTGATCACCCATCAGTGGGACGCGCTCTGGCCGCAGCCTGTGGCGGTAAGGATGGAAATTCTGTGCAGCCTCAGTCAGCGGATGCAACAGCTGCTGCGCACCTTCTCGCCCAGCGACAGCGACTACAGCGCGCTCAATCTTGCTGAGCAGCAGCTGACTCGTCTGATAAGCGCGCTACAGCGACGGGAGCTTACCCCTTTGAGCCCGCTGAATGCTTTGCTCAGCCTGATACACCATAGTGCCGTCAGGCTGGAGAGGAGTGACAGCGCCGCGGCGCCAGTCGTTGAAAATGATTCTGAGGTAGTCCTTACCAGCACCGGGATTTCAGTGGCTCCCTCACCAGAAACGACCCGGTCGGCCAATGAGGTGAAATGGATTTATCTGGTGCCGCCGGAACCCCAGCCTGCGACGAACCCGCAGCTCCCGCCGCCTGCTGCTGCAACGTTATGGCAGCCGTTTGCGCTGGGAATGTTGGCCATGCTGGTGCTAGCCAGCGTCGCGCTGTGGAGCTGGAACCTTTTTCAGCGTCCGGACCCGCTGCAGACACCACTTGCTTCATCACTGTCAGCGTTACCTTCGGTACTCTCACCGATGCAGCTGGAGGCGCTTCGTCAGCAGGGCCCGCTCTCTGACGCGCTATTTACCGCGACACAGCAGCAGCTTACCCGTCTCAGCCAGTTACCGCCGGACTGGGCAACGGATTACAGCCGTCAGCTGATGAAACAGGCTCAGGTGCTGTGGCCGGAAAAATCGCGTCAACTGACACAACAGTGGCAGCAGCAGGTTAACGCCGCGGCTTTACCTGCCGATACGATGAATGGATGGCATCAGGGCATGACGGAATTGCAGACTCTGGCGGACAAATTAAATGCTCTGGATGAAAAGCGAGGCAGATATCTGACGGTCAGCGAGCTTAAATCAGCGGTCTTCAGCATGATGACGCATTTTCGGCAGACGATACCCGTAGAGGAACAGTTGCGGCTCATTCGTCAGCTACCAGATGATTCACCTGCCAGGCAGCAGCAGATCGAGCAAGCCGGGCAGCATCTGCGTGCACAGGCCTATGCGCTGATGAAGGAGAAAGAAAAAGAGACCACGGCAGCTTCATTCTGATCTCGCTTTCCGCTGATGAGTGGATTCAGCAATGATCGCTTCCGCTTACAACACAGCTGGCCGCGCCGGTCAGCAGTGTTGATGCCATCAGTGCGATACCGCTGCCCGCTATGATCTGAAAACAACAGATTGATCTTCCGGCAGATCCCTTAACCCGTTACCAGGCTGAGTTAAAGTGCAGC
>Ga0302349_1001853_pt1 | contig 14808 bp, 15 predicted proteins | sample PhyAR1_FD_202176 | JGI IMG/M metagenome (GOLD analysis project Ga0302349, IMG submission 202176) | Leaf surface microbial communities from alfalfa plants in UC Gill Tract Community Farm, Albany, California, United States - DLSL A.R1... | ecosystem: Host-associated > Plants > Phyllosphere >...
AGCTTCAGTACAATTCGTTTGAGCTCAGTCAGCTTTGTGCTGCCGCCAAATCCCTCATTCATTGAACCTGAAAAGTCAGTGACAAAAATAACGTCCATATTAGAGCGAAATTTACGTGCGGCACCGTTGTCACCGATAACGACCTGACTATCAAAACTAGGAAAAAAACTAGAAGAAAACCAAGAATCCTGTAGCGTCTGCCCGCTAACGCGATATTCAACGTAGGATAAATTTTGGTTATTCGGCGAAATGCCGCTTTTCACAATCACCGTTGGTTTAAACACATCAACGTCGTGGCGCATATAGGCGCGAAAATAGTCACTAGACAGATCATAATTTCGCTGTGCGCCGTCACCGTTATCTTCTGCGGTTAACGCTAAAGCCGCTTGTTCCATCGCATCGGATAGACGTGCACGCTCGGTAATATAACGCGAACCCTCCAATCCGAAGGCGGCCATACTGAGTAAAAAACCAGACATCATGACGAAGCTAATCGCAAATGCCCCACGACGATCCTGTTTGAATCGCCGGATACTGGCTAACAATGGTTGGTACACAAACATAGTTGATCCTTAGTATTCAAAGTTCCACGACTGCTGACTTTCTTCCCGGTTTGGCAAATTAAAAATGGCAGCGGCCCTGGACGATATTGCGCAACAGCGCGCCCAGTTCGATCATGGATATATTTGATTTCTCCGATAAGCTCAGGGCCATCAGGGTTTATATCGAAAACTTTAATACTGATTTTCGCCCTTAAGGTTGGACTGTAAAAAAGCATTTGGTTGATTTCACCAATCAATATTTGCTGATTGTCTTTCGATGAATCAATAAAGATGACCGCTTGACTCTTAGCTGCATGAGCAGAAAGAAAGAACAGCAGCAGGCTAAATAAAAGTCCGTATCGCATCATCTATCGCAGCATCACAATAGCGAACGAAGACATCATGGGCGTTTCATCCGTCGACGTTAAGCGCATAAACCAGCTAAACGTTGGCAGACACACGGTGACCTGATACAACGGCACCCATCTTCCGTAACTACCACGCGGCGTTAACTGCTGCTGTTCATTAAGCGGCTGGGGCGGCATGCATTGCACGCTACTGCCGCTGTCCCAGGATTTATAAATTTTAATCTGCTTTCTATCGTCGCCAAGGCGAATAGGATCCTCAAAATGCATCTCCTCAACGTGTAGGCTCATCTGAGAAAGATCGATAGTGCTGTTCATATCCGTGAGTATTTTTTTGGCCAAGTCAGCCGCACCATCAACATCCTGCTGATTTAGCGTTTCCCTTGCGTCAAACAGCTGGATCCTTTCACGCAAAATACCGGCAACCGAATACGACACGCGGTCTAATTTCCCGACCGTTGCCTGACGGATGACCAAATCAGTGAGAAAGAAAATAAAAAAGATCAACGCGATGGAAATAAGCACAAATTCAACGGAAACGGCAGCGCGTTTATCAGTCCATAAATTTAGAACGTTCATATTCTTGAACAAAGATCACCTCCCTATTTAATAAGTTATCAACCCAAATTTCGGGAAATGGGAAAAACATCGGTGAATACTTATATTCTAAGTAATAACGCGCCAATGGTTTGTAACGAGAATTTCCCGCAGTTCCCCCGGTGTTAATCATGTCATTGATTGAGTCAGCATAAGTAATATTCATCGTGACGGCGTCTGGTCGAGTGAGAAATCCCCAAATTGCCCCCCCTTGTTCAGTAATACGCGCCTGAAAGCGACTATCATAGCCTCCACTATCGGTCGCTGACGCATTCTTAGACTCCTTAGCCGCTTCGGACACCGCTAAATCAATGACCGAGGATATATAGGCCATTCTTGCAATCTCAGCGACAAACAACACCAAGGTAATAAACAATATGATGGTTAATGAAAATTCTATTGAAGCTACACCTTTATTATTCCTGACGAATTTTTTACATCGTTTCATTATCCTAATCCTTTTTCAGCGGGATTAATCATTGCCAAAGCATCAATTAATTCATCACCTCGTTCTGATAAACTCTCATTTTGAATAATATCTCTTGCGTAACGGCGATCGCCGACCTTAACCAAAGACAACACCAAATTATGCAAAAGCTGTGATTGCTTACGCCCACGCAAATATTGTGGCAACAGTAAACTGACTGCATCCTGATAGCGATGATCCATAATCGCCACCATCGCCATATTATTAATCGCAACATCATCTGCAATGAATAGGCTGCGTGATTTCTCTATAGCAGCCAGACCTTCCGTTAATTTTCCTGACTGGGCGAGTGCCACACCTTTAAGGTTATAGGCCTCAGCACTTTGCGGTTCACGCTGCAGCATTTTCTCGGTGACGCGAATAGCCTGAGGATAATCGCCTAATGCAATCATATTCTGCGCTTGCAAAGTATAAACATTCAAATCCGGAGTCTTAAATAATGGCTGCATAAAATAAATCGAAGATTTGTAATCTCCCGATTGGTAGTAATATCGTGCTAGTTTGAGACGTGCGGCGGGATCTTCTTTTTTCTTCAGCCAACTACGATAAAGATTAATAAGACCATTATAATTTTTCGCCTTAAGAAGAATATCCTCTTGATAATTCATATCACTCACAGAGGTAGGTGTTCGCTGCACACATCCGCTTAATAAGGCAACACACAGAAGTCCCAACGTCATTGTTTTAGAAATGTGCATTTTGCATAATCCTCAGAATACCTGGTGCGGCAATTAAAATAGTGATAGGGAACATAATAAATAAAATCAGGGGAACGCTCATTTTGGCAGATAGTTTGCCTATTTTTTCTTCCGAGCTCAGCAGTTGCATATCGCGAATGTCTTTCGACAGTTCCATGAGATTTTCATACAACGACGTCCCATAATGGACGCTCTGCTGTAGGGTGGCACAAAACATGCGCATCTCAGTCATGTCCATTGAGCGATAAAGATCCATTAACCCCTCTTCCAAACCGCTCACTTCAGCTCTTCTGACTAAATGTGACATTAAATCGGCCAAGTTCTTATCCAAATCGTCAGAGCGTTCGGCAATAAATTTCACCGAACTCTCCACCGTCATCCCGGCTTGAACACATACGGCGATCAAATCAACAAAATAAGGAAGTGCATCCATCATGAGTTTGATGCGTGTATTAATCGCTGGATTCAGCATCATGGCGGGCAGCACTAAAATAATCATGAATACAAACAACATAATCATGGCTAGAACTTTCATGCTGATGGAAAATACGCCGATAACGGTGAGAAGCAGCAATACGCCCCCTAGCGCGCCGCAAATACGCGCCTTAAGGGATAGGCTTTTCTCTAAATCATTGAGAAACGTGAGCCAAGTGCTGTTGCTAATAATCATTGAGCGGTAATCGATCGTGGAAAACTGACTCTGTTGCTTACCCTCTTTCTTTGGCTCAATAATCTCTCGCTGTTTCTTCCAGTGCTGCTGCTGACGTATTGCAACCAGCACCAACACTATGCCGAGAAACAGCATAATTAAATAAAGCATCGTCATTAGAGAGCCCTTCTTAACAAAATCCAAATAATAATCATACCAATCGCTTCACTGGCGATGACGTAATACAGGATTAGGCGACCAACGGGATCGTGAACCACGAAATCAAAGTTTTGCGGGCTGAAATATTTCATACCGCAGAAAAACAGCAATGGAATAGATGCCACAATTTTGGCCGACGTTCTGGCCTCAGACGTCATCGCTGATTTACGTCGCGCCATATTTTTACTGTTATTCACGATTCGAGATAATCGGCCAATTAAGGTGCGCAGTTGACCGCCGTGTTGCAGGCTCACCAGCATAACCACCACAAAGAAATAAAATTCTCGATAGCGATAGTTTTGCCATGCGTCATTAAAAACACGCTCGGGTTCTTCCCCAAGATTCAAACGGCGGTCAATACGATGAAACGTAGCCCCCAAATCGCCATCAATCCCTTCGCCACAGCGATGCAATGCCTGATGAATGCTATTCCCCGCAGACACCGCCGCATTGACCACCGATAGCACCTCAGGAAAGCGATCTTCAAAGTAGCGACGATGCAGACTCCGGCCTATCCGCAATTGGGCAATAAACATCACCACCAACGTGACAGTGAGAAAAAAGGAAACATCAAACTGTAGCCAGTTCTCATTCAGAAACAGCAATACCAGCAGCAGGATACAAGCAATGATGCCGCCCTTCATGCCTTTGAGGCTATAATCTCCTAACGCATAGAGTTTCCACTCTTGACACGTACTTTTGATATAGCCAAAGACCAGAGATTGCTTTGGATTAAACGTACTTTTAGAGGCTATTTTAGTCAGCTTTCGCCAGTTATAAAAATTAAGGCTAAAGACAACTAAACCAATAAATAGAATCAGAAAAGACATTTCTCACTCCATACCAAATATATGCTTTAGGTCATCGCTTACATTAAACATCACCGCATTGCGCATCACCGTTGAACGCATTAACAGGCCATGATTGATAAACTCACCTTTGATTTTTCCATTTTCGTCACGGTCAGATTGGCTTTGAAAGGTAAAAATATCCTGCAGAATTACGCGATCGCCTTCAATCCCCATAACCTCACTAATGTTCATTACTTTTCGACTACCATCATTTAATCTCGATACTTGAATAACGATGTTAATGGCAGAGACAATATTTCGACGAATTGACTCCATCGGAATATTCATGCCAGCCATCATCACCATGTTTTCTAGGCGAGAAATAGCATCACGAGGATTATTCGCATGCAGCGTAGACATAGAGCCATCGTGCCCTGTATTCATTGCCTGAAGCATTTCAAATGATTCTTCACCACGGCACTCCCCGACAATAATCCGATCTGGGCGCATTCGGAGTGAGTTTATCAATAATGCTCGCATGGTAATTTGGCCGGTGTTTTCCACACCCGCCAAGCGCGTTTCCATTCTTAAAACATGCGGCTGCATCATGCGCAGCTCTGCCGCATCCTCCATAGTGATAATGCGCTCGCTGGGATCGATATACTTTGATAGCGCGTTGAGCAACGTAGTTTTCCCTGACCCCGTACCGCCGGAAATAATAATATTGACTCGACACCGAGCCGCTATTATCAGGAAATTCGCCATCTGCCCGCTCATGGCGTTCATTCGAATAAGGTCTGACAACTCAATATTACTTTTACCAAATTTACGGATGGAGATAGACGTTCCATCTAACGCAATGGGCGGAATCGCTACGTTTAAGCGGCTACCATCATGCAATCTGGCATCCACTAGCGGACGACCTTCATCAAGGCGGCGACCTACTTTTTGTACCAATCGTTTAGCGATATCCGTTAATTGGTTATTATTAATAAAACGACATTTTGTTAGCTCCAACTTACCGGCACGTTCGATGTAAATATTCTCGGGGCCATTAACCAAAATATCGCTCACCGTTTCATCTTCAAGCAGCGGTCTTAATGGCCCATAGCCAAGAATTTCATCGGCCATCATTTCAGCAAAGCTATTTTGGTTTTGAGAATTCAAATAAATATTTAGCTGTTCAACCACGCGCTCCAGCACTCGATTCATTTCAGCTAAAAGTTGATTACGATCGTCTACCAGCGTTTCAATGGTATTAATCTCAATATTTTGCAAAACGCCATCCCGTAGCGCCTCTTGAATTTCAATGCTGATATCCATTTACGCCACCTGACTTTTTTTCAATAATCCATTTTTAATCAAACGATTGATCAACGATCCCTTATAGATCGGCGCCCCGCCCAGAATTAAGCGAGTGAGCTGGTCGATAGGTGCAATTTTGCGATTTAGCCCAACGAAGCGCGTAATGCCGTCTTTTTGTTTGTTATACGGGAAGACTACGTCCAGCGGTCGTCCTAATAGTGATTGCAAATCTTCAATACTCAGCATATTCATGCTGAATGGGCGGCTGTCATTTAGGCAAATAAATAGCCTACGCGGAGCTAACTGAGAGCGATTAAGCGATTCCGCTACTTCGATCATGCCGCGTGCAACGCGCACTGAAGCCATTGAACGATCCATCACCAAAACCAAACAAGATGAACTTTCAACCAACTGCCGCAGTGTCTCTTTATTGGCGGTATTAATGGCCTCTTCAAACAGCACAAAGTTGTATTTTTGGAAACCATCTAACGAGAGATCGGGATAGAGCGGGCTACCGCTACTCATAAGATCAAGATTTTTTGGCCCAGCCACAATTTCCTGCACCATCTTTTTGCCTGTCAGCAAATCGAGATCGCGTGAACCGGTTGCGCCCTGAACGAAGAGCGAAGGCATCTCTTTTGCTTGTACAATATTGCTGATAGTTTGATAGGCAATAGAGCTATTGCCAACGCCGCCTTTGCAGCCCAATACACTAATGCTGACCGCCCAACGGGTCGATTTCAGATTGGTGCTCGAAATAGCGGATTGGACAAACAGCTCACGCTGAGAGTTTAAGTTGAAATATTGAATACCATCACGCAAAAAGGCCTGCGCCAGCATAATAGAATCGCTATCACCCACTACGCAGCACCATACTCCGCGCGGCACCATGGCTAAAATAGCCGGAACAATATTATCAATATATTCTTGGCGGCCAATATCAATAACGATGCCATAATCTTTTTCAGAAATAGCCAGATTATGGCTCGAATCTAAATCTTGCCTTACGCTGGTGACCTGATTAAAACCGGCTAATCGCAGTAATTGGCTTAGCTCTTCATTAATCACCTTTCGCGAGGATAAAACATAAAATGCTTTCTCATTCTGCGCTGATTTAACATCGTCCTTTTGTGGGAATAACAGCATATTTGCTCTTCCTCAGAAATAATATTTGTATGGGCTAACCAATGAAGACGCGAGATTATTGTTAATGGCACATCCCGTATCATCATAAAGATCGAACTTATAGTTCTGTGTCATATAGCGACATTCGGGTAACCGTAGGGTTATTTTTTGAATATGAACCTGAATACCCGATGCCTCTTGAGTGCGATAGCCGCCGCCCTGATAGGATAAAGTAATCCTCTCCGGCGTAATGCCTTTGGCAATTAGGTCCTGCCTCACTTGTTTGGCGGTATTTGAAAAATCATCGTCAAACCATTCAAGGCGGATGTAGCCGTTAAATCCCCCACTGGCTTGACTGATAATTTTCCCTACCGCAATTTCTTTAGCAATCTGGTCATTGGCGGTCAACGTAATAACGTGCTCGGTTATTTGTGGCGAGCCATGTTTTTCTAATTGGCTAGCCCAAGTTGAAGACGATAACAACACCATGAATAAAAGAGCAGAATGGAATAAATGTGAAAACCTCATTTAATAAATCCTCCCTGTTCAACAAAACCCTCAGCGAGTTTTCTATCGCGTAAATTGCTAATGCCTTCAAAATTCATAAATCGGGCAAGCGTTGAAGTCCGTTGGAAATCAGGCAAAACGATATCGCGCATGGTGACCGGTTTAACCAGATTAACAGTGGCCACCACCACTAGCTCCCCGCGCGTGCGCTCGGTTTTTGCATTTCGAAACAGCGCTCCGAGAATCGGCACATCGCCAATAAACGGCAGACGAGAAAGATCTTCGCGTTCGTTATTACTGATAAGCCCACCCAGCAGGAAACTTTCACCATCAGCCAGTTCAACCGTAGTTTTTGCACGACGAGTTTGAAACGCAGGGAATGAGTCACCGGCGTTGGTACTGTAGGTACTGTCTACATTGCTCACCTCTTCCCCCAACGTCACGCGGATACGTTTACTGCTGCTGACCTTTGCCCCAACGTTTAGTTTGATACCAAAGTCCTTATATTGGACATTGGAGCCATTGGCGGAGCTAGTGACCACCGGCACCTCCCCCCCAACCAGAAATTCAGCGGATTCACCCGACAATACGGAAAGATTCGGCTCAGCCAGTACGCGAGCCACCGAATCGTTGCTGATGGCATGCACCAACGAGCTGAGCGTATCGGCGTTGAATTTCACAAAACGGAACGTGCCGGGCGTGATATTGCCGCCGGTGCCGCTGATGGTTCCCCAATCAATACCCACGTTGTCGCTGAATGTCTTGGTCACCTCAACGACCGAGAGTTTAACGTTGACCTGATTCGTGATCGGCAACTTCAATTTATTGATTACTTCCTCATAAACCACTTCATCCAGCCAGGCATTGCTGCTTTCACTTCCTCCACCGCTGCCGCCGCTCATGCTCGGCACATCTTTTTTATTCGCCGTGCGTTTAGCCCCCACGCCCTCGCCCACGATTTGATAAACACGGTCACGATCTTCTTCGGTGGCCACCGTCCCGCTCAAAATGTAGGTTTTACCTACTTTTTGAATCGAGATTTGGCTATCTGGCACCAGCTGTCCGACCTTTTTCTGCACTGCACTTAAAATAGGATCCACCACCAGCGTGGTTTTAATGAGTTGGTCGCCATTTTTGTCAAAAGCAATGAGATCTGTTTGTCCATCACTTTTGGCATACACCATGACGCCGCGATCGCCAATAATTTCATAGTCAGCAACTTTAGGCGCAGAGATAAAAATAGTGTCTATATTTCCCTCAACCTGAATAACCTGAGACTCTCCCGCTTCCATGTATACCTCTTGGGCGTGCACACAATAAGAGAGGAATAGTCCCGTCATTCCCAGTAGCCATAACGCACCAGCGCTAACTCGTACGCGCCCTATTTTTTGGTATTTATCTTGCTGCTTCGTTAAACAAAAACTCACTCTCCACCTCTCAACTCTTTAACGGAATTAAATTGGGGCAATACTTCATCCATTCTTATTTTTTGGTTGCTATCATCTTCATACTCATCAAATGGGAATAATAAGATTTCACCTGCCTTCTCAACTACCTTGAGCTCAGCCAACTGTTGACCGTCTAATCTCAATACAACGGTTCCTACGGAATCATCACCGCTATAGCTCTTGGCTGTGGCTTTTGGCATTTTTTTAATATCAACGATAGAGATTGGCCCCATCACGCGGCTAATCGCATAACGCTTCATATTCTTATCTGGGTTATTACTGCCTTCAGTCACCAGGCCCACATTATTTTTTTTGCTTTTATCAACCTCAACTAATCGGATATAGAGTGAGACTTCATCACCAATAGAAAGAGAGGAGAGAAGATATTCATCCTCGGGTTTGATTTTATAGCTATATGGCGTCTCATTGCTTCTCAATGAGTGAGCTGAGAAGGTAGGACTTTTTGGTGACTCCACCATTTCAGGTAAAATAATGCTGCCTTTTGAAATATTGTGTCTAATTAAGTATCCCTGAAGGTCTCCGTTATCTAATGAGGAAATATCACGGCGATCTTTGATTTCTTTTGGGATCTCAATCGACGTTATTTTGTAATCCTCACGGTTTAAGATGTCATGAGGTTTTAACTCTCTAATTGCTTTTGCCACCATAATGGTATGACCGACTTGAGGCGCAGATTTTACCTCCGACACTTCTGGCGCTTTTTTTTGTACTAAAATACCGGCAATGCCGACGGCAATAACAATTATTGAAAGAAAAAAAAGCATACGATGGTTCATTAAGATGTCCTAAGCAGTATTAATGATAAAAAGATGCCACGGGATAGATAAGGATAAATGCTAAAGAAATAGCGACACCATAAGGCACGCCGTGACTACGTAGATTGTTGCGGAAAAAAAGAAGACCAACGATAGCGACAATGCCGCCAATAAATGCAGTTAAAAACAAAAAGTCATAAAACACGCGGTCATGAAAAGAGAGCGCCAGTACGGCAACCAACTTAGCATCACCGCCTCCCCATAGCCGAGCGATGAAAAGTACGAAACCCCCGATCAAAGCGATAAGTCCAAACAGAAAATTTGGCAAGCGTGATTGCAAAAGAATCAATGGTAATAGAGACATCGCGAGTAACAAAAGACTCGTGTGTGTGATCTTTCTAAAAAAAATGTCCTGCCACATAATAAAAATCAAAATCATGCAGGTGACAATAAAATTAGCTTTGATTAACCACACCATGTCTATTTCCATTTTAGTTATTAGGAGAGTGCACAACAAAATGCAGCAAGAATATCATCCATGATGTTCTTGCTGCTAAATAGAGAGCCTTACAATAAATACGTTCTAACTTATTGTTATTGCCTTAGGATTTTGATTTTCCTTATGGCGTAGTTTTGCTAATGGTAACGCTTTCGATTGCCTCTTTGATTTTCTCGAATGTGTCCTTCAACGCGCCCAAGAAGCCGGAGTTCTGATCACCAAGAATAAATGCTAACAGAGTAGCCATAGCTACGCCGATTAATGCATATTCAATCGCGGTTACGCCGCGCTGATCTTTCCCAAACTCATAAAAACGAACTTGAGCAGCCACATAGCATTTAGTTAAAAATGTGTTCATTGGTATTCCTTGTAAATTTAAATCCGCCATTTCTTTGGCGTGTTAATAACCATCTTGTTATTGCCGATGCCCCATAGGTAACGACGGAGCTATTAAAATATATTCGGTCTTAAGAGTCCTTATTGAGGTCATATTTGTTTTTATAATTTATGAGTGATAATCACTCTAAGCATTATTTAGCTAAAAATAAGATTACAACAACGACCAGTGTCGATATCCAGCACACCGCAAGCAGCGACAATATAGAGATAAAAACATTCCAGCGACGGGAGTGAAACCACTCTTTCCCACTACTCGATGTCTCCTGGTGGTGAGAATATCCAATGTTCTCCGCCGGTGACGTAAATTCATCGCTTATTCCAACCGATGTGGCTAAGGGAAGTGCTGGTAATCTGCTATCTGAACCGTTATCTGCGAGAAATTTTTTCTCTCGCAGCACATTCCCCATGTATTTAACGCCTTTTCTAGGGATCGTTTTTATAAATGCGCTTGAAAGACCTATCTGATCAAATGATTTTCTCAACATATAGATCTGGCCATAGTAGCTACTATCACTTACTGATCCTCGCTGCTCGTGCCAAACCTGATTGATAATGTTTTGTTTGTCAGTTTCCCCTTCTAATAAGAGAAGTAAGAACCTATAGCTATTCTCTGGCAGGTTAATAACTGTACCAAAGTCATTAATCAGACAGCGTTTGTCAGGCTCAAACCGAATGCCATCCCCAAGGATGAATATCGTGTCATCCTTACTTACATCATTCATTAGCCGTAAGCTCCAGTGTGACTTTAATCTTCACTATTATTAGTTTTCGCTGTTAAAAATAGAATCTCACCATCCTCATCTATCTTATCGCATAGTCTATTTAAGATTGAATTATACAAGAGAGAAATAATCGAATAAACCCTATAAGCCTCATTTGATCTCATTCATAAAAATTAAGAATAATATAGCGTGATTTATATCAATATACCTTTTTAAAAAGGATGTCAGATCGCGAGAAATACAAAAAGAAGATTAATCATTGATGCTAACTTCAAATAACCATAAATAACCTCATGTTGATAAAAAATATAACCATTACAAATAAAAATATTTCTTAGGAATTTAAATAGATTTATTGAAATACAGACAACAATTTTGTCTAGATGGCATAAATTACACCCGCAGCAAAAAACAATTAATAAGAAAATACTGAACTTTGCGAGATTTATAATAATTTGCTAAGAGTTATTGATACAAGTCGATGAGATATAGCAACGTTTCTCTATACTCATATCGCATTTCTCTTTGAGTTTAGACCTCTTGTTCCACAGACATCAAAAAGTGCAGATATAAAAAAACCACGCCTTAGCGTGGTTTAATCATCAGGAAATGATGTGTCGTTATTTGGCTAAATGATTAGCGATAGCATTGAACATCAGTGAAGCCTCAAGCGGCTGTGCATTGAAAGAAGGCTCCGCCTGTGGCCATGTAGACCACTGCACAATAACCAATTTTTCTTTTTGATTAACAACGATCATCTGACCAAAAATGCCCAAAGCCCACATCGTGTCTTGGCTTTCTAAGCCTTGCTTTGGCCCAACGTTAACGGCATTCGCTGGAACGCTATTATTCCACCATTCGTAGCCGTAGCTACCGTCAGGATGCGCTGCGGTAACCGATTTTTCTGCATGGTTCCATGTCCGTGCATCCGCAACCCAATGGTCTGGCAGCATGTGAGTTCCATCAGGCAGGACACCGTTATTCATGATAAATAGGCCGAATTTACCCCAGTCTTCCAGCGTGGCGTTGAATCCATGTGCGCCAACATCATGCTTGCCCACTTGATAACTGTGCCAGACACCATCGTGGATCATCCCGTCAGGCTGCCATATTTTTTCCTGAAGGTTTTGAGCCAGCGATTTTCCGGTTGCCTTTTCTAGCGTATCGCCCAGCAACCATGCCCCACCAGACGAATATGACCACGCCTGTCCCGGTTTAGCGTAGGCTTTTCGCTGCGGGTCTTTCACCAATTTATTGACGCACTGGTAAGTATCGCTGTTAGCCTCACACTGGGTGAGTTGAGCAAAGTCCGATTTAGGGTTGGTGTAATCTTCACCCCAGGTAACGCCCGAAGTGTGCTGTAACAGCTGGCGAATTGTGACATGTTCCCACGCAGTACCGCGCACATCTGGGTTATATTTAACCACCTCATCATCTAACGAGGAAATTTTACCCTCTTTTAGCGCCACTCCCACCAGCGTTGAAACCACGGATTTCCCTACCGAGCGCGATGTCCACAGCGTGGTTGGGGTATTTCCCTGTGCGTAAAAATCCCACACTATTTTGCCATCTTTAATCACCATCATGCCCGTGACGCTGTTGCGCTTGAGATAATCTTTCAGCGCGATGTTCACGCCGTGATATTGATACGTGACACCGGATAAATCCTGAGCCGCACGCGGTATGGGCATCGCTTTTCCAGCTTTGAAAACGTCACCTTCATAGGAGCGGTAGTCGTTACGAAATCCGACAACCCGCTGTTGTTGATCCCACGTCAGCATGTTTTTAACATCGGGGAGCTGTGTGTCTGTCGGCGCAGGGCAGACCGCGAGTTTCAAGCTATGGCAATCGTTCGTCGCTGGCGCAGCATTCACCTGAAGCGCAGCGCCCAAACATAACGCCAGCAGGCAAATACCGGTTTTAATTTTAGTCATGATGGTTCCCTTAGTTTCGATCATGGTCTTGTTTGTAAAGCCACTTTACGACGCGTTCAGGAAAGTATCGAGGCGGATAGTGAGGGGAAACCCCACACAAAAGCGTATTTGAATTCGATGAGATTTGAAAAGGGTTGAGAGGGCTTTTGCAAGTAAAAGCCCCCGGCTTGTGCCGAGGGCTTTTCAATTTACAGCGCCATATCGTGCTGTGGTGAATCTTGGCGTTTTTCTACTGCCGGTTTGGCCGACTGGCCTCGATCGTTCATTTGAATCACCGGTGGTTTAGTTAATTGCAACGCTGCCGCGGTGTCATCCCATGTTTTTTGCGTTAACGCCGCGTTACCGTTTAACTTCTGACCATAGCTAGGTACGATATCGCGAATTTTGCGCTGCCACTCGGGGGAATTGAACTGTTCTGGGAACATTTGTTTAATCACGTTCAGCGTGATTGGTGCCGCGGTAGAAGCCCCTGGTGAAGCGCCCAATAACGCAGAGATCGTTCTTTGTTTATCGACGACCACTTCTGTCCCCAGTTTCAGTACGCCGCCTTTCTCAGGATCTTTTTTGATAATCTGTACACGCTGACCTGCTTGGATAAGTTTCCAATCGGCTTTTTGCGCCAGTGGGTAGTACTCTTTCAGCGAAGCAAAGCGATCATCATCACTCAGCATGACCTGACTAATGAGGTATTTCACCAGATCAAAATTATCCAAGCCGACATCCGTCATTGGTATAAAGTTGCTGGTTGTGGTGGTGCTCAGCAGGTCAAAGATGGAGCCATTTTTCAGGAATTTAGTCGAGAACGTCGCAAATGGCCCAAACAACACCACACGTTTACCATCGATAAAGCGAGCATCTAAATGCGGTACTGACATCGGCGGCGCGCCGACTGATGCCTGACCATACACTTTTTCTAAATGCTGCTTGGTAATCTCAGGATTTTCCGTCATTAAGAAAGAACCCCCGACCGGGAAACCGGCATAGTTTTCCGCTTCAGAAATCCCCGTTTTTTGCAGCAATTTCAACGCACCACCGCCCGCACCGATAAACACATATTTGGCGTCAATCGCGTGCTCGCTGCCGTTGTTGATATCCTTGATCGTAACATGCCATGAGTTGTCATCATTACGCTTAAATTCGGTCACTTCTGCCGAGGTTTGCAGAGAGAAGTTGCTGTTTTTCTTCAGGCTGCCGATTAGCTGGCGGGTAATTTCGCCGTAGTTAACATCAGTACCCACCGGAGTCCAAGTCGCGGCCACTTTTTGGTTGGCATCGCGGCCGTTCATCACTAACGGTGCCCATTGCTGGATCTGCGCGTGATCGGTCGAGAATTTCATGCCTTGGAATAGCGTGGTTTGCTGTAAGGCATCGTAACGCTTTTGCAGATAATTAACGTTTTTATCACCCCAAACGAAACTCATATGCGGCGTAGAATTAATAAAAGCGTGAGGATCATTCAAAATACCGCGCTTAACCTGAGCAGACCAGAATTGGCGAGAAATCATAAACTGTTCGTTTATATCCAACGCCTTGCTGACATCAATGGTGCCATCTGCGCGCTCCGGCGTGTAGTTCAGCTCCATATTAGCTGAGTGACCCGTTCCGGCATTATTCCAGCCGTTAGAAGATTCAAGCGCAACGCCGTCGAGTTTCTCAACCATCACCTGTTTCCATTCAGGCTGTAGCTCTTGCAGCCAAGTGCCCAGTGAAGCACTCATGATGCCGCCGCCGATCAGGAGAAAATC
>Ga0302349_1001854_pt1 | contig 14780 bp, 12 predicted proteins | sample PhyAR1_FD_202176 | JGI IMG/M metagenome (GOLD analysis project Ga0302349, IMG submission 202176) | Leaf surface microbial communities from alfalfa plants in UC Gill Tract Community Farm, Albany, California, United States - DLSL A.R1... | ecosystem: Host-associated > Plants > Phyllosphere >...
CAATCAGCATCAAAAGCCATGGGTTTTCGATCCGGTTGCGGTTGGCGGTTTGTCTTATCGCACCGAATTTGCCCACCAGCTTTTAGCGCTGGAGCCCTGCGTTATTCGTGGGAATGCCTCAGAAATATTGGCATTGAGCGGAATGGCAGCGGGCGGTCGCGGCGTGGATAGCACCGATGACTCGGCGGCGGCATTGCCAGCGGCGCAGGTTCTAGCGCGGCAAACAGGAGCCGTAGTGGCTGTAACGGGCGCAACGGATTACGTCACAGACGGTGAAAGAGTGTATGGCGTCACCGGCGGCGACGTGCTGATGACTCGAGTAGTAGGCACCGGCTGCGCATTGTCCGCCGTGGTAGCGGCGTTTAGCATTCGGCAGACCGATCTTTTGCTGGCGGTTGCCACCGCCTGCCAAGCGATGTCATTGGCCGGTGAGCGCGCGGTCGCTGTATCCCATGGCCCCGGCAGCTTTGTCCCCGCTTTTATCGATGCGCTGTATCACTTAACCCCGCAGGACTTTATTCGCTCTGGAGATCGCTCATGAAACGTATTAATGCACTAACCATCGCAGGAACCGATCCGAGCGGCGGCGCTGGCATTCAGGCCGATCTCAAAACGTTCTCAGCGTTAGGCGCCTATGGCACTAGCGTGATCACGGCGCTGGTGGCGCAGAACACGCGCGGTGTGCAGTCTGTTTATGAGATTGACCCTCAGTTTGTTGGGGCTCAGCTGGCGTCGGTGCTCACCGATGTTCGCATCGACAGCGCAAAAATTGGCATGCTGGCCAACGCCGATATTGTTGCGCAGGTCGCGCAGGCGTTAGACCTGTACCCTATCCCCTTTGTGGTGTTGGATACGGTGATGGTGGCGAAGAGCGGCGATCCATTGCTAGCCCCAGAAGCGGTGCAGGCCGTGCGTGATTTATTACTTCCAAAAGTGGCACTTATCACCCCAAACCTGCCTGAAGCAGCCGCGCTTTTAGCCTGCCCAATGGCGACCAATGAAGATGAGATGCGCCGCCAAGGTAGCGCGCTGTTAGACATGGGATGCCAAGCGGTATTGATGAAAGGGGGGCATTTGAGCGACAGCGAAAGCCCAGACTGGTTGTTTAGTCGTGAAGGCGAACAGCGATTTACCGCACCACGGGTGAATACTCGTCATACACACGGTACTGGCTGCACGCTATCTGCGGCGCTTGCAGCATTACGTCCGCGATATCAGAACTGGAATGAAACGGTATTTGCCGCCAAAAGTTATCTGCAAAAAGCCCTAGAGGCCGCAGATTCATTAGACGTTGGCCATGGTATTGGGCCGGTACATCATTTTCATCAGTGGTGGTAAAAATAAGTCTGAAGGGACGTCGTTTGAAAGTGAATCGTCGCGTTATAGACGAAAGTTTGATAAACCATCGAGAAAAGGGAATATTCCTATAGCTTGAATTATTTAGGATATACTGACAAAACAAACAATAAACTTGGCGTTTTTATGGGTCATTTCAATCATCGTAGCGTCATAGAAAAGCCTCTGGAAAGCATCCACCGTTTAATGGCTGCTTTTGTCAGTATCTCTAAACCTTACCAATATGATGGCAAGAACGGTGAGGCGCGTTTAAAAGATCAACATGCTGGATTTGATGTTTATCTGGTGACGAAAGGGCGGGTTGATATATGGCGTGAAGCGGATAATCGTCTTGTTGAAACGGCTTTTGCACCATCAATCCTTGGGTTGCAAGGTTCAGCTTATCGTTCACAGCATTATCACTTAAAGTTTCCAGCAGGTACTGACGTCAGCACGGTTTCCTTACAATCGGCCATGGATATCATCGATCAGCAGTCGTTGTGGCGGGATGTTTTTTACTATCAAGGCTACCTCAATGACCGGCAGTTACACCATGAATCTATGCTGATAAACAGCTCCACTTATGAGATTGTTTGTTTATTTCTCAGGGATTTATCGCATTACTCTGATAGCGAGCGCGCAAAGCTAAGCGTTGCAGACTACATTTTACAGCGCTCAAACCTGGCACGGAGTGGTGTTATGAAAGTGCTAGCAGATCTGCGTTTTGGTGGTTACATTGATATTCAGCATGGTAAGCTGATCAAAATCCTTAATAATTTTCCGAGGAATTATTAAATAACGCTTATGTGTTAAATGGTCATACTATTTTTGTTGCTTCTTATCGCTATCAGCCGCGTTATCTTTATTGTATGTGGTGTAAGTGCTTCTTCATATTTAATACGCAAGAAAGTTATACTATAAAAATTTATAATGTAGCAATGCTAAATATATAAATTAAATATCACTTATCATTTTGAATTTAATTGAATTTATTCTCATGACGACGATTTTTCTGTGACTTTTTTTCAAATCAAGTTAATCTATTATCCACTTTTGGATGTTTTAATGTTTAGACGACTCGCTCATAATTTGTCGTGATCGCGGCCTAGAGGAGATATTTTAAATATTAATTATATAAAGTAATTCTCCATTTATGATACTTATCGGTAGATATGAAAAAGATAGTTTTGTATTGCCTAATAGCGCCATCGTTAAGTATTGCAATTTCAGGTGTTGGCTATTCATCTACAAATATTAATTTGCCTGATCTCGGTATCAGTGATTCTGCGCCAAAAAAAAATAACTCTTCCTCGACGGAAAATTCAAATAAAAAAAATAATCCTACAGAGGAAAAAACGTCAGAAATTTTGGTTAATGAAGCACAGGATAATTTCCAAAATTTGACACCAGAAGGTATGAAGTCAGAAGCATTGCAGTATGGAAAAAACCTAGCTACGGCTTCAGCGCAATCAGAAATAGAATCTCTGCTTTCACCTTATGGTCACATAGCCACAAATTTAAATATTAATGATCAGGGGAGCCTTGATGGCTCGTCTCTTGATTATTTGGTTCCGTGGTATGACGGTGAGAGCGATCTCTGGTTTAGCCAGTTTTCAGTTCATAATAAAGATGGGCGCACGATTGCCAATATGGGGATCGGTCTTCGCCATAATCTTACTGAAGACTGGATGCTTGGTTCTAATATTTTTTATGATCATGATATGACGCGTGGTCATCATCGAGCGGGGCTAGGCGGCGAAGCTTGGACAAACTTTCTAAAGTTGAGCGGCAACTATTATATGCCACTCTCTTCCTGGAAGGATTCCCCTGATTTTGATGATTATCAGGAACGTCCTGCACGTGGTTGGGATGTTCGTTTGCAGGCCTATCTCCCCGCTTACCCACAGCTGGGTTCGTCGGTGGTATACGAACAATACTACGGCGATCAGGTCGCGTTATTTGGTAAAGACAGTTTGCAGGAAGACCCATCAGCCGTGACGGTCAGTATCGACTACACCCCGGTTCCGCTGATCACGCTGCAGGCTGGATATAAAAAGGGAGATTCGAATCAAAATGAGGCGACGGCCAATCTAAGCTTGGATTATCGCATTGGCGTTCCTTTATCAAAACAGCTTGATGGCGATGAAGTTGCGAACATGCGCAACCTAGCTGGTAGCCGCATGGATTTTGTCGATCGGAATAATGATATCGTGCTGGAATATCGTGAGAAAAACGATCTCGATGTAGGGCTATATCTTAAGCCAACCGGCACTGCGGCGGCTTGTATTCTGTCTGATGATCCCGACAGCGCCGAGGCTTATGAAGGCTGCCATTGGACAGCGAATGCCACCGTGACTTCGCATCTAAAAATTAAAAGTGCGAAATGGGTGCCGATGAGCAATTTTAGCCCTGAAAGTACGCTCGGATTGCCCGCGCTAACGGCAGAAAATATTAGCAATGGGCAAAATAACCACTGGACGCTTACCTTCCCTGCATGGGTGAATTCTACCGCTCCTAACGCGAATAAATACCGACTTGCAGTCACGCTGGTGGATGAAAAAGGCCATACAAAACAGTCAAACACCGTCAATATTATTGTGGCGGAAGCCCCAATTGATTACCAATTAGTTATTGATGACGGTGGCGAACAGAAGAAAGCGATTAAGCTTTTGGCAAATGGTAATAATTTTGCAAACTTGGTTGCCAGTGGGGTAAAAACAACGGGGTTATCTGGTGAAACGACGCTGCTGGATGATAAGAATCTAAATCTGATCTTCCATGCTTATAAAGTGGAAGATAAATCTCACGCTCATGAAATTACTATTCATACTTCGAAAAATGAATGTAAATCAGGAAGTGAATGTTTGTTCTTTAAAGAGTCGCCGTCAGGATCTAAAGCCACATTAGGCAGTACCACGAATGGCCTAATTTCTGTTATTGCGTTAAAGAGTGATGACAACACCCAGAAAACAAATGCGGTGCTAGTTGATTTTAGTTCCGCCAATTCCATGATTTATAGCGCCATTGTTGATAGTGAAAATCCAACCGTTAATTTAACGGCGAAAAAAGGAAACTTGCTTCAATTAGGTCATAAATATCAATTTAAAATTGCCTATGACAGCAACAATAATGGCCAGTGGGATGCCAGCGATCGTGAAACTGTTTCTGATAGCGATCCGACTCCATTAATTTCACTGGTTAATTATAAATGGATGTTTGACGGAGTTTCCCCAAATGGAACGAAAGGGGGTTATGCGGTAAGCGCGACGGATAATAATACTATTTTAATTCCTAAAACGAATACAGAAGCGAATCAAGTATTAGCGGGGGCGGGTGTTGATGGTGTACAGGGGTATGAGCTGAAAGTTGACTATCAACTAACGCCAGAAGGACAGCAAATTATGAATAAGCTGCGCGAAAAATAATAAGCTCAGATTATTTAGAATTTAATTAATATTAACTTAATGAGTCATGTCGATATGAAAAAATTTAATAAAACACTACTTGCAACCTTTGTTTTCGCGAGTTGCAGCCCGTTTGCAATGGCGGTTATGACGGATTCAGCAGGAACGCTCAATGGTACACTTCCGGTGCTTAAAGCGAGCGCCGCAGGCGCCGCTCACAGCGTTGCTTTCGCCAACGACCACCACAGTGGTTCCACCGATGCGATGTCTCCGGGCGATAAAATTACGTTGAGCTACGTGTTACAAGATGCTGAAGGTGATACCGACAGCAGTACGGCTTCCATTAAATGGTTCACCACCACCGATGGCGCTGGAGCTAATAAAGTGATGCTGAGTGGTAACGACGGCAAAGCCGACTACACCATTCAGAATGCAGACGCCGGTCTTTATTTAGGCGCGGAAATTACTGAACAAACGTCAACGGGTGTGCCAACAACCGGCCAGACCATCGTTATCAACGATATCAGTAAATACGATAACAGCGATAATATTCCAGATGGCCCAATTGTGGGTGGCACTATCGGTACCGCGATTGTCGATAGCGCAGAACCAACGGTTAACCTGATCGGCAAAGCAGATAGCAAACTGTTGGTTGGCCATACCTACCAGTTCAAAGTTTGGTATGACGTTAATAATAACGGTAAGCAAGATGCGGGCGAACTTGATGCATCGGCTAACTATACCTACAAATGGTTCTTCGATGGCACCAGTGCCACCACCGGTACCGCAGGTGGTTATGCTGTTAGCAGCACGGATAATAAAGATCTGGTTATCCCAGCGACTAACGTCAATGCGAAAAATGTGTTTGCAACGGCAGGCGCAGACGGTGTTCAGGGTTACAGCCTGAAAGTTGATTACACCGCTAAAGTTAAATCAGTACTGAAATCGACCAAGCGTAAATAATCTGCGCCAATAATGAGAGCTGAGTGCGACAACACTCTGCTCTCATCGCATGCAGGGTGAAGCGATGAAAATAAAATGTCTCAACAGCTACGGAGTGGCATTTATTTTGTTTTTCTCCTTTGGCTCATTAGATATAGCCAATGCGACGGATTTAACGGGCCGTACTGGCGTTATTAATGGCACGGCACCGGTGATTTATAATGATAGGAATGAAGCCGGAAAAGTGAGTTTCAATCGCGTAAATGAAACTCTGGGAGCAGATGATGAGTTGGATGTTACTGACATTATTAAAATGTCATGGAAACTCATTGATGCTGAGGGGGATGAAGATGCTACGCTCTCGACTATAGAGTGGGTTTGTACCGATACAAATAACTCTACCCACGTGTTAGCGACGGGAGTTGATCAATATGTCGTCCATCCTGATGATAAAGGTTGTACTCTAGGGGTCAATATCACACCCACAACGGTCACTGGTGTTCCACGAGAAAATGCTTTGCTCGTTATTAAGGATATTAGTACTTATGACGTGAATGATAATATCCCTACCGGCCCCGTTAACCCCCATTTATTAAATGTGATTAACTATTTGATCGCGCCTTCAAATAACAGTGCGAGCTATTACGCTACTGCAGATGCCACCATTCATACCGCGTTTCCCGGTGCTCAGATTAAGTTAGAAACGGATAACGAGGCAGATCAAATTGATGAATGGACCACGAGTAATCCATCTATTGCTACAGTGAGCGATACAGGAGTTGTCACGATTAAGGCTAAGGGTGCATTCCGAATAACTGCGCGACATAACGAAGCGAAAGGATCCATTGTTTTCAATCCGCAGAAGTTCTTTATTTTTAGAGACGCAGCCGCAGGCAAACTTAATTGGTATGACGCCAAAGCCTGGTGTGAAAATCAGGGATACCGAATGCCAACCCGTGACGATTTATCCACCGGTGGAAAAGAACGTACAGTACCGAGTGATTCCCTGTGGCAGGAATGGGGAAGCAGTTTGGATGATGTTTCACATGCCGGTACCGTGTTCTGGACTTCGGAGGAAGCCATTGCAGATCAGGATGCTTATTATTATGTGTATACTGCAACAGGTCATATAACGTCTAACCTTGCAGAAAAAACAGAAGGGGTGGCGTGTATCGTGCCATAGTTGATGTATAAAAAAATGGGCCATGAGTGGCCCTATTTTTTATTCAGCGGTGACTAATTTAAATAAAGCGATTGCACGCTGAACATGCTCTGCATCAAAGCGGTTTAGCGTGAAGAATTGCTCGTTTTTGCCAGGGCGAATAGCTAACGCAAGTTGCTTTTCGCCTTGTTCGTTATTCAGCCAGCCATAAAGGTAACTGCCAATGTCATCGCCGACGTGCCAGCTGATGATGACCGATGTGGCGGGCGATGTTTCACCGGCAGGGCGGGTGGCAATGAAGAGTTCGCCCTGCCATAGCCCGCTAAACTCATCATCTTTTTGTAGCTTTTTGCCATTGGACGCTAACATCGTGGCTAAGCTGTTAGCTTTCTCTTCCGTTACCGTCTGCTCAAGCAGTTGCCATAGCGGATAATCGTTTTCAACCTGATAGCATGCCGCACCGAGGTAGTCATTGATATCTCGCCATTGCTGATTGATCGTCTCTTTCATCTCCGTATCGAGGATATTGCGATATTGCATCAGGCCGCCGCCGTTTTCACCTAATTGCTGATAGGCAATCAGCGACATTGTCCGTGGCTTGCGGCGAAACGTTGCCCACAGCAGAAACTTGGGAATACGGAAGGTAATGGCCTGTACGCTAAAGCGGAAATGTCCCGGACTCGTTAGCATAAAACCATTGGAGGTGCCGCGTTTATCCTGATAGTTACGGATCATCACCAGCGGGCACAGCCCCATCCAGCCGGTTAAGTAATGTTCTTTTATCGAACCGTTCAAATCCAGATCGGCCACCATCTGTGAAATTTTGTCTTCTTCTAACTTATTTAATGGGTGTGCTAGCTCTGCGCTATGCAGGCTTTTTTCGAGCGGTGGCAAAGAAGGAAGCGTGAACATGATGATTTTCCCTGGTCGATTCTTATGGTTGATAGCTTACCTTAAGTTGTCATACCAACGAGAATTTCACGCTTTTTTGTCCTAACTTTCGTGGTATGGATCAACTTTTACCGTATAGCGTGGTCATATAAAATACATGTATGTTTCTTGCTATTCGATTTGTTATAGATATTTGACTGCAAAGGATGTTGATGATGATTGATAAAAAAATGCTACGAGTGGCGCTGCTAGGTACGGTTATGAGTTTGAGCGCCGTTAGCTTGGCGGCTTCTATACCGGTCTCAACCTCTGAGCTGGTACAACAATCAGGCTATCAGCAAACATGGCAGAAGATGGTGAAAGGGCAGAAAAATTTGCCTGTATGGGCTCGAAAAGGTTCTGGTACCTCAACGCCGCCAGAGTGGGTAACGTGGCAAGGTAAAAAATATCAGGTTGGTAATATTTGTAAGCCGCACGACTGCGCGAATAATTTTATGTACGTGGCGTTTAGCAATGATAAAAAACAAGCTTGGGGAGTTCGTGTGGAAATAGCGGATACTCCCGAGGCACTTGACCACCCGAGTAAACATGCAAAGTACCAATGGTTAGGTAAGCCAGATAGTCAGGTGAAAGCGATGCTCACCAAGCAAATTGAAAGTGCGCCCGATTGGAACTGATGTTTTAACGCATTTTCATCGAGTATTCCCCAAGGTCTGTTTATCGCTTGGGGAATTTATTTTGATACTTTAATGCGTCCTATTTATAAAGTATTGCATATAAAATTATTTACTTTTGAAACTATAAGAGCGCAATTAATAATCGAGTTTGTATTTCTATGCCTTTGATTGTGTAATAAACCGTAAAGTCGGCAAGGTTTTATAACCGTTGATGCTAACATTTTGGCCGTTGTTTAACTCTCCAATGACGGTAATGTTTACAAATATGAAAAAGTATCTTTTGCTGGCGCTATTCAGCACATTCTCTTTGTTTTCTTTTGCATCACATGCGGCAGATTATCAGGAAGGCGAACAGTACATAAAGTTGAAAAACAAGGTGCCAAATGCGCCTACCGTAGTTGAGTTTTTCTCTTTTAATTGCCCGCCATGTAACCAGTTTGCAAACGTTTATAAAGTGGGGGAAGCCGTTAACGAGCGCCTACCTCAGAATGAAAAAGTGGTGAAATACCACGTCAGTTTCCTCGGTTCCATGGGAGAAGAACTGACAGAGGCCTGGTCTGTAGCCATTGCATTAGGGGTTGAAAACAAAGTCGAAAAACCTCTTTTTGATGCCGTACAAAAAGAACGTTCGATAAAGAATAAAGAGGATATTCGTCAGGTATTTATTAAGGCGGGTATTCCTGCTGAAGAATATGACGGCGCAATTCATAGCTTTATGGTGAAATCAATCACCGCAAAACAGCAAAATGCTATCGAGGCCTTCGGTGTGCGTGGCACTCCTTCATTCTATGTTGATGGTCAATATCAGATTAAGAATGACGGCATGCAGAGCAAAACCATTGACGGCTATCGCACTGAGTTTGCAGATGTTGTGAAATACCTCATCGATCAGAATAAGTAACTTTTGATGCTGTAATAAAAAGCCCGCTGGTATTTTCTCGCGGGCTTTTTTGTTTTTTAATTAAAAGACCTTTTCTTGTAATACCCATACCGCAGCTTCTACGCGCGATTTTAATTTCATTTTTTTCAATAAATGTTTCACGTGAACTTTTACCGTGCTTTCGGTAATCATTAATTTACGGGCGATCATTTTGTTCGGTAAGCCTTGCGCAATCAGCTTCAAAATATCGCATTCGCGCGGGGTTAATTGCTGCACATCGCGCTCTGACGAAGGGCGGCTTTCACGCAGGCTAGCGGCTAATACCGGCGTGAGCGCTTCACTGATAACCACTTGCCCGGCAGCGGCCTGATGGAGTGAGCGCAGCAGATCTTCGGGCTCCATGTCTTTGAGCAAGTAGCCGTCGGCACCGCGCTTTAGCGCGCTGATGACGTCATCTTCATGATTAGAAACGCTAAAAACCACTACACGGCCTGACAGTGTGCGGGTACGAAGCTGATCTAGTGTTTCCAGCCCGTTCATGCCCGGCATATTGAGATCGAGCAAAATCAAATCAGGATCGAGCTCTTCCGCCAACTCTATACCTTGCTGGCCGTTGCTGGCTTCACCGATCACCTTTAGCTGTGGCTCAAGGCTAATCAGCTGTTTCACACCGCTGCGAAGCATCGGGTGATCGTCAATTAACAGAATCGTATATTGATCGTCTTGAGCTAATGTGGAATTCATCAATTTCTCCTCTAAACCGGATGCCGTGGGATTAGCGTAATTCTTGCGGGAATGTGACTCGCACTTCGGTGCCACCGCTAGCACGACGTGAAATGCGACATTCTCCGTTCAGACTCTGGGCTCTATCGCTCATAATCACCAGACCGTAGTGATTTTGCCGCTCAGGTGAACTGCTAATACCCAGACCGTTATCGCAAATAGACATAACGATTTCATCACCTTGCATCGTGATAGTCATATCAACCTGCGTTGCCTGTGCGTGTTTAAGTATGTTGCTTAGGGCTTCTCTGGCAATTTGTACCAGATGAATTGCCTGATGGGATGGAACGCTTTTGGCTGGAAGCTGATAGTCAAAATGGATAGTAAAACCAAAGCGTTGATTAAATTCGGCGACGGTAACCTGCAAAGCAGCCAGTAATCCCGGTTCACTCAGCTTCAGGCGAAAAGTCGTCAGCAGTTCGCGCAGTTGACGATAGGCTGCGTTCAGTTCTTCGCGCATCTCTTGCAGTTGGGTTTGAATATTGTCAGGTAACGCCGTGGACTGCATCTGCAAGTAGCTGATTTTCATCTTTAAGCATGAGAGCGACTGGGCGATGGAGTCGTGTAGTTCACGGGCTATGGCAGAACGTTCTTCCATGACTGCCAGCTGTTGCTGTTGGTCGGCCTGCTGTTCAAGAGCCAACGTGCTGGTGATTTGTTCGGACAATGTCATCATCAGCTGCTTTTGTTCGGGTTGTAGCGTCACGCCTTCTGGCAACTGGGCCAAAATCAAACCATAGCGACCGCTTTGATCGTTCAAGCTCCAACTAACCGTAGTGCTGGGTTTATTTGGAACATGCTCAGAATGGTTTAAACACTGGACGCAATGCGTATCAGGACAGTGTTTGGGACGCTGTGTTTCCACGCAGTTCAGTTCATCAAACTGTTCGTCGCTGTTGTTTTCGTACAAGCGAATCTGTAGCGAGTGCAGGGGCGTGAGCTCTTGAAGCTCTGTGAGCACAGGCAGTAGCCGAGAACATAATGGCGCACGAGAATGGAGCTGGCGGCTAGCGCGATACAGATACGATAAAACCTGATTCTTCTTCTGTAAATCCGTGGTTTTTTGCTCGACCAACTGCTCGAGTTTGCCATACATCAGCGAGAGTTCAGACGACATGGCATTCAGCGTCGATCCCAAGATAGCCATTTCATCCTGATGCTCGGTTTGCTGAAAACGCTGGCTGAAATTCCCTTGTCCAATCGCCTGGGACATGCCGACCAGTTGGCGCCAAGGGTGGAGTAATCGGCGGCGTAAATAGACCACGGTGCCAACCAGCAGTAACAACGTCAGGGTAATAAAAATCTTTTGTACCATGCTGACCATGGTCAAACGCTGTTCGGTTTGATGGTCGATGGCAGAAACCAGTTCATCGAGATGGCCGACAAATTTGGCGACGTTATCCCGTGCATCATCGGGGTGTTGTGCCGCAAGTAGTGCGGGGCGCAGGTCGCCTTGCCAAGCTTGTTGTAGGGCGGAGAACTGCGTGTTGAGATGCTCTTCCTTGACGGCTGAAAGTAACACTGGGCTGTTTAAATCGTTATTTAATTCATCTAAGCAGCGCTTGCTATCTGCATTGGCATTTAGCGGTACCATCGAGAGTAAACGGTAGCTCTGCATTCTTAGCGATCCCGATGTGTTGATCGCGTGCGCGTTGCCTTGAATGCTCTGTGCCATCCAGCTGGAAACGCTCATTCCTGCAATACCACATATGCCAAGCAGTAGCATCAAAACGGCGACCTGACTGACGATGGAAAAACGTGCACAGAAATGTTTCATGAAAATCTACCAGCTGCGGGAAAAAGGAAAGATACCTTTGAAAAGCCTTTTTAAATCATCCTAGCCTATAACCCCATACCCATAAGGAAGTAACCCTTAATATTTGCTTGTGCCACTCACGTAGCGAAGGCTCAATTTTTAAAGCTTTAAATGAATGATTCTTCGAAAATATTTTTACAATTATAGCCTACTCATTAAGGGAGTTATGGCTGATTTCGCCAAATTGCTACCTTACAGCGGCTTGATTTGTATCAAGTTTGCTCAGGTGCGTGATGCGTACAACTCCGCTACTAACCGGATAAAGGCAGAGGTTTTTATGACACAAGCATCCGCTCCAAATACACAATCGAAAGGGGGCGTGATCCAGGATTGGCGCCCTGAAGAGCCTGATTTTTGGCAGCAAATTGGCCAAAAAACAGCTCAACGTAATCTATGGATTTCAATTCCCTGTTTATTACTCGCTTTTTGCGTCTGGATGCTGTTCAGCGCGGTGGCGGTAAATCTCAATAAGGTCGGGTTTAACTTCACCACCGATCAGCTATTTATGTTGACCGCGCTGCCTTCTGTTTCGGGCGCTATTCTGCGTGTGCCATACTCCTTTGTGATCCCTATGTTTGGTGGGCGTCGCTGGACGGCAATCAGCACGATTTTCCTCATAATTCCTTGCCTATGGTTGGGTTATGCGGTGCAGGATCCCACGACGCCGTTTAGCGTTTTCGTGACGATTTCCCTGCTGTGTGGCTTTGCCGGTGCTAACTTTGCCTCCAGCATGGCGAACATCAGCTTCTTCTTCCCTAAGAACAAACAGGGCGGAGCGTTGGGCTTAAACGGTGGTTTAGGTAATTTAGGCGTCAGCGTGATGCAGCTGATTGCGCCGATTGCTATTTCCATCAGCATTTTCGGTATCTTCGGTGGCACAGGACATACCCAGCCAGACGGCAGTAGCCTGTGGTTGGAAAACGCTGCGTGGATCTGGGTGCCGTTCCTGATTATTGCCACGCTGTTTGCTTGGTTTGGCATGAACGATTTAGCCGCGTCGAAGGCTTCGCTCAGCCAACAACTGCCGGTGCTTAAACGCGGCCACCTGTGGATCTTGAGCGTGCTGTATCTTTCGACGTTCGGTTCGTTTATCGGTTTTTCGGCAGGCTTTGCCATGCTGTCTAAAACCCAGTTCCCTGACGTGGTGATCCTGCATTACGCCTTCTTTGGTCCGTTCCTTGGGGCGTTGGCCCGTCCGGTTGGTGGTGCTCTGTCCGATCGCTTTGGTGGTATTCGCGTTACACTGATCAACTTTGTGTTGATGGCGATCTTTGCCGCGCTGTTGTTCCTGACGCTGCCAACCCACGGCGTGGGCGGTTCGTTTATTGCTTTCTACAGCGTGTTTATGCTGCTGTTCTTAACCGCAGGGTTAGGCAGCGGTTCTACATTCCAAATGATTGCGGTGGTATTCCGTAAAATCACCATCGACAGCGTGAAAGCGCGTGGCGGCAGTGACGATCAGGCGCAGCGTGAAGCCGTTACCGATACCGCAGCGGCGTTAGGTTTTATCTCCGCGATTGGCGCCGCAGGGGGCTTCTTCATTCCTAAAGCTTTCGGTACATCGTTAGCGCTGACCGGTTCTCCGGCCGGGGCTATGAAGGTCTTTGTGGTGTTTTACGTCGTCTGTATTCTGATTACGTGGTTTGTTTATGGCCGTAATTTGAAAACGCTGGCAACAAAGAAAGCCCGCTAATAGATCTTAATCATTTAAGAGATCGAGATACACGGGGTTACCACCCCGCGGGGCGGTTACGGAACACATCCATGTGTTCCTCCCTAAAGGGCAACGCTGACGCGTTGTTCAACTTTGCTCCTGGCAAAGTTGTCGGCGGCTTACGCCGCTACGACCCCATCGGAGTGGTTCCCCTAAAATCTGGCTTAAGTAAGCCGCATAACGTTAATAAGTTTGCTCGTTCTGATAAAAAAGCCCCCGCTGATTTCTTGCGGGGGCTTTTTACTATTGGCGAACAGCAGGGTGACTATTCACCATAGGCCGCGTTTAAATTGTCGTTTACTCGCGATGGATTCGTTTCCGGTGCGATCAGTGGCCCACAGCGATAGGTGTGTTTGCCAAGGGCTAATTGATAATTACCCGCTTTATCTACTCCCCAATAAATTGTAGGGCCGCTGTTGGCTGTTTCTTTGGCTAACTCATAACTATCGGATTTGGGGTTATGGATAGTGGGAACATATTGGGAATATTTGTAATCGCTGACAAAGCCATTATGAGAGTAAAAATAATCCCAAGCCTTGGTTTTACGGTTAATCAAACCGATAACGGCGTGACCATCGGCCACGTTTCTCAACGTTAGGTTGATGTTTTTTCCGCATTTTTGATGCTCAATGGGAGAGCTTGTGTCTGGCTCAATGGCATTAGCGAATAATGGAAACGCAGCCAAAATAGGGAACATCACATATTTTATATGACTCATCAGGTGTCAATCTCAAGAGTAAAACGCAACTTCTGGCTGAATGAATAATCCAGAAGGGGATATTTTCGGCGTGATGCTGATATGTCTGAGTGGCAAATACAATATCCCATTTTCATGTTGTTACTCTTTTTCCTTATGTTTTGACGTTGAAACATTGAGCAAAAAGGCTGACCTGATGGCCATCAACGACTTACCTACCCCCAAATAGTCTCACCTATCAAATTATCCTCAATTAAACAGATGAATTTTAAATTTACTCATATTTTTCATTGTATTAGATGTTTTTTTTGATCTTATCCTTTGGTGGTATTTCAGGCTGATGCGGGAATCGGCTCCGCATTCTGCCTTGATCGCAATCAAGTTCCGCGCGCGTAACGCTCGGTAGTCTGGCCGCAATCTGAGCAATGCATCACGCATATTTCACAATAATGACAGGGGATTTAATCCCCGTATCAGGA
>Ga0302349_1001856_pt1 | contig 14772 bp, 14 predicted proteins | sample PhyAR1_FD_202176 | JGI IMG/M metagenome (GOLD analysis project Ga0302349, IMG submission 202176) | Leaf surface microbial communities from alfalfa plants in UC Gill Tract Community Farm, Albany, California, United States - DLSL A.R1... | ecosystem: Host-associated > Plants > Phyllosphere >...
ACCGGACGCTTGCCAGTAACTTGGCAGACTCGGGACATGTCTATTCTCCAAAAATCAAATTAGCTCGAGCTTCGTATGGGGTATCGGCGCCTCGTCAGGCTTTACAGCCCGGTCATCGCGTAGTTCTAAGCGAACTCTCGATTGCCAGGCCCAAATGCCAAACCCGAGATTCTCAAAGGTGGCGTAGTATACGCTGTGTGAGCGATGTGCTCAAGTCCCGAACAGACAAAGATCCCGATGGATCGCGTAAAGTGGTCTAAATCCACCCACGTTCGGCAAAAGAAACATACTCGCCACGTCCAATCACGAGGTGGTCAAGCACCCGGATATCCATGAACTGGCAGCACTTTATCACACGTTCGGTGATCTGTTTATCCGCTTTACTCGGCTCAGAACTTCCTGAAGGATGATTATGCGCAAGGATCACTGCTCCCGCGTTAATTTTGATGGCTTCACGAACAATTTCACGCGGATGCACTTCAACATGGCCTAACGTGCCTGAAAACAGCCGGCTGTGTTTAAGCACCCGGTTCTGATTATCAAGATAGATCACCATAAAGATCTCGCGCTCCTCCTCCGTGAGCTGGCTTTGTAAAAATTCCCGCGTCATTTCCGGGCTGAGCAAGGCGTTTTGTCCCAGAACACGGGATTTATGATAACGGCGTGCCAGTTCAGCAATGCCGTTTAACTGCGAAAATTTTGCCACTCCCACACCGCCCACTTTGTTCAGGGCATCAAAATCCGCCGTCATCAGGCCATGCAGTCCAAATTGACGCAGCAACTCGTCTGCCAGCGTCAGCACGCTTTTCCCCCGCGTGCCGGTGCGTAAAAAGAGCGCCAGCAGTTCCACATCGCTGAGCGCTTTAATGCCAAAACGCTTCATTTTTTCGCGCGGCATCAGTGATTCCGTATTTTCCATCGCCGTCCCTCCCAGTCGATGCACATGCTGCCACAGCTTATTTCGCCGCTCGACCACGGGTTTTCACTCTTGCGTAGCGCCTCGCAAAGTGAAGAGTGCACAACAGCACGACGGATTCAGGATTGTGATAAAATGCCCGCCTTCTGGTGAACCAACAGGAAAGAATCATGCTGAGTCTGGCCGGTAAAAAAATCGTTCTTGGCGTCAGCGGCGGCATCGCGGCGTATAAAACGCCAGAACTGGTGCGCCGCCTGCGCGATCGCGGGGCTGACGTCCGTGTGGCGATGACCGAGGCCGCTAAAGCCTTTATTACGCCCATGAGTCTGCAAGCCGTTTCCGGGTACCCGGTTTCTGACAGCCTGCTTGATCCCGCGGCCGAAGCCGCCATGGGGCATATTGAGCTGGGTAAGTGGGCCGATCTGGTGATTCTGGCACCGGCCACCGCTGATTTAATCGCCCGCGTCGCCGCCGGAATGGCGAACGATTTGGTGTCCACCATTTGCCTTGCCACGCCGTCGCCCGTTGCTGTCGTCCCCGCCATGAATCAGCAGATGTATCGCGCCGCCGCCACGCAGCATAATCTTGAGGTGCTGGCCTCGCGCGGCCTGCTGTTATGGGGGCCAGATAGCGGCAGCCAGGCCTGCGGCGATATTGGCCCCGGTCGCATGCTCGATCCGCTGGCGATTGTCGATTTAGCCGCCATGCATTTTTCACCTGTCAAAGACCTGCAACATCTTAATATCATGATTACCGCAGGCCCCACGCGCGAACCGCTGGACCCGGTGCGTTACATCACCAACCACAGTTCCGGGAAAATGGGCTTCGCCATCGCCGCTGCCGCCGCCCGTCGTGGCGCAAAGGTCACCCTGGTGAGCGGCCCGGTTTCGCTGCCAACCCCTGCGTCTGTCTCACGCATTGACGTGACAACCGCGCTGGAAATGGAAGCCGCCGTGCAGACAAATGTGCAAACGCAGCAGATTTTTATCGGCTGCGCCGCCGTTGCAGATTATCGTGCAGCCGCCATTGCCGATGAAAAGATTAAGAAGCAAGGCGATGAAATCACATTAAAAATGGTGAAGAACCCGGATATCGTGGCAGGCGTTGCGGCCCTCACCGATCGTCGCCCGTATGTTGTTGGGTTTGCCGCCGAAACAAATAATGTGGAAGAATACGCCCGACAAAAACGTACCCGCAAAAACCTTGATTTGATTTGTGCCAACGACGTTTCAACCTCCGACCGGGGTTTTAACAGCGACAGCAATGCGCTGCACCTGTTCTGGGACACGGGCGATAAAGCATTGCCGCTTGAGCGCAAGGAACTTCTGGGCCAACTATTACTGGACGAGATCGTTACCCGTTATGATGAAAAAAATCGACGTTAAGATTATGGATCCGCGTGTTGGCAAGCAATTCCCGCTGCCGACCTATGCCACCTCCGGCTCGGCCGGACTTGACCTGCGGGCCTGTCTGGATGACGCCGTTGAGCTGGCTCCGGGTGCAACCACGTTAGTACCGACCGGGCTTGCGATTCATATTGCCGACCCGTCACTGGCCGCGGTAATTTTACCGCGCTCGGGCCTTGGCCATAAACACGGCGTGGTGCTCGGCAATCTGGTGGGCCTGATTGATTCGGATTATCAGGGGCAACTGATGGTGTCCGTGTGGAACCGTGGGCAGGATCACTTCACCATTGAACCTGGCGAGCGCATCGCACAAATGGTGTTTGTACCGGTTGTGCAGGCAGAATTTAACCTGGTGGAAGATTTTGATGCCACCGAACGTGGTGAAGGCGGCTTCGGCCATTCAGGCCGCCAGTAATCGACCCGTTTTTAAACGCATTCCGCAGCGCAATAACGCAATAACATCACCGCAAACTCAGGTTTGCGGTCGCTGTGTGGATGCCCGCCTGACAAGTGCTTATTTTCAGGGGTATTTTAAAACATGGCAGAAAAACAAACTGCGAAAAGGAATCGTCGCGAAGAAATACTTCAATCTCTGGCATTGATGCTTGAATCCAGCGATGGCAGTCAGCGCATCACGACGGCAAAACTGGCAGCCTCGGTGGGCGTATCAGAAGCGGCGCTTTATCGTCATTTCCCCAGTAAAACGCGGATGTTCGATAGTCTGATTGAGTTTATTGAAGACAGTCTGACCACGCGTATCAACTTGATTTTAAAAGACGAAAAAGACACTACCGCGCGTTTGCGTCTTATTGTGCTGCTGGTGATTGGCTTCGGCGAGCGCAACCCTGGCCTGACCCGTATCCTCACTGGTCATGCCCTGATGTTTGAACAGGATCGTTTGCAGGGCCGTATTAATCAGCTCTTTGATCGGATTGAATCGCAATTACGCCAGGTATTACGCGAGCGCAAAATGCGGGAAGGTGAAGGCTATACCGTGGACGAAGCGCTGCTGGCAAGCCAGTTGCTTTCATTCTGTGAAGGTTTGCTGTCGCGGTTTGTGCGTAGCGAGTTTAAATACCGCCCTACAGACGACTTTGACGCCCGCTGGCCGCTGATGGCCGCGCAGTTGCAGTAATGTTCAGGCCCGGTAACGCACCGGGCCTTTTCATTTACACGCCGTACGCTTCGCGGTAGGCCTGCACTGACGCGAGGTGATCCGCCATTTCCGGCTTCTCTTCCAGATAAGCAATCAAATCTTTCAGGGTGATGATAGAAATCACCTGACAGCCGTAGTCACGCTCGACTTCCTGAATGGCGGAGATGTCACCGCGTCCGCGCTCCTGGCGGTCAAGAGAGATCAGTACGCCGGCCAGAGTCGCGCCATTCGCCTGGATAATTTCCATCGACTCGCGGATTGCTGTCCCGGCAGTGATCACATCATCGACCAGCATGATGCGGCCTTCCAGCGCGCTTCCGACCAGGCTGCCGCCTTCGCCATGATCTTTGGCTTCTTTACGGTTAAAGCAGTAAGGGACATCGCGTTCGTGATGTTCCGCCAGCGCGACGGCGGTGGTGGTCGCAATCGGAATGCCTTTATAAGCCGGGCCAAATAACAGATCGAAATCAATGCCAGAATCCACCAGCGCTTCGGCATAAAAACGGCCTAACAGCGCTAAATCGCGCCCGGTATTAAACAGCCCGGCGTTGAAGAAATAGGGGCTCTTGCGCCCGGATTTCAGCGTGAACTCGCCGAACTTCAGTACCTGCTTGTTAAGCGCAAATTCAATAAACTGGCGCTGATACGGTTTCATGGATTCGCTCCTCATCTTACTTTTTAAACGACAAAAAAAAGGCGACTATCAAAGTCGCCTTAAAATCAATTTTCTAACGCCGCTTTTTGCGTCGCGACGATCGACTCAATGCCCCCTCGGGCTAACGCCAGCAACGAGAGCAACTCGTCGTGGGTGAACGGTTCGCCTTCGGCGGTGCCCTGCACTTCAATCATGCGACCGTCTTCGGTCATCACGACGTTCATGTCGGTTTCCGCTGCGGAATCTTCAACGTATTCCAGATCGCACAACGCTTCGCCGTTCACGATGCCAACGGAAACCGCCGCCACCATCCCTTTCATCGGGTTAGTTTTCAGTTTACCTGCTGCAACCAGCTTGTTCAGCGCATCGGCCAGCGCCACACAGGCACCGGTAATTGATGCGGTACGGGTGCCGCCATCGGCCTGGATCACATCGCAATCCAGAGTGATGGTGAACTCACCCAGCGCTTTTAAATCTACAGCCGCGCGCAGAGAGCGGGCAATCAGACGCTGGATTTCCAGCGTGCGGCCGCCCTGCTTGCCTTTAGCCGCTTCGCGGGCGTTACGGGTATGGGTTGCACGCGGCAACATGCCATATTCTGCGGTGATCCATCCCTGCCCCTGGCCTTTCAGGAAGCGCGGTACGCCTTCATCAATGGAGGCGGTGCATAAAACTTTGGTATCACCGAACTCGACCAGCACGGAGCCTTCAGCGTGTTTAGTATAATTTCTTGTCAGGGTGACGGGGCGCACCTGATTAGCGCTACGGCCTGCTGGACGCATGATGATTTCTCCGGCTTCAACGAATGTGGCTGCGCATTATACGGATTTCCTGACCTTATTCCTATCCTGAGAAGCCATGCGTGGCTATAATCGCTGCATCTCTTCTTCCAAAACAGGAACGTATATGATCCGCAGTATGACAGCCTACGCCCGCCGTGAAATCAAGGGTGAATGGGGCAGCGCAGTCTGGGAACTGCGCTCGGTAAACCAGCGTTATTTAGAAACCTGGTTCCGCCTGCCGGAGCAGTTCCGTAGCCTTGAACCCGTCGTACGTGAGCGGATCCGTGCACGTCTGACGCGTGGCAAAATCGAATGTAACCTGCGTTATGAGCCTGATGTCAGTGCGCAGGGCGAACTGATCCTCAACGAGAAACTGGCTAAGCAACTGGTCACCGCCGCGAACTGGGTCAAAATGCAAAGCGACGAAGGCGAAATCAACCCGGTTGATATTCTGCGCTGGCCGGGCGTCATGGCCGCTCAGGAGCAGGATTTGGATGCTATCAGCGCTGAGATCCTCACCGCTCTCGACGGTGCACTGGATGACTTTATCATCGCCCGTGAAACCGAAGGTCAGGCGCTGAAAGCCCTGATCGAACAGCGTCTTGAAGGCGTCAGCACCGAAGTCGCGAAAGTGCGTGTGCAAATGCCGGAAGTGCAGAAATGGCAGCGCGAGCGTCTGGTCGCCAAACTGGAAGATGCTCAGGTACAGCTGGAAAATAACCGCCTTGAGCAAGAGCTGGTGCTGATGGCACAGCGCATTGACGTGGCTGAAGAACTCGACCGCCTCGAAGCGCATGTTAAAGAAACCTACAACATTCTGAAGAAGAAAGAAGCCGTTGGCCGCCGTCTGGACTTTATGATGCAGGAGTTCAACCGCGAGTCGAATACGCTGGCGTCTAAATCTATCAATGCGGACGTGACCAACTCTGCCATCGAGCTGAAAGTGCTGATTGAGCAGATGCGTGAGCAGATTCAGAATATCGAGTAATTGCTGGTGTAATTCCACGACCTCTTAAATGCCCTTTTCAGGGCATTTTTTCTAACCAGTTTTCTGACTAATAAACTGCATCTGACGCCGGGATTACCAGCTTTCCACTACACTCACCGCCCGCATTAATCGGGGTTAACGAAACCCGCAATACCCTGACTCGCCAGCCACAGCGTGACAGCCTGAATCCGCGGATGATGAATAAACGTCACCAGATTTTTTGCCTTTTGCCCGCCAATGCCGGGAAGCTGTTGCCACTGTTGTTCATTACGCGCGAGTAGCTGTTGCCAGTGATGATCGCCCGTGGCTTTAAGTGCGCCTTGCGGTAGCGGTGTCCCCAGCGCGGTGACCCAGCGAATAAAGGGCCGGTCACGGGCAAGATTAAACTGATGCCAGAGCTTCATTCCGTTATGAGCAGAAATGCCCGGCGTGTTTTGTAATTGCTGAGGCGTGAGCGCCAGCCATGAAAAAAGATGTTCAAAGCGGTGCGCCTGGTGCAGCGTGCGCCAGAAGGCATCACCGACGCCATCCATATCTAAAGCATCCGGTGAACTGACCCATACCAGCCGCGCAAGAAACTGCTCGCTGCATTCCGGTGCAGCGTAGAAGCAGGTCAGGGCATTGAAATGAGACGGCGGCGGTATCGGTTTCTTCCGCGTAAGATTTCGCCAGGCAACGCCGTCAATGCGCGGTATCCCCTGCCCGGCCAGGCTGATTTGCACCTGATCGCCAGGGGCGATGTCCAGTTCATTCCAGCGGCGGACGGAACCAATGTTTACCCGCTGCACACGTTTATCATCCAGTTGCACTGGCTCCAGTTGCGCGACCACCGCAATTTTGCCGCTGCGCCCGATAGTGAACTGAATGTTTTTGACTTCCGTAACCTGCTCTGCTGGCGGATATTTCCACGCCACCACGCCGTCATTTTGCCCCGGCAGCCACCGGTGACCTTCCGGTTCTCGGCCCGTTCTGATGACCACGCCATCCGTGACAAAGGGCAGAGACGAGGTAAACCAGCGCGACCGGATTACCTCCACATCGTCCGCATCGTCAACCGGCAGGCTGTAACGTGAGGCTAATGTAAACCCGGCATCGTTGAGCAGTTGCAGCCGCTGTTTCATCTCTGCTGGACCATCAGGCCAGGCCCAGACAAACAGCGCTATTTCATTAAGGAGAGGCGATTGCGCCCGCTGCATCAACGCGCCCGCGACTTTCGCCCGCGCATTCATACCGCCCATCTTCTGTTGAATGTGTTTATCACGCAGTAAAAACAGTTCGCCTTGCAGGACGCTGTTTTTCAGCGCCCCATCAACGTGGGCAGGCACGGACGGGATTTGCCGCACTTTTGCTGTCCAGTCTTCTCCCGCCAGCCCATTGCCCCGGCTGATCGCCTTCACCAGTTCACCATTGCGATAAATCAGCGTGACGGCCACGCCATCAACTTTGGGTTGCACCCACAGGTCGCGCTTTTTCGTCATCCACTGGGCTAACGCCTTTTTATCTGCCAGCTTGCGGACGCCAGTATGCGCAACCGGATGAGGAACGGTACCGCTGATGGGTGGCGTGGCAATCTCCGTAGACGCCGGGTGACCGAAACAGTGCTCCCAGTGTGTAAGCCGGGCGCTTAGCTGATCGTACACACCATCGCTGACCTGGCTTTTACCCTCCTGCCAGTAAGCGTCATTCCACCGGGCAATCTGCTGCTTAAGCCGGGTGATCTCCTGCTCTGCACGCGCGGGCGGCCAGACCGGGCATGTTGCATAGGCGCATCCGTTGCAGAATAAAAAGCACAACAACCATCCTGTGAGTTTGAACATCTTTATGCCTCCTTTGCATAATTCACCCCGGTATAACCCGGCGGCAGATTTATCACTAAGGGGCAAAAATCGTTTTTTCGGCACGGATTCCAGGGTTTTTAGGCCGTTGCTGCAAACGTCCGGCAAATCAGGGAAACGCTACGCAAAATGTAATAATCTTGTGCAAAAGTGTGACAAAGGCTACGTCACCAGGCGGCGACGTGTATAATAGGCACGTATGTAAGCATTCCCATTCGTTCATCACATACAAAAGATACTCATGGCTCAAGGCACGCTCTATATTGTTTCCGCGCCCAGTGGTGCAGGTAAATCAAGCCTCATTCAGGCTTTATTAAAAACCCAACCGTTGTACGACACCCAGGTTTCTGTTTCACACACCACGCGCGCACCGCGTCCGGGTGAGGTGCACGGTGAACACTATTTCTTTGTGAATCATGACGAATTTAGAACCATGATTGGCAACGACGCGTTTCTTGAGCATGCGGAAGTCTTTGGTAATTATTACGGCACCTCCCGTGACGCTATTGAGCAAGTCCTGGCGACGGGCGTTGATATTTTCCTTGATATCGACTGGCAGGGCGCACAGCAAATTCGCCAAAAAATGCCGCAGGCACGCAGCATTTTTATCCTGCCACCGTCAAAGGTTGAGCTGGATCGCCGCTTACGCGGTCGCGGTCAGGATAGCGAAGAAGTGATTACCAAACGTATGGCCCAGGCAGTTGCAGAAATGAGCCATTACGCCGAATATGATTATCTGATCGTGAATGATGATTTTGATACCGCCATCAGCGATATGAAGACCATTATTCGCGCTGAACGTCTGCGCATGGGCCGCCAAAAGCAGCGACATGACGCTTTAATCAGCAAACTATTGGCAGACTGAACGTACTTTCAGTATCATGCCCAGTCATTTCTTCATCTGTGGAGCACTTTAAGTATGGCACGCGTAACTGTTCAGGACGCTGTAGAGAAAATTGGTAACCGTTTTGACCTGGTACTGGTCGCCGCGCGTCGCGCTCGTCAGATGCAGGTTGGTGGTAAGGATCCGCTGGTAGCGGAAGAAAACGATAAAACTACCGTTATCGCACTGCGCGAAATCGAAGAAGGTCTGATCAACAACCAGATCCTCGACGTGCGTGAGCGCCAGGAGCAGCAAGAGCAGGAAGCCGCTGAGTTACAGGCCGTCACCGCTATTGCTGAAGGTCGTCGTTAATAACACTGCGGGTCGCCCTTGTATCTGTTTGAAAGCCTGAATCAACTGATTCAAACCTATCTGCCGGAAGACCAGATTAAGCGTCTCCAGCAGGCGTATCTCGTTGCACGTGACGCTCACGAGGGCCAGACACGTTCAAGCGGTGAACCCTACATCACGCACCCGGTGGCAGTAGCCTGTATTCTGGCCGAGATGAAACTCGACTACGAAACACTGATGGCCGCCCTGCTGCATGACGTGATTGAAGATACCCCCGCCACCTACCAGGATATGGAACAGCTATTTGGCAAAAGCGTTGCCGAGCTGGTGGAAGGGGTGTCAAAACTTGATAAGCTCAAGTTTCGCGATAAGAAAGAGGCGCAGGCCGAAAACTTTCGCAAGATGATTATGGCGATGGTGCAGGATATCCGCGTCATTCTCATCAAACTCGCTGACCGCACCCACAACATGCGCACGCTGGGCTCTCTTCGCCCGGATAAACGTCGCCGCATCGCCCGTGAAACCCTCGAAATCTACAGCCCGCTGGCGCACCGTTTAGGTATCCATCACATCAAAACCGAGCTTGAAGAGCTGGGCTTTGAAGCGCTGCACCCTAACCGCTATCGCGTGATTAAAGAGGTGGTGAAAGCCGCACGTGGCAACCGTAAAGAGATGATCCAAAAAATCCTCTCTGAAATCGAAGGGCGTTTGCAGGAAGCGGGAATTCCGTGCCGCGTAAGCGGACGCGAGAAACATCTCTACTCTATTTATTGCAAAATGGTGCTCAAAGAGCAGCGTTTTCACTCGATCATGGATATCTACGCCTTCCGCGTGATCGTTCATGACCTCGACACCTGCTATCGCGTGCTTGGCCAGATGCACAGCCTCTACAAGCCGCGTCCGGGTCGCGTTAAAGACTATATCGCCATTCCAAAAGCGAACGGCTATCAATCTTTGCATACCTCCATGATTGGTCCGCACGGCGTACCGGTTGAGGTGCAGATCCGCACCGAAGACATGGACATGATGGCGGAGATGGGTGTTGCGGCACACTGGGCGTATAAAGAGCACGGTGAGAGCAGCACAACCGCGCAAATCCGCGCCCAGCGCTGGATGCAGAGCCTGCTGGAACTGCAACAAAGCGCCGGTAGCTCCTTTGAATTTATCGAGAGCGTTAAATCTGATCTTTTCCCGGATGAGATTTATGTTTTCACCCCGGAAGGACGCATTGTCGAACTGCCCGCTGGCGCGACGCCGGTGGACTTCGCTTATGCGGTGCATACCGATATCGGTCATGCCTGCGTCGGCGCGCGCGTCGACCGGCAGCCGTATCCATTGTCGCAGTCGCTTTCCAGCGGCCAGACGGTGGAAATTATTACCGCACCGGGCGCGCGTCCGAATGCGGCCTGGCTGAACTTTGTCGTCAGCTCCAAAGCCCGCGCCAAAATTCGCCAGATGCTGAAAAACCTCAAGCGCGACGACTCCGTCAGCCTGGGTCGCCGTCTGCTGAACCATGCGTTAGGTGGCAGCCGTAAACTGGCTGAGATCCCACCGGAGCACATCCAGCGCGAACTCGACCGCATGAAGCTCGCCTCGCTCGACGATCTGCTGGCCGAAATCGGCCTTGGTAACGCCATGAGTGTGGTTGTCGCGAAGAATCTTCAACAAGGTGAAGCGGGCCCGCATGTTCCGGCGCAGTCCACCAGCCACGGTCATCTGCCCATTAAAGGCGCGGACGGGGTGCTAATTACCTTCGCCAAATGCTGCCGTCCAATTCCCGGCGACCCCATCATCGCCCACGTCAGCCCCGGCAAAGGGCTGGTTATCCACCATGAGTCCTGCCGTAATATTCGTGGCTACCAGAAAGAGCCAGAGAAGTTTATGGCGGTCGAGTGGGATAAAGACACCGCGCAGGAATTTATCACCGAAATCAAGGTGGATATGTTCAACCATCAGGGCGCGCTGGCGAATCTGACGGCGGCGATCAATACGGCCTCTTCCAATATTCAGAGCCTCAATACGGAAGAAAAAGATGGCCGCGTTTACAGCGCCTTTATCCGTCTGACCGCGCAGGATCGTGTGCATCTGGCTAATATCGTGCGCAAAATTCGCGTACTGCCAGACGTGATTAAAGTCACCCGTAACCGAAACTAGCCCTATGAATTCACAGCGTTATGCACGTATCTGTGAAATGCTCGCCAGACGTCAGCCCGATCTGACGGTCTGCATGGAGCAGGTTCATAAGCCCCATAACGTCTCGGCGATTATCCGCACCGCAGATGCCGTAGGCGTGCATGAAGTGCATGCCGTCTGGCCGGGGGGCCGCATGCGCACCATGCTCTCTTCGGCGGCGGGCAGCAACAGTTGGGTACAGGTCAAAACCCATCCTGCTATCGGCGATGCCGTCTCGCACCTCAAAAGCCAGGGCATGCAGATCCTGGCGACCCATCTTTCTGATAAAGCAGTGGATTTCCGCGAGATCGACTACACCCGTCCGACCTGTATTTTAATGGGTCAGGAAAAAACCGGGATCACCCAGGAAGCGTTAGACCTTGCCGACAGCGACATTATCATTCCGATGATCGGCATGGTGCAGTCGCTTAACGTCTCCGTCGCTTCAGCGCTCATTTTGTATGAAGCGCAGCGCCAGCGGCAAAACGCAGGCATGTACCAGCGTGAAAACAGCATGTTGCCGCACGAAGAACAACAGCGCTTACTGTTTGAAGGCGGTTATCCGGTGCTCGCTAACGTAGCGAAGCGCAAAGGGCTGCCTTATCCCCACGTGAACACGCAGGGCGAAATTGAAGCCGATGCCGCGTGGTGGGCCACTATGCAGGCGACGGATTAACCTATGCGTGGCCGCCTGCTGGATGCCGTCCCGCTAAGTTCGCTTACCGGCGTGGGTGCAAGCCAGAGTGGCAAGCTCGCGAAAATCGGCCTGCATAACGTGCAGGATTTGCTCCTGCATCTGCCTCTGCGTTACGAAGACCGCACCCAGCTTTACCCTATTGGCGACCTGCTGCCGGGCATTTATGTCACGGTGGAGGGCGAGGTGCTCAACAGCAATATCACCTTCGGTGGCCGCCGGATGATGACCTGTCAGATTAGCGACGGCAGCGGCATCCTCACCATGCGTTTTTTCAACTTCAATGCAGCGATGAAAAACAGCCTCGCACCGGGTAAACGCGTGCTGGCTTACGGTGAAGCGAAACGCGGCAAATACGGCGCGGAGATGATCCACCCGGAGTACCGCGTTCAGGGCGATCTCAGCACACCCGCACTTGCCGAAACCCTGACGCCCGTTTATCCCACCACCGAAGGCATTAAACAGGCCACGTTGCGCAAGCTAACCGATCAGGCGCTTGAACTGCTGGACACCTGCGCCATTGCCGAACTGCTTCCCGCTGAATTAGCTCAGGGGATGATGAGCCTGCCGGAAGCCCTGCGCACGCTGCATCGCCCGCCGCCGACGCTTCAGCTTGCTGATTTAGAAAGCGGTCAACATCCCGCTCAGCGCCGTTTGATCCTTGAAGAGTTGCTGGCACACAACCTCAGTATGCTGGCGTTACGGGCCGGGGCGCAGCGCTTCCACGCGCAGCCGCTTACCGCCCGCGATGATTTAAAAAATCAGCTTCTGAACGCGCTGCCGTTTAAGCCCACCGGCGCACAGGCGCGGGTGGTGGCGGAAATTGAGCGCGACATGGCGCTGGATATCCCGATGATGCGTCTGGTGCAGGGTGACGTCGGCTCCGGTAAAACGCTGGTATCGGCGCTTGCCGCGCTGCGTGCCATCGCCAATGGCAAACAGGTGGCGATGATGGCCCCGACCGAACTGCTCGCTGAACAGCACGCCAGCAATTTCCGCAACTGGTTTGCGCCGCTCGGTATCGAAGTGGGCTGGCTGGCGGGTAAGCAAAAGGGCAAAGCGCGCCTTGCGCAACAGGAAGCTATCGCCAGCGGTCAGGTGCAGATGATTGTCGGTACCCACGCGATTTTCCAGGAACAGGTGCAGTTTAACGGCCTGGCGCTGGTGATTATTGATGAGCAACACCGCTTCGGCGTGCATCAGCGTCTGGCGCTGTGGGAGAAAGGCCTGCAACAGGGTTTCCATCCCCATCAGTTGATCATGACGGCAACGCCCATTCCGCGTACCCTTGCGATGACGGCTTATGCCGATCTGGACACTTCCGTCATCGACGAAATGCCGCCGGGACGTACGCCGGTGACCACGGTAGCCATTGCCGATACGCGTCGCGGCGAGATTATCGACCGCGTGCGCAACGCCTGTATGCAGGAAGGGCGGCAGGCTTACTGGGTCTGCACGCTGATTGAAGAGTCCGATTTACTGGAAGCTCAGGCTGCCGAAGCCACCTGGGAGGAGTTAAAGCTGGCGCTGCCTGAACTGAACGTCGGCCTGGTGCACGGTCGTATGAAACCCGCTGAAAAGCAGGCAGTTATGCAGGCATTCAAACAGGGTGAACTGCATTTGCTGATCGCCACCACGGTCATTGAGGTCGGCGTGGATGTGCCTAACGCCAGTCTGATGATTATCGAAAACCCCGAACGACTGGGCCTTGCGCAACTCCACCAGCTCAGGGGCCGCGTCGGGCGTGGCGCTGTCGCCTCCCACTGCGTGCTGTTATACAAATCGCCGCTGTCAAAAACCGCGCAAAAGCGTTTGCAGGTCCTGCGCGACAGCAATGACGGTTTTGTGATTGCGCAGAAAGATCTCGAAATTCGCGGTCCCGGCGAACTGCTTGGCACCCGCCAGACGGGGAATGCCGAATTCAAAGTCGCAGATTTGCTGCGCGATCAGGCGATGATCCCCGACGTTCAGCGCCTCGCCCGGCATATTCACGAACGCTACCCGGAACAGGCCGCCGCCCTGATCGAGCGCTGGATGCCGGAAACCGAGCGTTATTCCAACGCCTGACCCTGTCCCGCATTAACGGGCCAGTTCCTCCAGTAAATCGTCGATCTGTATGGCAATGATCTCCCTGCTGTTACGGGCATCCTGCGCGACACGCCTTGCCAGCGCCTCTTCAGAACAGTCGTGCAGCATGGAAACTGCCGCCTCGATTCCTGTTAGTAGCGAATCTACCGTTAATACAGACTGTAAAAAGGTCAGATTTTCTGCAAGCCAGGGAAAGTCATAAAAGAGCGTCACTGTAAAAAACGTCTGATCTCCGGGAGAAACGGGAACGTCGCCAGGAGGATACACCAGGAACGCGGCGTAAATGATCAGGCAAACAGCCTTACCCGGCGTATCAAGCCGCCACCATTCCCGCCAGATATCGGCAATAACAGGCGCGACACCTCCCACTTCATTTAACAGCAGCAGCCAGGAAATACCCGCCTGCTCCCCTCGTTCCCGCTCCATACGCGCGATAACCGTATCAACAATAAAGCGCTTCACATCCTGCCGCTGCCGGGAATTCATCATTTCCTGCCACAAAAAGGGGCGTCGCAGCGCGTGTAAAAAGAACTCCATCGTGCAACCGTGCCCTTCTTTTATGACTTCTTCATGCCAGGTCGCGAGACATAAAGGGAACAGATAGCGGAAAAGTTCAGGCTGCATCGGTTCGTTATAGGACAGGTTATGCAGGTATAAACGGCGTAATTGCGCTCCGGTAATCAATTGCCAGTCGGTGGCCGCCAGCGCACAAAGTTTTGCATCATCGTAATCAAATTCATGCTCCCAGACGTTTTTAACGGGCTGTGCGTTACCAAATATTTTCCGGCAACGCTCATGCACGGGTAAAACCTTTGTCTTATCTTTCCCTGACATACAACCTCCCTGTTTTCCCCCTGAATATACCGGCTATTACGCGCTCTCATCTGTAACTGCATCAAATTCCTG
>Ga0302349_1001859_pt1 | contig 14739 bp, 9 predicted proteins | sample PhyAR1_FD_202176 | JGI IMG/M metagenome (GOLD analysis project Ga0302349, IMG submission 202176) | Leaf surface microbial communities from alfalfa plants in UC Gill Tract Community Farm, Albany, California, United States - DLSL A.R1... | ecosystem: Host-associated > Plants > Phyllosphere >...
CCCTGTTTTTACGCATCGCTATTTACGCCATTATCCAACTGTGGTCGCCAATTTTTACCAGACCTTGCGTATGCGGCTCCCATCCAGCGCCCCCTCCTACATGCAACCACTACCAATACTGCGTTTTGACCGCGATATTGCATAGTATTCCCAACACACTCATCCAAATCATCAACCCATATTGACTATTTATAATCATCATCCACTACTTATTCAAAAATACGCAATCACCCATCCACAAAGTAGTTTTTAACAAAATAATATTAAGCAGTGTTAGTCTGCCAAGGGTGCTTCCAAAGACACTAAACCCTCCATCCTTTTACATGGCTCTTAGATCTTTTGAATAACAGACAGCAGCCTATGCCTTGGATGATTTACCACACCACGGAAATAAAGACCAAGATGAAAACTCCAAAACTCTCCCGCAGCGCCTATGCATCGCTCATTTGCTGTTTTATGGCAGCTGCGGCGCACGCCCAGTCCATCATCCTCACGGGCGATACCACGCCAACGGGCGATTTGGGTGCCAGTTACCAAGGCACAGTCATCATGGTGGGCAACACCGGCAGTGGGACACTGGATATTTTTCAAGGTGGAAATCTGTCCAACTCGCAGGCAGGCGTCCTCGGGGCAGCTGCAGGCGCATCTGGCACCGCCTCTCTATCTGGCACCTCCCTGTGGAGCCCTCAGCAACTGGTGGTGGGTCAAAACGGCACCGGTGTGCTGAATATACTCAGCGGCAGTCGGGTGAATGCGGCTGATATGTATATCGGCCTGGAGGCGGGCAGTACGGGCACGGTGACGTTGGATGGCGCTGGCTCCAGTGTGGAGCTTGCCCCTGGTGTCGAGAATGGTCTGCTGATTGGCAATAACCAAGGATCGGGCACATTGAGAGTACTCAATGGCGCCCAACTGCTTGCCCGCAATAGCCTGCATACGGCTACCGGCACCCCGGGGTCCAAAGCACTGATTCGGATCGACGGCCCAGGTTCATCCATTAACGTCACCAACGAGTGCAATCTGGGCATGACTGGCGAATCCCTCATGGAAATCACCAACGGTGGCAGCCTTCAGTGTCAGGCCACGCAAATGGGATTCGGGCTTGTATTGATGGATGGAAGCGGCTCCAGACTGCACGTGGCAAACAATAGCTTGGCCATCGGAACCTCCGCGCCCCACAGTGATGCCGTCTTGTCGGTTGATGAAGGCAGCAGTCTGGTGGTTGACGGGGGTATTCACCTGCCCTTGGTTTCAGGCGATACCAGTTCCTCCAGCAGAGGGGAGCTCACTATCGGGGGGAACATTATTCCCGGCAACCTGCAGGCCGATATTTTTTTTGGCGAGAATGGTTTGGGTGTTCTTAACATCGCCCAAAACTTTACAACAGGGGGTTACAGGTTTTCACAGACCATTATTGGCCGCGGTACGGTCAATATATTTAATGGCACTACCACGTTTGCCAGAGAGTACGACTACGAAGGTAGCACCAACGTCAAGTCTGGGACGCTACGCGCTGGTCACGACAACAGCTTTAGCCGTAACTCTGACTTTACGGTGGACAACAACGGCACCTTGGATACGGACACCTTCAGCCCTACCACGGGCAGCCTGAGCGTCACAGGTTTTGTGACCATGCAGTCCGGCGGTACCAGCAACGTATTAACGGTGGCAGGCAACTACACCAGCAATGGCGGCGCCCTTGCGATGAATACAGTGTTGGGTGCTGATGACTCAGCCTCGCAAAAGTTGGTCGTCAACGGCGATACCAGCGGCACAACGACCCTGCACATCAACAACCTGGGTGGCCTTGGCGCTCCCACCACAGGCAATGGCATCTTGGTGGTCGAAGTGGCAGGTGCATCCAACGGCGTCTTCAGCCTTCTCGAACCTGGGTATTTGGAAGTGGGTGAATTCCGCTACTTTCTGACCCAGGTAGGCAACCACTGGTACCTGCAAAGCAGGTCGCGGGATGAAATATCAACCCCAGAAGTCAGCATAGTCTGCACACCGACGCAGCTGAGCGACGCAGACAACCAGGTGGCCACTTGCACCGTAACGCTAGCCGCTGCCCAGGAGACGGATCTACCGATCAACCTGAACCTGCCCACCGATAGCCCGCGCTATACCAGCACCTGTACGACACCATTGGTAGTGGCCGCCAATTCCACCAGCGCCACTTGCACCATCACTGCGGTGCCAAACACCACCCCCAATGATGGCAATGTGACGGCACAACTATCGGTGGCACCCCCAACGGTGCCAGATGCCTATGTAGCGGCAGGAGTCCCTGCACAGGTGGTCATCATGGATGCAGACACAACACGCCCCCCCACCAACCGGCCTGCGATACCCACGGTAGGCCCACTGGGGCTGGCGTTGATGGGGGTGCTGATCGGCATCATGGGATTGGTTCGCTGCCGCAAGCACCGCAGTCGCTAAGGCTAAGCCTGGAGCAGGCGTGTATGCCACCTTGCAGGGCACACCACGCCGTTGAACGCCCACAAAAAGCCCGCTGTCAAAAAACAGCGGGCTGTCGGCTACCGGGCTCCAAGCAATAGCTCTACCCGGTCAAGGGCTGGTCGCCCTGTGCCTTAGATCCAAGGCACGCCGTAGTATTCGTTCACCTTGCGGCCGTAGGCATCGTCATATTCCTGCGTGGTTTCACGCGCATAACGGGGTGCGCCTTCCAGCTGTTCCTTGGTGAGGGACACGACATAGCCGCCCAGGCCGGTGTCGTACTTCAGCGTTTCCCATGGCAGCGGGTACACGTCCGTACCCATGCCCAGAAAGCCGCCGAACTCCATCACGGCGTAGCGGACCTTGCCGGTCAGCTTGTCCAGCAGCAGGCTTTCCACCGAGCCCAGCTTGTCGCCATTGGGGTTGTAAACCTTGGTGCCTTGCACCTTGTCCGAAGAGATCACGCTCGATGCAGTGTTGACGGTGTTCATATCGTTCTCCTGTGTTGGAAAGTGTGATTACAAAAGGGGCCGGCTGGGGGTGCTGGATAAAGCAGTTCCGCGATGTGTCGGCCTTGGAATCAATGCTAAACAGCTGCCTTTGCGTAGCAGGTAGTCATCGCCGTCCGATAGCCGTAGGACGGGCCGCACCGGGTTTGAAGGACGGGTAAATAGCGTTCTGCGATGCACTGGCAGGCCAGCCGTGGCGCGCGCTGTGCTGCACTTGGGGCTGCGTTGGCGCTGCTGCTGCACGCAGGGGCATGTGCAGCCCAACGGGGTATCTCCGGGCATGTCCCAGCCTCCGCCACCGGCCTTCTTGGCTCCGCTATTCGCCCTGCTATTCGCCTCCTATTCGTCCCGCTATTTGCCCCTCTAGCCACCCGTTCCTCGCCGCTCTTCGCCAGCCTGCGCTGCTCAGTGCAGCTGCGCTTTATACAGGCCAGCCGCGCAGAGCGACGGCATAAACAATAATCCTGATTAATCCATCCCTCCACTAAGTAACCAAGCCATTGTTATTCATTTAAATCTATAAATAAAAATCGATGCGATTACACATCAATAGCACCCACAGAAATAATTTAAGCATAGCCTAGTTAATCAATGGGTGCTATCTTGGAGTTTCTTTGACTTCCCTACCGTTTTATATGCGCATCCATTTTTTAAAGAAAGAAGGTTATTATGAGTTTATACGGATTAGAGGATAGCCCACCTAACACCCCCGCTCAGCCGCCTATGGCAACGGTTCGCAATATCGCGCGCTTGCCCATTTTGTTGAACAACGGCGGCACGGCATTGGCCAAAATAATCAGCTTCTGGCATTTGAGCGATAACGGCGAACACTTTGCACTGCAGTTTGAGCGGTTGACGCGAAATGCGCCTTTGGTTCGCCTGCATTCTGAGTGCGTGACCGGCGATGTACTGGGCTCGGCACGCTGTGATTGCGGCCCGCAGCTCCATGAGGCCGTGCACCGTCTGCACCAAGAAGGCGGGCTGCTGCTCTACCTGCGCCAGGAAGGTCGGGGCATAGGCCTGTACCGCAAGCTGGAGGCCTACTGCCTGCAGGAGCAGGGCCTCGACACCTATGCCGCCAACCGCGCGCTGGGCCACAAGGACGATGAGCGCAGTTACCAGGTGGCAGCCGACATGCTCAAGGCGCTCGATATTCCCACCATCCGCCTGTTGAGCAACAACCCCGACAAGGCCAGCCAATTATTGGCTGCGGGCATCGGCATCGCGGCGCGCATACCCACCGGTGTTTTCTGCAATACCGAAAACAGCCTCTACCTGTCATCCAAGGTCAAGGTCACATCACACACCATTGATTTACCCAGCTATTACAAGGACACCCCATGATTGCCCACCAGTCTCCCATCAGCGGCGTTGCAGCATATGACGGTCGGTTTATTGCAACGGCAGGGTATGACAACCAGATCATCCTGTGGGATGCCGCAAACAAAATAGCGCTTGCACGCGTTTGGCACGACCACCTGGCCAACCAGCTCGAATTCAGCCCCGACGGGCAATACCTGGTCAGCGCATCCAGCGACACCAGCGCCCGCCTCTGGTCCGTACCCAGCATGAAGCTGCTGGCGGTCATGTCCGACCATGGCGACGATGTCGAGATGGCCATTTTTCATCCCAGTCAGTCGCTGATTGCCACCGCATCTCGCGACCACCAGGTGCGGGTATTCAATTTCGAAGGCCGGCTGATCTGCCGCTTCCAGGGCCATACCGCAGATGTGATTTCCATCGCCTGGAACACCGCTGGCGACGGGCTGATTTCATCGAGTGACGACGGCACACTCAAACACTGGTCGCTGCACACGCAAACGCTGGTCAGCGACATCGATCTGGGCGGTATCGAGACAGACACCATCGCCATCGCCCAGGACGGGCGCATCTACGCCGGCAACGACGAAGGCCAGATCATCACGCTGAGCGCATCAGGCACCCAAAAAATGCCAGCCCACGATTCCGGCATCAAGCGGCTCATCTACCAAGACAGCGATCAACTGCTGGTCAGCCTGAGCTACGACCGGCTCCTGAAGATATGGCAATGCGGCGCAGGCTGCATCGACCTGATCGCGCAATCGGCCATCCCTGCGCAGATATGGCCCAGGTCCTGTGCCTTTCTGGATAGCAATACGCTGGTCTTCGCCACCTTCGGCTCGTCATACGCCAGTTTTGACATTGCCAGCGGCCAGTGGGATCTGCGCCAGGTCGATCCCACGCAAGGGGTCAACGCCGTCATCGCGCACCCCGCTGGGCGCATGACCATCGGCGACGCCGGAACCCTGCGCATCAACGGCCGGGCCAGCAGCGAGACCGGCAGTCTGTGCAACTTTCTCACCGCAGCGGGCGGCCAGGTATTTACCGGCGGCCAAACCGGGGAGCTGTTCAATGCACGCACGGGGCAAGTCATCTACCAGCACAAATCGCCTCTGAACTGCGGCACGGCCTTCATGCGCCAAGGCGTAGCGCATGTACTCATAGGCACCTACACCGGTGAAGGCCTGGTGTTTGCCGTCTCCAAAGAAGGCGCCACGGCGCTGGTGGGCACCCTCCAACTGCATGACAACGCCGTCAAGGCCGTCGCCGCATCCAACAGCCTCATCTTCTCGGTGTGTGCCGACACCAGTGCCGCCTGGTTCTCCATCCAGGATCTGCGCGAAAAAGCCAGAAAAAAGCAGGCCCATGGCCGCATCGCCAACGGCTGCGCGGCATTGCCGGGCGACCGTTTCATCAGCATCAGCCGCGACAGGCAGCTTCGCATCTGGGAGGATTTCTCGGTCACCACCGTGCCAACGCCCCACAGCCACTCCATCAAGTGTGTGGCCGCATCCACAGACGGCCGTTTTATCGCATCGGGCTCTTACGGCGGCTGCGTGGCCATCTACGACACGCATCACCAGCACTGGCTGCCCTGCGAACGCCCCACCGCCTCGGGCATATCATCCCTGTGCTTTGACGCCGCTGCCGCGCAGTTTCTGGCCGGCTCGTATGACGGGCAGATTTACCCGATCAACAGCGCCCCGCTGCCGAGCATTTAACCCCACACAACAGCACGGGCAGCCCAAGGGCTGCCCGCAGTAAGGCACTGCAACGCGGCTGCGCTATCAATGCGGCACAAAGATCGCGATCAATAAAAACACCAGCACAATCCCACCGATGATGGCAAAACGCTTGTTGGCGAATCGCCCAGCGGGGGTGTGGGAATTGGTGGGCTTGGTAGGTTTGAGGTCTGGTGGGTTCATAGCTGTGAATGTAGCCATCGGTCTGGCGCGCGCGCGTCAGACAAAGTACAGAAAGCATGACAGCCCCCGTTTGGAGGGGCTGTCGTCAGCCAGGGCGGCAACCGCCCCAAGCAGAGGAACAGTGAGAATGCGTGGTTCGATCATCTTGGCAGCCATGCTGGTAGGCCTGGCGCTACACGCGGGCCCATCGGCCGCAGCCGCCAGCGGGCAACAGGCCGGCAAGACCCAGCCGGCCCAGCGCAGCGACCGCCAGCGCAGCGACACCGGGACCGGGACCCATACCAGCACCAGCACGACCGAAAACAGCACGAGCACAAGCAGCAGCAACACAGCGCGCGACAAGCAAAGCGACAAGCAAAGCGGCAGCAACCAGGGCCACACCGAGCACGACAGCGACAGCGACAAAGACGAGCCCCGCCCCCAACCCTTTGAGCCCGCCGCAGCCTCCACGCCGGGCACCCCCCAACCGGTATTCGTCATCAGTTGCAACGCCAGCGGCTGCAATGACAACCAAGGCAACTTCCTCACCCGCTCTGGTCCGCAGCGCCTGGTGGGGCCCAATGGCATCCGCTGCCAGTTGATGGGCGGCAACTGGCAGTGCAGCCCAGCCACCCAGCCTTGAGCAGGCAACAGGCAGCAGGCAGCAGCCTGCCGCCTGGTGTCAAATGCCCGGCCCCAAGCGGCACCAGCAGCTGCCGCGCCCCTTCCCCCACAACCCCAGGTGGTCTGCATGCCGCCGCACCTGCCAGGCAAGGCACGCGCAGCACCTATGGCATGTGCTCTTCGCACAGCGCTAAGCGGCCTGCAGCCTGTGCGCCCCCGGCTCACCAAGCAACCACGGCCTCAGGCCCGTGCTTGCCACCAAGCCGCCTGGCCTCTTGCCATGCGCTGGCCGCAGCTGGGCAGCGCTCGTAAATACGCCATACGCCACTACTTGTCAGTTGCCGTTACAAGCGATTGCATAGCTGCTGCGTCACCCCCGCGCGTGGGCAGGCTGCAGGCCGGGCCGCCCAAAGGCCGCCGCTAGCCACCTCAGGCGGGCGCTCCCCAGATAGCTACCTGCGCAACCAAACCACCAGCAGCCGCTGCGGCCGTGGGTATGCGCTGGCGTCAGCCCATTTCCTCAACCTATAGGCACATCCCCCGCAGGGATTGATATTGGTCAATTCCATGCAGCCCAAGTTGTTTTGATAGAAATTAACAATCGATAGTGATAGTCTATGCGTCAGCGATCGATGTGTATACAGGTTTTGCGTACAACGGATGCAGATCTGCCTCCAAGGCTGCCATCTACATCGTCTCCACTGTCTCAGCCTCACCAGACCATGCGCACTTTTCCAAGCATTGGCAAGCACATAGATGCACCACACCTTTGCACTCACCACCCTGCTCGCCAAATGCCAGGCCTGATAAGCCTTTCAGCGCCAGATAGCAACTTACACATCAGATTATGTTTTAGATACATTTTTTCTATTAATTGACACCCAAAGATTGGCTCTGGCCTGCCCAAACCTGCGCGACTGCACACGGCACCACCCACAGGTTGGATAGCTATCCCATCACTCTAGAAACATACAGAAACACAATACCCACCCCACCTTTTTAAGCGCGCTTGCGCATCTGGCTGGCGAATCCAATCCCCCTCGCTACTGGCATTTGCCATTACCGCTATAGCTCTTGCACTCATTTATCAATAGCAAGCCATTACCCCAAACCCTCCCTCAAATCGCCAAAAACTATGAAATTGAATAATCCCATATCTCCAACATCTGGCTTTTATAAATGACATGAATTATTAATTAACGATTATTGTTAATCTACAGCAAATATTGCCTCGTGGGCAAGGCTGTAGCTACGCCATAGAAGCGCGCATGAACCAATGCACGCCCATAGATTTAATTGAATAGATGGAGAGAAATATGCCCGCAACAACCTTCAACGCCTTGCGCCGTTATGCCGTCATCGGTTTATTGGCTTGTGCTGCTTCCTGGGCGCCTTGGGTGTCGGCGCAGCCTGCACCAACGCCTGTAGTGGTAATGAACAGCTTGCCTATTGACGGTCCAGCCTCCTATACGGTCTTTGACGAAGCCAAACGTGGCCCAGCATTTCAAACCGGCGCGGAGCCCACGCGCATTGTTGAGCTTTCTTTTGGTTTGGACCTGGATGCAATACCCACTACTGCCACTCTAAGCCTTTATCGTTTGGAAGACCCCTCCAACTTCCCCACAGGTGCGGCGCTGGCATCTACCACGCTCAATATGATTGGCGGGGGATCCGCCGTTTCAACCACCGTCCATACCTACAGCGCCGCTGACCTTGGAGCCATCGCGACTACAACGCTGCAAGCAGGGCAGAAATATGCGTTGATCATGTCCAATTCCAGTGCGCCGACAGGCATCACCAACGATGACCTTACTGAAAACGCATTCACCTATGGGGGTGGTTTTAGTGCTGTGCTGAATGGCAATATCGGACAATTTAGCAATGCGCAGGGCTGGGATCAAAACAATGGAACCCTCGCTTTCAGTATGACGGTCGTACCATTTGCAGAACCAGTCCCCCCCACCGCCACCCTGGTCTGCACCCCCACCGAGCTACTGGCCACTGCCGGTCAAGTCGCCACCTGCACCGTGACCCTCAGCGCCCCCTCTACCACCGACACCCCCATCAACCTCACCCTGCCTGCCACCAACCCGGGCTTTACAACCACCTGCACATCGCCGCTGGTGGTTCCAGCCAATGCCACGCAAGCCACTTGCACGATCACCGCAGTGGCCAACACAACGCCTAACGCCCCCGATGTGATTGCAGACATTGCCATTGCCCCGCCCACCACGCCGGAGGCCTACACGGTCGAAGGCGCTGCCGCACAAATCACCATCAGAAGCAATGCCGTTGTGCCCCCTGGCACGGCCACGCCCGTCCCCACCTTGGGAACCGTGGGCCTTGTCTCGCTCGTCTCGGTAATGGGCCTGCTGGGCCTGCGCCGCTCGCGCAAAGCAGCTTAAGGCGCGGCAGCGCCAAGCCCCCTCGCACTGCCTGGGGGCGCTTTACCCGCCAAGCCGGCGGGGCAGCAGCGGCATAGCCACCGCTGCTGGTCCCCCCGGCTCGCGGTCGGCGGATGCCCGCGCAGGCTCCGCCCTCCGGCACCCGCCGCCAAGTGCCCAGCGGCGCGCGTGTGCCAGCAGTGCCGCGCCAGGCAGCGCGGCCGCATGCGGCATGCAACATGCTGCATTTTTGCCACGGCGCCCCTTACTCCAGCCGCCGCGCCTTGTCGCCCGCTGTTACCGCCATTTGCATCCGCATGGCCGCAGCCAGCAAGCGGGCCCGTCAATTACATCGATTGTCTTGATGGCCTCATCACGTCCGTCAGCCATTGGCCAGACGATGCCGCCAGGCCCCGGCGGGGGAAGGATGCATGGTCTGTACCTGGCCTGACAACGACATATATCAGCCCATCTTGCCAGCCTATAGCCAGGCCCATGCAGCACCACTGACTAAAAACAATAACCTATCAAAAATATCGCTGTTATAGATAATAACAATTCATCGTGATAGCCTATACGCGGTTTGCCATTGCTTGCATACATGGCTTGAGTGCATAGCACCTTGCGTTGGCACAAGCGATGGCGGCCAAGCTTTATGCGCTGGTTATCGGGATGAGAAAAACTTGATATATCGCAATCATTCTCAATACCGGTGCGGATGAGAGAGAAAGCAGTCGCTTCGCTTAACGCAAAGGCAGTCATTTCCAGAGGTGCATTGGAGTTCTTAATCCCGGTGATAGCCACCACAGTGCAACATTGGCGCCCAGATACACGTTTGTTATCAATCACATATAGGTAATTGCCCTAATCTATACACCACATTGCTTTACATGACAGCGAGTGGTCCGCAGAAATGCTGGCCTCTCGCCCCCAACCAGGAAACATCATGAAAACACCATTCCTCCCTCACCGCCGGTATGCAGCCAGCGTGCAGTGCCAAGGCACCAGCACTTGGGCATCGCCGCTTTCTGCGCCAGCTGGCCCGCAAGCCGGTTCCGATGCGGGGTCTGCGCTGCGCCGTCCACGGCGCTAAGCAGGCTTAACCCTCTTAATCCTCCCTCCAGAAGAACCTCGCAACCCATGGCACAGAAGGCATAAGCCTCTACATGGATAGCTTTTCACAACATACAAACCACAAATAGTTATGAAAACCCAATACCTCCCTCACAGAAAAAACGCGCTGTTCGCCGCCTGCCTGCTGGCCTGCGCCACCGGCATGGTCCAGGCGCAAAACATCACCTTCAGTGGTGATTCCACGCCGGTGGGCAGCATGGGGCCCAACTACAACACCACAGATATCACGATTGGCAACTCGGGGGCCGGGGCACTGGCTGTGGATGGCTTTACGCAGTTCGGTAACACCGGGGTGACAATCGTCGGCGCAAATGCTGGAAGCACGGGGACCGTGACAATGACCAACAGCTCCAACTGGGAGACCCGTGACATCACGGTGGGCCAATTTGGCACAGGCATCGTCAACCTCAATAATTCGACCATCTCTTCTTCAGTTGCGATCATTGGTCAAAACCCAGGCAGCACGGCTACCGTCACGGTGGACGGCGGCAGCTGGAACATCCCGCCTCTTTACCAAAACGACATGACCATTGGCAGCAATGGCGGCTCAGGAACACTGCGTGTTCTGAACGGCGGGGGTGTTGCCACCTCGGCCAGCTTTAATTTGGCAGCCACTACGGGCTCTGCCGCCACGGTGCTGGTGGACGGCCCAAAATCGAACATGTTGGCGGTGTACAACTGCTCTTTTGGCGTCAAAGATGTGGCGTCCGTACAGATCACCAACGGTGGCCAAGTGGAGTGTTATCAAAGCAGCTATCTGGGATTCGGAACGGTGTCCTTGAATGGCGCTGACTCCATGTGGGTTCTCGGTGACAGCCTCGACGTGGGCAGTACCGAAAACGCCAGCAATGCGGTGCTGACCATCGGCGAAGGCAGCGCTGTATCCGTAGCCACCAATCTGCGCCTGCCCAACGCCAGCAGCGCATCGGCCAACAGCACCGGCACCATCAATATCGAAGGCAGCACCATCCCGGGGGTGCTGACTGCAGGCACTTTTGAATTTGGGGTCAACGGTCAGGGCGTGGTGAACTTCAACCATACCGATGCCTCTGGCGATTACCAGTTTGGCATTCCCCTGTCCGGCTCTGGCACGGTCAACTCCAGCAACTCCGGCACCACGCTTCTCACCGGCGCCAATAGCTATGCGGGCAACACCAACGTCAATGCGGGCATCTTGCGTGCAGGCGCTGCCACCGGCTTGAGCCCTGCCTCTGACTTTGTGGTGGCGGGCGGCGGCACGCTCGACATCAACACCTACAGCCCCACCGTCAAAACCTTGACCAATGCGGGCACGGTGACGATGCTCTCGGGCGGCACCACCAGCGTGTTGACGGTGGCCGGCAACTACAGCGGCAATGGCGGCAGCATTGCGCTGAACACCATCTTGGGCGACAGCAGCTCGGCCACTGAAAAGCTGGTCGTCAACGGCGCCACCAGTGGCAACACCATCCTCAACATCAGCAACCTGGGCGGCACCGGTGCGCCTACCACGGGTGAAGGCATTCTGGTGGTGCAGGTCGATGGTGCATCCAACGGCACCTTCAGCCTGCCAGCGCCGGGTTACCTCGAAGCGGGCACCTTCCGCTACGACCTGGTCAAGACCGGCAACAACTGGTACCTGGTGAGCGAATCGCGGGCAGAGGCATCGGGCCCTGGCGTCACCGTTGTCTGCAGCCCTGCCGAGCTGAGCGATGCCGTGGCCGAGACTGCCACCTGCAAGGTGTCGCTGAGCGCGGCATCGACCACCGACCTGAGCATCAACCTCAATGTGCCCGGCGCCAACCCGCGCTACACCACCACCTGCACATCGCCACTGCTGATCCCTGCCAACGCCACTGAGGCCTCTTGCACGATCACATCGGTGGCCAACAACACCCCAGGCGATGGCGATGTGACCGCCCTGCTCGCTGTGTTGCCCCCTACCGTTGCAGACGCCTACACCGTTGCTGGCCCTGCTGCGCAAGTGGTCATCAAGGACAAGGACCAGACCGACAACGGCGGCGGTGAAAACCCTGAAAACCCAGGTGGTGAGAACCCCGGGGGTGAAAACCCAGGCGAGAACGGCGGCGGCACCGCCCCACACAAGGTGCCCACGATGGGTGCGGTAGGTCTTGCCACGATGGCTTCCATCATGGGTTGGCTGGGCCTGCGCCGCACGCGCCAGTCGCGCAGCAGCGCCAAAACGGCTTAACACCGAGGGGGCGGCTTTTGCCGCCCCTTTTTGTTGCCTTACTACGTTCCTTTTCCCTCGCGGCCTCTCACGCCTCCCTCCAGAGGAGCCGCGCTACCACTGCACAGAAGGCATTAAGCCTCGCAATGGATAGCTTTTTGCAACTCAAAAAACCTTCATCAATATGACAAAGCCTTTCCTCCCTCGGACGACCCTTGCCCTGGCTGCCTGCTGTTTGTTGGCTGGCGTAGCGCAGGCGCAAAGCATTGTTTTTAGTGGCAATACCTCTCCCGGCGGCGATCTGGGCGCCAGCTACAGCGCAGGCAATGTGGATATAGGCAATACCGCCACGGGTACGCTGGAGATTCTCAATGGCGGCAAGCTCACCTCCGGCCGCGCTATTGTGGGTGGAAACCTGGGTGGCAACGGCAGCGCCACGGTCGATGGGCCAGGCTCCTCCTGGGTGATTACCGATCCGTTTTCTTCAGGCTTGGTCATTGGCCAGGGGCAGGCGCCCGGTAGCTTGCGGGTACGCAATGGTGCGACGGTCTCCAGCAACAAACAAATCACCAGCTCAAACGCCCCCAACTCTGTCGCATTGGTTGAGGTCGATGGTGCCAACTCCGTGCTGCAAACCGACGATCGATGCGGTTTTGGCGGATCGGATGCCACGACAGTGCGCATCAGCAATGGCGGGCAGATGCGCTGTGCCACTTATGGATCGCTGGTATTTGGCAACGTAAGCCTGACAGGCACAGGCTCTAAATGGGTGATCGGCCAGGATCTGTTTACGGCCTTCGCCACTGATGCGCATCCCGTATTCACTATTGGGGAAGGTACTGCGTTAGAGGTGGGCGGCACGCTGAACCTGCCCAACGCTGCGGATGACACCATCGTCAGCAGCGCCACGCTCAATATCGAAGGCGCTAGCCCCCCCGGCCTGGTGACCGCACCAGAGCTGGCATTTGGCAGCAACAAGGGCGGTGTGATCAACCTGAACCACAGCGATGCCTCTGGCAGCTACCAATTGGCCACCTCCATGAGCGGCCCCGGCACAGTGAATGTGCGCAACGGCGGCACCACCACCTTGGCCGGCAACAACAGCTACAGCGGCACCACCAGCATTGCGGCGGGCACCCTGCGCGCAGGTGCCACCACCGGCTTCAGCCCCGCGTCTGACTATGTCGTGGCCAGCGGCGCCAAGATGGATACCGCCACCTTCGCCCCCACCGTTGGCTCGCTGCGCAATGCCGGTACCGTCACCATGGCAGCCGGTGGCACCAGTGGCTCGCTCACCGTGGCAGGCAACTACAGCAGCGAGGGCGGCAGCATCGAGCTGAACACTGCGCTGGGCGACAGCAGCTCGGCCACAGAAAAACTGGTCGTCAACGGCGACACCAGCGGCAACACCATCTTGAACATCAGCAACCTGGGCGGCAGCGGTGCGGCTACCACCGGTGAAGGCATTCTGGTGGTGCAGGTCAATGGCGCATCCAACGGCACGTTTGCACTGCCCGCCCCTGGCTATGTGCAGGCAGGCACCTTCCGCTACGACCTGGTCAAGACCGGCAACAACTGGTACTTGGTGAGCGAGGCGCGTGCCGAGAGCTCGCCCACCGCCAGCGTGGTCTGCAGCCCAGCCGAGCTGAGCGATGCAGACAACCAGGTCGCCACCTGCACGGTATCGCTCAATCTGGCACCCGCCGCCGACCTGAGCATCAACCTGGCCGTGCCCGCTGCCAACCCGCGCTACACCACCACCTGCACCTCGCCCATGCTGATAGCAGCCAACACCAGCACAGGCACTTGCACCATCACCGCCGTGGCCAACAACACTGCCGACGATGGCGATGTAACCGCCGAACTGGCCGTAGCCCCGCCCACCGTTGCAGACGCTTATACCGTGGCCGGCCCTGCGGCCCAGGTGCTGATCAAAGACAAGGACAAGACCGACAACGGCGGCGGTGAGAACCCTGAAAACCCAGGTGGTGAGAACCCCGGTGGTGAAAACCCAGGCGAGAACGGCGGCGGCACCGCCCCACACAAGGTGCCCACGATGGGTGCTGTAGGTCTGATGTCGATGGCGTCGATCCTCAGCTTGTTGGGCCTGCGCCGCGTGCGCAAGGATCGCAAGCCGGTTTAATCGCGACGACTGCTGACGCAAACCCTAAACCTAGCGCTGTTGATGGCTGATTTATAGCCAGCCTCTATAGCCCGCTTTGGAGCCCCGTTTGATA
>Ga0302349_1001865_pt1 | contig 14712 bp, 12 predicted proteins | sample PhyAR1_FD_202176 | JGI IMG/M metagenome (GOLD analysis project Ga0302349, IMG submission 202176) | Leaf surface microbial communities from alfalfa plants in UC Gill Tract Community Farm, Albany, California, United States - DLSL A.R1... | ecosystem: Host-associated > Plants > Phyllosphere >...
CCGCCATGATGGCCTGAAGACCGTAAAAACCAAACCGCTCCCACAGCTCAATCGAGAAGATTAAGTAGAACGCCTTTGGCTGTTTAAACGCATTGAGACTAACTGTCTCATCAGTGTGTTTGTTTGCAGTTGACACATGTACCTCAGTTTTATCACACCCTGTTTCGGGACAGGAATTAAGTCCGCGTCATGTGAGTTGTCCATGCGCAAGATTGTTATTAGAAGGGAAAAGCGGCGCCTAATTTGGCTGATTAAGCGCGACAGGGCAAGAATTTTCTGACCACTGGATGACCCTGATATTATCGGGTTAAAAAACTTATAACAAACTGTTAATCGGATTTAAATATGGCAAGCGGGGATTATAGCAGTATAAATAGGGTGGGTGCGAGTCACGTCCTGGATAATATTGATATTAACTGCTAATGGACGATTATCCAGATTAATAGTTTGTTGAATAATCACTATCCAGCACTATGAGTCAGTCAGCGGCTATTTATCAGGCGAAGCGATGAAAAAACCCTCATTTACCCGCCTGCTTTGCGCTAAAAGTGAGCAAATGACGATCCTGCGCACAAACAGATGATTTAATTCAGGAAGAAAAAGAAGAAACCGTTTGCGTGGCGGAAATCTACGCAGCAAAAGCGGTGCGCGAGTGGCAATCGAAGCATAAAACTTCTGTCTGCGGCAGTTATCAGGTGCGCGGGTTATCCGGCAAAAATCGACCGTGATGAAGAGGCCGCCGGGCAGACTCGACAAAAAATTAACATTTAATCACCTTCCCGCGCCCGTCATAAGGCTCGTCCCAGGTGCTCTCCTTTACGTTGATCTCCCGCTGTGATTACCGCGCTGATGTTATTGCCGCAGCCTGTCTGTCGAGCAACATTAACGCTGGTGATACTGCTTAAATAACTCATCGAACCATTCGATAAAAACCCTGACCTTAGGAGGAAGATAGCGTCGGTCAGGATAGAGGATGGAAACCGGTTTGGTTACCGTTGCGTAGTCAGATAACAGTTCCGTCAGCCTGCCCGCTTCAATGTCAGTTTCTAATGCCGCGCGTATGGCATGAAGTATACCAAGGCCTTGCAGGCCGCAGGATAACAACACATCTGAATTATTAACCCGCATACTGTGTGCCGGTCGCCGTGAAATAACCTCACCGTTAACAACAAATCTCCATTCATGGAGGTCACGGCTATGCTCGCTAAAAAAACAGACGGCTTTATGATCAGCAAGATCATCCGGCGTCTGAGGCGTGCCATATTTTTTCAGATAGGAGGGGGCTGCACAGGTCACCATCTGCAGATCGCCGACACGACGCGAAATAAAATTTGAATCCGCAAGCTCACCGAGACGTATAACACAATCGACGCCTTCGGAAATCAGGTCAGTCAGACGATCTGAAGCCGTTAAGACAATGTCAATCTGCGGATACAGAGCCTGAAAATTAGCCAGGAAGGGGAGCAGAATACTGTGCGTCAGGGCCAGCGGAGCATCAATGCGAAGCTCGCCGTGCGGCAACTGATCGGGCGAATAAGAGGCCATCATCTCGCTGACATCGGTCAGAAGCGCTTTGGCTCGCTGATAAATTTCCTCTCCTTCAGCCGTCACACTCAGACTGCGCGTGGTGCGATGCAGCAGTTTAACGCCCAGCGTATCCTCCAGCTGCTTCACCGACTTGCTGACCGCAGGGCGATGCAACTGCAAAGCGTCAGCGGCACGGGTGAAGCTGCGCAGTTCTACAACCTGAACAAAAATGTCCATCAACTCAAGCATGTTCGGGCGCACGTTTTTAACTCCGCTGAGATAGTATGACCAAAATTGTGATAGCCGGGAGTATAACCCATCTCGATTGTTTCTCCTGCAGAAACACTGAACCTCTTTTTGATGGCTTTTTACCCGCGATCGCTTTGCTTATCATGCCTCTCTGATACAGGCACACAGGAAATGACAGAAATGAAAGCATGGTTATTAAAAGATTTTGGTCTTGAAAACTTAAAACTGGAGGAGGTTGAGACCCCCACACCCGGTCCGGGTGAACTTCTGGTAAAAGTTGGCGCGGTTTCGCTGAACTTCAGGGACAAAGCCATCGTGGAGGGTTTTTATGAGCCACATCTGGTGCCAAAGCCCCTTATCCCGGTCTCTGATGCGTCAGGAACCGTGGTTGCCACCGGTGAGGGGGTAACCCGTTTCAGCATTGGCGATCGCGTTAATTCACATCTCTATTCCCGCTGGCTGGATGGCGAACCGGCTGCCGACGAGCCAGCCTGGTGTATAGGCATGCCGTTACCTGGCGGACTGGCTGAGTACATGATTCTTCATGAAGATAGCGCGGTCAAAGCCCCGGACAGCATGACAGATGAGGAAGCCTCCACTCTTCCTATTGCGGCGTTGACGGCATGGTACTCGCTAATGGATATCGGTAATTTGCAGCCCGGACAAACCGTGCTGGTACAGGGAACCGGCGGTGTATCCGTGTTTGCTGCTCAGATAGCGCATGCCTATGGCGCGCGGGTGATTGCGACATCCAGTAACGATGCCAACCTCGAACGGATTAAATCGCTGGGGGCGGATGAGGGGATTAATTATAAAAAATGGCCTCAATGGCAAAATAAAGTTCTGGAGCTGACCGGGGGTAAGGGCGCTGATGTCACGGTGGAGGTTGCCGGTGGCAGCGGCATTAACCAGTCAATTACGGCAACCAAAGTGGCCGGAACGATTGCACAGGTAGGTTTTCTTACCGGTCAGACAGCGCAGCTTGATTTAATGCCGTTAATTTTCCGGCAGACAACCATCAGAGGCATTGCAGTGGCACCCCGTTCCTCGTTTGATCGGATGAACCCATTCCTGAATAAACACCATATCAAACCCGTTATTGAACAGGTTTACCGCTTTAGCGAGGCAGTCGACGCTTTTGAGCATCTCTCCCGGGGTGCATTTGGCAAAATCGTTATTAAAATGGATAGCTGATAACGTCAGTCGTCGTTGTCAAAAAGAAAAGGTACCCGACGTGGGCGACAATGATCGCCTGCGTTTGCCCTTCCGGTTTTACCCGGATCAGCAGGGTGACAAGCGGTAAGGCAGCGAGCAGACCGCCCGGTCGATCGCTGTGCTTCGCGGTTTCGGAAATCAGCACCACCTTAACAGCGGCTATCAGGTCGTTGAGATGAGCCAGCGCCGCGTTTTCCGGTAAAGTTGAGGCGTAGCAAGGGCGCTAGACAAGAAATTAACATTCCTGTAACCTCTTAATTTCCCTCATAAGGATCGTCCCATGTCTTCCCCTTTACGTTTATCTCTGGTTGGCGACTATCGTGCTGACGCCGTAGCCCATCAGGCCATTCCGCTGGCGATTGAACGTGCCGCCGCCCATCTGAATATCCGCGTTGACGCTGAATGGATTGCCACTGAACAGCTGGGCGATCTGAGCCGCCTGCAACAACGTGAGGCGATCTGGGTGGTACCTGGCAGTCCTTACCATAATGATGCGGGCGTTTTCGCCACCATCCGGCTGGCGCGGGAACAGGGCAAACCCTTTCTCGGCTCCTGCGGCGGATTTCAGTACGCGGTGATTGAATATGCCCGCAACGTGCTGGACTGGCAGGATGCGGCACATGCTGAGACCGATCGGAGCGGGCGGATGGTGATAGCGCCTCTCAGCTGTTCGCTGGTGGAGCAGCGGGGCGCGGTGAGATTTGAAGCCGGTTCACGCATTGCGCAGGCTTACGCTACGCTCAGCAGCGATGAAGGCTACCACTGTAACTTCGGCGTTAATCCTGAGTTCACGGCAGCGCTGGCCGGTAAGACGCTGGACATTACCGCATGGGATGCCGACGGTGACGTGCGCGGCGTAGAATTGCAGGATCACCCTTTCTTTGTAGCAACGCTGTTCCAGTCAGAGCGCGCGGCCCTGCAACAACAGGATTCACCGCTGGTGATTGCCTGGATGCAGGCCGCACTGGCTCAGCGCTAATGCGCGGCACGCTGTGACACTGTCACAGCGTGCCCGGTTAATCGCGCAGCAGCGCCGGGCGTCTGGCGTCAAACGCCCAGTTTTCGATCAGAAACTGCATCCCGAGCGCATCATTGCGATTTTTATCCGGCAGCGCGTTGTAGAGTGCATGTGCCGCGTCGACCCGCTTCATATCCAGCGTAATCCCCAGGCCGGGTCCTTCAGGCAGCTCCAGAAAGCCGTCGCGGATCTGCGGTGCCTGCTGCGTCAGCTGCTGTCCATCCTGCCAGATCCAGTGCGTATCGAAGGCGGTCAGCCGATCGCCAGGTGCTGCGGCACCCAGATGCGCTACCATCGCCAGCGATACATCAAAATGGTTATTTGAGTGACAGCCGGTAGTCAGTCCCCATTCATGGCACAGCTGCGCCACGGTATGCGCATTGCGCATCGTCCAGAAGTGCGGATCGGCCAGCGGGATGTCGATGGCATTGAGCTGTAAAGCGTGCTGCAACTGACGCCAGTCGTTGGCGATCATATTAGTGGCAACCGGGATACCGGTAGAGCGCTTAAATTCCGCCAGCGTCTCACGGCCGGAATAGCCGTTTTCCGCGCCGCAGGGATCTTCCAGATAGGGAATACGGCCCGCCAGCTGACGACCGTAGTAAATCGCTTCATCCAGTGACCAGCTGGCGTTGGGATCAACAGTGACCCGCGCCGTGGGGAAGCGCGCCAGCAGCGCATTCACCGTCTCCACTTCCACTTCGGGGTGATGCACGCCGCCTTTGAGTTTGAAGTCACGGAAACCGTAGCGATCGGTGGCGGCTTCTGCCAGCCGCACCACCGCTTCGGCATCCATCGCTTTTTCATGGCGCAGGCGGAGCCAGTCATCGCCACCGGCCTGGCCCGGCTGGTAATTCATGGTGGTCAGATGCCGGTCGGCGATATAGAACAGGTAGCCGAGTACCGGCACCCGATCGCGCTGTTTGCCGCTGGCCAGCAGCTCGGCGACCGGCAGATCGAGGTGCTGCCCCAGCAGGTCGAGTAACGCCGCCTCAATCGCCGCGGCGGCGTTGTAGAACTTCTCCGGATTCATCTGCGGAATATGAATATTATCGGTATGCGCACTTTGCTGGTGGCGCGCATCGCTGGCGAACAGCGTCGAAATGGTGGCGTTAAGCCGCAGCAGGTCGCTGCCCTCAATCTGTGGCCGAAAACGCTCAAGCAGCGCCAGCGTCGAGGCGTGGCACGGGCTTTCGCCGACCCCGGTGCGGCCAGCGGAGTCAGTAAGAATCACCAGAATGCGGGTGAAATAGCAGTTATGCGCGCCGCCAATATTCAGCAGCATACTGTCATAGCCGGCGACCGGCACCACCCGCATAGATTTAATGACTGGACTGGCTGACATGTTGATTCTCCATAGGGACAAGGGAAGACGGGGCCGGTTTGCGACGTAGCAGCAGCCACAGACCGGTCAGCAGCGAGACGCTGGTCAGGGCGTAGAGACCGCCGGTGGTTGAGCCGGTCTTCATTTCCAGATAGCCAAATACCGTCGGCGCGAAGAAGCCGCCGAGATTACCGATTGAGTTCACCAGCGCAATGCCGGGTGCCACAATCGAGGCGGGCAGTTCGCCCTGTGGCATCGGCCAGAAAAAGGTGGCGCTGACTTTCGAGCCAATGCAGGCGACGATCATCGCCACGAAACCAAACCACGGCGATCCCAGCGTCGCCATAAAGGTGCCGCAGGCGGCGACCAGCATGGCGGCACCCAGCGCCTTATCCAGCTTGTCACGATGGCGATCAGAAAAGCGGCTCAGCAGGTTGATGGCGACAATCGCGCACAGCCAGGGCACGGCGGTCAGAATCCCGATGCCAAAACTGCTGAAGCCCTGAATACGCTGAATAATCTGTGGCAGCCAGAACACCAGCGTGTAGCCGGTCATGGTCATGGTGAAGAAAATAACGCAGAAGAACAGCAGGCTGCGGTTACGCAGCAGCGACATCCGGCCCGGCTGCTGATTAAGCTGGTCGCGATGGGCTTCTTCGTTGTGCAGCTGCTGTGCCAGCGCCTGCTTTTCCGGTTCGCTGAGCCAGCGGGCATCGGCAGGTCGCGAAACCAGCACCCAGGCGGCCAGAATCCCCACCAGCACCGAAGCGCCACCTTCCAGAAACATCACCCATTTCCAGCCCGCGATGCCGAGAAAATTATGCATCATCAGGATCGCGCCGGTAATCGGGCCGGAAAAGAGAAAGGCCCCGGCGGTCGCGCTCAGCACCATCGCGGTAGCCCGACCGCGCCAGGCATTCGGCACCCACTGGCGAAAATAGAACAGTACACCGGGAAAGAAGCCCGCCTCGGCGACGCCGAGTAAAAAGCGCAGCAGATAGAACTGCGTCGCCGAGGTGATGAAGCCGGTCAGCACCACGACCAGCCCCCAGGTAATCATGATGCGCGTCAGCCAGACCCGGGCACCAAAACGCTTCATCATCAGGTTACTCGGCACCTCAAACAGCGCGTAACCGATAAAAAACAGCCCGGCGCCCAGCCCGAAAGCCGCGGCGCTGATGCCGGCATCGGTCTGCAGCTCTGCTTTGATAAAGCCTATATTGGCGCGGTCGATCTGATTAATGATCAGCATAACGGCCAGCATCGGAATGATGCGGGTGAAAAACTTTTTGATGGCGGAGGCAATCAGCTCATCGTGATCGAGTGACAGGGCGCTTTCCATCGGTCTTCCTCGCGGTTGCGTAAAGAAGAGTAAAGTGTAAGGAGATGAAAAGGCGGGCTCTATGGGCAATCGCCCAGGGCAGACTGGGCGTCCGGCCTGGGCGAGAGTGTTATCAGTATGTTATGGAAAAGCCGCTGCGCTTTGGCTGACCAAATCTGTGGCACGGATCAAGTTCGGCGCTGAGGCCATACGGCGGGAATCAGGCGCTGGCGGTCTGACGGCGCTGGGCGATCAGTTCCGCGCGCTGCAACAGGGCCTGCAAATCATCTTCGTCGATATCCAGCAGTTCACCGGCTTCCAGCGCCTGGTGCAGATCTGCGCGCGTCAGCGGTACCGGCATCGCTACCGGCTCCGGTTTCACCTCTTCCGGGGCCAGCGGGTGCGGATAGCGGCGTCCGGCCAGGTTATTAAACAGCATAGCCAGCAGGGCCAGCGTCACCGAGTTGATCAGCACCGGCGTCAGCACAAAGTGGTAGCCCATCTGCTGCACCGTCGGACCGCCTAAAATAGCGGTCAGGGCCACCGCACCACCCGGTGGGTGCAGGCAGCGCAGCTTAAACATCAACAGAATGGCCAGACCGGCGGCAACGCCCATGGCAATAGCGGGATGGGGGATAAACTGACTCACCGTGACGCCAGCCAGTGCTGACAGCGTATTTCCGCCAACCACTGCCCACGGCTGCGCCAGTGGACTGGCCGGCACGCCAAACAGCAGCACTGCCGAAGCGCCGACCGGGGCGATAAACCATAAATTCAGCTCGCCCAGCAGCCAGTGGCTGAGCAGACTGGTCAGAATCAATCCGCTACCGGCACCCAGGCTGGCAAAAAAGATATGCTTTTTACTCACCGCCAGCGGATGTGGCCAGAGACGGGCCAGAAACAGGCGTACCGCGTGCCTGCCGGTGGAAGGGCTGTTATTCATTACTTTACTCACCGTGTCATAACATTTTCTTATCGTCAGGGGCGGCGATTTTCCATCATCAACATCAATGTAACAACCCGACAAACTGTGCAGGTATCAACGGCGGGACATGGGGGCGGAAGAAGATCATTGCGTGGCGGCGCGACCAGCAATAAAAAACCCGCCGTAGCGGGTCAGAGCAGCCGGTTAATCGACTTTATCGGGATACTCACACAGGTCTTCAATCAGACAGGCACCACAGCGCGGCTTGCGCGCCACACAGGTGTAACGACCATGCAGAATCAGCCAGTGATGACAGTCGACCTTGTACGCCGCCGGCACTACCTTCAGCAGTTTCTGCTCCACCTCTTCAACATTTTTACCCGGCGCAAAGCGGGTGCGATTGCTGACGCGAAAGATATGGGTATCGACCGCGATGGTTGGCCAGCCAAATGCGGTATTCAGCACCACGTTAGCGGTTTTACGGCCAACGCCGGGCAGGGCTTCCAGCGCGGCACGATCTTCCGGCACCTCGCCATTGTGCTGTTCCAGCAGGATGCGGCAGGTCTTAATCACATTCTCCGCTTTGCTGTTAAACAGCCCGATAGTTTTGATGTATTCCTTCACGCCCTCAACGCCCAGCGCCAGCATCGCCGCCGGGGTATTCGCCACCGGATAGAGCCGGGCGGTGGCTTTATTGACGCTGACGTCAGTCGCCTGGGCCGAGAGCAGTACCGCAATCAGCAGCTCAAACGGGGAGCTGAAGTTAAGCTCGGTGGTCGGATGCGGATTATTCTGCTGCAGCCGACGCAGGATCTCATTACGTTTCGTCTGGTTCACACCGCTTTCCCGGTTGCGCCCTGTGGCGTCGCAGTGGCTGCGGCTTCTGCCCGCTGTGCGGCGCGCTGCTTCATCTTCTGGTCGATCAGATATTTGCCTGCCAGCATCATGCCAAGGCCGATAAAGGCGCCAGGCGGCAGCATAGCCAGCAGCATCGGCGAGTCAAAATGGACCACCTCGATGCGTAACGACTTCGCCCACGGCCCCAGCAGCTGATCGGCACCGTTGAACAGCGTGCCGCTGCCGATGATTTCGCGCATCGAACCCAGCACGACCATGGCGCAGGTCGCGCCCATACCGATAGCGAATCCATCCAGCGCCGCCAGCGGGATACTGCTTTTTGAGGCCACCGCTTCGGCCCGGCCAACCACGATGCAGTTAGTGACAATCAGCGGGATGAAGATGCCCAGTGACTGATACAAACCGTAGGCGTAGGCGTTGATCAGCATCTGTACGCAACTCACCACCGAGGCGATGATCATCACGTAAATCGGGATGCGGATCTCCGACGGCACCCAGCGGCGTGAGGCGGAGATAAAACTGTTGGTCAGGGTCAGCACCAGCGTGGTCGCCAGACCCAGTCCCAGCGCGTTGGTGGCGGTGGCGGTCACGGCCAGCAGCGGGCAGAGGCCCAGTAGCTGAACCAGCGCGGAGTTATTTTTCCACAGCCCGCCCACCAGCAGGCTTTTAGCTTCACTCATTTGCGTCTCCACATGCCGGTAACGAAGAGAATCTCTCCGGAAGGGTTTCAATTAACAGGGCGGTGCGTCTGGTGGCATTGACCACCGCGCGCGGCGTGATGGTGGCACCGGTAAACTGGTCGAACTCACCGCCATCCTTTTTCACCGCAAAGGCTTTATCGGTCGGCCCCTGAACCACTTTGCCATTAAAACTGTTGATCCAGTCTGAAATACGCAACTCAATTTTATCGCCCAGACCGGGCGTTTCATGGTGTTCAACCACCCGAACCCCCAGCACTTTACCGCTAAAATCAGCACCGACCAGCATCTGAATCGCACCTGAATAGCCGTCCGGCGCGGTCGTTTCCAGCGCAGCCGCCACCGGCTGACCCTGTTTCCGCGCCAGATAGAGGCGGTGAGGAGCACTATTGCCCAGTGCGGGATCGGTGACAACGTAACAATCCTGCTGAATATTGTTGTCGTAGAGCGTAGCCGGTACCACCTGATCCAGCAGGTTTTTTTGCTGCAGCTGGGTCTGATGCTCCACCGTGGGTTTGGTCACGGTATTCACCACGGCGGTGGCGGCAGTGGTAATCGCGGCAAAAATTGCCAGCGTCACGCCATTTTTACGAATCGTCTGCAGCATCGCTTAATCCTTGAGATGGCCGTAAACGCGCGGCTGAGTATAGTAATCGATCAGCGGCACGCAGATGTTAGCCAGCAACACCGCAAAGGCGACGCCATCCGGATAGCCGCCAAAACTTCTGATCAGCCAGACCAGCAGACCAATCAGCGCGCCGTAAAGCAGACGGCCGCGGTTCGTGGTGGAGGCGGTCACCGGATCGGTAGCGATGAAAAACGCCCCCAGCATGGTCGCGCCCGAGAACAGGTGAATCAGCGGGCTGTTCAGTGAATCAGGTGAGAACAGCCAGCCCAGCGTTGCGCACAACGCCAGCGACAGCAGCATAGCGGCAGGAATATGCCAGCGGATAGCCTTTTTCCACAGCAGAAACAGACCACCAGCCAGATAAGCCAGGTTGACCCACTGCCAGCCGAGACCCGCCAGTACGCCGCTGTAGATCGGCTGCGCCAGTAACTGATCGGCGCTGTGACCGGCGCGCAGACCGGTTTTAAAGGTATCCAGCGGCGTTGCCTGACTGACGCCATCCACACCCATCTGCAACTGCTGCATGGTTTCGCCTGCCAGCGTGTGGCCGCGGAATACCATGCTCAGGCTATCCAGCAGCGTCGGTTTGATCGCCTGAAGCGTGTCGGGCGGCAGCCAGCTGGTCATCTGCACCGGGAAGGAGATCAGCAGCACCACATATCCCACCATCGCCGGGTTAAACGGGTTCTGACCCAGCCCACCATACAGCTGTTTGGCAATCACGATGGCAAAGACCGTACCGATCACCACCAGCCACCAGGGCGCCAGCGGCGGCAGGCTGATGCCGATCAGCACCGCGGTCAGTAGCGCGGAGTTATCCGCCAGGTTGCTGCCAATCGGGGCTTTACGCAGCCGTAAAATCGCAGCTTCGGTCAGCCAGGCGGTCAGCGTTGCCAGTAAAACCTGCAAAAAAGTGCCGTAGCCAAAGAAATAACACTGCGCGGCAAAGCCCGGCACCGCCGCCAGCACCACCAGCAACATGATATTGCCGGTACTGCGGCGGTTATGGGTATAAGGGGAACTTGCGATACGAAAAGCCATTTAATCCTCAAGCGTCGTAGACGACTGCGCTTTACGCGCTTTGGCACGGGCGATGGCGGCCGCTATGGCAGCTTTACGCGCATCATCGGGTTGATTCAGTTCAGGTGCCTGTTCCGGTTCCGCGTTGGCGTTGTTGGCCTGCTCCTGCGCCTGTTCGGCTTTTTCTACGGCGTGGTGGGCGGCAGTGGCTGCTACCGCAGCATCCCGCGACGCTTCTTCTGCGGCCGCCGCCTGCGCCTGCGCTTTCTTCGCTTTGGCGCGGGCGATAGCCGCCTGCACCGCGGCTTTGCGCGGGTCTTCGGCTTCAGCAGCAGGCTCAGCGTCAGCTACCGTATACGGCTCAGCATCCGCCGTGCTTTCAGCCTGTGCGGCTTTCTTCGCTTTGGCGCGGGCGATAGCCGCCTGCACCGCGGCTTTGCGCGGGTCTTCGGCTTCCGCGACAGGCTCAGCGCCAGCTACCGTCTGCGGCTCAGCATCCGCCGCGCTTGCCGCCTGCGCGGCTTTCTTCGCTTTGGCGCGGGCGATGGCCGCCTGCACCGCGGCTTTGCGCGGGTCTTCGGCTTCCGCAGCAGGCTCAGCAGCCGTCTGCGGCTCAGCATCCGCCGCGCTTGCGGCCTGCGCTTTCTTCGCTTTGGCGCGGGCGATAGCGGCCTGCACCGCGGCTTTGCGTGGGTCGTCGGCTTCAGCGGCAGGCTCAGCGCCAGCTACCGTCTGCGGCTCAGCATCCGCCGCGCTTGCCGCCTGTGCGGCTTTCTTCGCTTTGGCGCGGGCGATAGCCGCCTGCACTGCGGCTTTGCGTGGGTCGTCGGCTTCAGCGGCAGGCTCAGCAGCCGTCTGCGGCTCAGCATCCGCCGCGCTTGCGGCCTGCGCTTTCTTCGCTTTGGCACGGGCGATAGCCGCCTGCACCGCGGCTTTGCGTGGGTCGTCGGTTTCCGCAGCAGGCTCAGCGTCAGCTACCGTCTGCGGCTCAGCATCCGCCGCGTTTTCAGCCTGTGCGGCTTTCTTCGCTTTGGCGCGGGCGATAGCGGCCTGCACCGCGGCTTTGCGCGGGTCTTCGGCTTCAGCAGCAGGCTCAGCGTCAGCTACCGTATACGGCTCAGCATCCGCCGCGCTTGCGGCCTGCGCTTTCTTCGCTTTGGCGCGGGCGATAGCGGCCTGCACCGCGGCTTTACGCGGGTCGTCGGTTTCCGCAGCAGGCTCAGCGTCAGCTACCGTCTGCGGCTCAGCATCCGCCGCGCTTGCCGCCTGTGCGGCTTTCTTCGCTTTAGCGCGGGCAACGGCGGCTTCGACGGCGGCTTTACGCGGATCAACTTCCGCATCTTCACTGACTTCAGCCTCGGCTGGCGTCATTTTCTTCGCTTTGGCGCGGGCGATGGCCGCCTCAACCGCCGCTTTACGCGGATCGGTTGTCTGACGAGTCAGCGGCTGGGTTTCCGCCTGAGCCTCGGCCTGACGCAAACGTGCCTGTGCATGACGGGCTTCACGCTGCGCTTCGGCCGTGGCTTCATCCGGCTCGGCGCGACGGGCGGTTGCTCGTGCTTTCGCTGCAGCCAGTTCGCTGTTGTCACTGCGGGCAACGCGCTGTTTCGCTTCTTCGTGTCGCGCTTCACGCGCCTGCTTCTCACGTTCCAGTCGCGCCTGACGCGCTTCAAACCGCGCTTTGGCTTCGAGAGTCCGTTTCGCTTCCAGATCGATGGCGCGCAGTTCCGCTTTTTCCTGCCGGTAATATTGCACCAGCGGGATATTGCTCGGGCAGACATAGGCGCAGGCACCGCATTCAATGCAGTCATCAATATGATGGGCGCGCGCCTTGTCGTGATCGCCGCCCTGGCTGTACCAGTAGAGTTGCTGTGGCAGCAGCTTCGCCGGGCAGGCATCGGCGCAGGCGGAACAGCGAATACAGGACTGCTCTTCGTCGTTGTTGCCCATTTCGCTGCCGGAAGGCGCCAGAATACAGTTGGTGATCTTCACCACCGGCACATCCAGCGACGGCAGGGTAAAGCCCATCAGCGGACCGCCCATGATCACCATCTGGCGCGGGCCAGGACGGAACCCGACCTGATGCAGCAGATGACTGATAGGGGTGCCGAGACGGCTCCAGACGTTGCGCGGCTGGGCGATCGCCTCGCCGGTCAGCGTCACCACGCGTTCGGTAATCGGTTCACCGTTGATAATGGCGCGCTTAACTGCCCAGGCGGTACCGACGTTCTGCATCAGCACGCCGATATCGGTCGAGCGTCCGCCGTGTGGCACCTCCATCCCGGTCAGGATGCGGGTCAGCTGTTTAGCACCGCCAGAGGGGTATTTGGTCGGGATCACCCGGATTTGCAGATCGCGCTCGCCGCCCAGCGCCTGCTTCAGCGCGGCAATGGCTTCAGGTTTATTATCTTCAATGCCAATCAGTACCCGCTCTGCCTGTAATACCCAGGCGAGAATCCGGCTGCCTTCCAGCACTTCAGCGGCGTAGTCCTGCATCAGGCGGTCATCCGCCGTGATGTAAGGTTCGCATTCCGCGGCGTTGATGATCAGCGTTTTAACACCGCGCAAGCCGCCTTTCAGCTTGGTGGCGGTGGGAAAACCGGCGCCGCCCAGGCCGGCAATACCGGCATCGTGAATGCGCTGCACGATGTCAGCGCGCGAATGCTGCCGGTAATCGGGGAGCGGATCGAGTGGCATCCAGCGGTCTTCGCCATCGGGCGTCAGGAAAATGCACAGCTCTGACAGGCCCGATGGATGGGCGGTCATGTGCTGACCGATTTCCTCAATGGTGCCGGAGGTCGGCGCATGCACCGGTAACATCCGGCCGGTGCCAAACGTCAGCGGCTGACCACGCAGCACCTTATCGCCAGGTGCGACGCAGATTTCACCTTCATGACCGATATGCTGTTTCAGCGGGATGATAAAACGGTGCGGCAACGGCAGTTCGCTCAGTGGCGTGCCGTTGGACTGGGTTTTCATTTCCGGCGGATGAATGCCGCCATCGAAATCCCAGATCTTATCTTTTTTGAAAAAATTCAACAAATTAAGCATGGTTTTCTACCGGGATCACCCGCACCGGGATGCTGTTCAGATCCCATTTCCAGTTGGCAGGCGTCGTCTCAACCGGCCGCATCTCGATGCAGTCAGTCGGGCAGGGTGCCACGCAGAGATCGCAGCCGGTGCAGACATCGCTCAGCACGGTGTGCATCGCGCGGGTCGCCCCGACAATCGCATCGACCGGGCAGGCCTGAATACACTTGGTGCAGCCGATGCAGTTCGCTTCATCAATAAAGGCCACGGTGCGGACTGGCGCTTTGGCGGTTTCATCGCCATCAATCGGCTGCGGCTCAACATTGAGCAGCTCCGCCAGCTTGAGCATGGTCTGCTCTCCGCCTGGCGCGCACTTGTTGATCGCTTCTCCGTTATTGCCTACCGCATCGGCATAGGGACGGCAACCGGGATAGCCGCACTGTCCACACTGGCTCTGCGGCAGAATGGCATCAATTTGTTCAACGATGGGATCTTCTTCGACTTCGAAGCGACGTGAGGCGTAGCCCAGCAGCGCGCCGAACACCAGACTCAGCGCACTTAATACAGCAATGGCAATCCAGATCCCGGTCATCAGAATTTCACCAGGCCGGTAAAGCCCATAAACGCCAGCGCCATCAGGCCCGCGGTAATCAGGGCAATAGAGTTACCTTTGAACGGTGCCGGGACATTGGCCAGCACCAGACGTTCGCGCATGCCAGCGAACAGCACCATCACCAGCGAAAAGCCGAGCGAGGCGCTAAAGCCGTAGAGCGCCGCCTGTAAAAAGGTGTGATTCAGGTTCACGCTCAGCAGCGGCACGCCGAGCACCGCACAGTTAGTGGTGATCAGCGGCAGGAAAATGCCCAGCAGGCGATAGAGTGACGGGCTGGTTTTACGGA
>Ga0302349_1001870_pt1 | contig 14682 bp, 7 predicted proteins | sample PhyAR1_FD_202176 | JGI IMG/M metagenome (GOLD analysis project Ga0302349, IMG submission 202176) | Leaf surface microbial communities from alfalfa plants in UC Gill Tract Community Farm, Albany, California, United States - DLSL A.R1... | ecosystem: Host-associated > Plants > Phyllosphere >...
GCCCCGACCGAATTCCCGGGCGATCATCTCGGCTTCGTTCTCGAAGGTCACCAGGACATCGCCCTGCTGGTTCTTCATGAAGGTGGTGGTGGCGGCGCGACCGCCGGTGTCCAGGATGGGCACGTGCTTGAACAGGTCGGCGACGAAGGTGCGGGCCTTATGCTCGTCTCCGCCCGGTTGGCGCAGCGCATAGGTCCAGGCGGAGAGGTAGGTGTAGCGGCCGTTCCCGGAGGTCTTGGGATTGGGCACGATCACCTGGACGCCGTCCTTGAGCAGATCGGACCAGTCATGGATGCCCTTGGGGTTGCCCTGGCGGACGATGAGTACCGTGGCCGAGGTGAAGGGCGCGCTGCGGTCGGGCAGGCGGGTTTCCCAGTCCTTGGGCACCAGGCCGCGATCGGCCAGGGCCTGGATGTCGGTGGCCTGGTTCATGGTGATGACGTCGGCCTGCAGGCCGTCGATGACCGCGCGCGCCTGCTTGCTGGAGCCGCCATGGGACATCTGGATCACCGGGGTGTCGCCGTGCTCGGCTTTCCAGTGCGCCTGGAAGGCCGGGTTGTAGTCCTTGTAGAAGTCGCGCATGACGTCATAGGAGACGTTGAGCAGCGGCGGCGCGGCCAGGACCTGGGCGCTGGCCGCCACGGCGGCGGCGAGCAGGGTGAAGCGAAGGATCTTCATGGGGGCATCCTGCGAGTGGGGGTGCAGGACTATAGCCTGTCGCCCTGGCGGCGTGCAGAACGCCTGGAAATAAGCTCATGCGCGGCAACGGCAGGCAGGCCGCCAATGGTAGACTTTCGCCCTTTCGCCTGCGGTTGGGCACGGCGCGGTGAACAAGGGCTCCTGATATGCGGTTGAGGTCGATCAAGCTGGCGGGATTCAAATCCTTCGTCGATCCGACGACGGTGAATTTCCCGAGCAACATGGCAGCGGTGGTCGGCCCCAACGGTTGCGGCAAGTCAAACATCATCGACGCCGTGCGCTGGGTGATGGGCGAGAGCTCTGCCAAGAATCTGCGCGGCGAGTCGATGACCGACGTCATCTTCAACGGCTCCAACAGCCGCAAGCCGGTGTCCCAGGCCTCCATCGAGCTGATCTTCGACAACTCCGACCACACCCTGGTGGGCGAATACGCGAGCTACGCGGAAATTTCCATCCGCCGGCGGGTGACCCGCGAAGGTCAGAACACCTATTTCCTCAACGGCACCAAGTGCCGCCGGCGCGACATCACCGACATCTTCCTCGGCACCGGCCTCGGACCGCGCAGCTATTCGATCATCGAGCAGGGAATGATCTCCAAGCTGATCGAGGCGCGGCCCGAGGACCTGCGGCACTACATCGAGGAAGCCGCCGGCATCTCCAAGTACAAGGAGCGGCGGCGCGAGACCGAGAATCGCATCCGCCGCACCCAGGAGAATCTCGCCCGCCTGACCGACCTGCGTGAAGAGCTGGAGCGCCAGCTGGAACGGCTGCACCGCCAGGCGCAGTCGGCCGAACGCTTCCAGGCGTTCAAGCAGGAGGAGCGGCAACTCAAGGCGCAATTGCAGGCCGTGCGCTGGCGCGAGCTGGATGGCCGCGTCGAGCAGCGCGAAAAGGTGATCCGCGACCAGGAGACCGCCCTCGAGGCCCTGACCGCCGAGCAGCGCCAGGCGGATGCCGGGATCGAGCGGCTGCGCGACGGTCATCATGAGCTGAGCGAGGCCTTCAACCTGGTGCAGGGGCGCTTCTACTCCCTGGGGGGTGACATCGCCCGCCTGGAGCAGACCATCCAGCATGGTCAGCAGCGTCAGCGCCAGTTGCAGGACGATCTGCGCGAAGCCGAACAGGCCCGCAGCGAAGCCGAGTCCCACCTGGAACACGACCGGGTGCTGCTCGCCACCTTCGAAGAAGAGCTGGCGATGCTCGAGCCCGAGGAAGAGGCGGCTCGCGAGCTGGGCGAGGAGGGCGGCGCCGCGCTGGAAGAGGCGGAGCTGGCGCTGGCGGATTGGCAGCAACGTTGGGAGGCGCTCAGCGCCGCGAGCGTCGAGCCGCAGCGGGAGGCCGATGTGCAACAGGCGCGCATCCGCTCCCTGGAGCAGAGCCTGGAGCGGGGCATGGAGCGGCAGCGCCGGCTGCGCGACGAGCGCACCCTGCTGGGCGAGGACGGCCCCTCCGAGCGGCTGGTCATGCTGGAAGAGCAGATCGCCGAAGACGAATTGTTGCTGGAAGGCCTAGCCGAGCAGGAATTGCAGGTCGCCGAGGGCTTGCAGCGACTGCGCGAAGAATTGCTCGGACTGGCCAATGAGCAGAGTCAGCGCCAGGGCGAATTGCAGCGGCTGGAAGGCCGCATCGCCTCGCTGGAGGCCTTGCAGCAGGCGGCGCTGGCCCCCGATACCGGCGCGGCGCAATGGCTCGAAGCCGAGGGGCTCGCCGCGGCGCCACAACTGGCGGACGAGGTCCAGGTCACTCCCGGCTGGGAGCTGGCGGTGGAAACGGTCCTTGGCGGCGACCTGCAGGCGGTCTGCCTGGATGATCTGGAGGCCCTGCGTCTCGACAGCTTCGCCAGTGGCGCCCTGAATCTGGCACTGCCCGGCGCGGTGCCGGTCGCCGCGGGCAGCCTGCTCGAGCAGGTGCAGGCCCCGCGCGACCTGTCACCCTGGCTGGGTCAGGTGCTGATCGCCCACAGCTACGACGAAGCCTTGGCACGCCGGGCCGCCCTCGCACCGGGCCAGAGTCTCATCACCCCGGAAGGCTACTGGCTCTCCCGGCACTTCCTGCGCGTGCGCCGCGCCCAGGCGGCCGAGGGCAGTGTGCTGGCGCGGGGGCGTGAACTGGAGGAATTGCAGGCACGCCGCCTGGAACTCGGCGAGTCGCTCGCCCTGCAGGAAGAACGGCTGGAGGACCGTCGCGCGGCCCAGCAGCGGCTGGAAAGCGAACGCGAAGAGGCGCGGCGGCACCAGCAGCAGGAGCAGCTGCGCCTGGCCGAATCCCGCGCCCAGCTGTCCGCGCAGCAGGCGCGGGCCGAGCAGCTGAGCATTCGCCGCCGGCAGCTGGAGGCCGAGCTCAAGGATGTCGAGCAGCAGGTGGCGCGTGAGCAGGAAGAACTGGGCGAATGCCGATTGCGGCTGCAGGACGCCCTCGATGCCATGGCGGTGGATACCGAGCAGCGCGCGCAGCTGCAGGAGCAGCGCGACCGGCACCGCCAGGCGGTGGATTCGGCGCGGCAGCGTCAGCGCCAGGCCCAGGAACAACTCCATCAGTTGACGGTGCGGCTGACTACCCTGAGAGCCCAGCGCCAGTCGACCCTCCAGGCCCTGGAACGCCTGGAATTGCAGACCGCGCGCCTCGGCGAGCGCTGCGAGCAGCTCTCGCTCAACCTGGAAGAGGGCGGCGAGCCCCTCGACGAGGTGCGGCTGCGTCTGGAGGAGTTGCTGGAACGACGCCTGCAGGTGGACGAGGAGATGCGCACGGCGCGCCTGGCCCTGGAAGACGCCGATCGGGAGTTGCGCGATTTCGAGCGGCGGCGCCTGCAGGCGGAACAGCAGGGGACCCTGCTGCGCGGCCAGTTGGAGCAGCATCGCCTGGAATGGCAGGGGTTGGCGACGCGGCGCAGTGGCTTCGCCGAGCAGCTGACGGCCGATGGCTACGACCTGCCGACGGTGATCGCGACCCTGCCCGCCGAGGCCAGCGAGGCCGCCTGGGAAGAGCAGCTGGAAGCGGTCGCGGCGCGGATCGCGCGCCTCGGACCGATCAACCTGGCGGCCATCGACGAATATCAGCAGCAGGCCGAGCGCAAGACCTATCTGGATGCCCAGAACGCCGATCTGGTGGAGGCGCTGGAGACGCTGGAAAGCGTCATCCGCAAGATCGATCGGGAAACCCGCAATCGCTTCAAGGACACCTTCGACCAGATCAATCACGGACTGCAGGCGCTGTTCCCAAAAGTTTTCGGTGGCGGCAGCGCCTATCTGGAACTTACCGGGGAAGATTTACTCGATACCGGGGTTGCGATCATGGCGCGCCCGCCGGGCAAGAAGAACAGCACCATCCATTTGCTGTCGGGTGGCGAAAAGGCCCTGACGGCACTGGCGCTGGTATTTGCCATCTTCCAGTTGAATCCGGCGCCGTTCTGCATGCTCGATGAAGTGGATGCGCCTCTGGATGACGCCAACGTCGGCCGCTATGCCCGCCTGGTCAAGAGCATGTCGGAGAAGGTGCAATTCATTTACATCACGCACAACAAGATCGCCATGGAGATGGCCGATCAGTTGCTGGGTGTGACCATGCACGAACCGGGCTGTTCGCGGCTGGTGGCGGTGGATGTGGAAGCGGCCGTGGCCATGGTCGATGCCTAGTACCCCACAGCCTCGTGGCTTGGCGGTGTAAAGTTGGCAGCAGTCGTGCTAGCTTATGGCCGCGCTAGCGGTAAGTGGAAAAAGCTAAGAAGAACACTGACTTGGCGTAGGTTTCGGAGGTTTTGGAAAGACCTCGCAAGCGTCGACTTTCCAAAGTTTCCCGACGGCTGTCGGTCCATTATTTTCACAGGGGTATGTCTTTTTCATGGATATGGGTCTGCGCGAGTGGCTGATCATCATCGGCGTCATCGTCATCGCCGGTATTCTGTTCGATGGTTGGCGTCGCATGAGCGGCAAGGGCAAGCTCAAGTTCAAGCTTGACCAGTCGCTGAGCAATCATCCGGAACACGAGGACGAAGATCCGGAAATCGTCGGTCCGACGCGGGTGGTAGAGCCCAAGGAGCCGTCGCTGGACGATCCGGGCGAGCCGACACCGCCACGCTCCACCCAGCGCAAGCGTCGCGAAGAACGGCGTGAAGAACCCAGCGCCGACAGCTTCGATCTTTCCGCGGGTGACGAAAGCCTGGCGGGCCTGGCCGTCGATTCCGACGAGGTGGTGACCCGGGGTCGCGACAAGCCGCGCAAGGAAAAGCCGCTGAGCAGCAAGGCGCCCGAGCGCGAGCCGGCCAGCGAGTCCGTCGGCAGCGGCAGCAGTCAGGCCGCCATGGCGCCGGTGGACGAGGTGCTGGTGATCAATGTCATCTCCCGTGACGAAAAGGGCTTCTCCGGTCCGGCACTGCTGCAGAACATCCTCGAAAGCGGGCTGCGCTTCGGCGACATGGATATCTTCCATCGTCACGAGAGCATGTCGGGCAATGGCGAGGTGCTGTTCTCCATGGCCAACGCCGTGCGTCCGGGCACCTTCGACCTGGATGCCATCGACGACTTCCACACCCCGGCGGTGAGCTTCTTCCTGGGTCTGCCCGGTCCGCGTCATCCCAAGCAGGCCTTCGATCTGATGGTCGCCGCCGCGCGCAAGCTGTCCTCGGAGCTCAATGGCGAGCTGAAGGACGAGCAGCGCAGCGTGATGACTGCCCAGACCATCGAACACTACCGCCAGCGCATCGTCGACTTCGAACGCAAGAGCCTGATGCTCAAGCGTTGATCGCGCCGGAGCGAACCAAGAGCAGCCTCGGCTGCTCTTTTTGTTTGTAAGTTTTGCCACGGCGCCGCTGGTGCCGTCAGGGCCACCCCCTGGGGTGGCGACAGTGAGAGACCGCCATGACCGACGCCCAAGATGCTGTCACCCGCATCGCCGCCCTGCGCAGCGAGATCGACGCCCACAACTACCGCTACTATGTGCTGGACGAGCCGAGCGTGCCCGATGCCGAGTACGACCGGCTGTTCGGCGAACTCAAGACGCTGGAGGCCGAGCATCCCGAGCTGGTGACCCCCGACTCGCCCACCCAGAGGGTCAGCGGCTCCGCCCTGGCCGCCTTTGGCACCATCCGCCATGAGGTGCCCATGCTCAGCCTGGGTAATGCCTTCGCCGACGAGAATCTGCAGGACTTCGACCGCAGCGTTGGCAAGCGCCTGCGCGAGGAGTTCGGTGAGACCGACTTCGCCGGGCCGGACTCCGGGGTCGAGTACACCTGCGAACCCAAGCTCGATGGCCTGGCGGTCAGCCTGCTGTACGAGGCGGGGGTGCTGACCCGCGGCGCCACCCGCGGCGACGGCACCACCGGGGAGGACATCACCGCCAATGTGCGCACCATCCGCAACATCCCGCTGCGCCTGCAGGGCGAGGGCTGGCCGACGGTGCTGGAGGTGCGCGGCGAGGTGTTCATGTCCCGCGCCGGCTTCGAGGCGCTCAATGCCCGGGCCATGGAGAGCGGCGGCAAGACCTTCGCCAATCCGCGCAACGCCGCGGCTGGCAGCCTGCGCCAGCTGGATTCGCGGATCACCGCCCAGCGCCCGCTGGAATTCTGCTGCTACGGTTTCGGGCGGGTCGAGGGCGGGACACTGCCGGAGACCCAGTACGACATCCTGCAGCGGCTGCGTGACTGGGGCATTCCCATCAGCCGCGAGCTGCGCAAGGTGCAGGGCGCGGAAGGCTGCCGCGCCTACTACCAGGACATCGGCCAGCGCCGCGATGCCCTGGCCTACGAGATCGACGGCGTGGTCTACAAGGTCAACCGCCTGGACTGGCAGGGCGAGCTGGGTTTCCGCGCCCGCGAGCCGCGCTGGGCCCTGGCGCACAAGTTTCCGGCGCGCGAAGAGCTGACCGAATTGCTCAACGTCGAATTCCAGGTGGGGCGCACTGGTGCCATCACCCCGGTAGCCCGCCTCAAGCCGGTACAGGTGGCCGGCGTCACCGTGACCAATGCCACCCTGCACAACATGGACGAGATCGCCCGGCTGGGCGTGATGATCGGCGATAGCGTGATCGTGCGTCGCGCCGGGGACGTCATTCCGCAGATCATGCAGGTGGTGCCGGAGCGGCGGCCGGCGGATGCCCGTCCGGTGGAAATCCCCACCCATTGCCCGGTGTGCGGGTCGGCCGTGGAGCGTACCCAGCTGATCAAGCGTGGCAAGGGCAAGGAGTCGGTGAGCGAGGGCGCGGTCTATCGCTGCGTCGGCCGGCTGGCCTGCCAGGCGCAACTCAAGCAGGCGATCATCCATTTCGCCTCGCGGCGGGCGATGGACATTGACGGCCTGGGCGATCGCATCGTCGAGCAACTGGTGGACCGCGCGCTGGTGAAGTCGCCGGCGGATCTCTACACCCTGACCTACGAGCAGGTGGTCGAACTGGAAGGCTTCGCCGAGGTGTCCAGTCGCAACCTGCTGGCCGCCATCGAGGCCAGCCGCCGGCCAGCGCTGGCACGCTTCATCTTTGCCCTGGGCATCCCCGAGGTGGGGGAGGAGACCGCCAAGCGCCTGGCACGCGCCCTGGGCAGTCTGCAGCGCATCCGCGAGGTCCTGCCCGAGGTGCTGGTCTATCTGCCGGACATCGGGCCCGAGGTGGCCTTCGAGATCCACAACTTCTTCCAGTCCGCGCACAACCGTGACGTGCTGGAGGCACTGCTGGCCAACGGCATCGAGCTGGCCGACGAGGGGGAGGTGCATGCCGAATTTTCCGGTTACGCCGCCTTCGCCGACTTCCTCGACCAGTTGCACATTCCATACCTGGGCAAGACCGGCGCCAAGACCCTGGCCGCGGCCTTTCCCAGCCTGGCGGCCCTGATCGAAGGCTCGCAGGACTGGCTGACCTTCAAGACCCTGTCCGGCCTCAACGAGAGAGCCAAGCAGGGGCTGCGCGAGTACTTCGCCGAGGCGGACCACGTCGCCCAGGCGCTGGCCATTGAGGCGCAGCTCAAGGCCTTTGGCATGCATTGGGAAAGCACCCGGCAGGCAGTGCAGGGGTTGCCGTTCGCCGGCCAGACCTGGGTGCTCACCGGAACCCTGGAGGCCATGAGTCGCGACGAGGCCAAGGAGCGCCTGGAAGCCCTGGGCGCCAAGGTGTCGGGGTCGGTGTCGGCCAAGACCGCCGTGGTGGTCGCAGGGCCAGGAGCGGGGTCCAAGCTGACCAAGGCGAACGAGCTGGGGGTCAAGGTGCTGGACGAGGATGCCTTCCTGCAGATTCTCGAGGCGCAAGGCGTCCGCTAGTGGCAGGGATCAGACCCGCAAGGGTCTGATCTTCACTCCTTCTGCCAATAACTGCAGGCGTTGTTGGTTATAACGAAGCGGTAATAAAGACGTACCCATGGTTTTCGCTTCGTTTGAAAACTGCTTTAAGGCAGTGCCAAGGCAATAACTGAAAAAATAAGGCTTCGCTTGGTTTAAGCGAAGCCTTATTTATCGGTCAGAATAATTTCTAGGTTCAAGCGGAACGCGTGGCGGGTTCGCTCGCACGTTGTTCTTTTTCGAGAACTTCTTCCACGGCGATAGCCGCCTTGGTCGTCTGGCGATAGCCATGGGGATTGAGCGACTGCCAGCGCCAGGCATCTTCCAGCATGGTGGCAAGGCTGCGTTCGGCGCGCCAGCCGAGCTCCTGCCAGGCCTTTTCCGGATCGGCCCAGCACTGGGCCACGTCGCCCGCGCGTCGCGGGGCGAAGTGACAGGGGATGTCGCGGCCCAGTTGCTGTTCCAGGGTCGCCACCACCTCCTTGACCGAATGTCCGCGTCCGGTGCCCAGGTTCCAGGTCGAAACCCCGGGGCGCTCGGCCAGGGCATTGAGCGCCGCCAGATGACCGCGGGCCAGGTCCTGGACATGGATGTAGTCGCGGACGCCGGTGCCATCGGGCGTCGGGTAGTTGTCGCCGTAGACGTCCAGCCAGGGCCTGCGACCATTGGCCACCTGCAGCAGATAGGGCACCAGGTTGTTGGGCGTGCCCTGGGGGTCTTCGCCGATCAGGCCGGAGGGATGGGCGCCGATGGGATTGAAGTAGCGCAGCACGGCGATGGACCAGCGCGGATCGGCCCCGGCCAGTCCGCGCAGCACCTGCTCGGCCATGAGTTTCGACTGGCCATAGGGGTTGGTCGGCTCGGCGGTCGGGCAGCTTTCGCTGATGGGGGGGATGCAGTGACCGTAGACGGTGGCGGAAGAGCTGAAGACCAGCTGGTGCACCCCGGCGGCGGCCATGGCCTGGCAGAGCACCAGGGTGCCGCCGACGTTGTTGTCGAAATAGCGCAGGGGGTGCTGCACGCTCTCGCCGACCGCCTTGAGTCCGGCGAAATGCAGGACCCCGGTGATCGGCAGCTCCTGAAACAGCCGATCCAGGAGGGCGCGATCCCGGACGTCCCCGCGCACGAAGACAGGCGCGCGCCCGGCGAGCGTGGTAAGGCGCTGCACGGCTTCCACCCGGCTGTTGACCAGGTTGTCCAGAATCACCACCTCGTGGCCCGCACGGAGCAGCTCCAGCGTCGTATGAGAACCTACGTAGCCTGCGCCGCCCGTGATCATCAACATGCAACCGTCCTCGCCAAACCTGTAGCCATTAATTCGAAATAACTGTTTCGTACAGACTCGAGTGCAACTAACGCTTCGCTTTAATTATTCTCGAGCGAAGCGTTAGTTGTGCCAATTCGTCGAGCAGACGTTGTTCTGAAGTTGAATGAAGATATTGGTTCTAGCGAAGCGGAAGTTCATCGACAAAGTTATGAACCCTTGCCGATTAGATAAGTCGATAACGTTGCTCGATATCGCGCAGTCAGACTGCCGATACCTTCGGGACGGTCTCTGGACGTTTTGCAAGTTGCCAAGGCGCCGGCCGAGGCGCGGCTGTTTTGCCGCCTTCGGCCAGGCGTCCGATCTCACAGGAGCACACCATGAGTTGGGCCGGCCCCCATACCGAAACGATCGGCAAGACCAAACAGCCCGCACGCGTTGCGGAGCGCCCCCTGGATCCCGCCAGGCCCCTGCTGCTATGCCTGGCCCATCTGCGCTGGAGCTTCGTCTACCAGCGTCCGCAGCACGAGATGGTGCGCTTCGCCGAGCACTACAACGTGCTCTATTGCGAAGAGCCCCTGGATACCACGGATGGCCGGTCGCACCTCGAGGTGCGGGTGGAAGAGAACGGCGTGCGGGTACTGGTGCCTCATCTGCCTCGCTGCCTGTCCGCGGAAGCCCGAGCCTGCGCCCAGCAGGAACTGCTGCAGACCTATCTGCAGGAGTTGCGACAACCGGTGGCGGTGGCCTGGTATTTCACGCCCATGGCGCTGGACTATGCCGGCGAGATCCCGGCGCAGACCCTGGTCTACGACTGCATGGACGAACTCTCGGCCTTTCGCGGCGCGCCCCCGGCGCTGCTGCAGCGGGAGCGGGAATTGCTGCAGCGCGCCGACCTGGTGTTTACCGGGGGCTACAGCCTCTACGAGGCCAAGCGTGACCGCCATCCGCGGGTCTTTCCCTTTCCCAGCAGCGTGGACGTGGCGCACTTCGGTCAGGCTCGCGCGGCCCTGCCGGAGCCTGCAGACCAGGCCGGTCTGGCGCGGCCGCGGCTGGGCTTCTATGGCGTGATCGACGAGCGCCTGGATCTCGACCTGCTGGCCGCGGTGGCGCGGCTGCGTCCCCAGTGGCAGTGGGTGATCCTGGGCCCGGTGGTCAAGATCGATCCGGCCAGCCTGCCGCAGCTGCCCAATCTGCATTACCTGGGCGGCAAGACCTATGACGAGTTGCCGGCCTATCTGGCCGGCTGGGACGTGGCCCTGATGCCCTTTGCCCTCAACGAGGCGACGCGTTTCATCAGCCCCACCAAGACGCCCGAATACCTGGCCGGCGGCTGTCCGGTGGTGTCGACGCCCATCACCGATGTGGTGCGCACCTACGGCGACAGCGGCGTGGTCTGGATCGCCGAAGGCGCCGAGGCCTTTGTCGCCGCCTGCGAGGCGGCCCTGGCCAGTCAAGATCAGCGCGAAGCCTTTCTGGCGCGCGCCGATGCCCTGCTGACCGGGATGTCCTGGGACAGCACCTGTGACCTGATGCGGGAGAAGATCCAATGGCGGTAACGGCGCTCGAGCGTTTCGACTATCTGATCGTGGGGGCCGGTTTCGCTGGCAGCGTGCTGGCGGAACGGCTGGCCGCGGGGCTGGGCAAGCGTGTACTGGTGGTGGATCGGCGTCCGCACATCGGCGGCAATGCCTTTGATCACTATGACGATGCCGGGGTGCTGGTGCACCGCTATGGTCCGCACATCTTCCACACCAATTCCCAGCGCATCGTCGACTACCTGTCGCGCTTCACCGAGTGGCGGCCCTACGAGCACCGGGTCCTGGCCGACGTCGCGGGTCAGCAGGTGCCCATCCCGATCAACCTGACCACCCTCAATCGCCTCTATGGCCTGGAGCTGGACGAGCAGGGCGCCGAAGCCTTTCTCGCCGCCCGCGCCGAACCGGTCGAAGACATCCGCACCTCCGAGGACGTGGTGATCAACCAGGTCGGGCGCGAACTCTACGAGACCTTCTTTCGCGGCTACACCCGCAAGCAGTGGGGGCTGGATCCGTCGCAACTGGACCGCTCGGTGACGGCGCGGGTGCCGACCCGGACCACCACCGACGATCGCTACTTCGGCGACACCTTCCAGCAGATGCCGCTGCACGGCTTCACCCGGATGTTCGAACGGATGCTGGATCACCCCAACATCAAGGTGATGGTGAACACCGACTACCGCGAGATCCGCGAACTGATCCCCCATGAGCACCTGGTCTACAGCGGCCCGATCGACGAATTCTTCGACTATCGCTTCGGTCGCCTGCCGTATCGTTCCCTGACCTTCAAGCACGAGACGCGCGATACGCCGCGCTTCCAGCCGGTGGCGGTGGTCAACTATCCCAGCGAAGCGGTGCCCTACACCCGCATCACCGAGTACAAGCACCTCACCGGCCAGACCCACGAGCTCACCAGCCTGACCTACGAATATCCCAGCGCCGAGGGCGAGCCCTATTATCCGATTCCACGCCCGGAAAACGCCGAGCTGTACCGGCGCTACCAGCACCTGGCCGAGGCGACCCCTAATGTCATCTTCATCGGCCGTCTGGGGACCTATCGCTACTACAACATGGACCAGGTGGTGGGTCAGGCGCTGGCCGCCTACAAGCGCATCGAGGAGGCGGAGCTCGGGCCGGCGGCGGGGGAAAGCGCCGAACACCACGAAAGCCTGGCAAGGCAGGCCCCATGAGAGACGTGATGGCCGAACGCTCGCCCTTCCAGAGTTTCTTCATGGCCGGCTTCGAATGTTCCAGCCACAGACGCGCCGATGGCCGACGCCTGGATCTGCTCGCCAGCACCGGCCATGACCGCTGGGCCGCGGAAGACTACGGTGCGGTGGCCGCCCAGGGCCTGCGCACCGTGCGCGATGGCGTCCGCTGGCACCGGGTGGAGGCCCAGGCCGGGCACCATGACTGGTCGAGTGTCCTGCCGCAGGTGCGCGCCGCGCGGGCAGCCGGCGTCCAGGTGATCTGGGACCTCTGCCACTATGGCTGGCCCGATCACCTGGATATCTGGCGGCCGGCCTTCGTCGAGGCCTTCGCCCGCTATGCCGCCGCCTTTGCCCGGCTGTTGCGGGAGGAGGGCGAGACCCGTCCCTGCCTGGCACCGATCAACGAGATCTCCTACTGGGCCTGGGCTGGCGGCGACCAGGGCCGTTTCAATCCCAGCGCCCGTGGCCGCGGTCAGGAGCTCAAGCATCAACTGGTGCGCGCCAGCATCGCCGCCATCGAGGCGATTCGGGCCGAGTTACCCGCGGCGCGCTTCCTGGCCATCGATCCGCTGATCCATGTGGCCGCGCGCCGCCCCGAACAGCGCGAGGCCGCGGAGGCCTATCGCCAGGCCCAGTTCGAGGCCTGGGACCTGCTCAGCGGGCGCCAGTGGCCAGGGCTGGGTGGCCGCCCCGATTACCTGGACATCCTGGGTCTGAACTACTACTCCGACAATCAGTGGTATCTGGACGGCGGCACCCTGGCGGCGGAGGATCCGGCCTATCGACCCTTGCAGGGCATGCTGGCCGAAGTCCACCAGCGCTATGGCCGGCCGTTGCTGATCGCCGAGACGGGGGCCGAGGGGCCGGCGCGCGCCGCCTGGCTGGAACACGTGGCCGATCAGGTCGGACGGGCGCTGCGCCAGGGCGTGCCGGTGCAGGGCATCTGCCTGTATCCGGTGCTCGATTATCCCGGCTGGGACGATGACCGCCTCTGTCCCACCGGATTGTTCGGCGTGGCCGACGAGGCAGGGCGCCGGGCGCTGCACCAGCCCCTGGCCGAGGTCCTGCAGCGCCTACGCCAGCGCTGGACCGGCGGAGAGAGGCGATGAGCGCAGCCCGGCGCCGCGAGCGGCGGCGCGCCGAATGGCCCCTGCCGGAACGGGTCGGCGCCTTTCTCTGGCGCTATGTCCGCCTGCGCCCCTGGCACTTCGGCGGCATGCTGTTGCTGGTGGTCGGCGCGGCGACCTGCGCGGTGGCGGTGCAATACGGCATGAAGCTGCTGGTCGATGCCATGGCCGATCCGGCACGCCGGGCGGCGGTGTGGGGGCCCTTCTGGCTGTTCATCTCGCTGATCGTGCTGGAGAACCTGTTCTGGCGCAGCGGTGGCTGGCTGGGTTGCCGCACGGTGGTGGCCAGCTGCGCCGATCTGCGCGTCGATCTGTTCCGCTATCTCACTGGCCATCCGATGCACTACTTCTCCCAGCATTTCGCCGGGGCCCTGGGCAATCGCATCTCCGCCACCGGAGCGGCCGCGGGAGCCATCTACGGCGGCCTGGCCTGGAAGATCATGCCGCCCTGCGTCGACTTCATCGGCGCGGTGGTGGTGCTCTGCACCGTGGACCTGCGCATGGCCGGGGCGCTGGTGGCCTTCGTGCTGATCGTGGCCCTGGTGATCACCGCCTTCGGCATTCGCGGGCGGGCGCGGCACCAGCGCTTCGCCGCCCAGTCGGCCCATGTCGGCGGCGAGCTGGTGGACCTGGTACAGAATGTCTGGACCATCAAGGCCTTTTCCGCCCGGGAGCGCGAGGTGCAGCGACTGGCCCAGGCCATCGGCGTCGAGGCGCGCGCCCAGCGCAGCAGCTGGATGCATCTGGAACAGGCCCGGGTACTCCACGACACCTGCCTGTCGCTGATGGCCGGCGGCATGCTGGCCTGGGCCATCGCTCTGTGGAGTCGCGGCAGCATCACCGCCGGCGACGTGGTCATGGTCAGTGCCCTGACCTTTCGCATCCTGCACGGCTCCCGTGACCTGGCCCTGGCGCTGGTGGACACCACCCAGCAACTGGGCGCCATCGGCGAGACCCTGCGCATCCTTATCCAGCCCCACGGCCAGAGCGACGTGGAACGGCCCCTGACCCAGGCGCGCGGCGCCCTGAGCTTTACCGGCGTGCACTATCGCTATCCCGATGGTCGACAGGTGTTCCAGGGTTTCGACCTGGAGGTGCCGGCCGGCCAGAAGATCGGGCTGGTGGGGCCGTCGGGCGCCGGCAAGTCGACCCTGATCGGCCTGTTGCAGCGCCTCGACGATGTCCAGCAGGGACGGATCTGCATCGATGGCGAGGACATCCGCACGGTCAGTCAGGACAGCCTGCGCCAGCGCATCGCCGTGGTGCCCCAGGAGACCGCGCTGTTCAATCGCAGCATTCGCGAGAACATTCGCTATGGCCGGCCGGAAGCCAGCGACGCCGAGGTGGAGGCGGCAGCCGGTCACGCCTATTGCGACGACTTCATCCGCGAGTTGCCGCTGGGCTACGACACCCCGGTGGGCGAGCGCGGCGTGCTGCTTTCCGGTGGTCAGCGTCAGCGTTTGGGCATCGCCCGGGCCTTTCTCAAGGATGCGCCCATTCTCATCCTCGACGAAGCCACCTCGGCGCTGGACAGCCACTCCGAGACGGTCATCCAGCGGGCCCTGCTGGAGTTGATGGAAGGCCGCA
>Ga0302349_1001873_pt1 | contig 14655 bp, 11 predicted proteins | sample PhyAR1_FD_202176 | JGI IMG/M metagenome (GOLD analysis project Ga0302349, IMG submission 202176) | Leaf surface microbial communities from alfalfa plants in UC Gill Tract Community Farm, Albany, California, United States - DLSL A.R1... | ecosystem: Host-associated > Plants > Phyllosphere >...
ACGGATCGAGCAGATCCCAGCACCACTCCCACGTGTTGCCGAGCATGTCGAAGAGCCCGAAGAGGTTCGGCATCTTCCCGCCCACATCCTGCGGATGCGCGACGCGATCGGCGCGGCTCCACGCGATGTCCGGAACGGATCCGTACTGCGCCTTCGCGGATCCCGCGCGGCACGCGAACTCCCACTCGGCCTCCGTCGGCAGCCGATAACCCTCGGAATCGACGTACCAGCTCACGGTCTCACCGTCGTATCCGTAGGCCCGGTCCAGGCCTTCCCACTCCGACAACGCATTGCACAACCGAATCGCCTGCTGCCACGTGACGCGCACGACAGGACGACGCGGATGCGTGCTCGGGACGGCGAGGAGCTCGGCCATCATCTCCTCCGTGACAGCGAAGCGCGAGATCTCGAACGGCTCGAGCTCGACGGTGCGCGTGATCCGCAGCCTCCGATCGCGGAGGGTCACGGGTCCGCCATCCAGCGCGACCATGTCGGTGTCGGGGGTCATTCGACCAGGCTACGGCGTTCCGCGGAGGAGCCGGCGGATCCATGATCCGGGGCGATCGGGCGTCGGCTCTGGGGCGGGTGCGGCCTTCGCGGCGCGGCGCTCGCGCCACGCGCGCACGTCCTCCTCGATGTCGTGCAACGGCGTCACGACCGGCGGGCCGCCCTGCAGCTGCATCCGCGCGTACTTGACCCGCTTGTTGAACTCTTCGAGGTGCTCACGCACGTCCTCCTCGCGCCAGAAGCCGTCAAGCGTGTCGTCCATCGCGCGGTGCTCGTTGCGCAGCTGGATCGCGGGCGGGGCGAGACCCGTGAGGTTCTCCCGCTCGATCTTCTGGCGGATCCACCAGTCCGGGTCGTGCGGCTTGTCGATCCCCTCAAGCGGCTTACCCGCTCCCGGAAGATTGTCGAACTCGCCACGCCGGATCGCCACCTGGATCGACGCTTCGACCGCGGAGACCCGCTCCTCTCGGGTATTCCAGCGCGGCGGACCGCTCGTGCTCTCGGCGGCACCGTCGCCATCTCGTTCGGCGCGATACTGCGCGGCGCGTGATCGTGGGTCGTCCATAGGAGCCTCCTTCATCCCAGGCTATTCGTATGCTCGCCGTCGGGCGCGCCTCCTCGCGGAATCCCCATTCGCAGGATCCGGCTGACGAATCCTCGATCACGGGCGTGAAGACACGCGAGCGCACGAGGGCGTCCGGATGCGCCGGTACTGGATCGCGATCTGATTCTTCGGATCTGACCCCGAACTTCGGATCCGCAGACGCGATCGCTCCGCGGATCCGGCCCATCTCCGCACGTGCGGGCGCGTGCCACCCGCGGTCAGCGCCGAAGGCTCATCCCTCCAGGATGACGAGCTCCTTCGTCGCGCGCGTCATCGCGACGTAGCGGTCGACCGCGCCCTCGATTCCCCCACCCAGCGCCTTCGGCTCCACGAGCACGACGAGGTCGAACTCGAGGCCCTTCGCCTCCGCCGCCGTCAGGGCGGTGACGCGCTCGCGCTCGGCGGCGGGAGCGGAGCCGATGACGCACGCCGTCCCCTCCGCGTTCGCGGCGAGCCACTCGTCCAGCAGGGCGTCCAATGATGCGACTGGGCCGCGCCGGACGGGAATGCCGGATGCACGGACCGAGGTCGGTACGTTCGCGTCGGGGATCGCCGCGCGGATGGCAGGCTCCGCCTCGGCCACGACCTCCGCCGGCGTGCGGTAGTTGATCGTCAGGTGCGACACCGAGACGCGAGTGATGCCGACCCGCGCGAGGCGGTCCTCCCAGGTCTGAGTGAATCCATGACGGGCCTGCGCCCTGTCGCCCACGATGGTGAAGCTCTTGGACGGGCAGCGCCGGATGAGCATGCGCCATTCCGCATCGCTCAGCTCCTGCGCCTCGTCGACGATCACGTGAGCGAACGGGCCCGAGAGCTGATCGATGGTGAGCGTCGGCAGCGCGCCCTCGTCGATGAGCCGTTCCTGCATGTCGGCAGCGCCCAGCATGAGCGAGACGCCCTCGCCGTCCTCATCGGTGTCGGAGAGGTAATCGACGACCGTCTCGATCCGCTCGCGCTCGGCAACCAGCGCCCGCTCGCGCTGTCGCCGACGCGCCGTCATTGCCGGATCTCCCATCAGGTCGCGCGCGGCATCGATCAGCGGCAGGTCGGCCGTCGTCCACGCATCCGCGCGCTCACGAGCGAGAAGGGCGCGCTCGTCGTCGCTGAGCCACGGCGTCACGCCCGCCAGCAGACGGGGCGAGGTCCACAGCGCACCGACAAGGCCCGCCGGATCGAGCATGGGCCACACCTTCTCGAACACCTCGCGCAGGCCCGCGTGGTTCTCGAGCTCTCGTCGCGCCAGGTGCGGCGGCATCTCCTCGACCTTGGCGGTGAGGATATCGAGCAGTTCCTCCCACACCACGCCCTGCGCATCGTTGTGGGGCGTTCCGTCGTCGGCCGCCTCGATCGCCTCCGCCCAGTCCTCCGGCTCGATCTCGACGTCCGCCCACGATGTGGGCAGCACGATCTGCTCGCTCGGCACGCGCTCGTAGCTGCGCACGATGCGCGCGATGGCATCCTCGAAGCGCGCGGATCCCTTGAGGGCCGCCACACGCGGATCCGCTTCGGGCAGCGCGCGCTCGCCCTCGGGAGTCAGCCGGCGCAGCGTCGCGATCGTGACGCTGTCCTCGCCGAGGCTCGGGAGCACGTCGTCGACGTAGGACAGATATCGGTCGTTCGGCCCCACGAACAGCACTCCCCCGCCACCGCGCTCGGAGATGCGCCGATCCGCGTAAAGGAGGTAGGCGGCGCGGTGCAGCGCGACAACGGTCTTGCCCGTTCCGGGGCCGCCGTCGACCACGAGCGCGTCCGCCGAGTTCGCGCGGATGATTGCATCCTGATCCGCCTGAATCGTGCCCAGCACATCGCGCATCTGCGACGTCCGGCTCGATCCGAGGCTGCGGATGAATGCCGACTGATCGTCGAGGGCGACATCGCCGTCGAGCGCCGCCGGGTCGAACACCTCGTCCCAGAAATCGACGACGCGGGCAAGCTTCCAGCGGAAGCGACGTCGCATCATGAGGCCCATCGGATTCTGATGCGTCGCGGCGAAGAACGGCTCCGCGGCGGGCGCGCGCCAGTCGATCAGCAGGCGCTTGCCCTCCGGCGAGACGAGCCCGGTGCGCCCGATGTAGAGTTCCTCCCCCGCCGTCGACACGATCTTCCCGAGACAGAGATCGATGGCGAACCGCCGCAGCACCGTCTGCCGAGCGACGAGACCGTAGACGGCGATGTCCCGATCCATGGCGTCCTGTCCATCGCCGTCGATGCGCCGCGCGGCCGCGAGACGGCGCTCGACGTCGTCGCGGGCCGCGATCAGCGCCCGATCGATCTCCGCCAGGCGCTGCTCGTCGGCGCCGATGACAGCAGGGGCGGCCTTCTCGGAACGGGAAGCGGGCAGGGCGAAAGCAGAGAACGTCACGGTGATCGATTCTCACCCCTTCGCCCCGAGCCACGCCCGGCGCCTTCAGGCTTCGGAAGCGATTCTCAGCTGACAAGATGGGGGCATGACGACTGCCGACGCCCGCCTCGGACGACGCCTGCCCGAGCAGCTCGACGAGTTTCAGCTCGCCGAGGACAACGCGCACTACCGCGTCGACATCGAGCGGATCCGCTTCTCGCCCTACTTCTCGCGGCTGTCGGCCGTCACGCAGGTCATCGCACAGTCCGGCGCGGGGCTCGCGGTGCACAACCGCCTGACGCATTCGGTCAAGGTCGCCGCCGTGGCCCGCGCGATCGCGATGCATCTGCACCGCGACCCGGGACCGACGGGTCGGCTCGTGGAAGAGCTCGGCGGCTGCCACCCCGTGGTCGTGCAGGCCGCCGCGAGTGCGCACGACATCGGGCATCCGCCGTTCGGGCACCTTGGGGAGATGGCGCTCGATCGCCTCGCTCGCTCGCGCTTCCGGCTGATGGAGGGCTTCGAGGGCAACGCCCAGACCTACCGGATCATCACGCGACTCGACGAACACGACAGGCCCGGCGTCGGCCTCAACCTGACCCGCGCCGTACGCGCGGCGGTGCTCAAGTACCCGTGGCGCCGCGACCAGGGCGGCAATCGTCGCGGGGCGGCGAGCAGCAAGTTCTCGATGTACGCGGTCGATGTGGCCGACGCGGAAGACGCCCTGAGCGCGTACCCGCAGATCGAACCCGGCCAGCAGACGCTCGAGTGCTCGGTGATGGACATCGCCGACGACATCGCGTACTCCCTGCACGACCTCGACGATTTCTATCGAGCCGGACTCCTCAACCAGGCCGCGATCTCCGGGGAGTTCCGTGCGTGGCGACGGGAGCGCGCCCAGCTGCGCCGAGCCGACACCGCCTCCGTTGGCGCGCGAGGGCGCACGCCCGGCTATTCTCTCGAGATGCTCTGGCGGCGCCTCGCGGAACGGGATCCGTGGATAGCCGACGCGGACGCGTTCGACGCCGCCGTCGAGAAGGTCAGCGACGAGGTGATCGACGGTCTCCTCACGGTGCCCTTCGATGGATCGCTCGCGGCGGATCGCGCGCTCGCGCGATTCACGTCCGAATGGATCCGCCACCTCCAGGCCTCCGTCGAAGTGCACCGGGAACCGGCATTCCGCTCGGGGCACATCAGCCTCAACCGCACCGCATGGCACGAAGTCGCCGTGCTGAAGTTCCTCCACGAGCGTTTCATCCTCGACCGCGCCGACCTCGCGATCTACCAGCGCGGTCAGGCGAGCCTCGTGGAACGCCTCGTGGACGGCCTCACGGCCTGGCTCGACGATCCGTACGACGTGCGCCGCGCACCGAACCGGCTGCTTGACCTCGTGGACCTCGCGACGGAGGACTATTTCACGGCCCGCGCCGAGCGGCCCGAGCTGCTGTCGACGACCGATCAGACGGAGCTCCAGCGGCGCGCCGTGGGGCGCGGCGTCATCGACTACATCTCCTCGCTCACCGACGCGCAGGCGATCCACGTCGATGCGCTCCTCTCGGGCCAGACCGAGCGGCTGTGGGACGCGGGACAGGCCCTCTGACGAGCGGGTGGTTGTGAAACCCCTGTCGGCTTCCCGTAGAATCGCTCCGGACTTGGTCTGTGGCGCATAACGTGCGCGGGAGCTTCGACGATGAGCAGAGTCAGCCCCACAAGAGCCGACATACCCCCGGGTGACCTCGTTCCCCCTGGCCGTCTTCGGCCACCAGCGCTCCGCGCAGAAAGGAAACCTATGCTCGACTCCAGCCTCCAGGCGACGCTCGACACTGTCCTTGCCCGTAACCCCGGCGAGCCCGAATTCCACCAGGCTGTTCGCGAGGTCTTCGACTCGCTCGCCGTGATTCAGACGCGCCACCCCGAATACAACGACGCCGCGATTCTCACTCGCCTCTGCGAGCCCGAGCGTCAGATCATCTTCCGTGTGCCGTGGGTCGACGACAAGGGCACCGTTCAGGTCAACCGCGGATTCCGCGTCGAGTTCAACTCGGCCCTCGGCCCGTACAAGGGCGGTCTGCGATTCCGCGGCAACGTGAACCTCGGCATCGTGAAGTTCCTCGGTTTCGAGCAGATCTTCAAGAACTCGCTCACGGGCCTGCCCATCGGCGGAGGCAAGGGTGGTTCGGACTTCGACCCGGCCGGCAAGTCGGACGGCGAAGTCATGCGCTTCTGCCAGTCGTTCATGACCGAGCTGCACCGCCACATCGGTGAGCACACTGACGTGCCCGCGGGCGACATCGGCGTCGGCGCGCGCGAGATCGGCTACCTCTTCGGCCAGTACAAGCGCCTCACGAACCGCTACGAGGCGGGCGTGCTCACCGGCAAGGGCCTCACCTGGGGCGGTTCGCTCGTGCGCACCGAGGCGACCGGCTACGGCGCGGCGCTCTTCGCTCAGGAGATGCTCGGCGCGCGAGGCACCAGCATCGAGGGTCGCAAGGCCATCGTGTCCGGATCCGGCAACGTCGCGATCTACGCCATCGAGAAGGTCCACCAGCTCGGCGGCACCGCGATCACCGCGTCCGACTCGACCGGATACGTCGTGGACGAGGACGGCATCGACCTCGAACTGCTGAAGCAGATCAAGGAGGTCGAGCGCGGCCGCATCAGCGACTACGCCGAGCGCCGCGGCGGCAAGGCCCGTTTCGTCAAGGACGGCAGCGTCTGGGACGTGCCCGGCGACATCGCCCTGCCCTGCGCGACGCAGAACGAGCTGAACGCGCGCGACGCGAAGAAGCTCCTGGAGAACGGCGTCATCGCCGTGTCCGAGGGCGCGAACATGCCGTCGACGCCCGACGCCGTCGAGCTTTTCCGCGAGGCGGGCATCGCGTTCGGCCCGGGTAAGGCCGCGAACGCCGGTGGCGTGGCCACGAGCGCGCTCGAGATGCAGCAGAACGCTTCGCGCGACACGTGGTCGTTCGAGTACACGGAGCAGCGCCTGACCGAAATCATGCGCAACATCCACAAGAACACGCTCGAGACCGCCGAGGAGTTCGGTCGTCCGGGCGACTACGTTCTCGGCGCGAACGTCGCAGGCTTCCGCAAGGTCGCCAACGCGATGCTCGCGTTCGGCGTGATCTGAACCGCCGCACAAACAGAGCGAAGGCCGGTGGGCTCCACGTCCACCGGCCTTCGCCGTTTTCCTGCGCTGCTTACTGCTCGGGCAGCACGATCTCCTGACCCGCGAAGATGAGGTTCGGGTCGGAGATCTCGTCCTGATTGACCGCGAAGAGGGCGAGCCAGCCGTCCTCGATGTCGAGCTCGTCGGCGACGATCGACAGCGTGTCTCCGGCCTCGATCGTGTACGTCTCGTCCGAGGCCGTCACGTCCGGGAGGTCGTAGCTGGCGGGAGCCGGATCCGCGGCAGGCGCCTCGGCCGCCGGCTGCGCGGGCGCGGCCTGTTCGGCCGGCGCGGCGCTCTCCGCAGGGGCCGCCGGTGCCGCGGCTTCCTCGGGAGCGGCCGCGGGCGCCGGATCCGCTGCGGGCGCGGGCTCCGCGGATCCGCTTGCGCCGATCTGCGCGGAACAGGTGGGCCATGCGCCCCACCCCTGCGTTGCCAGCACGTTCTCCGCGACGCGGATCTGCTCTTCGCGCGACGCGTCGGCGGGGTTGCCGACGCCGCCGTTCGCCTGCCAGGTCGACATCGAGAACTGCAGGCCACCGTAGTAGCCGTTACCGGTGTTGATCGACCAGTTGCCGCCGGACTCGCACTGCGCGAGCGCGTCCCAGGTCGCGCCGTCGGCCGCGTTGGCGGCCGTCGGGACGAAGGTTGCAGCGCCGGCCAGAGCGATGACGCCTGCGGCGATCGCACCTCCGCGAGCGAATCGACTCGGGGCGGTGCGGGTGTTGTGGTTCTGCTTCACAGTGAACTCCACGGCCCCACCTGATGCACGAGGCATCACCGCCCGACCGGTGCTATCGACGTTATGGTACGAAGGATTCTCGGGGCGGACCAGGTGGCCATCCTTCGCGGTTCAGATGGCCACACTACGCCTAGATAACAACCCGATAACAACTCGAACAGAAACTTGACAGCTTACTCGTCAGTTACGTTGCGATTGGATACTCCGTCTCAGCGCCAACCGAGCGCCGGCGCCACCTCGGTGATGATGGACTCCATGACGTGCGCCGCATAGCGGACGCCGAGCTGATTTGGCACCGTGATCAGGAGGGTGTCGGCCTCCTCGATCGCCTCGTCGTAACGGAGCTGCTCGATGAGCTTGTCCGGTTCGTCCGTGTACGAGCGACCGAAGATTGCACGGGTCCGCTCGTCGATGTGGCCGATCTGATCTTCGCTGTCGTGCCCGCCGAGGAAGTAGCGGCGGTCCTCGTCGCTCGTGATCGCCACGATAGAGCGCGACACCGAGGTGCGGGGCTCGAATCCCCACTTTTCGGCGTCCCACGCCTCCTTGAACGCGCGAAGCTGCTTGGCCTGCTGTACGTGGAACGGCTCGCCGGTCTCGTCGTTCTTGAGCGTCGAGCTCATGAGGTTCATGCCGTTCTCGGCGGCCCAGACGGCGGTCGCGTCGGATCCCGCGCCCCACCAGATGCGCTGGCGCAGGCTCTCGCTCGTCGGCTCGAGCCGCAGGAGACCCGGCGGATTCGGGAACATCGGGCGCGGGTTCGGCTGCGCGAAACCCTGCCCCTCGAGGAGCTGCAGGAAGAGCTCGGTCTTCTGGCGAGCCGCGTCCGCCCCCGTGGGGTCATCCTCCGCCGCCTGGTAGCCGAAGTACTTCCACCCGTCGATCACCTGCTCGGGTGAGCCGCGCGAGACACCGAGCTGAAGTCGGTTGTCCGAGATCAGGTCGGCGGCGCTCGCGTCTTCGACCATGTACATCGGGTTCTCGTAGCGCATGTCGATCACGCCCGTGCCGAGTTCGATCCTGCTGGTCTTCGCTCCGGCCGCCGCGAGCAGCGGGAAGGGCGACGCCAATTGGCGCGCGAAGTGGTGCACCCGGAAGTACGCGCCGTCGGCACCGATGTCTTCCGCGGCTTGCGCGAGGTCGATGGACTGGTGCAGCACGTCGCTCGCCGACTGGGTCTGCGACTGAGGGTGCGGCGTCCAGTGCCCGAACGAGAGGAACCCGATCTTCTTCATGTTTTCATTCAACAACATGGATCAGCATTCATTCCCGCCGGGCACCGGACGACCTATCAGCGGCGCGCCGCCTTCCGGCGGAAGAGCCATGCGCCCCATACCGCGGCGATCACGAGGAAGACCGCGCACCATCCGATCGCCCACCACGGCTCCGCGTCGAGGGGCGATCCCATCAGCAGTCCGCGGATGGTCTCCACAATCGGCGTGATCGGCAGGTTATCCGCAATGGCCTGCAACCAATCCGGCATGCTCGACACCGGGACGAACGCGCTGGACAGGTAGGGCAGGAAGAGCAGAATGAAGCCGTATCCATTCGCCGCCTCGGGGCTGCCGGCCGCGAGGCCGATCGCCGCGAAGAGGTAGGTGATCGCGAGGATGTACAACGCGATGAGCGCCGCCGTGGCGATCCAGTCGATCAGCCCTGCAGCGGGGCGGAAGCCGACCGCGACGCCCACCGCGACGACGATTGCGGTCGCGACGAGATTCCTCAGCACGCTGGCGACGACGTGGCCGGTGAGCACGGCGCCCGCTCGCACCGGCATGGTGCGGAAGCGATCGATGATGCCCGTCCGCATGTCGTTCGCGACGTAGACCGCGGTCGAGGACGCGCCGAAACCGGCGCAGGTAAGGATGATGCCCGGGACGACATAGTCCACGTACGCTCCGGAGGGGTCGATCGCACCCCCGAACACCCACGTGAACATCAGCATGAGCATCACGGGCAGCATGATCGCCATGAGGAGGGACTCGCCGTCGCGTAGCGAATGCCTGAGGCTCCTCCCGACGAAAATCCTCTCCGCGCTGATTCCGCCCAGCTGCGGGCGCGGCGCGGACGCCGAGATTGCGATGGCCGAACCGTTCATGCGTGCTCCTTCATGGCGTTGTGATTCATGGCATTGTGGGATGCGGTGGCGTTGTCGGATTCCGTGATGGCGAGGAAGACGTCGTCGAGAGACGGGTGGCGAACCTCGATGGTTCCCTGCGCGCCGAGGCCGTCGAGACGATCGAGCGCGTCGCGAACGCTCGCGATCGTGCCGTCGGTGGGCACGCGCCGAATCAGTTCGCCGTCGTCGCCGCGCAGTTCGACCGTGTTGCCGCCGATTGTCTTCTTCAGCTCGGCTGGAGTGCCCGTGGCCGCGATTTTTCCGGCGTTCAGCACCGCGAGGCGGTCGGCGAGCGCATCCGCCTCCTCGAGGTACTGCGTGGTGAGGAACACGGTGGTACCCGCAGCCGCGACCGCGCGGATCAGAGCCCACAGGTCTCGGCGGCTTCGCGCGTCGAGGCCCGTCGTGGGCTCATCGAGGAAGAGCACCTCGGGAGTGACGACGAAGCTGAGCGCGAGGTCGAGGCGCCGACGCATGCCGCCGGAGTACGTCCGCACACGCCTCCCCGCGGCGTCCGAAAGGTCGAAGCGGGCGAGCAGCTCCGCGCTCGTGCGGCGAGCTTCGGCGGCGCTGAGGCCGGCGAGCCGCGCGAACATGACGACGTTCTCGGTGGCGGAGAGGGCGTCGTCGACCGCGGCCGACTGGCCCGTGAGGCTGATGCGACGCCTTACCTCCCCCGCTCGCGTCCGCACATCGAAGCCCGCAACCGACGCCGTGCCTCCGTCGGGCGCGGTGAGCGTCGTGAGGATGCTGATGGTCGTCGTCTTACCCGCGCCGTTCGCCCCCAGGAGGGCGAAGATCTCGCCGCGCTCGACCGTGAGATCGAGTCCGTCGATGACCGCACGGCCGCCGAACTCCTTCCGCAGGCCGCGCACGTGGATTGCAGTGGACATGGGGTTCCCTTCCATCTAGGCCGTAAACTGTATATGCCAGATACCTTCTGTGTATGACCATAACACACGGTTTACAACGTACACAGAAGTAGCATGGACGTATGACCGAGACCGAACCGGAACTGCCGCGCGGGATCGCCCTGGCCTGGGGCGTCGCCGCGGATCCGCAACGCGGACCGAAGCGCGAGATGAGCGTCGAGCGCATCGTCGAAACGGCGGTCGAGCTCGCGGACGCCGAAGGCCTGGGCGCGGTCTCGATGGCGGCGGTTGCCGCCAAGCTGGGTTTCACCCCGATGTCGCTATACCGCTACGTCAGCGCGAAGGACGACCTTCTTCTGCTTATGCAGGAGGAGGCGACGGGGATACCGCCGGAGAGTCACCTCGACGAAGAGGGGTGGCGAAACCGACTCCGTGCATTGTTCGAGGCGCAGGTGCTCGTGTATGTGCGACACCCGTGGATGCTCGCGCTCCCGATCACCGGCTCCCCGATCACGCCCAACAGCTCGGCGTGGCTCGACGCCGGTCTGGCGTCCCTCGAGAACACCCCGCTCACCTCCGACGAGCGGGTCGCCGTCGCGCTGTCCGTCACCGGACACGCGCGCTGGTACGGGATGGTGCTTGCGGGCTACGCCGAGCAATCGCGGGTCACGGGCCTCACGCCAGAGGAGGTGTCCGCTCGCGAGTCGGCGCTCTTCGACCGCGTCATCACGGCCGACGAGTTCCCGTCGCTCCGCCGCGCGATCGACGACGGCGTGTTCGTTGCCACGGCCGATCCGTTCCGTTTCGGAGTGGAACGGATCCTGGACGGCGTCGAGAGCTACATCGCCGCGCTCGACAGCGGCGAGCCCCATGTCAGCGTTGACGAATGGGCCGAAGCGGACTCGCCCGACGTCGAGGGCGACAAGCGGGTTCGAGAGGCGCGAAAAGCGGTGCGCGATGCGGAGAAGGCCGTGCGGGACGCACGCAAAGCCGAGCGACAGGCGCTCCGCGAAGCGACGGAGCGCGCCCGCCGCTGACGAGAATCACGTGCGCCGAGCCGGATCCCCGTCAGGGCGCGACCGTGATCCACTCGCCGTACTTGGGTGCGCGGCCGTCGCCCGAGGATCGGCCGGTGAGGCGACGTTTGACCCACGGCGCGACGTGGTCGCGGTAGTAGTCACGCGTGCCGAGGTGCGGATGGCCCTGCTCGGGCAGGTCCCACCAGCCCTCCGGCACCCGCTGTCCGAGGGCGTCGAGCACGCGGGCGGCCACGCGGTGATGTCCGCGCGCGTTCATGTGCAGGCGGTCGGGCGACCAGAACGCCGGATCCCGCAGGGCCGCATCCGTCCAGTTGACGGCCCAGACGATGCCCTCCGTGCGGCGGAGGCGGCTCGTGACCGCCGCCGTCAGCGCATCGCCGCGACGCCGGATGAGCTTCGACATCGGCAGTCCCCCGGACGGATCCGCGCCGGCCAGGAGGATCGGCGTCACACCGTTCTCGCGGCAGCGACGCTCGACCGTGACGAAGGCGTCGACGATGCGTTCGAGGTCGGTCCCCGGGCGCAGCATGTCGTTGCCACCGCCGTTGAACGAGAGGTGCGTGGGCCCGAGCGCGAGCGCGGCCTCGAGTTGTCCATCGACGACGGGCCAGGCGAGCTTGCCGCGAATCGCGAGGTTGGCGTACTCGATCGCCTCGCCGAGCGAGGCGGCCCAGCCTTCGGCGGCGAGATCGGCCCAGCCGCGCGGCGTGCCGTCGGCTCGCTCGTCTCCCACGCCCTCGGTAAAGCTGTCGCCGATGGCCACGTATCTCACGCTCGTCACGGTCCTCATTCTATGAAGAACCGCCTTGCGCGCCGTTCGACTCACCCTTGCCCGTCCGGATAAGATCATCCGATCGCACCGTCGCGTGCGCAGCCCTCATCCCATCTTTCGATCGACTCGAGTTGCTGTGTCCTCCACTCTCACGACCGGCGCGCCGTGGCGCGTCATTCTCGCCTTCTCCATCCCTCTGCTCATCGGCAACGTCGTGCAGCAGCTGTATCAGTTCGTCGACACGGTCGTCGTCGGCCGACACCTGGGTGTCGATGCCCTCGCCGCGGTCGGCGCCACGGGTAGCCTCATCTTCCTGCTGATCGGCTTCGCGCTCGGCGTGACCAGCGGATTCGCGATTCCGACCGCACAGGCGTATGGTGCGGGCGACCACGCGGCGGTTCGGCGATCGGTGGCGACGGGAACGATCCTTACCGCCGCCATGAGCGTGGTGCTGACGATCGCGGCTCCCCTGCTCGCGCATCCCATCCTGATCCTCATGCAGACGCCCGCCGAGCTTCTCGACGACGCGACGGTGTTCGCGCAGGTGAGCTTCCTCGGCTCCGCCGCGACGATGTTCTTCAACTACCTCGCGGCGATCATTCGCGCGATCGGCGACTCCCGCACGCCGCTGATCTTCCTCATCCTCGCCTGCCTGCTGAACATCGCCCTGGTCATCGTGATGGTCGGTCCGCTCGGGTGGGGCGTGGCCGGTGCGGCGCTCGCGACGGTTGTCTCGCAGGCGGTATCCGTCCTCCTGACGCTCGAGTACGTCCGCCGGCGCCTGCCCGTGCTCCACGTCGGACGCGCCGATTTCCGCGTCGCCCGTGCCGAGCTCGTCGAACACCTCCGCCTCGGACTCCCGATGGGCTTTCAGGCGTCGATCATCTCCCTCGGCATCATTGCCGTGCAGGTGCGCCTGAACTCCCTCGGTGCCGAGGCCGTGGCGGCGTACACGGCCGCTTCCCGCATCGACAGCCTTGCAAGCGCGTTCCTCGCGTCTCTCGGTCTTGCCGTGTCGATGTACGTTGCGCAGAACTTCGGCGGCGGTCGGCCCGATCGCATCCGCCGCGGCGTCGGGCAGGCGATCTGGATGTCGATCATCGGCTCGGCGTTCCTCGGCGTGCTCATGGTCGTCATCGGCGCACCGGTCGTGCGGGTGTTCGTCGGCAACGATGCCGAAGGCGTCGTCGACCTGGCGCACACGATGCTCATCATCAATGGCGTGACCTATTGGATCCTCGGGGTTCTGTTCGTGACCCGGGGTGCGCTTCAAGGGCTCGGCCGCACCCTCGTGCCCACGATCACGGGCGCCGTCGAGCTCGGCATGCGCACCCTGGCCGCGATCGCGCTCGGGGCCTTCTTCGGGTTCGTCGGCGTCGCGTGGAGCAACCCGGTCGCCTGGATTGGCGCGGTCGTGATCCTGATCCCGGCGTACGTGCGCGCCCACCGTCAGCTCGCACACATGCCGGTCAACCCGCGCGTACTGACCGACACGACCCCCATCGCGCTGATCGGCCCGCACGAGGGATCCGACGCGGTGGACACCGTCATCACCACCTCGATCACACTGCCGCAGACCGGCGCCATTAGCGTGCGCAAGGGCCGGAAGTCGCGGCGCGCAAAGTAGCAGTTGCACGACACCGCCATGAGGCCCCGGAGCCCCCTGGGCCTCATGGGGCTAGCTGAGCGACCGGCCCTTCAGCTCGCTGAGCCCCCACGCCGAGGCGGCCGCTGCGGCGAAACAGATCGCGAAGACCGTGAAGACCAGTGGCGCGCCGCCAACGCCGAGCGCCCACGGCGTGAACAACGGCGCGACGATCGAGGCCACCCTGCCCACCGCCGCCGCGGCGCCCGCTCCCGTGGCGCGCACCGCGGTCGGGTACACCTCGGGGCTCACGGCGTAGAGAGCGCCCCACGCGCCCAGGTTGAAGAACGACAACAGGCAGCCGAATAGCAGGATCTGCCAGACCTCGCCGGCGCCGCCGAAAAGCATCGCGCTGATGGCGGAGCCGACGAGGAATACCGACAGCGTCGCGCGACGTCCCCACACCTCGATGAGCCACGCCGCGAGCGCGTAGCCGGGCAGCTGGGCGAGCGTGATGATGAGCGTGTAGCCGAACGACTTCACGAGGTCGAAGCCCTGCGCATGCAGAATCGACGGGATCCAGATGAACGCGCCGTAGTAGCTGAAGTTCACGAAGGCCCACACGGCCCACAGCGCGATCGTGCGCACCGCAAGGCCGCCGCGGAACAGGTCGGTGAAGCGCGTGGCGCCCGCCGGCACCGACGCCGTCGGGGCGGCGGCGGCGGATCCGCGATCGAAGCGATCGACGATCGCCTGCGCCTCCGCGAACCGGCCCTTCGATTCGAGCCAGCGCGGCGACTCGGGCAGCGTCCACCGCACGACGAGCGCGTAGACCGCGGGGATGGCGCCGATCGCGAACGCCCATCGCCAACCGTTCTCGAGCGGCACCACGTAGTAGCCG
>Ga0302349_1001876_pt1 | contig 14641 bp, 15 predicted proteins | sample PhyAR1_FD_202176 | JGI IMG/M metagenome (GOLD analysis project Ga0302349, IMG submission 202176) | Leaf surface microbial communities from alfalfa plants in UC Gill Tract Community Farm, Albany, California, United States - DLSL A.R1... | ecosystem: Host-associated > Plants > Phyllosphere >...
AATTGAGCAGGTCAGGCTGCATGGTATCGCTCCTGCCTTGCGCGAAGAAGCGATAGCCCGGAGGGCATCTGACTTCCCTACGCTGGCATTATCCAGATCAGGTGGTACGGGTATTTCTCAGCCTTCAACGAAGAAGGGCACCCCGAGTCATGTAGATTACATTTCTTTATCAATTAGCAGGTTACGCCAAGTCACGTGCTGATACAAGATTGATCTTATGAATATAACATTTTCACGCTGTACCTCACCTTGTACCCCATTTTTTACCTTACAGGAAAACAAAAGAACTTAATATCTTTTAAATCGACTTCCAACTTACTCAAGCTATTAAAATATTTTTACTCAACGTCAATCCAAACACATATAAACGATGTCAGGTAAATGTGCGAGAAGGATTAACCACGACTATCGATAAATGCAGCGTTAAACCACATTCAAGGAATGTGAAGTAGATATTTATTCTCACATTAGTTATCGCAATGTATTATCTTGTATAATAAAGATTCCCCCATTAGTAATCTGATCATATATTTCTCATGAAACGAATCCTTTGGATAACCTATACTAAGAGTGAGAGGTAAATCATAAAATAGGTAATTAAATGAAAATGAAAATGAAAACGAAAAATTATTATGAAAATGAAATGCTATCTAAACTAAAGAAATTAGAAGAAGAATATGAACTGGTGCTATATTTTAACAATTTTCCATCAGACATCTCAACCAATGCAGCAGAATGGGTAAAAAAACGAACCTCAGGGAAAAATAAAAAAGATGATAAGGAATAAAACATGAAGAGAAGTGGAATACGTACCAATAGAAAGACTCTGAATAAATCAGTTCGTAAAAAAACAATTGCATCAGGAATATCACTGATTTTTGACCAATATGAAAACATTCTATGTAGCGATATGACCCCAGCACGAATATGTAATATATTAAAAGTGCGATTACCTAAAGAACATATAGAGAAGTTAAGGAATAACAAACTTACAAAATACAAAAACTGGTATCAAAAATTAAAACTTAATAATTTACACAGCACCCCGGTGAAAAAGATAATCTAAACCCCAAAAAAACAAAAGACCGACTCACTCGCATGGTTCGTCCTTTCTAAATTAATCAATATTGAGAGTGTAGAAACGATTAATCCTACGCCTATTTCAACTAGTTTTAAGAGCGTATCTTTTGAGTGTAATTTAGGTAAAGCAATATAATTTATGCGGTATGATTAATAATGGCACTCAGCAGACAAATATTTGAAACCATAAAAATACATACCCTATAATAAAATATCACTTGATAATGTAATATGACGTTATCAATAGTAAGCAGCACATTAAGTACTGAAAGATGACATTCAATCAAATCATATAATAATTAAGCTGTAAAAAAATCACCAGAATTTACGACTCTGGCACTCTCATCACTTAGGAATTAAATATAAAGGCAATAACACCGCAAATTAAAAGGAATTAATATGATTCACAATACTACTTATCAGCAACAATTTTTAGAATTTATCAGTTCTAAATGTGGCTCTGGCAAAGGGGTATACATGCAAAAGGAAATCAACAAATGTATCACTACAGGCCAGCAGTCCTATCATCTAATAGTACAGAATACCAAAGTACTGTTAGAACAGTTCTACGGTTACTTTGAGCATCATAAACCAAAAATGATTGTATCAGAAGATGATTTCAGTACTAACCTTTTACAGCGTATCAATACGGCTCTTTCAAGCCGTGAAAACAAGATACTTATGATTACTGATAAAATGTTTTACCGTATCGATACTAATCGCTTAAAAGGTTGGAAGGTATGGATTGATGATTGTACTAAATCTTTTGAACTAATTATCAGAGGAATTAGTGATGCAGACCGTGAAGGTATAATTAACATCTACAACAAAATGTTCATCACCGGACAAGAGTACTTAGAATTAAGCGATGTACCCAATGATCCAGTTAATAAGAAATACAAATCAGTACAAATTAATGATGATATTAAGTTATCTGCCGATGTAGATCTACTCAAAGAAAATTACAAAAAGTTGAAATTCTATCACCAGATTGCAGTACTGAATGATTCATTAACGGGCACAGCCAATCAGTTAGTAATTGCTGGGTGGTACGATCTTACTCGTTATGTTGATGCAGGTATCGATATTACATACCTTGCAAATGATTTTGAAAACTCATTACTCTATAAAAGGTGGTCACATTTATTCGAGGAAGTAAAACTACCTTTAGATTATCAAACCATCAACGCTAATGATCTACGAATCGATGTAAAGTACTTTTTTGATACAACAAAGAACGATAAAGGGTTATCCAAAGAGCAGCTTAAAAAGAATTGTTCCAATATTGAGAAAGTACAACAATGGATTATTGATAATGTAACAGTTGATTCTTATTACTGGACAACTAACGATAAAAGTACCTTCAGATTACCCGGTAAAAAAGTACCAGTGGTAACAAGAGGTTTGAACGGTTATACAGGATACGATACATGTATCTTCATGGTCGCATGTAACCCTCATCCACAGGCAGAAGAGTACTTGAATGATCTCTTTGACCTAACAAGAGAGGATGCACTCAAAGAGTACGAAACAGAACAGTTCTATCAGTTCTTGTACCGTAGCTGTGTACGTAATTACAAAAGTACTGAACGGGTAACTGTGTACGTCTATGACAATGAAATAGCTAATAGTATTCCTTCTGGATCAGTAGAAAAAATCGACATTGGTTTGAGTTCGTTAAAAAAGCAGAATGTACTTAATGTATGTGACGAGTTGAAAAAACTATTCAAGAACTGGAAGAATAAATGGAATCACAGACCAGATACTATGATGCGTTTCCATCAGTGGGTTAAGAAGACCATTAACAAGTATCCACAATTCGCAGGTGAGAATTTCCATGAATTACAACGTACATTATCTATAGAACCAAACTAAGGGGCTTAATTGCCCCTTAATTTTACATTTGGATAAAGCACTGTAGGGAAGGGGAAAGATGGGGTGGGTTAAACTTAAAAAAGGGACATCTGTTATTATAATAAGAAAGAAAGTCCCTTTTTTCATATGTAGTTAACTGGGTTTTGTTTGTACTAAAACTCAAATGAAAACCCCTCTCAATTATTTGGTTTGTACGACGAGCAAAGCGAGTAGGACGAACCAAATAATTGTAATTAGAGTATGGCCGTTCGTGAACGGCTTTAAATCTGTGTTAGTTTATTCAACCCCATCAGATGTACCGAATAAGTACAGGTAGATATGTACTGTATATTGGACAAATCTACATGTTGTATCGCGGCCTTAGCCGCAATAAACATGAGATTCAAAATCGATTAATCTCGTTGCTATTGCACTCGATAAATCGATTTTGATTGGTTTTAATTAATTGGTTTTGAGGTACTGAACAAACCAAATGAAATCAGTACATACTCATTACTTACCATTCAGGTACAGATCATCTTATTCAGTACAGCCAAAACTACCCGAGCCAATCCTTCATCCCATCTTAAAGTGCTTCAGAAATTAACTATCTAAATCCACCTTGTATGTACTATGTTTAGTGACGTTTTTGCTAATTAACCAAAACGCACCGACAACAATCACATATATACCTATTTGTATCCATTGAACCATAGTATCATCATTTTTGAATGGTGCTATTGCAAAAACGATGGCTGATCCAAACCAGAAAAATAATACAAACCTGTTAAATAACTCAAGCGTTTTACTAATGGATGGTTGCTTTGAGTTACCATTTGGTTTGAATTTCATAGCATACAAACTACCGCTTACGAACGGTTCAAGTCTTGTTATATGATACTCCCATACTGTTTGCCAGTATTTACCAGCGTTAACAATAAAATTAGTGAATATCGCGAGTATTGATCCAAATATTGATATAAGAGAAACGGAGTAATATAAAAAAGGATCAGTTTTATCTACATCTTCTAAAATCTTGAATACTATAACCCCCCAGCCAGCAAAAAAAACAGCGGTAATTGCCCAGAGGTAATTTAAGCGTTGCCAGTATAAACCTATTTCAAAATCCCTTATTCTATGTGAGGCTTCATATGCTTTAGTTATTTTATCCACATCAGTAGTAATTACTTGAATAGACGTTGAAGAGAAGTCTTTCGATAGCAATTTTCCAAAATAATCCTTGTTTATGCCAAAATGAACTTGAAGTTCATCAGGCAGACCGTATGCTTGAGTCGGAGGTAATGGAGGTTGCATATAATATCCTTCTTACATGTGAGAACTATAAATGCGTGTATTTTATTATCCCTGAAACTTTCCTTGCGTACTTTTATCTATAGTAGGTACTTATCAATATAAATATTAAATTGTTCATTTTTTTATAACGGGTCTATTAAAGTGTTCATCAAAGCTACTATGTAACTTTTTCAAAATGGAGAAGGAATAATAAAACTTATGTACTGATTCTGCCACCTGTTCAATAGATTTTATCCAATCATTTTTTCTTGATGTTAAGTCTGTAGATAGTAGGTTGTTGTCAATACAAAACCAAGTAAAACTCCAAGAGCTATCAATATTATTAAAACAATAATTAAGTTGTTTGATAAGTTCTTTTGAGTCGTCCTTGAGAAACCAACCTAACATTTCAAGTTGATTTATTATGAAATTGATATCATTTAAAATGTTTTGTCCATTAATTATAAGGTTGGTGTTTTTATTATATTCCTGTTTGTTTAGAATAAGGTCTATATCTCCAAAAGAATAATCGATATGGACTTGAAAACTTCTTACTGATTTATCAATATTTGAGATAGCAGTGCTTAAAGCTGGTATCTGCTCAAGGAAAAGTGTTTTGCTCAAACTATAAGCATCTTCATGTTTCTTTTGACCTAACCAATCAGGTGCTTTCTTCAATGCGATCAAAGCAACAACTAATGTTCCAAAAGTACTAAAAGAACTTATCCAATCACTCACACTACCGAAATCAGTAGTACTAAACACTGCCTTAAGCAACACTATACTACCAACTATGCATAAAGAACTTACCGAAAGGATTAGAATTTTATTAGTTTTATCCACTTGTAATCCATCTATTCTATAATTGAAATCTGTTAGTATTTAACGGTACACTATGATTCCCTGTTCAGTACTACCTATAAAGGGGTTTGTTACGGTGGTAGTACTGTTTAGGGGGATGTTAATTGCTGAATCTTAATGTTTTGCTTTGCTCATTTTTATAACGTAATCCATTATAAGACCTTCATGATTCTGAAGTTGATCATGAGCATGCTTTATTTTTGCGTAATGATTTGTAGCTTTAATAAAATCATTATCAAACATTTCTCTTATTCTTTTTATTTCAGCTGCGTTTGATTTTACTGAGGCTGAATTTTCGTTATATTCCATTAACTTGTTATAATGTTCCCATGTTCTTATGTAAGCATTAGTTGATTCAATCAATTTAGAACAATAATTCTCATGAAGGATATTAATCTCATGGGTAAGTTTATAACCAAGTTTTCGTATTAATTTTAGAGTATTTGTAATATTGTCAATTACAAAAGCATCCGCGATGAAGGTGTGGTTAATTCCTAGATTTTTATTAGTATAAGTGTTAGTTAATACATTGTTTTGAGCAACAGTAAGGCCGATTATTGATTTTTGATAAAATTTCAACGCAGCATAATAATCTTCTATTACAAGTTTTTTTACGAGAATATATACATCTTCATCCTTTTTCTGACCTAACCAATTTGGTGCTTTCTTATAGACAGTATATGCAACAGCAAAAGTACCGACAGTTGCTAAAGCACTTAATCCAGCCCACCAATCAGCCACCTTTCCTAAATCTACCTTGCTACCTTGTATCAATGCCATCACACAAGTGAGTAACAACATACCGACTATTACCAGTAATAGGATGTTGATAACTTTTAGTACACGATCCATATTTAATCCATTAAAAATAAAAGGAGTGGCATAATAGTATTTTATTCGCCATCATCTAACTCATTCAGGTATCGAGCAAGTACATCCCCATGACAAGCATAAGGTTTACAATGGCATCCTAATGTGTGGCCTCTTAACAACTTCAACTTTTCTTTGAACTCTGAACCGCCCCTAAGATAATCACGATCAAAATCATATTTAAATTTTCTTATAACTTCATCTCGATCGCCATCAGTACCTATAGCGTAAGGATTTCCCCAGAGAGTACCTCTACCACAATATGTATCGAAGTATTCGCCTTTGTCTTTATTTGAAACAAAAGTGATTTTATCTTTAATATAACGAACAGGTATTTGTTTTGACAAAATATCTTTTGGATCAGTGAACTCAGGGTTCTTGTCTGAATCAAAAATTACAGCATGGGTCAATCCAATGGATAAGGGATCAGCAAATATTTCAGGTGCAATTTTTTTCACTACATTGGCAGGGAAGAACTGGTTTATAAGATCATGGTGATCTTCAAAGTAATATACTTGATAGTCATTTGACTCGGAAAAGATCCGGGAAAGTTTACGCTCAAACTTCCCCTTCGATGCGAAGTCAGGATGATACATTATCAGTACTTTCATCATATCAGGTGCTTAACCTCAAAATCAGTATCCCAATGGTTGTTTAAGTACTCTATCACAATGCGGCGATGACAGTGATGCGGTTTATGCTCACTACACAGTAAACAGCTATCCTGAATCAATGACTTATCGATACGCTCAATATTTCGTTGTGCCATTAAATTCAAGAACTTATCTTCATACATTTCCCACGAAATGTTGCCCTTCTTGTAGGGATTTAATATCTCTTTAGTGGGGGCAAGTTCTGTAATGTGTGCATAGCCCACATTACATAGCTCCTTGAGGAAATACTTTAAATCATTTTTCTTGGCGAAACCTGCAAGTTGAGAAATATTATTAAGACGAACATCTATCAATGTTTTAATGGATTCATTATTAATTAAGTTGAAGAATTTTTCTGCACTTTTTTCTGTGAATCCAATAGAATAAACTTTCATTCTTTAGCCCTTATTATTGCTGCCGCGATTTTCCAATAATGATTCAAGTGTTCGCCTGCTAAACTAACGGTCATATAAGCATTCTCAATTTCATATTCACCATTTTTGTGGTTTTTATACTCATCAAGTATACCAGCGTCCATTAATGAGAACATATATTCTACATCATTATAGATAAATCTTGCTCTAACTTTGCGACGCGGATTGCCGAAAGCCTCCCCTTCAGTTGCAATGTGTATGTATAATTTAGTAGGTCTAATAAAATAAAGTGACTGTCTTGGTTGATCACCTTCCCGGACAGGAACTTTGTCATTAATACCTTCTGTACTGTGTGTATCGTTTTCCCATAAAATTTCGGGTTTCTCAACAAAAGGAGCTAAGAACTCATGGGTGCCACGATAAGGGCGAATATACTTCCATTTAACTCCATGATCAAAATAGAAATTTTCACGTTGTATCGGATGGTTTTGACGTTCACCTAACTCTATTTCAACAATTGAAAGTTTCATAGCAACCTTCCCATTGTCGCAGAAGCGATCGGATTCATGTACTTGACCATCGCCTGTTGAGCAAACAGGCCGAACCCAACCACTGCATACATTATCCACTAACTCGATCCCCGCCACACAACGCCCACCGGGTCGGTAGGAGCAAGCCAAAATGACTAAACGCTTGATCATAGTTAAATCTCTATAGTGATGGTTGAGATTTATCCTATCGAAAGGTAATTTTTTGAAAAAGTTAATTATTTTAATGTTTCTAAGTTGATCATAATCTGGTGATAGATTATGTGACAACAATCAAGTACTTGATATCCCTCTCAGAATGGAAGTTCACCCTGATCACAAAACCAATTTTCCTCGTCGTGAAGCTGTTGCATACGCTGCTCTACATTGAGGTACGTCAGTCCATCAATCACAGTATCTAACGGTTCTTCATTGAGCATTACAAAGCAATCCCTTTCAATGATACCCAGCCAGTACTGACGGTACTCATTCTGAAAGAACACCCGATCACCTATGTTGTACTCTTTTAACGAACTTCCCCAGTAACAGACAGTAGCCCACTTACCATGATGTACGAACCGCTGTATGCCACTGGTGATGGCAGGATTGACCCCATCTTTAGACATTGCCTTACTGTCATGGCTGTATATTCACACAGCCTGGCGTGATCATTGAGATACATTTCGATTTTTCTTATTTTTTAAAGCTTTTTCCGCTTTCGCTAAAATTACCAGACTTTAGCGTAAAAAATAATCTAAACACAGTCTATACATTTTTTGGCAAAAAACCTTAATAAATCTATTACTCAGGAAAAAGTTCAATCAGTTTAAATCTGCCTGATTTAAAATCTCGCTTGCCTGATCATATTCAACCCAGGCGATAAAATGCCGTGTGCTCAGATCTCAGTATCGATCCTCCAGTATCGACTCATAAAAACGAACGACCAAAAGTCTCTTTTGGCTACTCCCCTACGATACTCAGTTATCCTGTCTCGCTTAGTATCATTTATATTTTGATTGGACTTAAATGATACTGTATCATTCAGTTAATTCAAATGATACTTACAGAGAGTGAGGGCAAGGAAATGATTTTTGGTTATGCTCGTGTTTCCGACCGGAGCCAGAATTTTGATTGCCAATTAGCAGTACTGGAACCTGTTTGCGATAAAATAGTGACAGAGAAAGAATCTGGCAAGTCCACCAGCGAAAGACCTGAATTGTTGAATTTGCTTTCACACCTCCGCGAAGGTGACACTCTCGTCGCCCACAGCATCGACCGCCTGGCACGCAATACTCGCGATTTGCTGGAAATGATTGATAACTTGGTTGCTCGTGGGATCACTGTTCAGTTCCTTGCTAACTCAATGAGCTTTGATAACTCCCCACAATCACGCCTGATCCTAACCATGATGGGAGCCGTTGCAGAGTTTGAGCGAGGGATGATCGCTTCACGCCGCAACGAGGGGATCGCCCTTGCTAAAGAAGCCCGGAAGTACAAGGGCAAGCAAAAGAACCAAGAACTACATAAGAAAATTATTGATATGTTACAGGCCGGGAAAAATACACCGGACGAGATCGCAAAGTTATGTGATTGCGGCAGGGCTACAGTGTTTCGTGTGAAGAAAGAAATGCTTGCCAGTACTGGCTATATCGAACGCTGATATAGCGGCTTGGGGTGAAGAAGAGCGGTTGATAGTTTAGTGCCAAAAGAATCCTTTCGATATCTTGGTCATAGTTAAATAAAATTAAATTTTTCCTTTAAAATCAATATAATAATCGTCATTTTTTCTATAACCAACCAGTCGATTCTTGGCGTTTTCTTAATTAGAATCGATAGGATTGCGAATCTGCTATACCGCATATAGATGTTTTTATAAACCCTGGTACTATATGTTGGTGAACTGTGCACTAAATGGACATTAGAAGCATTGATTCCGTGGTTATTGAGTTGTATATTTACTCAGTGCTGTTCATCCAACCAGTTTCTTCATCATAGGGAGAAGTTGATGTCTGATAAAACTGAGTATTTTTCAAAATATTTTGAAATTGAAAATCGAAAATTGTTCTCATCTCAACAAGATATTAGTCCTGAAAATTTCAAGGAGCTGATTGGCTACTATGAACTCGACGAGGATGTTTCTTGTCAAGTGAAAACTAAAAGAGGTTTCTGTCGGAAGAATCATAAAACTGGTTGGTTAGGGGTTACAGTTGATGGTGTTGAAGCTCTCATTGGAGGGCATTGTGCAAAAACTTACTTTAAAGCAGATATGCGATTTAGTATGGAAACTAAACGTATTAAAACTGAATTAGAGCGAAGGGATTATGTTACCGAATTACAAAATTATAAAAATAATGCAGATGTGATTTTTGAAGAGCTTTCTAACTTAAGAGCTAACCTAATCACTGTTAGAAAGATAGTTGATGTTGTGTATAAGACTATGCCAAATAGTGTCCTCCGATTTATTGAGTCAGGGCAACGTACTAACAACTGGGCAATTAATGTAGACGTACTATATCCTGCGAAGAACGACGATCAGAAGCCCACATGGCAAGTACACGCATTGACCTCTCTTAACTCTATAAGTACTACACGAGAGATTATTAGCTTAATCACAAAGGTTAAATTTCTGATTGGAATTGTTGAGGAATTTAAAAACATTGATATTTCTGAATTACCGACGCCTAAGTTAAGATATTATACTAATGAAATTCGTGAAAAGATAGATTACGAGAAACGTTACGGCAGGTTCGTCAATGAAACCAAAAAATTCATTGAATCCAAGAATTTGGATTTGCTATTATTCGTTTGCGACGACTATGAAGAGCAATATTTAACTGTCAGATCAATTTTTAAAATCATAGGATCTAAAGTCCACTCAGATGCTCATATCAGGCTTAGAATAAAAAGAGTCGAGGGGCGTGTTAGCAAATCGTTTAATAACCACCCAGTTAGAGCAAACCAACAAGTCATTAAATATAAAAATAATGCTTTGGCGTAGTTATAATTTTTATTAATTATAAAACACCTGTATTTTAACGTATGCAGGTGTTTTATGGCAAAAAAACACCAACAGATCTGCATCAATTATTCAACACAACCATCAGTTAATGACATTTTTAATACTACCTAAATCCCTATTTCGCCACCAACCTGAAAACTATGATAGCATAATTTAAGTCCAACAGATTCCATCAATCACATAAATTATGGAGGAAAGAGGAAACGTGTGCAAATAGCGTTTTGTAATCCCACCACTTTTCTCATGGCCTACCGTTTGTTGCAGATGCAAGATGTTCTTAACCCATCCAGCCATCGCAGCAGAGCAAACAGAATGACGAATGCTATGCAAAAGCTTCCGCTGTCCAAAATCGTCCAAGTACGGAATGCCAAGCTGATTACGCACATCAGCAAACTCTTTACCGATCTTCGTCATGTTCGAACCTGCCACTTCTGAAAAAATCCGTTCTTTCCACTGGCGATTAACGTATTCCATGAAACCCCATTCGATCAACTTAGGGTGTATCACTACTTGCCGGGTGGCATTTTCTGTTTTCCCCTGCCCTCCTTCTGCAATCAGGAAATAATACCGCTGACTATCCTCATCATATTTGATTTGTGATTTTTCCAGTTTGGCAATTTCACCTCTCCTGGCTCCAGTGTACGCCAACAACAATGTAATCCACTTCTGCCAACCATCTGGCTGATTAAGTGCCCACTCTACAAACTTCTTCATCTCCGCCGAACTGTATGCACCAAATCTCGCTTTGGATGGTGCCGACACGACGCCATCCGTTGGCGACTTAGGTAAAATATCTTTGCCTTCGGTGAGAAATGTTTTGAATAAGGATTTGTAAAGCTTGAGATGCTTATGGATAGCCTCAACGCCCACAAGCTCATCAGTTGGCACGTCATCGCAATCTATCAACTGCCGAATGGTCATTGAGCGATATGGCTGAACAACACGCTTAGGGAGATTTTCAACAACTTCCATCACCTGTTTAATATCCTGCTTGGTGATCGCCGTTACATCAGTTTTCCCACCCAAGACAGTTAGCAACACTTCTATGAAACGATCATTCGCCATTGAGATCGATTTTGTCCAGTTGCTCCCCTTTTCATATTTGTACATAGCCCACGCATCAGAAAGGGTTAGCACCTCTACTGATTCATTTTGCGACACTGGTACCACTATCTCAGCACAGACAACAGTAGGTTGATGGTGTCGTAGCGGGACTTTCATAGCCCTACGTTCTGACAAAATCAGGTTTGATACAAATTCATCAAACATCGAGATCGGAGTTTCTAATGATTTAACAAAAGGAACATGTGGAGTGATGCTAACCATCAAAGCAGAGGCTTCGCGATAACTATCAGTTAGAAGGGATTTTTTAAACATCCTGCCATTTGAAAGCCGGATTTGTAGATAGTAGTTACCGTTTCTTTGAAACGTGTATGGCAGAGTTTTGTACCTCATGATCACGCTCTTTTTGTACCTTAGGTGCATTACACACGGACAAAAAGAAATGTAAGCACATGAATCCTAATCAGAATCTTGGCAACCTACGCTGGCATTATCCAGATCAGGTGGTACGGGTATTTCTCAGCCTTCACCAGGAAGGGCACCCCGAGTCATTGATGTAACAGTAAAGTTATCACCGTCAACGATGATAGCAGTCCTCCCTGGCTTGTAAAACCCTTTGTGTTCCGCCCTCCTATGCGCAGAAAAAGCTTGTGAACCACCGTCTGTTGCACTCTTAGCCCGCCCTCGCCCTGGGTTAAGCTGTAGTTATACTGCCTGGAGTGCGCAAGGTACCGTTCGGCGCCCTAAGGGAAATTTTTATTGTGCGTTGTACTCAGGTTTTCAGCCGGATGGCCGATATCAATACGCAGTGTCTGAGTGTTTCAGCGGCAGGAGAGTAGCAATGAATTATTTTGAGCAGATCAGCTTTGCTTCTGATGAAAGCATCAAAAATCTGCTGGACAGTCGGCGCAGCGCGGCAATGACCGAATCGCAAAAGCAGATCATGTTTAAGCGCCACGTTGAGATCGTCAACCTTGAGCTGTCGTACAACTGCAATCGTAAATGTGATTACTGCCCGGTCAGCTTCTCCAACCGTCAGTCGCTTCAGCGCTATATGGATACGACGACGCTGGAGAAAATCTGCAGCGAACTGGCGGCGATCCGTTACGAAAACCGCATCTCGCTAAACCTGTATAACGAGCCGCTCCTGGATTTGGATCTGGAGCGTAAAATCACGTTGATCAAGCAGGCGCTGCCCTATACCCATATTGCCTTTAACAGCAACGGCGATTTCCTGGATATCGCGCGTCTGAGTACACTTTCTGATAGCGGTCTGAATAATATTTGTGTCACTCTGCATCCCCCTTCCAATGTGGTTCAAAAGCCGTCGGCCATTCACCGTCGGGTGACCAAACTGCTGGATAAGCTGGAGTGCGGGCATAAATTTCCCGATTTCACTGTGGATACCGTCCTTAATTCCAGCTCGATCCTGTTCAGCCATCGTGGCGTGCAGATTAAAATCCAGTGGCCGGACTGGCGGAAATATGGCACCAACCGCGCCGGCGTCTTAACCGAGCATGCTGCTTCGTCAACCATCCGCACCAGCCCTTGCGTGAAACCCTTTCGTGAATTCACGATTTTTTACGACGGCACAGTGCAACCCTGTTGCGAAAGTTTCCTGGACGACCAGACCAATCTTGCCCCGGCGGGAAATCTGAATGACGCATCAATATTTGACGTCTACGCATCCAAAACGCTTAGCGGATTTCGCCGTGGGCTGTTTGATTTCGGGCTGAAGAAAGGAATTTGTGCCACCTGTACAGTGGCTGACTTCACTACCCCGGAAGAAGACGTTGAGCGTAAACGTATTTTGCAATCCTTGTAATCAACACACTCCCGAACCGGACTCAGGTAATAACATAATGAAAAGTGTGGAAAAGTTAATTTTAGCGGAAGCAGACTATTTTGATCCGATGCTGGCGCGCGCCCAGCTCTCCACGCTTGAGCAGCGTGAAGCCTGGCGTCGCGAAACAATTCGTGAACGTCAGGAACGTATCTCGCTGGAATTGTTCGATATTCTCAACGGCGTGGTGAAATACGGCCCCTTTACTGGACTGCATCTGGATCGCGAGACCTGGTGGGGGAAACTCGATCTTGGTTCCCAGTGCCTTGGACTGTATGAGAAAGAGATCCTTAATCTGATAGAAGCGACCGAGGCCGGACACTACTGCACCTTTATTGATATCGGCGCGGCTGATGGTTATTACGCCATCGGCATGCTGGTCTCCGGCAAAGTCGGCAGAACGATCTGTTTTGAACAGACGGAAAAAGGCCGCAGCGTGATCGCTGAGAACTGGAAAAAGAACCGCTCCGTGGGGGAGTTAACCATTCTTGGCGAAGCCAATGCCTCAAGCTTTGCCACCCTGAACCCGGCGGACCTGGAAAACGCCCTGGTGCTGGTGGATATTGAAGGATTTGAGTTCGAGTTACTTACTGATGAAGTGTTAAGCCTGCTGAAATCCTCGACGGTGGTGATTGAAATTCACCACTGGATGGACAACTTCTTAGACAAATACACCACTTTCCTGCGCCATGCGGACCGTTATTTTGATGTTGAGGTGATTGAACGTGTAGAGCGTGAGACCAGCAACCTGCCTGAACTGCGTGACTTCACGGATGATAACCGCCTGCTGCTTACCTCGGAGCGCCGCCCCGGCGTCATGCGTTTCCTGAAGCTGACACCTAAGGCGTAACCAGCACCGGAAAAGCCCCACGGTGGGGCTTTTTTAATGACTGCTCTTCTGACCTGTGCGACCAGGATTATTCTTGTCTTTTTAGCTATTCGTGCTAAATGTGATCTTCATCAAATCGTAAAATTCCGCCTTCCGTGATAGTCGTCCCGCGCCATTACAACGTTGCTACTATAGAACCATTTAATAATGGCTACGCACAGAAAAATGGCTAACTTAATGATTAGGCAAGGAATATTTCCTTATTTTACTAAAGGTTAATGTATGAAAAAGATTTTGTTGGTGGGTATGGTCGCTGCGCTTCTTGCGGGTTGCGTCTCTGAAGAGCAGCGGTTAGCGCAGTGTGAAGCAAAAGGCG
>Ga0302349_1001877_pt1 | contig 14622 bp, 11 predicted proteins | sample PhyAR1_FD_202176 | JGI IMG/M metagenome (GOLD analysis project Ga0302349, IMG submission 202176) | Leaf surface microbial communities from alfalfa plants in UC Gill Tract Community Farm, Albany, California, United States - DLSL A.R1... | ecosystem: Host-associated > Plants > Phyllosphere >...
GAGGCCGACCGCTTCCTGCTTGGCGCTGACCCGGATGGGACGGATCTTGTTCATGACCCAGGCGATCGCGTAGGTCATGCCGAAGGAGTAGACGAGCGTGACGGCGATGGCGATGGTCTCGGTCACCGCGAGCATCGGATCCCCTCCGAAGACGATGCCGGTCAGGCCGGCCGGCGCGGCCGAGGAGGCGAAGAGCACCGCCAGGTAGGTGCCGACGATGCCACCGATGCCGTGCACCGCGAATGCATCGAGCGCGTCGTCGACGCGGCGGCGGCGCAGCCAGGTGATCGCCCACGCGACGACCGCACCGCAGACGAGGCCGAGCGGGAGGCTCGCGAGGGGCGTGACGGCGTCGGCCGTCGGGGTGATGCCCACGAGACCGGCGATGAGTCCCGATGCGAAACCGAGCATGGTCGCCTGCCCGTCGCGGAAGTGCTCGATGAGGGCGAAGCCGAGGCCGCCGCCGAGGGCCGCGAGGAGCGTCGTGAAGACCACGTAGCCGGCGAGGAAGTTGGCTCCCGCGGCCGTACCGCCGTTGAACCCGATCCAGCCGACGAAGAGCATTCCCGCGCCGAGCAGCACGAGGGAGATGTTGTGCGGTCGGCCGTGCGCCGTCCGTCGCGGACCGAGCACCGCGGCGAGGGCGAGGGCCGAGGCGCCGGCGTTCATGTGCACGGCCGTGCCACCCGCGTAGTCGTGCAGGCCGAGCACGTTGCGCATCCAGCCGCCCACGACACCCGACTCCTCGTCGCTGAACGCGAAGACCCAGTGGGCGAGGGGAGCATAGACGAGCACGATCCACAGCGCGGAGAACACCAGCCAGGCGCCGAAGCGCATCCGTCCCGCGCCTCCGGAGGCGACGATGCCGATGCTGATCGCGGCGAACAGCGTGTAGAAGGCGCCCCAGTACGCGGAGTCGGATCCGTCGTCGGCGGTGAAGGCCGTCCAGCCCGCGTACTCGAGCGGGTTGCCGATGAGGCCGAGGCCGCCGACCGAGTCGCCGAGCACGAGACCGTGCCCGAAAGCGACGTAGACGAGGGCGGTGACGGCCATGGAACCCATCACCATCATGAACATGTTGAGGGCGTTTCGCCCCTTCATCATTCCCCCGTAGAAGAGGGCGAGTCCGGGGAACATGAGAAGGACGAGCGCGAAGGCTGCAAGCATCCAGGCGAGGTCGGCGGCGGGCATGGGAATCCTTTCGTCGTCGCCCGGCAGGGGCGATGCGATAACCATCGCGGAGACCCTCGCCCCGGCCATTTCTGAGCTGTGTCGGAGGCGTTTCAATGCGCCGGGCGGCTTTTACATGGTGGAAACACGTGCGTTCGCTCCGTGATCGCCGGTGCCCGTAGCGTTCCCGGCATGCAGACAAGCAGTGCGAAGCCGACGCTGACGAAATGGACCATGGAGCAGCTGGCGCGGCGGGGAATCGTGACACCGGAGGCTGTGGATCCGCAGCCCTGGCGGAACGGGTTGGGGACCACGCGCGTGATCCACGAATCGCTCGCGTGGCGGCTGAGCCTCGCGGAGATTCGCGGAACGCTCTCGTTCTCGCTGTTCCCGGGGATGGAACGGATCCTCGTTCTCGTGAGCGACGCTCCGCTGACGCTCACGATCGACGGCGAGCTGCGGCGGCTGACGCGCGGGCGGATGGTGCGCTTCCCCGGTGAGGCCGCCGTGCTTCCCAGCCCCGCCTCCAGCGGGGCGACCGTGCTGAACCTCATGACGGCCCGGTCGATCGCCGAGCCCATCGCCTCGCCGCTCTGCATCGGCGACGGCCTCGAGGTGCCACCGTCGGAGACGAGGATCGTCGGGATCCTCGAGGGAGAGCTGCGCTGGAACGATATCCCGTTGCCCGTCGGCACCGTGCTCCTGCCGAGCACGCGGCACCGAACGCTGGCGGGCGAGGGGGAAGTGATCGAGCTTCGCGTGCAACCGGTATCCGAGGCTGACTGAGAGTTCGTCATTCGGGCGAGCGCACAGGTGTATCGCCGGTAAACTCGTGGGGTGACTTCCTCCACTTCGCCCGCCGAAGCGCCCCGTTCGACGTACTCCGAAGCAGGAGTCGACACCGCGGCCGGCGACCTCGCCGTCGAGCTCATGAAATCGTCCGTCCGGGCCACGCAGGGGCCCGAGGTCCTGGGCGGAGTGGGTGGCTTCGCCGGGCTCTACGACGCCTCGTTCCTCAAGGAGTACCGCCACCCGCTGCTCGCGACGAGCACCGACGGCGTCGGGACGAAGGTCGCGATCGCGCAGGCGCTCGACAAGCACGACACGATCGGTCAGGACCTCGTCGGCATGGTCGTCGACGACATCGTCGTGACGGGCGCGAAGCCGCTGTTCATGACCGACTACATCGCGACCGGCAAGGTCTACCCCGAACGCATCGCCGACATCGTCCGCGGTATCGCGGAGGCGTGCAGCGCCACCGGCACCGCTCTCGTCGGCGGTGAGACAGCGGAGCACCCCGGGCTTCTCGGCCCCGATGACTACGACGTGGCGGGCGCCGCAACCGGTGTCGTCGAGAAGGACGAGATGCTGGGCGCGCACCTCGTGCAGCCGGGCGATGCGATCCTCGCGCTCGAATCGAGCGGCATCCACTCCAACGGATACTCGCTCGTGCGCCACATCCTGAAGAACGCCGGCCTCGGCTACAACGACCACGCGGCCGATCTCGGCACCACCTGGGGCGAGGCGCTCCTCACCCCGACGCGCCTGTACACGTTGCAGCTCTTGAACCTCATCAAGAATGTGCCAGGATCAGTTCACGCGCTGAGCCACGTCACGGGCGGCGGCATCGCGGCGAACCTCGCCCGCGTGCTTCCGAAGGGATCCTGGGCGGAGGTCGATCGCGCGAGCTGGAGCCCCAGCCCGGTGTTCCGCGCGCTGAGCGACGTGGCGGGCACCTCGCTCGAGTCGAGCGAGGGCACCTGGAACCTCGGCATCGGTTTCTTCGCCGTCGTGGCGCAGGACAAGGTCGACGAGGCGGTCGCCTCGCTCGCGGCCGACGGGATCCCCGCCTGGCAGACCGGCACCGTCGCGTTCGGCGACGCTCCGGAAGGCGGATTCGAACAGGGCGCCAAGGGGGTCGACGGCGGGGCCGTGCGACTCGTCGGCCAGTACGCAGACGGAGCGAAGTAACACACACATGTGCGGCATCGTCGGAATGGTCGGTCGCGGCCACGTCAATCAAGACATCTATGACGCGCTGCTGCTCCTGCAGCACCGCGGGCAGGATGCCACGGGCATCGCCACGGCGGAGCCCAACGGGGTCATGCACATGGCTCGCAACAAGGGCATGGTGCGCGAGGCGTTCCGCACGCGCGACATGCGATCGCTGCTCGGCAACGTCGGGCTCGGCCACGTGCGCTACGCGACGAAGGGCACCGCGTCGAGCGAGGAAGAGCTGCAGCCGTTCTACGTGAACGCGCCCTACGGCATCACCCTCATCCACAACGGAAACCTCACGAACACGCGCGAGCTGACCGCCGACATGGCGCAGCGCGATCGCCGCCACCTCAACTCGTCGAGCGACACCGAGCTGCTGCTCAACGTGCTCGCGAGCGAGCTGCAGGAGACCACGAGCACCGTCGACCTGGATCCGGAGCGTATCTTCCAGGCCGTCGAGCGCACCCACAAGCGCATCGAGGGCGCCTACGCCGTCATCGCGGTCATCGCGGGGTACGGGCTGCTGGCGTTCCGGGATCCGTTCGGCATCCGCCCGCTGATCCTCGGACGCCGCTCGAACGCCGACGGCACCGACGAGTGGGTCGTCGCGAGCGAGTCCCTCGTGCTCGAGAACGGCGACTACGAGATCGTTCGCGAGGTCGCGCCGGGCGAGGCCGTGTTCATCACGAACGACGGCGAGCTGTCCCGCAGGCAGTGCGCGGAGGACGCGATCCTCGCGCCGTGCTCATTCGAGTACGTCTACCTCGCGCGCCCCGACTCCGTCATGAACGGCCAGAGCATCTACGAATCGCGTCTCCGGATGGGTGAGAAGCTCGCGCGGACCATCGCGAAGCACATCCCCGAGGGCGAGATCGATGTCGTGATGCCGATCCCCGACTCGTCGCGTCCCGCGGCGATGGAGGTCGCCCGCGTGCTCGGGCTCGAGTACCGAGAGGGCTTCTACAAGAACCGCTACGTTGGCCGCACCTTCATCATGCCGGGGCAGGAGACGCGCAAGAAGAGCGTGCGCCAGAAGCTCAACGCCATGTCGAGCGAGTTCGCCGGCAAGAAGGTGCTGCTGATCGACGACTCGATCGTGCGCGGCACGACGAGCCAGCAGATCATCCAGATGGCCCGTGACGCCGGCGCGATCAGCGTGACGTTCGCGTCCGCGGCGCCGCCCGTGCGCTACCCCCACGTCTACGGCATCAACATGCCGACGGCGGACGAACTCATCGCCCACGAGCGCACGATCCCGGAGATCGGCGAGGTGCTGGGCTGCGACCACATCGTGTTCCAGGAGATCGACGACCTTCGTGACGCGATCATCGAGGGCTGTGCCGCCGGGGGCGTTCAGCTCGACGACGTCGAGATGAGCTGCTTCGACGGCCGCTACATCACGGGAACCGTCACCGACGAATACTTGGAGTGGGTCGCCGCGACCCAGAGCTCCTAGGGATACCCAGCGCTCCCAGGCATACAGCGACACGGCCCTCGCGATTGCGAGGGCCGTGTCGCTGTATGCGGTCGGCGGTCAGTTGTCGAGCGACGCCGCGCGGAAGATGCCGATGATGCCGGTGACGATGAGCGAGACGCCGAGGAACAGCCACATCCACACGGCCGACAGCACGGGGGAGAAGATCACGAACGCGCCGGCGAGGATGCTGACGATCGCGAAGAAGATCGTCCATCCCTTGTGAGCCCGGTCGGATCCGGGGACGGCGGGGCTGCCGATCCGGAGTGAGGTGAGCGAGACGACGCCCTCGAAGATCCACGTGATCCCGATGAAGGTCGTCACCATGACCGCGAGGAGCAGGGTCGACGCGCCGAGGTTGAAGAAGGCGACGATGCCGGAGGCGAGGAAGAGGATCCCGAGCAGAATGAGGCCCGCGCGGGTCCACCCCGTGAGGCCCTTCGAGGTGATGCCGCTGGCGAGCTGCAGGAGGCCCGCGGCGATCGCGTAGATCGCGATGAGGATCGTCACGGCGAATGCCGATTTGACGGGCCAGATCAGCATCACGAGCCCGAAGACGATCGCGACGATGCTGCTGATGAGGATGGCGGTGCGCAGGCCCTGCCGGACGACGAATCCGGGTCGCGCGCTCTGGGTCTCGGACGACATGCTGACTCCTGGTGTGAGAGGGGTGTACTCGTTCCGACAGTAGCGCCGCGGGTGCGGCGGGGGATAGCCGTCGGCGCCGGCTCGTCGTCAAGCTGGGAGTTTGCTTGAACGCTTGCCCAACGCGATACATCGTGTTTTACTCGAGCTATATCGCGAACTTGGAGGCGACAATGGCACACGAGAAATGGATCATCCACCCGGGTGAGACCCGTGTTATCGACATCGACGGCATCACCCGGCTGAAGGCGGGGCTCGTCGGCGGACAGATCGACATCGTCGGTCACGATGAGGATCACGTGCGGGTGGAGGTGCACAGCGTCGCGGTCAAGGAGCTGCGCATCGAGGTCGACGGCACCGAGCTCGAGATCGATCACCCGCAGGTGCGCTGGGACAACTTCATCAAGACCTTCGTCAACGTGGGCTCCTCGGGCCCTCGCGCCGAGATCTCGGTCGCGGTTCCCCGCCGCCTCGCGCTGTCGCTCGGCGTCGTCTCGGCGAGCGCCCTCGTGGCGGGCCTCGAGGAGGACGCGACGATCAACACCGTGTCGGGTGACGTCCTCGTCGACGGCCTGATCGGCGACCTGAACACCCACGCCGTCTCGGGCGACGTGCAGGTGCGCGGGCTCGACGGCGACTTCTCGAGCGACATCGTCTCGGGGGACATCGCGGTCGCGGGTCGCGTGCACACGACCGACATCAACACCGTGACCGGCACGGTCGTGATCGACGCGGAGGGCGCCCTGCAGAAGGCGACCGTCAACGCCGTCTCCGGATCCGTCACCCTGCGGATCGACGACGAGTACCCCGCGCGCTACAACGTGCACACGCTGAGCGGCCGCGTGCAGGTCGACGGTGTCTCGCGCTCGAAGAACTACGACGGGCACGCCGGTGCGCTCTCGGGCATGTTCGCAGAAGTGCGGGCGAACACGGTCTCGGGGGACATCACGATCCTGCGCCGCAACGGCATCGCCCCGCAGGGCGAGGTCGACACCCAGGTCGAGTGGCCGAACGGGGGCGAGAAGTAATGCCTCCCGTCTTCAGCCACGGCGATCTGCGCCTATACCTGCTGAGCCTCCTCGCCGAGCGGCCGCTGCACGGCTACGGCATCATCCAAGCGCTGTCCGAGCGTACGGGTGGCACCTACACGCCGAGCGCGGGCACGATCTACCCGCGGCTGGCGAAGCTCGAGGATGAGGGGCTCGTCACGAAGACCCAGGAGGGTCGCACCACCATCTACGAGATCACCGACGCGGGCCGCGCGGAGGTCGCGCAGCGCGCCGACGAGATCGACGGGATCCAGAGCGGTCTCAGCGACTCGGTGCGGATCATCGCCGAGAGCGTGCGCAGCAACGTCCGCGAGGCGATGAAGAGCATGCGGGCCGACTTCGCCGCGGCGGCGAACCAGCCGCCGGCGCCCGAGGAGCCGCCTGCGGAGGACCCGCGGGCGGCCGCGCGGATCCAGCTCGCACGCGCGGAGACCGTGCTCGCGGGCTTCCGCGCCACGATCCGCGCCGACCTCCGCACGCACATCGCCCGGGGCGGCGCGCTCACTCCCGAGCTCGTCGACGCCCTGACGAAGGACCTCGACGGAGTGACGGCGCGGGTGCGCGCCTCGCTCGGCTGACGCCCCCATAGAGGAGCCCCTTCGCAGGCCGATGACACCGCATCGGCCCCGCGGAGGGGCTCCTCTGCTTTCGGGAGGCCCAGCCGCACGGCGTAAACTCGGGTCATATGGCCCGACTGCAGGAATCACCGAGGTGGCTCCGCGTCGCCGTCTGGGCGGTCGGGAGCCTCGCCTACTTCGCCGCAATCATGTCGCGCACCTCACTGTCGGCGACCGCGTCGATCGCGAGCGAACGCTTCGATCTGTCGAGCAGGGATCTCGCGGCGTTCGGGATCCTGCAGATCCTCGTGTATGCGCTCGCCCAGATCCCCGTCGGGATGCTCATCGACCGTCTGGGCGGCCGCGCCGTGCTGCTCTCGGGCGTCGTGATCGTCGCGGCCAGCCAGCTCGCGGTGGGCTTCGGTGGATCCTTCGGCGTGCTGCTCGCGGCCCGCGCGGTCGCGGGGCTCGGGGACGCGCTCGTCTTCCCCTCCGCGGTTCGGCTCACCGCCGTCGCGCTCCCGAGCAGATGGGTGCCGGCCGGCACCCAGCTCACGGGAGTCATCGGCACCTTCGGCATGATCGTGTCCGCGACCCCGCTGCTGGCGGTCGTCGGCGCGGCGGGCTGGCCCGCAGGCTACGCGATTACGGCGGCGTTCACGGGCGTCGTGGCGCTCATCGCCTTCGGTGTGCTCCTGCTCATGGGTGCGGATCCGTCCCGCACCGCGAGCGGTGAGGGGATCGGATCCGTGCTCCGCGGCACCGCGGAATCGATGCGCCAGCGGGGCGCGTGGCTCGCGTTCACGGCGCACCTGATGACCGGTGCGTCCTTCACGGCATTCGCGGTGACGTGGGGGCCGTTGTTCCTCGAGCACGGCGCGGGCCTCGGCGCCGCGGGCATCGGGCTGTTCTTCACCGTCGTGCCCATCGTCGGGATGGTCGCGGGAATCATTCTGGGGCGCGCCGTCGTCGGGCGTCCGCGCCTGCGCGCCCGGATCCTTCAGGGCACCGTGATCGTGCAGGTGGTCGCGTGGGTGCTGGTGCTCTGGTGGCCGGTGCCGACGCCGGGCGTGCTGCTAGCGCTACTCGCCTTCGCCCTCGGCATCGGGGGACCGGTGTCGGTCACGGCGTTCGATATCGCCCGGGAGCGGGTGCCGGGGCACCTCGCGGCCCGCGCCAACGGCATCGTCAACACGGGCGGGTTCTCGGGCGGGCTTGTGGTGATCTGGCTCACGGGAGCCATGCTCACGCTGCAGGGTGCCTCGCAGCCGGGCGACTACTCGATCGAGTTGTTCCGCGTCGCCTACCTGCCGATGCTCGGGATCCTCGTGCTCGCGCTCGCCGCCTTCGTCGTCCTCAACCGTCGCGCCCGCTGAACGATTCGGGTACGGCAAACGCCGCGGGTAGGACACCCGCGGCGTTCACTCCAGATGAGAGGTCAAACCCTCGCGGGCTCGTCGTCCTCATCCTCGTTGTCATACATGTCGGCCCAGCGGTCGACGTACTGGTCGTCGGTGCTGTGCGTGAGTTCACGCTCGAGCGCCGCGTAGTCCACATCCGGACTAAACGACTTCAGTTCACGAGCGAGCTTTGTGTGCTTCGCCTTCTGACGGCCACGCCCCATAGCGCGTCGACCCCCTTAAACGTTGATCTGCAGGTGAATGAACCCTATTCAGATACATGCTTACATGGCACCCGGTGAAAGACCGGAAAGAGTAAGCTTCAGGATACCACGGGGCCTGAACCGAGGGCTCCGCAGGCGGGAGGTGTGCCACCGATGTCCGAGATCTCACAGGCCGCTCAGGCGGCGGAAAAAGACCTTCACGGCGCCGTAATTGCGGCGATTATCCCCGACCAGCCCGCGCGCGTCGTCACCGAGGCCGCGCATTATGCGAACATGCTCGGAGTTCCGCTCGTCGTCGTCCACGTCGATGTGACGCGCTTCGTGACCTACGAGGATCCGGACGGTGCGCCGCACACGGCGCCGATCGACATCAACGTCGATGCGGGGGCCGAAGAACTCGCCGAGGTGCAGAAGCACGTCGCCGAGGCGCTCGCGAAGCAAGACGTCGAGTGGACGACCGTGCAGCTCGTCGGAGACCCGGCGCTGGCGATCAAGCACTACGCCAACAAGATCGATGCGCCGCTGATCGTCGTCGGAACGCGCAAGCGTGGTTTCGGGGAGTCGCTCCGCGAGTTCTTCACCGGATCCGTCGCCGCGCGCCTGTCGCATCGGCAGCACCGGCCGCTCCTGGTCGTGCCGCTCGGTGAGCCGGTCGCCGACGAGGCGCCCATCTTCGATGAGGCGTGAGCGTCATACCGTGGTCTGATCTTCATCCGATCGAAAGCAGAAACATAGCTTCGGCATGACAGACTGACCCCGCCGATACACGTCTGTATTGAACCCCGGGGAACCCTGTGTCGAAACTCTCTGTTCTCAGTCTGAAGAACCGCGCGCTCATCGCGCTGATTACGATCTGCGTGGCGATCGTGGGCGGCTTCAGCCTCACGAACCTCAAGCAGGAGCTGATGCCGCCGGTCGAGCTGCCGGCGCTGCTCGTCACGACCACCTACCCGGGCGCATCGCCCGATGTCGTGGAGGCCGACGTCTCCACGCCCATCGAAGAGGCGATCCAGACGGTGCCGGGCCTCGATAGCTCTTCGGCCACGAGCTCCTCGAACGTGTCGGTCGTGCAGGCGATGTTCGACTACGGCACCGACATGGCCACGGCCGAGCAGAAGATGCAGCAGGCGATCAACCGGGTCGCCGCGCAGCTGCCCGAGTCGGTGGATCCGCAGGTCGTCGCGCTCTCGCTCGACGAGCTGCCGGTGGTCCAGGTCGCCGTGTCCGGATTCGAGGATCCCGCGACGGCGCAGGAGCAGCTCGACGAGCTGGTGATCCCCGAGATCGAGGACATCGAGGGCGTCGGTACGGCGTCGGTCGCGGGCGCTGCGGGTGAGCGCATCACGATCGTGCCGGATCAGGAGAAGCTCGCCGCCGCGGGGCTCACGCAGCAGGCGATCACCGACGCGCTCGAGCAGAACGGCAACCTGTTCCCCGGTGGCGAGATCACGGAGGACGGCCAGACCTTGACCGTCCAGACGGGCGTCAAGATCGGCTCCGTCGACGAGCTGCGCGAGCTACCCCTGGTGGCCTCCGGGGCGCCGCAGGTGGATCCGGCGACCGGGCTGCCCGTGCCGCCGCAGGCCTATACGATCGCGGACGTCGCGAGCGTGGACCTCGAGGACGACCCGACCACATCGATCTCGCGCGTCAACGGCGAGGACGCGATCTCGATCGCCGTCACGAAGCTCCCGACCGGCAACACCGTCGACGTATCGGCGGGCGTCCTCGACGCCCTCGACCGGGCGGGCGAGCAGTTGCCGGGCGTCGAGTTCACGGTCGTCTTCGACCAGGCGCCGTTCATCACCGACTCGATCGAGACCCTCGCGACCGAGGGGCTGCTCGGTCTCGTCTTCGCGGTCGTGGTGATCCTCGTCTTCCTCCTGTCGATCCGTTCGACGCTCGTGACGGCGATCTCGATCCCGACGAGCGTGCTCGTCACCTTCGCGAGCATGCAGGTGTTCGGCTACTCGCTCAACATGCTCACCCTCGGGGCACTGACGATCTCGATCGGCCGCGTGGTCGACGACTCGATCGTCGTGATCGAGAACATCAAGCGCCACTATGTGGAGGGCGCCGACAAGGGCGACGCGATCCGCCTCGCCGTGCGCGAGGTCGCCGGCGCCGTGACGGCGTCGACCGTGACGACCGTCGCGGTGTTCCTGCCGATCGCCTTCGTCGGCGACATGGTCGGCGAGCTGTTCCGTCCGTTCGCGATGACGGTGACGATCGCCATGGCGGCCTCGCTGCTGGTGTCGCTCACGATCGTTCCCGTGCTGGCGTACTGGTTCATGAAGCCGGGCAAGCCGCTCCTGACCGAGGCGGGGCACCGCATCGACCCCGAGCACCCCGACGCCCCGAAGTCGCGCCTGCAGAAGGCGTACCAGCCGATCCTCTCCTGGACCCTGAAGCACTCGTGGTCGACCCTCGGGATCGCCGTGGTCGTGATGATCGGCACGGTCGCGCTCGCGCCGCTCATGAAGATCAGCTTCCTCGGCGACATGGGGCAGAACTCCCTCACGGTGACGCAGGATCTCGGCGAGACCGCGTCGCTCGACGCGCAGGACACGGCCGCCGCCGAGGTGGAGGATGTGCTGCGCGGCATCGACGGCGTCGACACCGTGCAGGTGACCATCGGATCCTCCGGCGGCATGGGCGCGCTCCTCGGCGGATCCGGCATCACCTACTCGGTGATGACCGACGCCGACGCGGATCAGGCGGCGCTGCAGGAAGACGTGACGGCGGCGCTCGCCGACATCGAGGACGCGGGTGAGATCACCGTGCAGTCGGCCGCCGGAATGGGAATGTCGAGCGACATCGCCATCACGATCGAGGCCGCCGACGACGCCACGCTGCGCGAGGCCACCGAAGCCGTGATCGGCGCACTCGAGGGCCGCGATGGAATCGAGCAGCCGAGCAACTCGCTGCAGTCGGACATGCCGTACATCTCGGTCGACGTCGATCGCGCGAAGGCCGCCGCGGCCGGGCTCAGCGAGGCCGCCGTCGGCGCCATGGTGAACTCGACGATGCAGCCCTCCGAGGCCGGATCCGTCGAGCTCGATGGATCCTCGCTCACGATCTACGTCGCCAACGAGCAGCCTCCGGCAACGGTCGATGAGCTGCGCCGCATGCCGATCCCGACCGCCGCCGGCGTCGTCGAGCTGCAGTCGATTGCGACGGTCGACGAGTCGACGAGCCCCGCGTCGATCTCGACCCAGGGAGGGCAGCGCACCGCCACCGTGACGGTTGCGCCGGCGACCGACAACCTCCAGACCGCGACGGTCGCGGTGCAGGCGGCGCTCGACGAGGTCGATCTGCCCGACGGAGCGCGCGCCACGATGGGCGGCGTCGCCGAGCAGCAGGCCGACTCCTTCGAGCAGCTGGGCCTTGCGATGCTCGCGGCGATCCTGATCATCTACATCGTCATGGTCGCGACGTTCAAGTCGCTGCGTCAGCCGCTGCTGCTGCTCGTCTCGGTGCCGTTCGCCGCGACGGGAGCGATCCTGCTGCAGGTCATCACGGGCGTGCCGCTCGATGTCGCCTCCCTCATCGGCGTGCTGATGCTCATCGGCATCGTCGTCACCAACGCGATCGTCCTCATCGATCTCGTCAACCAGTACCGCTCGCACCACGGCCTGAACGTGCACGACGCGACCCTTGCGGGGGCCTCGATGCGTCTGCGTCCGATCCTGATGACGGCGCTTGCGACGATCTTCGCGCTCACGCCGATGGCGATCGGCATCACCGGCCACGGCGGCTTCATCTCGCAGCCGCTGGCCATCGTGGTGATCGGCGGCCTGGTGTCGTCGACCTTCTTGACGCTGATCGTGCTCCCGACCCTGTTCAACCTGGTCGAGGGCGCGAAGGAGCGCCGCAAGGCCCGCCGCGGCAAGACGGATCCCGACCCCCAGCCCCACGACCCGACCCCGGGCGAGGGCGGCGTCATCACGGCCCCGCAGCTCCGCCGCCGGCGCGGCTGAGCCGGATCCGCGGGGCGGCCTGACCCGCACTGCGGAGTTGGCCCCGAACTGCGGAGCTCCTCAGGGGATGCTTCCGCAGTTCGGGGCCATTTCCGTCGTTTCGGCTCTCGCGCTGTGCGCTGGGCTGGATCTGCGGAAGTGGTCCGGTAGTGCGGAGAGTGAGCCCGGGTGGATCCGTAGTTCGGGGTTTTCTCCGAAGTTCGGGCTTGCGCGCGGTCAGCTGACCCGGATCCGCGGAGGTGGTCCCGTCGTGCGGAGAGGCAGCTCGGCTGGATCCGTAGTTGGGGGTTTTCTCCGTAGTTCGGGTGTTCGCGCGGTGCGCTGGGTCGGATCCGCGGAGGTGGTCCAGTAGTGCGGGGAGGGAAACCAGTGCTCTCCGCCGATCCGGGTCACTTCCGTAACTTGGATCCGCGCTGAACACGGCGGGATCCGGGCGGCGAGCTGTGCACAGGGCGGGAATCTCCCGTCTTGTGCACATTTCGCGGATCCGCCGAGCGGGACAGCGGCGCTGTCGCGCACGATCGAGGGTATGGACCTTGTCAGCACCATCCGCCGTGGCGGCGGCGTCATGCTCACCTCGCAGCTCGTGCAACGAGGGATCTCGCTCACGCGCATGAAACGTGCTGTTGCGGCGGGGATCCTTATTCGGCCCAGCAGGGGGTGGGTCGCTCTGCCGAGCGCGGATCCGATGCTCGTCGGTGCGGCCCGGGCGCGCGTCGTCCTCACCTGCACCACCGCCGCTGCCCACCTCGATTGGTGGGATGTCGGCGACAAGAAGCCGCACTTGGCCGCCGCGCCGCACGGCCATCCGATCCTGACCAGGCCCGCGAAGGTGCACTGGAATGAGCCCGTTGTGCGTCGCGCGCCCGGTCAGCTCGTCGATTCCGCGCCCAATGTGCTGTCTCTCGTCGCGGAGTGTCAGCCCTTCGAGCAGGCCGTGGCGATCTGGGAGGCCGCGCTCCGCCTCGGCGCCGCGAAACCCGACCTGATGCGGGCACTCCCGCTGCGGCCCCGCGCGATGGAGGTGCTCGAGGCCGCGCGCCCGTACGCGGACGCGGGCACCGAATCGATCCTGTTCCACCGATTGACGTGGCTGGGCTTGCCGATGCGGCGGCAGACCTGGATCCTCGGCCACCGCGTCGACCTGTTGATCGGTGACCGCCTGGTGATCCAGATCGATGGCGGTCATCACGTCGACGCGCAGCGCGCGAGCGACAACGAGCACGACGCGCAGCTGAGGCTCGCGGGCTATCACCCGATCCGGGTCACCTACTGGCAGCTCATGAATGAGTGGCACGTCGTGCAGGAGCTCATCCTGCAAGCCATCGCGCAGGGACTTCATCTCGCGAAGCGCTGACCCCGAATCGCGGATATGGCCTCGTACTACGGAAGGAACTGCGGCCCCTCTCCGCAGCACGGGGCCATCTCCGCACTTCGGGGCGCCAGGGGCGCCAGGGGGCGCCGGCCCGGATCCGCGGGGCTGGCCCCCACATTCGGAGGAACCCGTCGATTCGCTCCGAAAATCGGGGTCATCTCCGCGAAACGCGAGCCGGCGGGCGGCCCCCAGGAACCCAAAATGGCATCTACCCCGGGGGTTTCCCAGGGCGTGCCGCTAACGTAGGTAGGTCGGCTAAGGGATGCCACGTTGTGTACGTGGGTGTGAATGTGTCCTGTCGTGGCCGCATAACACCTACGGAAGGTGCGTTAGTTTCGCATGCCTAAAAACAAGAAGCCCGCTGGCGGTCGTCCCGCCAGGAACTTCGACCCCAAGTTCGCCGCAGACCGCAAGCCCCGCTGGAACCGCGACGACCGCGACCAGCGTCAGGGCGGATCCCGCGAGGGCGGTTTCAACCGCGCCGGATCCGGTCGCGATGACCGTGGCGAGCGTCGCCCGTTCAACCGCGACGAGCGCGGCGGCCGCTCATTCGACCGCGACAACCGCGCTGGATCCGGTCGCGACAACCGGGGCGGATTCGACCGCAACGAGCGCGGTGGATACAGCCGTGACGACCGTGGTGGTTTCCGCGGCGACCGCGACAACCGTGGCGGTTTCTCCCGCGACAACCGTGGTGGTTTCAACCGTGAGGACCGTGGCGAGCGTCGTTTCGACGGCGACCGTGGTGGT
>Ga0302349_1001879_pt1 | contig 14612 bp, 7 predicted proteins | sample PhyAR1_FD_202176 | JGI IMG/M metagenome (GOLD analysis project Ga0302349, IMG submission 202176) | Leaf surface microbial communities from alfalfa plants in UC Gill Tract Community Farm, Albany, California, United States - DLSL A.R1... | ecosystem: Host-associated > Plants > Phyllosphere >...
CACGGGACGCCCGCGCAGGGGCTTGTCTGCATCAGTTTTCATTTTCACAATATATTCCATTCAGGTAACACAAGGACGGCACCGGGATGGTGTCGTCCTCAGTTTGCAGGTAAGGCCAGCCACACAGTGTACGAACTAACGAAGCGAAAGATAAACGTCAGAATGACGCCGATGTTGCCTCAACGCTCGCATAGACTTTGATTTCCTGAAACTGCTCAATCGCACGTGGCCCACAGAGGACGCCGATACCACTTTGCTTGAAGCCGCTCTGTTCAAAGTGCTCGGACATGACGCCCCAGCAGTTTAGCCAGATATGCCCGGCTTGAATAGCCTTGCCGACTCGCCGGCAGCGCGCCGTGTCGCTCGAAAACACCGAAGCGGCGAGACCAAATTCCGTCGCGTTTGCACGCATGATGGCGTCGGCTTCGTCTTCAAAAATCTCGAAAGTCTGGACTGGCCCGAAGACCTCGGACTGGATGACCCTGGCGTCCAGGTCCTGAACTTCGATCAGGGTGGGTCGGTAGAACGCGCCCGCAGCCAGAGGGCCTTCAACCACCGGGCCGCCGCGCACCAGAATGTTTGCATAAGATTCTGCTTCCGCGACTACAGCATCAACGCGCTGAACACTGGCTTTGTCGATGAGTGGGCCAAGCTGCGCCTGCGGATCATCGCTTTCGCCGAGCCGGACGTTCTGATAAGCCTCGATCAGCGCGGCGCGTAACCGGTCGGCAATGCCACGCTGGGCCAGTACACGTGAACCGGTGCAGCAGAACTGCCCGTTCATTGCGACCAGTGCCATGACGATCTGCGGTACAACTTCATCAAGGTTTGCATCATCGAATACGATCAGCGGCGCTTTGCCACCCAGTTCCAGATTCAGACGTTTAAGCGTTTTGGCACCGTTGGCGGCAATGAGGCGGCCTACCTTAGTGCTGCCGGTATAGCTGATCATGTTCACCAGAGGTGAGTCGACCAGCATGGAGGCACCGATACTCCCGGTTTCGGTGATCACATTCAGTACACCCGGCGGCAGCGATTTTACTGCGGCGATTGCACCGGAAAACAGGGCGTTGGTAAGCGCGGTTTGATGTGGCAGCTTCAGCACCACCGTACAGCCGGCAGCCAGTGCGGGAGCGACAGCGCGTACTGACAGGATAATCGGCGAGTTCCACGGTGAGATAACGCCCACAACGCCAAGAGGTTCGGGATCGGAATGAAAGTGCATCCCCGGCGCGGCTTCAAGGGCGCGCCCACCGGTCTGCAACAGCGCCGTGGCGGCACCATAACGCAGCCACTCCACCGTTAATGCCAGTTCCCACTGCGTCTGCGCCAGCAGCTTACCACCTTCGCGGGCGAGCTGGAGTGCGATCTCATCTACCCGCTTTGCGACTTCATCGGCCAGCTCAAACAGGGCACGCGAGCGCAGGGAGCGTTCCTGGGACCAGTTTGTGGTATCGAAAGCCGTACGGGCGGCCTCGATCGCTTCACGTGCTTCGTCAGCGCCGATGTCCAGGTAATTTCCCAGCGGCTGGCCGGTCGAAGGGCTGACCGCCTGCCTGATTGTGCCTCCGTTGTTCCAGCTACCGTTGATCCAGTTCTTTGCAGCTTCAGTCAAATTCGTGCATTCCATGGTATTTCCTTTCAGAGTATCCCGCGCATTGATCGACGCAGACGCGGTGCGGGTAATCCCAGGTCTGAGCGGTTGACGCCGAAGCTAAAGGCTGCCCGTTCGCTTCGTGTTAATATAAAAGTAAGTGATCATTTATATAAATGCAACGCTATTTTACCGCGCGCAGAAATGTTGGGGAAAACCCGCTGGCGTGGACGAGACTCGTTTTAGTGAGGATAGGGTGGTTATGGAGCGGGCAATTTGTGTTTTGCTGCCCGCTACAGGTGAATTGTCACTGTCCCGAACGCGGGTCTTCAGTGAACGACATGTTTATTGCGTTCAAACGGAGGGATTATGCTCAAACTCAGGCCGCGATAACCCGGCACAAAGCTTTATAAATCTTTCAGCAGGTTAGATGAGAGCTTACGAAGCAGATCTAACTCCTCATCTTCCATCTGCATGGTACATCTCATTTTTCCGGGCAGTGCCAGCAGAGCTTCTTTCATCTCATTCGCCTTTTCAGTCAGGACAACATTTTTCATCCTTTCATCACCGACGACAGCCATTCGTTTCAGAAATCCCTTTGCCTCAAGTTTTTGTACAAGCGGCGTCAGCGTTCCCGAATCAAACAATGTCTTCTGACCAAGCGCCCGTAACGGGATATCGTCCTCCTCATACAGGGCCATGAGCACGACAAACTGAGGGTAGGTCAGGTCAAATTCTTTCAGTAAGGGCCGATACTGGCGGATCAGCGCGTTCGTCACCGAGTACAAAGAAAAGCACAGCTTTTCTTCCAGGATGCTGTTTTGTTTCATTGAATTAGTCCCGGCAGGAAGATATCTGAATAGTATAAATAATATTTGATAGAAAGAATATTGCGCGCAAGTCTAATTCATCAATGTTAGCAGACCGCTTCCCCTCCACTGCCGCCGCCCCTTCACATAACCTCTGAAAACTTTTCATAAAATAGTCATTGTATTTATATAAGTGATCATTTACTTTTATATTCAACGTGACGGAGACCAGTGACCTTTAGCTTCCGCGTTAACCAGGCAGACAAAGCGGGATTACCCGCTCCTAATCTGTGTCGAGTGCTTTGAAGAGAAATTTTTGGCGCGCCCAAATTTCACCGGGCGGATGAATAGCGAGAATGGAGTCCCTGCTAATCAACTGATTTATAAGATTTAATTAATGGAAACAAAGATATCCAAAAAAGACGAAAGAATAATGTTTGACTGAAAGAATATTGCGTGCAAGTATTATGCACACAAGATAGATACCGAAAACAACCGGCGCTCAACTGAATAATACAATCAACACACATCTAACGAGGCTTAATCATGAAAACCGTATCCGCTGTCCTGACTTCTGCTCTTTTCGCATCCGCCACCGCTGTGGCTTTCGAAACACCGGTCAACCTTCCCGCTCCTACAGCCGGAGTGCAGGCATTTCTCAACGTGCTGAACTCAGGTAACGGCAAGCCCATGGAACAAATGACTCCGCAGGAGGCCCGTCAGGTGCTGGTCGGGGCACAGAAGGGCATTACGCTGCCATCTGCCCAGGTTTCAGAAAAAATCATCACGGTAAACGGGCAATCCATAAAGCTGAAAATCGTGAAACCGGACAACGCTACCGGCACCCTTCCTGTATTCATGTTCTTCCATGGCGGCGGCTGGGTACTGGGAGATTTCCCGACTCATGAACGTCTTATCCGTGATCTGGTTCGCTCATCCAGCGCGGCTGCGGTATATGTGGACTACACCCCGTCACCGGAAGCTCACTTCCCTGTCGCAATTAACCAGGCATATGAAGCAACCAAATGGGTGGCTGAACATGGTAAGGAAATTGGCGTAGATGGCAGCCGTCTGGGCCTGGTCGGTAACAGCGTCGGGGGAAATATGGTGGCTTCCGTGGCGCTGCAGGCTAAACAGTTTAACGGGCCGAAGATCCGTTATAACGTGATGCTGTGGCCGGTAACTGATGCGAATTTTGATAACGCATCCTATAACCGTTACGAAAACGGCTATTTCCTGACGAAAAACATGATGAAATGGTTCTGGGATAACTACACCACCAGCGCGTCAGACCGTAATAATATTCTTGCCTCCCCGCTGCGGGCCACCACGGAACAGCTGAAAGGATTCCCCCAAACCTTAATCCAGACGGCGGAACTGGATGTTCTGCGCGACGAAGGTGAAGCGTTCGGCCGCAAGCTGGATGCCGCCGGTGTGCCTGTGACCGTGACACGCTACAACGGTATGATCCATGACTATGGGCTGCTGAACCCATTAAGTCAGGAGCCGACTGTAAAAACTGCGCTGGAGCAGGCGGGTGCAGCATTACATAAGCATCTGGAATAATATTCGTAAATGCTCAAACAGCGCGGCCAGAGGTCGCGCTGTTTCGTATCAGAAAACCCCATAGCCGACTTTCAGTTCAGTTAGCGTGTTTGCTTTGTGCCATAAACAGACGTATTAAAGATCAGATTCTATAATCCAGAACGCTGAAAAGGGTTCTGCTTTGAGGTTTGCGACATGACTACCTTTCATCAACTGACTGCCACCAGCCTGCGTGGGCAGCCCGTCTCTATGGCCGACTATGCGTGCAAGCTGGTTCTGGTGGTGAATACTGCCAGCCATTGTGGTTTCACACCGCAATACGCCGGCCTTGAAACGCTCTACAAAAAGTACGCCGCTCAGGGGCTGGTGGTGCTGGGATTTCCCTGCAACCAGTTCGGTAAGCAAGAACCCGGTGGAGCCGACGATATTGCGCAGACCTGCCACATTAACTACGGCGTGAGCTTCCCGATGTTTGAGAAAGTGGAGGTCAACGGCAGCGCAACGCACCCGGTGTTTCGTTATCTGAAAGACGAGTTGCCCGGCGTGCTGGGTGGGCGGATCAAATGGAACTTCACAAAGTTCCTGGTCGGGCGCGACGGCAGACCGCTCAGGCGTTTTGCACCGATCACTTCCCCGGAGAAAATGGAAGCGGCTATCCTTGCTGCCCTTGAAACCTGAGTGTTTCTCTCATTCGAACCCTTCACTTTCAGAGAGCTTCAGCACTCCGGCGTCGAAACTCGCCTGGCGGCATGCCTGCGTATTTCGTGAATGCAACGTTGAACGCACTCGCAGACTGGTAACCTGTGCGGAAGGCAATTTGTTCGATTTTATCCTTGCCGCTCATCAGGTCTTTCCTGGCTAACGACATTCGCCAGAAGAGCAGATATTGCATGGGAGACATGCCGACCGTCTCGCTGAATACGGCAAAAAAAGAGGATCGGGACATCGCGCAATCCCGGGCGAGCTGCGCGATTTGCCAGTCAGTGCCGGGGTTTTCATGGATAAGATGCAGCGCAGTGGCGATCTTTTCATGTTGTAACCCTTTCAGGATACCTGCCGTATTCGACAGTTCGGGATCACTGCGCAGCGCCTCCACCAGCAACAGTTGCAAAAGATGCATCAATACCGCATCACGCCCCGGTCGCCGGGTCCGGCTTTCATCCAGCAGCAGTTCAAACAAAGTGACGAAACGACGCTGCCCTTTAATCAGGATCTCATTGGGCAGCAAAGCGACGATAAGCTGTTTGTCCGGCGTGTCGAACTCACAGTGACCCACATTCATGAGAAATTCAGCCGGCCCCGTGGTTGAGCCAATTCTCACGTGCCCGTCGCCAAGGAGGGTAGGCTCCGTAACGCCAACAGGCGGAGACGCTCCCGCACTGGTGTTCTCAAACGTGTACGTGGCGGGGATCAGAACGAAATCACCGGCAACAAGCAAAGTGGGAGCTTTACCGTTAATGCTCATCAGGCATTCGCCTTGCAGCACGGCGCAGTAAAACGCCTCTCCGGAAGACTCGCGGAGAACCCGCCACTTCCCTGCCCCCTCAACAAGTTTTGCACGCGTTGGCCTGGGATTGAGCAAAGCAACAATATCGGTTAACGGATCTGACACTGGACTCTCTCTCAATAAAAGTGGATTTCTGATTATATATTGTCCAGTCATGGGTGGCTATGATGGCTGCACTAACCCACAGAGAGGATTGACCATGGCGACTGCACTGATTACCGGATGTTCTTCAGGTTTTGGGCTGGCAACAGCAAAACTTTTTTTAGCTAAAGGCTGGGACGTGATTGCCACAATGAGAACGCCGGATGCGACGCTTTTCCCTGAAAGCGACAGGCTGACGATATTGCCGCTGGATATCACTTCTGCGGACAGCATTGCGGATGTGGTGAAAAAGGCTGGCGCGATTGACCTGCTGGTCAATAACGCCGGTCTTGGCGCAGCGGTCCCCGTTGAACTGACTCCCCTGACAACCGCACAGCAATTAATGAACACCAACGTCCTCGGCACCCTGTCATTAACCCAGGCGTTTCTCCCGTTGATGAGAGAGAAAAAATCAGGGGTGATCATCAATGTTTCTTCGTCCGTGACCACCAAAGCGATGCCGCTGATTGGGCTTTATCGTGCCAGTAAAGCGGCGCTGAATGCGTGGAGCGAATCATTAGCCATCGAAGTCAGGCCATTTGGTATTCGCGTTCACGTCGTGTTACCGGGGCGCTCGCCCGAAACGAAATTTGGCGAAAATGCGCAGGCGTATTTTGGTGGGCGGGACGATCCAGATTATGGAAACCTGGTGAATGAATTTATCCAGGCGGCTGGCAATGCCCATTCACCCGTGACGCACGAAGAAGATGTGGCGGAAGCCATTTTTGCCGCGGCTAACGATCAAAACACCCCGCTGTACACCGCCGCAGGTGAAGATGCGCAGCAATTTCTCACTCAGGCGCAGCAACGTTCCCCTTTTCTGACTGATTGATCCGGCTGAAATTGAATAGCAGGTTCAGGGCGGTAAAGAGCTCAAAGAGGTTCTGCCGCAGTTAATCCCCGGTATGGATGTCAGCAGTCAGGGACATACCAATTACGATATGAATATGCGTGGTCGTTCAATGATGGTGATGGTCGACGGCGTGCGTTTAAACGCCACGCAATGGCACCACGCGGCGAGATGAATCTGGCCGCGTGGTGCCAGCAGTTGCTGGCAGGAAAAGCCATCGTGCCGTTGATCTACCACTGGCTGACACTCAACGGCCAGCGCAGTATGCGCGGCCTGCACATGAATACGCTGGGGTGGTTTGATTTTAAATCGGCGTGGTTCGCGCCGCCGGATCCCTGAGGGCAACGACAGAGAGTTTTACGGCTATTCGCCGTTAATGGCCCGAAAAGAGGGAGTATTCCTATGATTAATGGCACTTAAATGTAAACAGTGCGTTATGGTAAAGTGACGGAATGGGAATAATCCTAATTCATTCTGGAGTCATTAAGCCATGGGGAAGACCTCTTGGGCCTGGCGGATATATTCGGGCTTTATTTTATTTATTCTTACGATTTTCCCGGCTTTTTCCGCGCTTGCCCTGTCGAATGGATGTCTGGCGATTAATGCGCTCTCGGGTTCAACGTCTCTTGCTTTTAACACCAATAGCTACCCCGCTTCGGATTTCCAGACGGGAGATACCCTGACCATCAGTTTTACCGACAGCGGCGCGGCGGTCGGCACGCCGACATCGTCGGCGGACAGTATCGGTTTTACCACCTATACACAGAATCGGTTTCAAACCTATAACGCGGCTAACGCGACAAGCTCAACCCCTCATAGCGTTACGCTGAGCCTGACGACCGGTGATCTTGCCACCAACGGCCTGCGGATCAGAGCCTCGACGACAAAGAGTCAAATCAGTGGGCTGACGTTTAGTTGCACGGGCGTGTCTGCTGATTCAGATGATGCCACCCTGTCAGGTTTAACCCTGTCTGCTGGCACGCTGTCGCCCTCATTTAGCGCAGGCAACACCGGCTATACGGCCTCTGTCGCAAACAGCGTGACCTCGGTTTACGTGACGCCCGTCGTGAATGAGAGTCACGCCACCGTTACGGTCAAGGGTTCTGCGGTCGCTTCGGGTTCGACTTCGTCAGATATCAGTTTGCTGGCGGGTGGTGACACAATCATCCCGATTGTGGTCACGGCCCAGGATGGCACCCTAAAAACCTACACGATAACGGTGACGCGCGCGGGGGCGTCGCCAGTGGCGGCCAGCTCCAGCATTAACGTTTTAGCCAATAGCGCCAGCACGACCGTACCGCTTGCGCTGAGTGGCGGCGCGGCAACATCCATCTCGGTGGTGACATTGCCTCAGCACGGAACGATAACCCTTTCAGGCACGACCCTCAGTTACAGCCCGACAGCCGGTTTTTCCGGCAGCGATTTCTTTACTTATACCGCGAGCAATAGCGGCGGGAGCTCGGCACTCGCCACGGTGACAATCAACGTCATTCCGCCCACGCTCCAGTTCACCCCCTCTTATGGCGCGCTTAGCGCGGCGACCGCAGGCAACCTCTGGTCGCAAAACCTGACGGTGAGCGGAGGCACCGCGCCTTATACATGGCATTCCAGCTCGCTGCCTCAGGGACTGTCGCTCAACGCGACCACCGGCGTACTGAATGGAATGCCTGCTGCGGCGGGAAGTTATGTGTTTCAGGTCAATGCAACCGATGCCTATGGCGTAACGGGGAGTGTGATTTATAGCTTAGTGGTCAATGAGGCCGCGCCCGTTGCGGGCAATGTGTCATTAATCGTCAGTGCCGACAGCAGCGTCCCCGTTCCGCTCAACCTCTCAGGCGGAACGGCGACCGGCATCGCTATCGCCAGCCCGCCGTCACACGGTGCGGCGGTCGTCAGCGGCACGCTTATTACCTACACCCCGACATCGGGGTATTCCGGTCCCGACAGCTTTACCTATACCGCCACTAATAGCGCCGGAACCTCGGCGTCCGGCACGGTGACCGTCACGGTTACCGCGCCTGCCCTGACGATAGCGCCCGCGCAGGGCGCTTTGCCTGCGGCGATTGCCGGGAACGCCTGGACGCAGGGCTTTTCCGTCTCCGGCGGGACCGCGCCTTACACCTGGAGCGCGAGTGGCCTGCCGGCTGGCCTCACCCTGAATGCCACGACAGGGGTGCTGAACGGAACGCCCGCAGCGGCCGGGAATGCGCTGTTCCAGATAACCGCGACGGACAGATACGGCGCAACGAAGACGGTTAATTATTCATTAACGGTAGGCGACGCAGCGCCTGTTGCGGGTAATGTGTCGGCGACCGTTAATCCTGATACCAGCAGTCCCATCGTGCTGGCGCTCTCCGGCGGCCCCGCCACGGCGGTAAACGTCGCCGGCCCCCCGTCGCACGGCAGCGCCATCGCCAACGGCACCGTCATCACCTACACCCCGGCTCCGGGGTATTCAGGCGCCGACAGCTTTACCTATACCGCCAGCAACAGTAGCGGGACCTCCGCACCGGCGACGGTGACGCTGACGGTCAGCACGCCGCAGCTGATTATTACGCCTGCTGCGGGCGCGCTCCCTAAAGCCACGTCAGGCGCCCACTGGTCACAGAATTTGACGGTCAACGGAGGCGCTGCGCCTTACGTCTGGCACGCCAGCGGATTACCTGCGGGGCTATCGCTGAATAGCGCTACCGGCGTGCTTTCCGGTACGCCTGCCGCCGCAGGTAACGTGGTGTTCCAGGTCACCGTGACTGATGCCCATGGCGCAACCGGAACCGTCAGCTACTCGCTTGAAGCAGGCGATGCGATCCCGAATGCGGGTCATGTTTCGGTAACGGTAAACCCCGGCAGCAGCACGCCGGTGCCGCTGGTTTTCTCCGGCGGAACCCCATCAACAGTGAACGTTGTCAGTGCCCCCTCTCACGGCAGCGCGGTAGCGCAGGGCACCGCCATTATCTATACGCCCGCACCCGGCTACTCAGGAATCGATAGCTTTACCTATACGGCCAGCAACAGCAGCGGAACATCCGCCCCCGCCACGGTAACCATCACCGTGAGTTCACCGGCGATGATCGTCACCCCGGCAACAGGCGCGCTGCCTGCCGCCACGACCGGTACGGCATGGTCGCAACGCGTGGCTGTTTCAGGCGGGGCGTCGCCCTACAGCTGGAAGGCGAGCGCATTACCCGCAGGACTGTCGCTGGATGCCAGCACGGGCCTGATTTCCGGCATACCGCTCACCTCCGGCCATTACGCCTTCCAGGTGACAGCCACCGATAGCCAGGGGGTGACCGGTACGGTGAACTATTCATTGCTGATTAACGCCGAGGTTCCCGTAGCTGGCGAGGTGACCACGACGGTAACCGCCGGGGTGAAAGCGTATGCGATCCCGCTGGACATTAAAGGGGCAGTGACCTCCATCGCCATTGTGACTCCCCCTGCCCATGGCACCGCTGTGGTTTCCGGGCTGAGGATCCTCTATACCCCCTTCAGCGGTTATTCGGGTCAGGACAGCTTCACTTACCGCGTCACGGGCGTATCCGGCGCCTCATTGCCGGCGACCGTTTCCCTGAACGTCACCTCGAACGATCTCGCTTTACTTCCGGCAAGCGCTCAGCTGCCGCCGGGCGTGGCAGGTCAGACTTACCTTCAGGCGTTCACCGCGTCAGGCGGCACTGTGCCGTATCGCTGGCAGTTATCCGGTACGCTTCCCAAAGGGCTGTCCTTTACCGACGGGCAGATTCATGGCGTGCCAGACGCTGCCGGTAGCACAAGCTTTACGCTGACGGCGACGGATGCGGCTGGGAACACGAAGTCTGCCCGCTATACGCTAGTTATTAACCCTGGCGCGCCCACCGGGGCTGACTACAGCGCCTCCGTCAGCGCGGGTAAATCGGTGACCATCAACCTCACGGAAAAGGCGACGGGAGGCCCGTTTACCGGCGCAAGCCTGCTGAGTCAGCCAGAAAAAGAGCAGGGCACCGCCTCGCTGCATACTTCCGGCAGCAATTACCAGATGACCTTCACCGCCGATCCGCAAGCAAGCGGTACGGTTGTTCTTCGCTATGTGCTGAAAAGCGCTTATGGCACCAGTCAACCGGCGAATATCACCCTGACCATCGCCGGTCGCCCCGATCCGTCGAAAGATGCAGAGGTGACAGGTCTTATTAGCGCGCAAAATCAGGCTGCGCAAAATTTTGCCCGCGCGCAAATTCGCAATTTCAGCGACCGACTGGAAAAGCTGCATAGCGATGCAAGCCTGCCATCCGACCTGTCGGGTATTCGTTTTATGATGCCTTACTCACGGCCTGAACGTAGCGCAGAAAGCCGGATGCACATCACCGAACCCCGGCAGAAAAACAGGCCCGATGAGACGGCGGCGACGCCGCTGGCACCTGTGCTCCCGCTGTCCACGCGTCAGGAAGCGACCCGGCTCTCCTACTGGACGGGCGGGTACGTCGATTTTGGTAACGACAAGGCCGACGGCATACGGTTTAGCCATACCACCGTTGGCATCACGACTGGCGTCGATTACCGCTTTACCGAATCCTTCACCGGCGGCTTAGGTATTGGCTTTGGACGTGATGTCAGCGACATCGGGGATGAAGGTTCACGCAGCAATGGCCGGGCATTCAGCACGGCGCTGTACGGCAGTTATCACCCTGACGCCTGGTTTGTTGATGGGCTGATGGGAATGAGTCGGCTGAGTTTTGATTCTACCCGTGCCGTCAGCGGCGACAGCGCCCGGGCGCGAGGCAATCGCTCAGGTCATCAGGCGTTTGGCGCGCTGATTTCCGGCTACGAGTTCCTGACGCAGGACAGCCTCCTCTCACCTTATGCTCGCCTGCAATACTACCGCACCTGGCTTGATGGCTACGCTGAAACCGGCGCGGGATATAACAGTTTGGCTTTCGCCGCGCACTCTTTTTCCCAGTTTGAAACCAGCGTGGGTTTGCGCGGTGAACATCGCGTTTCCTTTGACTGGGGCGTCGCCAATTTCCAGGGCCGTCTGGAGTACTCGCAGAAGCTGAATGAGGACAACAGCGCAAGGGTGGGCTACGCCGATGTGGGTGATGACACCTGGCGATTGCCGCTCTATGAGCAAGCCCAGCAAACCATGACGTTGGGTACAGGGGTCGATTTCCTGCTGTCTGACAACGTCACGCCAGGCCTCGCTTATCAGGGCACGCTGGGGCTGGACGACAGCCGCACGAGGGATCAGATGGTGATGATCCGCGTCAATATCGGCTTTTAAAACATGACAACGGCTCTCACGGGGACGCAGGTCCGTCCCCTGTTCGCCGCATAACGCTTAATCAGTTTTACCGGAGAGCTTTGTGAAAGATACCGACATCGCAAATGAAAACGCTGACGATATTAACGACCATGACGACATGGACGAACTCAGCGATGTAGAACGCCGCGTTGAAAAAGTAATGCAGCAACAGGAGATTATGGCTGTTGAAAAAGCCGAGGATGAAACTCAGCAACAACAAAAGCGCCAGCGTGCAGAACTTGCCGATTACCGGACAAAAATTCTTAAAGCCGTAAAAACAGAAGCGCCCGATCTCGCTGCTCCCCTCTTTGAAAAGCTGAACGCGCTTTCTTATGAAAACCATGAGTTTGCTTCCAGGGAGGTTGTCGACCTTTTAAAGGCGCACAAGGCGCGCTTCAAGGATGAACCGGACTTCTTCGATCTGGGCATTGCTCAGCGAGAAGACCTGCTCGATCGCATCGGCTTTTATCGAGGCATTGTTGTGGACCATACGCTGAGCAATCCTGTTGAGGTGGGATTTCGGGATGTGCTGATGCGTCCTGAAGCGGGTGCAGCAGAGCATGACGACAGCGATGCGCAAATCCTGAAAGCCGCGAACGTTTTCTCTCGAAAGCCAAATTTTTCAGGGTATTTTGAAAATTACTACACCACCTCAGAGGCCATTTTCCAGACGCAGAAGAACGGCGTGACCAATCTCAATGTGTCGCTATCGGCAGCGGGTGGAGGTCTGAGCAACAGCTTTGCGCTGGGGGCCTCCCTCACATCCTATGGCCGCCAGGAAGAAAGTAAGGGCTTTGTCGGCAAAACGGTGTTCACCACCGCCAACTTCTATCTCCCCAAAATCGAGCTTTCCTTTGATCATACTGAGGTTTGCGCCAGCACGGCGTTCAGGAACGCGTGTGAAAAGGCGGTTAACGATCCGGATAAAAAACGCTCCCTTGAGACAAAGTTCAGGCAGCTTAAACGCGTACTCGATGATTTTGGTCACTTTGTGGCGCTTCAGACGCTGGTGGGCGGGCGGTTATTCGCCACCGAAAAAAAACAGTTTGAGGGAGCAGAACATAGCGCTGATTTCACGGATCGCTTTGGGGCTGGCGTAAAGGCGAGTCTCAGTAGCGTCATGGTGGATGCAGAGGCGGGCGTGCGTTACGAAAAAAGCACGCAGGAGGCAGAAAAAAACAAAAACGCCAGCGAAATGCAGGCCATGACGTTCAATGCCGTAGGCGGCGAAGGCACGGTTGTGCAGGATGCGGCAGCCTGGGCGGAATCTCTCTACGATTATCGGCGCTGGGCGACGGTACAGCGTGAAAATCTGATCCCCAGCATCAGGCTGTTGCCTGAACCTCTTGCCGGGCAATGCTGGCAATTGCTGGCGCGTTTTTGTCAAAACCGAACCAAGCCCGCTCTGCTGCATGAGGAAAACGCCTGGTTTCTGTTTTGCGGCGAGTATGGCGAGAAGGCCGGTAAAAAAGCGCGCGACGTCTTTTTCAGCATCCAGAATTATGCGCATGACGCCGCCATAACGGCTAACACCATTTCTCCCAGCGAGGGCGAGCACGCGGTGCTGATTAAACCTGAAACGGTGTCTTCACAATTGTGGAGAATGACGGAGAACGGCGAGATCGTATTACGTGCAACAAACCGGAAAACGACGCACGGTAAAACCAGTGACATCTTATTCGCTTTAACCGCAGAAGTGCTCGCCGGTAGCGGCAGTCCGACCGAGGATCAGTACGCCGTCACGCTACGTCAACTTAACAAAGATGTGACGCAAACCTGGGACTATCCGGGGTCCGGTGAGCTGATATGCAGGGCGCTGGGGCCTGACTATGTTCTGGATGCTATAACGGCTGAAGAGCTGGTGTTAAGAAAACGTACCGCAGCGGGCCGTCAAAGCCGCCTGTGGTATCTGGCTGAAGTCCCGTCAAGCGTGGAGAAAAAACTGAAAGTCAGGCAGGAAGATCAGTGGGTGCAAATCTTCACGCAGAAAGAAGATGCCGTCCTGTCCGTGGTCAATGCAGAGCAGTGGGATGAAATTAACGGTAATGCGCCTTATCAGGTTGTCGCCCAGCCGAATATAGGCGGATTGCATCAGATCTGGCGTAAAGAAGAGTCGGGACGATTTGTCTCAGCCCTGCAAATTAAAATGAACAGTTCAGCTCAGCCGCTGTTGCTCTCCTCACTTAACGATTCGGATCGCTTAATTGCCTCGCCATTCAAACCCTATCTGGCACATAAGTGGAGCGTGACGGCGGCCGGAAAACTGACGCCTAAAACGGGCGCTTATGCTGATAAAACCGTCACGCTGTTCAGGCCACAAGAATATAGCGCCAGCGGCGGCGTTCTCATCCTGAGCAATAGTGAAAGCAAAGCAGACCAGCAGCTCATCATACGCGCTGTTTCAGACCCGTATGAAAAGCCAAAGACATTTATGGTCAGTAGCCACAGAGAGACAGAGGAAAAGTGCCCTATTCATTATGTGGAAGAAACGCCGTTGCGGGTTACCGGAGCGATCACCGGCATTGAGTTGTTCCTCAATCACACACAAAATTCGTCCAAAGAGTATGCGCTGCGCCTGAGGGTATTCTGCGCGGGTGAAGGGAATAAAGAAGATATCGTCCATCATGGCGGCTACCCCTCTGAAAATCTTTCACCGCTGCGCGTGGACAAAAGAAAGACGTATATCGATCCTCGCTTTCTTTATTTACCTTCTAAACCGATTTTTAGTCTCAAGCTTGATGCCAGCGACGTCTCGAATTCCGCTCGCGTCCTGACGTTGAAATACCAGCTTGAAAAAGACGGGCAATGGTATGGATTTGCAGAAAATGACGCGCCTTACGGACAAAACGCGCTGACGCCAGAGGATTTAATTGTGTCTATGGTGCCAACAC
>Ga0302349_1001880_pt1 | contig 14602 bp, 15 predicted proteins | sample PhyAR1_FD_202176 | JGI IMG/M metagenome (GOLD analysis project Ga0302349, IMG submission 202176) | Leaf surface microbial communities from alfalfa plants in UC Gill Tract Community Farm, Albany, California, United States - DLSL A.R1... | ecosystem: Host-associated > Plants > Phyllosphere >...
GCGCGTTCCTTCGCCGCGTAGAGCAGGCTCAGGAAGAGGTGCAGGTTGTTCTCGCTCTCGAAGCCGGGGCCGCTCGGCACCACCTGGCAATCGAAATCGTCCGCGCCGGGCTTGTGATCCTGCAGGTCGATGCCCTCCGGGATTGACCCGACCTCGCTGTAGTAGTCGGTGAGGAAGACCGCCTCGATGCTGCGCACCACGGGGCCCTCGACGCGCACCATGAGGTCGACCCAGGTGAGGCCGCGCTTGATGTTCTTGGGAACGTTGTACGAGGCGTGCGTGAGGTTCTGGGAGCCGATGAACGCCACCTCGCCGTCGACGACCAGGAGCTTGCGGTGGTTGCGCAGGTCGGGACGCTGGAACTTGCCCTTGAGCGGCTGCAGGGGCAGGAGGAAGTGCCAGTCCGCGCCCATGCGGTCGAGGCGCTCCTTCGTCTGCCGGTGCAACGGCTTCGACAGGTTCGCCCAGTGATCCATGAGCACGTGCACCCGCACGCCGCGCGCCGCCGCGTCCTCCATGGCCCGGAAGAACCCGTCCGTCGCCGCATCGGCCTTCAGGATGTAGAACTCGACCTGCACATAGTGCTTCGAGCCGCGGATCGCCGCCGCCATCTCCGCGAGCGACTCGTCGTAGTCGGAGATGATGCGAGCCCCGTTGTCGCCGGACAGCGGGAGCGCGCCGAGCTGACGGTTCATGTGCACGATCTGACGGAACCAGTCCGGCGGGTTCGGCAGCAGCGTCCCCAGCTCGAGATGCTCGTTCGATTCGCGGAGCACCTCATTGACCGCCGACTGCATATCGCGACGCTTCTTCGGCAGGCGGGGGTTTCCGATGAGCAGGAAGAACAGCACGCCGGGCACCGGCAGGAAGAAGATGAGGAGCAGCCACGCCATCGCCGACGTCGGCCGGCGCCCGGGCGGCACGAACATCACCGCGGTGATGCGAATCACCATGTCGAGCGTGAAGACGAAGGCGGCCCACACGGCCGACCACGAAAACCAGTCCACTGATCCTCCTTGCCGGCATCGTGCCGACTCAGATCAGCTTAGGCCGTTCACCTCAACAAGCCCGCCCACGCGGATCGCGGGCTACTCGCGCGGGGCCATCCCGCGCTTCGCGCGCTCCTCGGCCTCGATCTTCGCGTAGACGCGTCGCTCGGTGCGGTCGAACTTCAGCACGTTGCGCAGGATCCAGAAGAAGAGGGTCGCGATGACGACCGTCGGCGCGATGGTGAGCAGAGCCGTCACCCAGTACTGATCCATGACGCCAGTCTACGCGGGGCGAGGTGTGGCGCGGCTGAAACTATACACACCCCTCTCCGGGCGGCCGCGGGCTGTGGATACCCGCCGCGCCGCGCCCGATCGGCGAAGGATCGAGGAATGAACCTCACTCTTCGCCCCACCTCGGCCGCCCGCCTCCTCGCGAGGCTCCCCCACCAGCTCGGCCACAGCCCTCAGGGAAGCCTGGTGCTCGTCCCCGTGGCCGCGCGCGCGATGCTCGGCGCGCTGCGCATCGACCTGCCGGGCGACGCGGGCGTCGATCGCGCGGCGGAACTCGCGATCGGTTACCTCCGCCGCGTCCCCGACGTGGAGGACGTCGTCACGACCATCTGGACCGACGGCCCCGCGCTCGACGGCGGCGGCGTCGCGCACGAGGCGCTCGCTGCCGCCGTCGCGGAGCGCGCCGCGGCCGCCGGCCTGCGCATCACCGGCGAGTACTGCATCGGAGACGACGGATGGACCGCCTACGACCGTCCCCTGCTGCGCCCGCTCGCCGAGCTCGCGGACGCCGATCCGGATCCGTGCGCGGCGCTCCCCGTCGATGCGCGCGCGGGGTCCGCCGTGCCCCGGGCGGCCGCGGACGAACGCGAGGAGGTCGCGCGGCAGCTCCTCGCGCTCGAGGAGCTGCCGACGGATCCGTTCCGGCGCATCTGGGACGGGCTCCGGCCCGATGCGGCCGTCGCGGAGGCGGCGGCGGAGCTGCGCGCCTTCGACGCGGATCCCTTCTTCGCCGTCCGCGAGAGCCTCTCGGGCGCGGAGCTCGCGCCCTCACGCGCGGCGCTGTGGATGTGGATCCTGCGCTGCCCCGCGCTGCGCGACGTGATGATCACGGCGTGGACGGGCGGCGTGGACGAGGCCCGGCATGCCTGCGCCTGGCAACGCGACTGGGTCGAGGGATCCGCGGTGTCGCCGGACTTCCCGGTGCGCCTGGCGGGCGAGGGCCTGCGCCCGCCGAGGCCGAGGCTCCTCGCCGCGCTCGAGTTCTGCCGTGCGCTGGCAGGGCGGGCACCGCGCACCCACCTCGCGGCGTGCCTGGCGGTGTGCGGATGGCTCGCGTGGGCGCTCGGCAACTCCACGCACGCCGGCGAATACGCGGCGCGCGCGCTCGAGATCGACGAGCGGTGTTCGTTCGCCGCGCTCATCCGCACCATGACCGACAGAGGCATCCTCCCCGGCTGGGCCTTCGACCCGGCCGGGATGGATGCCTCCCTCGATACGGACGGTCTTACTTGACGAGCGGGAAGAGGATCGTCTCGCGGATGCCGAGACCCGTGAGGCTCATCAGCAGGCGGTCGATGCCCATGCCCATGCCGCCCGACGGCGGCATGCCGTGCTCGAGCGCGCGCAGGAAGTCCTCGTCGATGCGCATGGCCTCGTCGTCGCCGCGGTCGGCGAGCTTCGCCTGCTCGACGAATCGTTCGCGCTGGATGACGGGGTCGACGAGCTCCGAGTATCCGGTCGCCTGCTCGTAGCCGTTGATGTAGAGGTCCCACTTCTCGACGACGCCGGGGACGGTGCGGTGCTCGCGCACGAGCGGGCTCGTGTCGACGGGGAAGTCCATGACGAAGGTCGGCGCGGTCAGGTGGTCGCCGACGAAGTGCTCCCACAGCTCCTCGACGAGCTTGCCGTGCGTGGCGTGCGCGGGAACCTCCACGCCGCTCTTCTCGGCGAGCGCCTCGAGCTCGTCCTGCGTCGTCTCGGGGGTGATCTCGACGCCCGCGGCCTCGGACAGCGAGGGGTACATCGAGATGCGCGCCCACTCCCCGCCCAGGTCGTACTGGGATCCGTCGGCGTGCGTGACGAGGGTGGTGCCGTGCACCGCGAGCGCCGCGTTCTGGATGAGCTTCTGGGTCAGGTCGGCGATGCCGCTGTAGTCGCTGTACGCCTCGTACGCCTCGAGCATCGCGAACTCCGGGCTGTGCGTGGAGTCGGCGCCCTCGTTCCGGAAGTTGCGGTTGATCTCGAACACCCGGTCGATGCCGCCGACGACGGCGCGCTTGAGGTAGAGCTCCGGCGCGATGCGCATGTACAGCTCGGTGTCGAACGCATTGGAGTGGGTGACGAAGGGGCGCGCGGCGGCGCCGCCGGGCTGCACCTGGAGCATCGGGGTCTCGACCTCGAGGAACGCCTCGTCCTCGAAGGTCTGGCGCAGGCTCTTCATGACGATCGAGCGCGCGCGGGCGGTCTCGCGTGCCTGGTCGCGCACGATGAGGTCGAGGTAGCGCTGGCGCACCCGGGTCTCTTCGTTCAGCTCGGAGTGGAGGTTCGGCAGCGGCAGGATCGCCTTGGCGGCGATCTGCCACTCGCTGACCATGATCGACAGCTCGCCGCGGCGGCTCGAGATGATCTCGCCGGAGATGAAGACGTGGTCGCCGAGGTCGACGAGCTCCTTCCAGGCCGCGAGCGACTCGTCGCCGACGTTGGCGAGCGACACCATCGCCTGGATCCGGGATCCATCCCCCGCCTGCAGCGAGGCGAAGCAGAGCTTTCCGGTGTTGCGACTGAAAACGACGCGGCCGGCGACGCCGGCGGTGACGCCCGTCTCGGCGCCCGCCTCGAGCTCGCCGTATTCGGCGCGGAGCGCGGGGATCGTCGTCGTCACCGGGACCGTCACGGGGTACGCCCCACCGGCGGCCGACTCGCGCTGCTCGATGAGCTTCGCACGCTTCGCCAGACGCACGGCCTTCTGCTCGAAGATGTCCTCTTCGGGGGTGGCGGCGGTTTCGGGCGAATCAGTCATGCGCGGTGTTCCTCGATCGTCGGGGCGGAAGCTTCGCGCACCATCCTATTGCCCGGCCGCTGAGAACCACTGCCGCCAGAGGTCGCGGCCCGGGGCACCCCGCGTGAGGCGGGGAGCTAGAGATCGTCGGGGGTGTCCGGGATCGCGGGGCTCGCCTCGGAGAGCGCGTGATCGACCGTCGAACGCACCAGCGCGGACAGGAAGCCGCCCGGATTCTCGACGCCGATGCCACGCAGGATGCCCGTCGACTGCTGCACGATCTGCCGGGAGAACAGGGTGGCCGTCGAGATCGCCTCCGCGTACGCCGCCCTATCCTCCTCCGCGACGACGATGGGCTCGCAACCGAGCTCGACCGCGAGCGCCTGCGCGATCGGCAGCACGGGGCCCGGCGCGGAGACGGCCGCATAGCTCGCGGCGAGCTGGCGCAGGTCGATCGAGGTGCCCGTGAAGCTCATCGCCGGGTGGACGGCGAGCGGAATCGCGCCCAGCTCGGCCGCGGGGCGCAGCACCTCGTACCCGTGAGCGGCGTCGGTGTGCAGCACGAGCTGCCCCATCTGGAACAGCCCGGCCTCGGCGAAGCCCGCGACGATCTGCGGCAGCTCGTCGCGCGGCACAGCCAGGATCACGAGCTCGCTGCGCCGCAGCACCTCGGCGGCGCCCAGGATCTCGACGCCCGGAAGCACGGCCGCGACGCGTTCGTCGTCGGATCCGCTCGTGATCCCCGTGATCTGATGCCCCGCGCCCGCGAGGGCCGCGCCGAGCACGGGCCCGACGCGGCCCGCCCCGATGATCCCGACGCCGAGGCGGCCGTCCCGCTGCATCACGACGCCGAGGCCCAGCGGTGGGTGTGGTCGCGCTCGGCCGCCGCGACCGCGCCGCGTCGGCTGAGCTCGGCGAGCGCCTGCGCGTCCGCGGCATCGAGCGACGACACCTCGCCGGCGACGGGTCCGGGCACGGTGTGCACGCGCAGGTGGGCGAGGCCCTGGGCGCGCGCCAGGATGCCCTGGGTCACGCCGACCCCCTGGATTCGGGCGAGGGGGAAGATCGCGAGGCGGCGACCGAGGCGGCCGCGCCGGATCAGGAGCGCATAGTTCGTCACGCGCACGCCGAGACGGCGTCGCTGCAGCCAGTGCCAGAAGAAGGCCCGCCGCGGGACGGTGGTGAACGGATCCTGCGCCTGCGGCCCGAGAACGCCGTGTTCCCAGACGAACAGGGCGTCGTTCGACGGGGCGTCCGGCAGCAGCAGGGCCACGACGCGCTCGACGTCGGCGCGCGTGCCCACCGGGAGTACGGTCGCCGCGGCGGCGTTCTGCCCGCTGCTCTGCTGGATGTCGGTCTGCCCGCCCATGCGGTTGATGCGCACGCTCCACCAGCCGAACGGGCGCCAGAGCAGGTTCTGCGTAACCTCGACGGCGTGGATCCGGCCGGGCGGCAGCGTGCGGGTGACGGTCGTCAGGAGCCCGCTGGAGATCCGCACACCGTCCGGCGTCGGTGCGATCGAATAACGGAACCCCTTCTGTAGGGCGCCCCAGACCACAGCCACGACCGTGATTGTCAGGGGGATTCCGGTGCTGAGCGCGGCGATCGCGAGTGTGACCCACTTGTCGGGTCCGTCCGCGAAGACCGCGATCGGCACGATGACGCCGCCCACGACCATGATGAGGAAGAACAGCACCCACAGCACGGCCGTGATCGCCTGCGAGCCGATGAGCCGCCACAGCGGGATCCGCACCACCGACTCCGGAACCACATCGTCGTGATCGACGCCGTCGACGATGTGGGAGACGCCGCGGCTGAATGTCTCGCCGATCGACTGCGGCCCGGCGGGCGCGAGTTGCTCGGCCTTCGCCTGCCGGATGCCGGAGGCGAGGCGCAGGATGTCGGCGCGTACCTGCTCGGCCTTCGTCGTGTTGAGGTATTCGAGGGCGACGTCCGCCCCGGATCCGGCACCCTCGAGCGTGAGCTTCGCCATGCCGATCAGGCGCGCCGGGAAGGGGCGCGTCAGGTTCACGCCCTGCACGCGGTCGAGCGGCGCCCGGCGCTGCGAACGGAAGATGATGCCCTTCTTCACCTCGACGTTCTCCGCCGTGATGCGGAACTGCTGGAATCGCCACACGAGCCAGTAGCACACGATCACGAGCACCACGAGGGCGAGTACGCCGAGCAGCGCGAGCACCACGTAGTTGTTGACGACGACGAAATCGATCGCGAGGGTGATCGGGTCGTCGGAGTCGACGACGATCTCCGACGATAGGTCCTCCGGGGAGAACAGCCCGACCACGAGGTAGATGAGCCGGTCGCGCAGGTTCGCGACGACGATGCCGAGCACGACCAGGAAGACGAGGCCGCCCTTGAACAGCGGCGTCAGGGGGTGCAGGCGGTGCCACTCACCGTCGGCGAGGTCGCTGGATCCGCCGTCGAGGATCAGCGCGCGCACGCGCGCCGCCGCGGCGTTGTGCGGCGCGGGCGCGGGCGCGGCGGGGTGGGAGGCGGGGTCGGGCGCCGTCACAGCCCCGTCCTCCGCGTCTCGGCGACCTCGATGAGGGTGTCGCGGAGCGCCTCGGCGGCCGCCGTGGTCAGCCCGGGGATCTCGACGCCGGTCGAGGCGGCGGCCGTCACCATCTTCAGCTTCGACACCCCGAAGATGCGATCGAGCGGGCCGTGCGTGATGTCGATCAGCTGCATGCGGCCGTAGGGCACGGCGACCATGCGCTGCCACAGGATCCCCTTGCGGAAGACGATGTCGTCGCCGCGGAGCATGTATCCGAGCGCCCGTGCCTGCCGCGGCAGAATGACGAGGCTCACGACAATGACGAGCGTGATCGCACCCGCCGGGATCCACGGCCATACCTCGCCCGTGGTGTACGAGACGACGGCAGCGGCGATCAGGAAGACCGCGATCCAGAACACGCTCTGCACGAGCTGGGAGACGACGTACTTCGTCGAGATCTGGTGCCACGTGCCGTCGAGGGCGAGACCCTGCCTGCGGGGCTCGCGAATGGCGCGGAAGGTGCCCTCGTCGAGAGGCGCGGATGCCTCGAGCGGCGGGTTCGCCGGCCCGAAGTCGGGCTGTGAGACGCCGGCGGGCCCGGCCGGCGGGGCCGGCTGGGCGGGCGCGGCGTAGCCCGGCGCCGCGTTCGGCTGCGCGGGCGCGGCGTAGCCGGGCGGCACGTTCGGTACTGCGCCGGGCGCCGCGTTCGGCTGCGCCGCGGGCGCGGCGACCTCATCCGGTGCGGACGATGCCGCGGCGGCGGACGCAACGACCTGATCCGGGTGCGAAGGTACCGGGGGCGCGGCCGGCTCGGGGCGGGGCTCCGCGATCGCCGCTTCCGCCCTCAGCTCGCGGCGGCTGGTCGGGAGCGCGGGGTCAGTATTGCGGTTCTGCTCCGGAGGAGCCGGCGTCGGATTCTCGTTCATCGGGATCCTTCGGGAGGGTGCACAGGTGTTCTGCGACGAGCGCCAGCACCACGAGGGCCGCGCCCCCGACGGCGGTGACGATCTCCGCTGTCATCGAGCCTAGCCCGAGGGAGACCGGCCGCGTGAGCACGTACCCGATGAGTCCGAGGGCGAAACCGCCCGAGGCGGCGCCCAGAATGCTCGACGCCTTCGAGAGCGCGGCGATGCGCACGGAGCGGAAGGGATCCGGCCGGGGCGCCTTCGGATCCCGCACGGCGCGGCGGATCTGCCAGGCGAAGGCCAGGCAGAACAGGCCGAGCAACACGAGCAGGATCGGCAGCATGTAGGAGGGCGTGAAGGTCGCACGCGAGGCGGCCGTCAACGCCACGTCGACGATCGCGCCGAGCGCCGCGCCGATGATGGCGCAGGCGATGAGGGTGAGCGGCGAGGTTCGCTTCACGACAGCCCCTCGCGGATCCGCGCGACGGGACCAAGACCGGGCAGGGCGGCATCGGGCGCCACCTCGAGCCACGGGTCAAGCACGAAGTCCCGCTCGTGCGCACGCGGGTGCGGCAGGGTCAGGCGCGGGTCGTCCGACGTGACCGTCCCGTAGGCGACGATGTCGAGGTCGAGGGTGCGGTCGCCCCAGCGTTCGTCGCGCACGCGACCGTGGCGCGACTCGATCTCGTTGAGCGCTGCGAGCAGGACGCTGGGCGCGAGGTCGGTGTCGACGAGCGCGACGGCGTTCGCATAGCGAGGCTTGGAGGGATCGGGCCCCGTCAGGGTGATCGCGGTCGAAGAGATCACCGTCGATGCCGTCACGCTGCGCACGAGCGGCAGCGCCCGAATGTCGGCGAGCGCCTCATCGAGCGTCGCGGACGTGTCTCCGAGATTCGACCCGAGTGCGACGACCGCGATGCTCACGCGCCGCTCCGGGTGCGGCGGGCCGTCACCGAGACGTCCGCGAAGGCATGCGGGATGGGCGCGTGCGGCTTGTGCACCGTCACCGCGGTCGCGAGGACGCGCTCGTCCTCCATGACGGCTGCCGCGAGCCGATCGGCGAGGGTCTCGATGAGGTCGAAGCGCTCGCCCGTGACGATCCGCACGACCGCGTCCGCGAGCTCGCCGTAGTGGACCGTGTCCGCGATGTCATCGCTCGCCGCGGCACGACGCGTGTCGACGTCGAGCGAGACATCGATCGTGAACTCCTGCCCGTCGCGCTTCTCGTGCTCGAAGACGCCGTGATAACCGTAGGCCACGAGCCCCGTCAGCGTAATGGTGTCGGTCACTTCTCGCCCTCCCACGCGTCGAGCACGGCGAGCGCGTCGCGCGTGGCCGTGACGTCATGCACGCGCACGCCCCACGCCCCCGCCTGCCGCGCGAGCACGCTCGTCACGGCGGTGGCCAGGTCGCGGCGGTCGCGCGTGGCACCATCGCCGAGCGCACGGTCGAGAAAGCGCTTGCGCGAAGTGCCGATCAGTACGCGAAAGCCGAGGGCGGTCACGGCGTCGAGTTCGCGCAGCATCGCCCAGTTCTGCTCGCCGGACTTCGCGAAGCCGATGCCGGGATCCAGGATGATCCTCGCGGCGTCGATGCCGGCGTGAAGCGCGGCGTCGACGCGGCGCGCCAGCTCCGCCGCCACCTCGACGCCGATCCTGTCGTAGCTCGCCCGGGCATACATGTCCGACGACGGGCCGCGCCAGTGACCGATGATGAACTCCGCGTCGGCCGCGGCCGCGACCCGGAGGATGTCCGGATCCGCGAGGCCGCCCGAGACGTCGTTGACGATGGCCGCGCCCGCGGCGATCGCGCGGTCGGCGACGGCCGCGCGGTAGGTGTCGACGCTGATCCGGTATCCGCTCTCGGCGAGCTGCGCGAGCGCGGGCAGCGCCCGGCGGATCTCCTCCTCCGCGCCGACCGGCTCGGATCCGGGCCGCGTCGACTCGCCGCCGACGTCGAGGATCGTGGCGCCGAGCCCGACGAGGTCGTGCCCGTGCGCGACCGCCGTCTCCGCCGTGAAGAACTCCCCGCCGTCGCTGAACGAGTCCGGCGTGACGTTCACGACGCCCATGATCTCCATCAGGCGTCCCGGCCCTTCACCTGGCTCGTCGCCTTGTTCTGCTCGCCGATGATGATGTACGCCGCCATCTCGGCGCGCGCGGCCTGGGTCGCGAGCTCGCCCCGCGCCGCGACCGTGACCGTCGAGGCATCGGGGCGTTTCTCGCCGCGGGTGCGCAGGCAGCCGTGCTCCGCGTCGAGCATGACGAACACGCCGCGCGCGTTCAGTGCGTGCTCGATCGCGTCGGCGACCTGCTCCCCCAGGCGCTCCTGCACCTGCGGCCGCGCCGAACAGATGTCGAGAACGCGGGCGAGCGAGCCGAGGCCCACGACGGCCTCGCCCGGGAGGTACGCGATGTGCGCGCGCCCCTGGAAGGGAAGAAGGTGATGCTCGCAGACCGAACGGAAGGCGATGTCGCGCACGAGCACCGCGCCCGTGGGCACGGTCTCGGGCGCCGGTCCGCGCGAGACGTCGATCGTGCGGCGCAGCGGCTCCTCGGCGTCCTGGCCGATGCCGGCGAAGAGCTCGGCCATCGCGCCCGCGACGCGCTCGGGGGTCTCCCGGAGCCCGGCGCGTTCCGGATCCTCTCCGATCGCGATGAGGAGCTCGCGCGTCAGCTCGGCGACGCGCGTCGTGTCGACCGCCATCTCGCTCTCCCTGGGTCAGGCCGTCGCGGGCCGCGTGGATCCGCCGGTCTCGGGCGCGCGGGCGCCCGCGGTCCCGCGCTCGGCGGCGGGCGCCTGCGGAGCCTCGGTGGATGCCGCGCGCGGCACCTGGATCGGCGGGAGCGCCGAGACGGGGCGCTCGCTCGACGATAGCCACTGCGGGCGTTCGTCGATCTTCTTCACGTCGCGGAAGATCTCGGCGATCTGCCGATGATCGAGCGTCTCCTTCTCGAGGAGCTCGTGCGCGAGCTTGTCGAGGATGTCGCGGTTCGCGTTCAGCACCGTGTACGCCTCGTCGTGCGCCTGCTCGATGAGCGCCCGCACCTCGCGGTCGACGCGCTCGGCCATCGAGTCGGAGTAGTCGCGCCCGTGGCCCATGTCGCGGCCCATGAACATCTCGCCGGACGAACCCGAGAGCAGCACGGGCCCGATGTCGCGCGTCATGCCGTACTCCGTGACCATCTTGCGCGCGATGTTCGTGGCCTTCTCGATGTCGTTGGAGGCGCCCGTGGTCGGGTCGTGGAAGACGATCTCCTCCGCGACGCGGCCGCCCATCGCATAGGTCAGCTGGTCTTGCAGCTCGTTGCGCGTGACGGAGAACTTGTCGTCGACGGGAAGGACCATGGTGTATCCGAGCGCCTTGCCGCGCGGCAGGATCGTGATCTTGTTGACCGGGTCGGAGTAGTTCATCGCCGCCGCCGCGAGCGCGTGGCCGCCCTCGTGGTAGGCGGTGATCAGCTTCTCCTTGTCCTTCATGACGCGGGTGCGGCGCTGCGGGCCGGCGATGACGCGGTCGATCGCCTCGTCGAGCGCGCGGTCGTCGATCAGCTGCGCGTTCGAGCGCGCCGTGAGCAGGGCCGCCTCGTTGAGCACGTTGGCGAGGTCGGCGCCCGAGAAGCCGGGCGTCTTGCGGGCCACGTCCTCGAGGTCCACGCCGTCGGCGAGGGGCTTGCCGCGGCTGTGCACCTGGAGGATCTGCAGGCGGCCCTTGAGGTCGGGGGCGTCGACGCCGATCTGGCGGTCGAAACGACCGGGGCGCAGGAGCGCCGGGTCGAGGATGTCGGGGCGGTTCGTCGCTGCGATCACGATGACGTTCGCCTTCGGGTCGAATCCGTCCATCTCGACGAGCATCTGGTTCAGCGTCTGCTCGCGCTCGTCGTGACCGCCGCCCATTCCGGCGCCGCGGTGACGACCGACGGCGTCGATCTCGTCGATGAAGATGATGGCGGGCGCGTTGTCCTTCGCCTGCGTGAAGAGGTCGCGCACGCGGCTCGCGCCGACGCCGACGAACATCTCGACGAAGTCGGATCCGGAGATCGGGTAGAAGGGCACGCCCGCCTCCCCCGCGACGGCGCGGGCGAGCAGCGTCTTACCCGTTCCGGGAGGGCCGTACAGCAGCACGCCCTTCGGGATCTTCGCGCCGAGCGCCTGGAACTTCGTCGGATCCGACAGGAATTCCTTGATCTCGTGCAGCTCCTCGACGGCCTCGTCGGATCCCGCGACGTCCGCGAAGGTCACGTCCGGGTTCTCCTTGGTGACGTTCTTCGCGCGCGATTTGCCGAACTGCGCCATCCGTCCGCCGCCCTGCGCGCTCGAGAGCAGGAACCAGAACAGCAGGCCGAGGAGCAGGATCGGGATGAGGAGCGACAGGAGGCTGCCGAAGAAGGATCCCTGCGGAACCGCGTCGTCGAACCCGTCCTTCGGGTCGGCCTGAGAGACCGCCTCGATCACGTCGGCCTCGCGGCCTCCGACGTAGTAGAACTGAACGTTCTTCGCGCCCTCGAACTCTTCCGTGAGGGTCAGATCCACCCGCTGGTCGCCGTCGGTGACCGTCGCCTCGGCGACCTTGCCGTCGTTCAGCAGCTCGAGGCCCTCCTGCACCGTGACGTGCTTCGGGCCGCTGAAGGCGGTGAAGAGCGAGAACCCGGCGATCAGCAGCGCCGCGATCAGCAGCACATAGAGAACGGGATGGCGGAAGATCTTCTTCGCGTTCATAGTGCGTCGGTTAACCGACTCCTCCTGGTGGTCGACGCGCGGGCACGGCCCAGCGCAGGTCGTTTCAGGTTACCGGTGCCGAATATGTACCGTCGTGAGATTCGCCCACGGCGGAACGGGCCGCGGCTCAGGAGTAGACGTGGGGGGCGAGCACCGCGACGTCGCGCAGACCCCGGTAGCGCTCGGCGTAGTCGAGGCCGTATCCGATGACGAAGTCGCTGGGGATGTCGAAGCCGACGTACTTCGCGTCGATCTCGACCTTCATCGCGTCAGGCTTGCGTAGTGCCGCGAGGACCTCGATCGAGGCCGCGCCGCGGGTCTCGAAATGCTCGAGCAACCAGTTGAGTGTGAGGCCCGAGTCGATGATGTCCTCGACGACGAGGACGTGCTTGCCCTCGAGCGGGGTATCGAGGTCCTTGCGGATCTGCACGACGCCACTCGACTTCGTCGATGCGCCGTAGCTCGACACCGCCATCCAGTCCATCGGTGCGTCGATCTGGAGGTGGCGCACGAAGTCGGCCATCACCATGACGGCGCCCTTCAGCACGCCGACAAGCAGGATGTCTTTGCCCGCATAGTCCGCGTCGACCTGCTTCGCGAGCTCCGCAAGCCGGTCGTGCATCTGCTCCTCGGTGACGAGGACTCGGTCAAGGTCGTTTTCGATGTCTGCCGCGCGCATGGGGAAAGCCTATTCGGCACAGCTCGACGAACGCACAAGATTTCTTCGGCTGGACGCAGGCGCCCATCGCGCGGGCCGCGTCACGACCGTTCAGCGGAGAAGGTGATGAGACCGCCTCGGCGGGACGCCTGGCACCCCGGCAGGTCGATGGGCCCCTGGCCTCGCCAGTCGGTCACGAGGCGCGCGACTTCGAGGGTCTGCGCGCGGGTCAGGCTCACCCCGAACTCCGCATCGACGACGTGGCGGATGATGCGGTGACGAAGGGAGGGCGGGTTCGCGCCCAGCGCCGCGACGGACACCGCGATACCCGCCTCCGCGTGCTCGACGATGTCTTCGATGGTCTCCTCGATCATGTCGGCAAAGGCGTCCTCGTCCTCGCGGAGCTGCTCCGCGGTGCGCCACAGCGCCTCCGCGATGCCGGGGCCCAGCTCGTGCTCGAGCACGGGCAGCACGCGCTCGCGCACCCGGACGCGCGAAAAGCGCTCGTCGACGTTGTGCGGATCGCGCCAGGCATCGATCCCGGACGCCGTGCAGAACGCGGCCGTCGTCGCGCGGCGGAGCGCGAGCAGCGGGCGGATCCACGCGAGCCCCGCGCCGTCGAGCGCGTGCGGCGACATCCCGGACAAGCTCGCGGATCCGGATCCCCGCGCGAGCCCCAGCAGCACCGTCTCGGCCTGGTCGTCGAGCGTGTGCCCGACGAGCACCGCGGCGGCGTCCTCCTCCGCGGCGATGCGCCGCAGCGCCGCATAGCGCGCCTCGCGCGCTGCGGCCTCCGGACCGCCCGCGGTGCCGACCTCGACGCGCTCGACCCGCGCGGTGCGGATCCCGAACTCGCGTGCCTGCGCCGCGGCGCGCTCGGCGACGTCGGCGGATCCGTCCTGCAGGCCGTGGTCGATCGTCGCGGAGACCACCTCGAGCCCCACCTTCGGCGCCTCGTGGGCCGCCGCCGCGGCGAGCGCCAGCGAGTCTGCGCCGCCGGACAGGGCGACGAGCACGCGCGCGCCCGAGTCGGCGAAGGGGGCAAGGGCCTCGCGCACTGCGCGGCGAACGTCTGCGACGGCGGGATCCAGCATGCGTTCCAACGTAGCGGCTATTGTGGCGCTGACCCCTCCCGTCTGAACTCAAGGAGCGACATGGGTGCGTACGATGCAGTAATCGAGATCCCGCGCGGCAGCCGCGTGAAGTACGAGGTCGACCACGAGACCGGTCGCGTCTTCCTCGACCGCGTTCTCTACACGACCTTCGGTTACCCCACCGACTACGGATTCTTCGAGAACACCCTCGGCGAGGACGGCGACCCGCTCGACGTGCTCGTCGTCATGGATCACTCCGTCTACCCCGGTGTCGGCGCCAAGGTGCGTCCCGTCGGCGTGCTCAAGATGAGCGACGAGGCCGGCGGCGACGACAAGGTCGTGGCCGTGCTGGCGAAGGACCCGCGCTGGGAGCACATCCAGGACGTGTCGGACCTCGGCGAGTTCCAGCGCAAGGAGATCGAGCACTTCTTCGAGCACTACAAGGACCTCGAGCCGAACAAGTGGGTCAAGGTCGACGAGTGGGCCGGCGCCGAGGAGGCCGAGCGCCTCGTGAAGGAAGCCTTCGAGCGCGCGGCCGCTCAGCACTGAGGCCGTAACGAGAAGAGGGGCACCCCGGTGGGGTGCCCCTCTTCTCGTTGATCGGATTCTCGTTGCTCAGATCGAGATGCCCTTACCGGCCATGAAGTCGATCGGGTTCGTCGTCGCGCCGTTGATGTAGACCTCGAAGTGGAGGTGGCACCCGAAGGAGTTTCCG
>Ga0302349_1001884_pt1 | contig 14585 bp, 11 predicted proteins | sample PhyAR1_FD_202176 | JGI IMG/M metagenome (GOLD analysis project Ga0302349, IMG submission 202176) | Leaf surface microbial communities from alfalfa plants in UC Gill Tract Community Farm, Albany, California, United States - DLSL A.R1... | ecosystem: Host-associated > Plants > Phyllosphere >...
CCTCTCCGCCGAGCAGGAGGCGCTGTTCCGGCTCATCGAGGACACGAACGAGCACGTCTTCGTGACGGGCCGGGCGGGCACCGGCAAGTCGACGCTGCTGCGTCACCTGACGTGGAACACGCAGAAGCAGATCGCGATCTGCGCCCCCACGGGCGTCGCGGCGCTCAACGTCGAGGGCCAGACGATCCACTCGCTGTTCAAGCTCCCGATCGGCCTCATCGCCGACAGCGACATCGAGCAGAGCGACGCGACCCGGAAGATCCTCAACGCGATCGACACGCTCGTGATCGACGAGATCTCCATGGTCAACGCCGACCTCATGGACGGCATCGACCGCTCGCTGCGCCAGGCGCGCGCGCGTCGCCGCGAGCCCTTCGGCGGCGTGCAGGTCGTGATGTTCGGGGATCCGTACCAGCTCGCGCCCGTGCCCCCGCGCGGCGACGAGGCCAAGTACGTCACCGACCACTACCGCTCGTTCTGGTTCTTCGACGCGAAGGTCTGGGCGGGCGAGAGCGCCGACGACGGCCTGCTCGACATGGGCCGGCACGGGGCGCACCTGAACATCCGCGAGCTCACGCAGATCCACCGGCAGGACGACGACGCGTTCAAGACGATGCTGAACGCGGTGCGGTACGGCCGCGTGACAGCCGACATCGCGGGCAAGCTCAACGCGGCGGGCGCGCGGAAACCGCCCGAGGATCCGCTGGATCCCATCATCACGCTCGCGACCCGCAACGACCGGGTCAACCAGATCAACGCGAAGCACCTCGACGCGCTCCCGGGCAAGGAGCAGACGGCGGTCGCCGACGTCAACGGCGACTTCGGCCGCGGCGACAGCTACCCGGCCGACGAGAACCTGCGGCTGAAGGTGGGCGCCCAGGTCATGTTCCTGCGCAACGACGCCGCGGCGGGCGGGGAACCGCCCCGCTGGGTCAACGGCACGATCGGCACGGTCACGAAAATCATGGCCGACAGCGTGCGGGTGGAGGTCGACGGCGACGAATTCGACGTCGAACCGGTCGTCTGGGAGAAGTACCGCTACGCCTACGACCCCTTCCAGAAGAAGCTCTCCCGCGAGGTCGCCGCCGAGTTCACGCAGTTCCCCCTGCGCCTCGCCTGGGCCGTGACGATCCACAAGTCGCAGGGCAAGACCTACGACCGCGCCATCGTCGACCTCGGCGCCGGGGCGTTCGCGCCCGGGCAGACCTACGTGGCGCTCTCGAGGCTGCGCTCGCTCGACGGCCTCTACCTCACCCGCCCGCTGCGCCCGCGCGACATCCGCGTCGACGAGGACGTGCGCCGATTCATGAAGGGCGCATGGGAGGCGCAGGGGTCGCAGATGCGCGCGGTCACCGCCTGATCACAGCCCCATCTCCGGCCGGCCTAATAGACTCATCAGGTTCGACCTAGGGAGATCCATGCGCCGCATTCTCGGCTTCGCCGCCACCGCACTCGTGGCCACGCTCGCTCTGACGGGGTGCACGGGCGGATCCACGCCCGCGCCCGAGGAGATCGCGGATCCGCTGCCCTCGGGCCTCGTCGACCAGTTCGTCGACGCGACCGAGCACGCGATCGCGGCCTCGGGAGCCCCCGGGGCGATCGTCGGCGTCTGGGTGCCCTGGGCGGGAGAGTGGAAGTCGGGCGTCGGCGAGCACGAACCCGACGGCGAGAAGCCCGCGATGGACATGACCTTCCGGGCCGGCACGATCACGCGGTCGATGACCTGCGACGTGCTGTACGCCATGGACGGCGGTGCCGTGCGCATCGACGACTCCATCACCGCCTACGTGCCGAGCGTGCCCCAGCTCGAGGACGTCACCCTCAAGAGCCTCTGCGACTCCGACGCGGGCCTGCGCTCCTCGGGCGACCTGAACTGGGCCCAGATCCTGCCGAACCCGGAGCGCGAGTGGACGCCGCGCGAGTTCGTGTCGGCGGGCCTCGGGTCCCGTCAGGGCACGGCCGGCGCCTGGAACGACTCCGATACCTCGTACTTCCTGCTGGGCTATGCGCTCGAGAACGCCACCCACACCCCGCTCTCCGAGCTGATCCGGAACTACGTGACCGACCCGCAGCGGCTGGCGAACACGCAGCTGCCGGGCGCGGCGCCCGCGGAGCCCGGCTCGAAGCCGCTCCCCGGCTTCTACACCTCCTCCGCGAGCCGCCAGGCCGGCTGCGAGGAACCGCCCACCGAGTTCACGATGGCATCGTCCTCGATGGGATACGCCGACAGCGGGATCGTGTCGACGATCGACGACCTCGGCAACTACACGGCGCGCCTCGCGCGGTCGATCGGCGATCTCGAGGACCCGCCCGCGCGGTGGGCCGACCTGCTGCCCGTCGACGCCGAGGGCGACCAGTGGATCCGCGTCGCCGGCGGCGACCGCTTCTACGGCACGATGGTCGGCCAGGAGGGCTCGACCCTCGGATACAGCACGGCCGCTTACAGCGACATCAACACGGGCGTGACCGTCGCGGTCACCCTCAACAACTCGGCGGCCGGCGGCACCATCGCGGGGGCGCTGGCGCGCGAGCTCGCCGCGATCGCGATGACGGCCGAGGGCTCGCACCGGCCCGAGGACGCGGCGTTGCCGTGGACGGCCGAGCAGGCCCACGAGGCCGTGACGGCCGCTGCGGTCTGCCCCATCCCGTAAGCCGCCGGGCTTCCGGTCGCGAGGAGGACTCCTCCGTCGCGGTTGGCTCGCGGCACGCAAAGAGGTCCTTCCCGGTTTCGGGAAGGACCTCTTTGCGTGTTCGCGCCCCTTACGGGACCAGGCGCGCGGCGCCCTTGTCGGCCGACTGCGCAAAGTGCGCGTAGGCGCGCAGCGCGGCCGTGACCTTGCGGGGGCGTGCCTGCTTCGGGTGGTAGCCGCCGGCGTTCTCGAGCGCCTCGCGGCGGCGGATCAGCTCCTCGTCCGACACCTCGAGCTGCAGCTTGCGCGTGGGGATGTCGATCGAGATGATGTCGCCCTCTTCGACGAGCGCGATCACGCCGCCCGCCGCGGCCTCGGGGGAGACGTGGCCGATCGACAGGCCCGAGGTGCCGCCGGAGAAGCGGCCGTCGGTGATGAGGGCGCAGGCCTTGCCGAGCCCGCGGCCCTTGAGGAACGAGGTCGGGTAGAGCATCTCCTGCATGCCCGGTCCGCCCTTCGGGCCCTCGTAGCGGATGACGACCACGTCGCCCTCCTTGACCTCCTTGTTGAGGATGCGCTGCACCGCCTCGTCCTGCGACTCGCACACGACCGCCGGGCCCGAGAACGTCCAGATCGACTCGTCGACACCGGCGGTCTTGACGACGGCGCCGTCGACCGCGATGTTGCCGCGGAGCACGGCGAGGCCGCCGTCCTTCGAGTAGGCGTGCGCGACGTCGCGGATGCAGCCGGTCGCGGCATCCGTGTCGAGCGTCGCCCAGCGCTCCGACTGCGAGAAGGCCGTCGAGGAGCGCTTCCCGCCGGGGGCGGCGTGCCACAGCTCCTCCGCCTCGGCGGACGCCTTGCCGCCGCGGATGTCCCACTCGTCGAGCCACTCTCCGAGGTTCGCGGAGTGGACGGTGTGCACGTCGTCGTGCAGCATGCCGCCGCGGCGCAGCTCACCGAGGAGCGCGGGGATGCCACCGGCGCGGTGCACGTCCTCCATGTAGTACGTGCGGCCGTTCGCGACGTTCGGCGCGACCTTCGCGAGGCACGGCACCCGGCGCGAGACCGCGTCGATCTCCTCGAGGCCGAAGTTGACGCCGGCCTCGTGGGCGGCGGCGAGCAGGTGCAGGATCGTGTTCGTGGATCCGCCCATCGCGATGTCGAGCGCCATCGCGTTCTCGAACGCCTTCGGCGTCGCGATCTCGCGCGGGAGGACCGAGTAGTCGTCGCCCTCGTAGTGGCGCTTGGTGATGTCGACGACGAGCGATCCCGCCTTCTCGTAGAGCGCGCGTCGGGCCGTGTGGGTCGCGAGAACGGATCCGTTGCCCGGCAGCGACAGACCGATCGCCTCCGTGAGGCAGTTCATCGAGTTCGCGGTGAACATGCCCGAGCACGATCCGCAGGTCGGGCAGGCCGACTCTTCGATGCGCTGGATGTCAGCGTCGGAGACGTTCTCGTTCACGGCCTCGCTGATCGCGTCGACGAGGTCGAGCGAGCGGACGGTTCCGTCGACGAGCGTGGCGCGGCCGGCCTCCATGGGGCCGCCCGAGACGAAGACCGTCGGGATGTTCAGGCGCAGGGCCGCGAGCAGCATGCCCGGCGTGATCTTGTCGCAGTTCGAGATGCAGACGAGGGCGTCGGCGCAGTGCGCGTTGACCATGTACTCGACCGAGTCGGCGATGATGTCGCGCGAGGGCAGCGAGTAGAGCATGCCGTCGTGGCCCATCGCGATGCCGTCGTCCACGGCGATCGTGTTGAACTCGCGGGCGATACCGCCGGCGTTCTCGATCGCCTCGGAGACGATGCGGCCCACGGGGGCGAGGTGCGTGTGGCCCGGCACGAACTCGGTGAACGAGTTCGCGACGGCGATGATGGGCTTGCGGCCGATCGACATGCCGTCGACGCCGGATGCGCGCATCAGTGCGCGCGCGCCCGCCATGTTGCGGCCGTGGGTGACAGTGCGTGAGCGATAACTGGGCATGTTGCTATTGTCCTCCTCTTCACGCGCGAGAAATGCACATTCGGCGATGCGGTTGGTACGAGTACTGCGGGTACTATCGAGGCATGATCCAGCCGCGCACGCCCCGCCGGCAGGAACTCGGCGAGTTCCTCGCCGCGCGGCGACGTTCCGCCTCGCGCTCCGAACTCGGCCTCCCGCCGCACGCGCGCCGCGGTGATGCGGGCCTGAGCCGCGAGGACGTGGCGACGCTCTCCGGCGTGAGCGCCTCCTGGTACACCTGGCTCGAGCAGGGGCGCGACATCAACGTCTCCCATCAGGTGCTCAACGCAGTCGCGCGCGTGTTGCGGCTCAGCGACGACGAGGCCGCGTATGTCGAGGGGCTCGCCGAGCGCGGTGCGGATCCGGTAGCCCGGCGCGAGGACGCGCCCGAGCACCTGCAGCGACTGGTCGATGCGCTCGACTTCCCGTCCTTCATCGTGACGACCGAGTGGGCGATCGTCGGGTGGAACCCCGCGTACGAGTGGCTGTATCCGCGGATCTCCTCGCTGGATCCGGCCGACCGCAACCTGCTCTGGCTCGTCTATACGGATCCCCAGCTGCGCGAGATGCTGCCCGATTGGGAGCAGGATTCACGCCGGTTCCTCGCGGAGTTCCGTGCGGAGGCGGGCGTGCGGCTCAGCGGGCCGAGGCACAGCGCGGTCGTTGAGCGGCTGCGCGCCTCGAACCCCGACTTCGCGGCGCACTGGTCGGAGCTCGGTGTCTCGCGCTTCTCCTCGCGCCGGCGCACCTTCCGGCACCGGAGCGAGGGGCTCGTCGAGTTCGAGCACCACCGCCTCGTCCCCTCGGACGCGACGGACCTGCACGTGGTGATGTACGTCCCCACCCCTCCCCGTTGAAATGACACCTTTGGTGGGTGTGCGGGCCCACTAACCCCACACACGTGTCATTTGAACGGCTGGAGGGTGGTGGGAGTGGGGCGGCGGGTGGCGGTGACGGCGACGTAGCGGCCGGGGCGGTGGTTGAAGGCGATGATGACGTTCATCGTGACCACGCCGAGCGCGGAGGCCAGCAGCACTGGCCAGGTCGAGATCGCGAGCGAGGCGAGCACGACGCAGGCATCGCCGACCATCATCGTGTACCCGGCTCGCCAGCCCAGCTTGTCCTGCAGGACGAGGCCGACGATGTTGAATCCGCCCATGCTCGCACCATGGCGGAACAGGATGATGACGCCGACCGACGCGACCACGGATCCCGTCACGGCCGCGTAGAACGGGTTGAGTTCGATGTCGCCGATCGTGCCGACGCCGGGTAGCGCGTGGAACGACGCGAAGGCCGAGACGAGACCGATCGCGAGCGCGCTACGGAGCACGAAGCCACAGCCCTTGCTCCGGATGGCGAGAACGAAGAACGGCAGGTTGATCGCGACGAACCACACGCCGAAGGGGATCGGGGTGGTGTAGTCGAGCAGGAGGGTCAGGCCCGCGGTGCCGCCCGTGACCACCCCGCCCGCTCGGAGCAGGAAGAGACCGATCGAGACCACGATCGTGCCGCACAGGATGCCGAGCACATCGTCGAGCACGGAGTGCTGCGGGGCGGGGTGGGGCACGGGGATCTCGGTGGTCACACCTCCGATTCTCCGCTCGAGGATCGGTATGCGCAAATGAGGCGCCGTTTGCTTGTCATCATGCGCATCGAGGGTGGCACGAAAACAGCAGAATGACCGGCGTCGACCTGTACGTCCGGGCGCGCTGCGCCCGTGAGAATCGGCATGCCGAAGTGATTGCGGCCGCGCCCGGGCTCTGCAAGAATGGGCTCGGCTATTTAATTCGATGAGGAAATTTAAACCATGGCACTTCGCATCATCCATGTCGGTCTGGGCGGTTGGGGCGGCAACTGGGCCCGCACCGTGATCCCCGCCGTCGCCGAGGTCGAGCTGGTCGCGGCGGTCGATCCGCACGAGCCCACGCGCGCAGCGGTGACAGAGGACGTCGGCTTCCCCGCGAGCATCGGCTTCGCGTCGCTGACCGAGGCGCTCGACGCCGTCGACGCCGACGCCGTTGTCATCACCTCGCCCGCCGTCACGCACGTTCCGCTCGCGCTCGAGGCGCTGGATCGCGGGCTGCACGTGCTGGTCGAGAAGCCCTTCGCCAACGCCGTCGAGGAGGCGCTCGTCGCGACGCGGCGCGCGGAGGAGCGCGGGCTCGTGCTGCAGGTGAGCCAGAACTACCGCTTCTTCCCGGCGCCGCGGGCCGTGCGGTCCCTGCTCGCGCAGAAGGCGATCGGCGAGGTCTCCGCGATCAGCATCGACTTCCGACGCTGGGACAACGACCTGCCCAAGGGCGCGCACCCGCACTACGCGTTCCCGCACCCGATGATCAACGACATGGCGATCCACCACTTCGACCTGCTCCGCATGATCACGGGCCAGGAGGCCGTCTCCGTCTTCGCCAAGACCTCGGATCCGTCGTTCAGCAAGTACGACGAAGAGGCGTCGGCGGTGTTCATCATCGAGCTCGAATCCGGGGTCCTCGTCAGCTACCGCGGGAGCTGGCTGAGCCGCGGCCGGCCGACCGCGTGGGCGGGAGAGTGGCGCATCGACGGCGAGGAGGGCGAGCTGTCGTTCACCAGCCGCGCCGACGGACCGAACAACATCGACGGCGACCGCGTCTCGATCCTGCGCGCGGGGGAGGACGAGGCAACGGACGTCGAGCTCGAGGAGATGGATCTCGTCGAGCGCGCGGCCGGCCTCCGGGCCTTCGCGGCCTCGGTGTCGGGCGGTCCCGCCCCCGAGAGCTCGGGGCGCGACAACCTCGGCAGCCTCGCGCTGATGGAGGCCGCCGCGCGCTCCGCCGCGACGGGCCGGGCCGAGGAGGTGCGGATCCCATGACGCTCCGCGTACTCGTGTGGAACGAGAACATCCACGAATCGCGCGGGGATGCCCACGTGAACAGCCTCTACCCGGAGGGGATCCACGGGGCGATCGCCGAGGGGCTGCGCGAGCTCCTGGGCGACGAGGCGCACGTCCGCACGGCGACGCTGCAGGATCCGGAGCACGGGCTCTCGGACGAGGCGCTCGATGCCACCGACGTGCTGCTCTGGTGGGGGCACATCGGCCACGATCAGGTGTCCGATGCGGCCGTCGAGCGAGTGTACCGCCGAGTGCACGCCGGGATGGGGCTCCTCGTGCTGCACTCCGGTCACTACTCGAAGATCTTCACGCGGCTCATGGGCACGACCTGCTCGCTCAAGTGGCGCGGCGACGGCGAGCGCGAGCTCGTGTGGACGGTGGATCCGCGCCACCCGATCGCGGCCGGTGTGCCGAGTCCGATCCTGATCCCCGAGCAGGAGATGTACGGCGAGTTCTTCGACATTCCCGAGCCCGACGAACTGGTGTTCATCTCGAACTTCGCGGGCGGCGAGGTGTTCCGTTCGGGTGTGACGTATCGGCGCGGGAACGGGCGCGTGTTCTATTTCTCGCCCGGCGACCAGGAGTTCCCCGTGTACCACCAGCCCGAGATCCGTCGCGTGCTCGCCAACGGGGTGCGCTGGGCCGCTCCCTCGGGCGCGAGCCTGCCGCTGACGGCGGACTACCACCCGGCCGGCTGGTTCGAGGGCTGACGCGCGGCGTGCGTCCCGGGCGCCCGCCCCGGGGCGCGCCGCCGTCAGTCTCCGAGGCGGCGGGCGGCGAGCTGAGGGACCGAGATACGCCGAGCGGAGCGGCGCGCCGTCGCGAGCGCGCCGCGGGTGACGACCTCGGCACCGAGCGGGGAGGCCACGACCTCGGGCGCCGGCAGGTGCAGTTCGCGCGGCAGGAAGCGCCGCGTCGCCTCGAGCACGGGGCCGATCGCGTCCGCGAAGGATCCGCAGACGATCACGCGCTCGGGGTCGTACATGCTGCCGAGGACGCCGACGATGCGGGCGAGCATCTCGCCCACGCGCTCGGTCACGCGCGCGGCATCGGCGTCGCCATCGGCGGCGAGCCTCAGGATCGTGCGCGGATCCAGCCCGCCGGGCGCGGCCGCCGCGAGCCGGCTCGCGGGCGCAGCGCTGCCGCTCTCGAGCAGCTCCCGGGCGCCCCGCTCGAGGGCGCGGCGCAGTCCGCCCGTGGAATCGACGCCGATCACGTGCTCGAACACGACGCCCTCGCCGACGCCGCCGTGCGCGCCGTGGAGGATGTGTCCGTCGACGACGACGCCGCCGCCGAAGCGCTCGCCGGCGAGGAGCGCGACGTAGTCGCGGGATCCGTTCGCGGCGCCGTCCGCGCCCTCGGCGATCGCGGCGAGGGTCGCGTCGTTCTTGACGTCGGCCGCGGGGGTCCATTCGCGGAGCGCGGCCATGAGGCCGGGGTTGGTCCGTTCCCAGAAGCCCTCGGGGTGGGGCGGTGATTGTCCGTCGCGATCGACGGGCGCGGCGACGCCCGCGCAGATCGCGAGGACGGCGTCGCGGTCCGCGCCGGCGTCCGCCAGCGCCAGCTCCAGGCCGGTCATGATCGCCGCGAGTCGCTCGGACGGTGCCGCGACGGGGTCGAGATCCGCGCGGTGCAGCGCGAGGGTGCGGTGGGTCAGATCGGAGACCGACACGGCGAGGTGGGCGTGTCCCGCGTCGATCCCGACGACGACGCCGAGATCCGTCGCGAGCGCGAACCGCCGGGAGGGCCGGCCGGCCCGGTAGGTGCCGGTCGATCGCGCGTTCGGCAACTCCTCGAGCACGCCCGCCCCGACGAGGGTGTCGATCGCGTCGATCGCGGTCGAGCGCGTCACGCCGGTGCGCGACATCATGTCGGTCGCCGTGAACTCGCCCGCCGACCACGCGACGTCGAGGGCGGCGCCGACGCTGGCCCGACCCGTTCCGAGGTCGCTGGAGATTTCTGCCATGGGGCTTGACTCCTTCTCGCGCTCGATGTCATAGTAGCCTCCAATTCAATAGATTCGATCACTAAATTTAGTGACCGGGGATACAGGTCGGAAGGACAACGGTGTCTGAGAGATGGTTCGAATGAGAAAGTCACGCACGACGCGCGCCGCCGCCGCGGCGCTCGGCCTCGTGATCGTCGGCACGGGGCTCGCCGCGTGCTCGGGATCCGGTCCGGAGCACATCCGATTCACCTTCAGCAAGCGCGAGGCGATCGACTTCATGACCGAGGTCGTGAACGCGTACAACTCCTCGCAGGACGAGGTCGTCGTCGAGCTCGACACCTCGGGCGTCGACGTCGTCTCCGCGAGCTTCGTGCGCGGAAACCCGCCCGACATCATGCTGGCGAACTACAACTACGAGACCGCGCGCTTCATCCAGCGGTGCGCGCTCACCGACCTATCCGACACCGCCCCCGCGGCGGAGGTGCGCGACGACCTGCAGCCGATGATGGACCAGTACGGCACCTGCGAGGGGCGGCAGAGCGCGCTTCCGTACTCGATCATGGGCGCATCCGTGATCTACAACAAGGCGATCTTCGCCGAGCACGGCGTCGAGGTGCCGACGACCTGGGACGAACTCATCGAGGTCGCCGACACCCTCCAGGCTGCCGGCGTCACCCCGTTCTACGCCACGCTCAAGGACGACTGGACGGTGGGTCAGGGCTGGTACGACTACGCGCTCGGCGGATCGATCGACGTCCTCGACTTCTTCGATGCGCTGGCCGCGGAGGGGGCCGACGTCGGACCGGACTCGGCCGTATCGTTCGAGAAGGACTTCGCGGAACCGCTCGAGCGCATGGTCACACTCATCGACGAGTACACGAACCCCGACGCCGCCAACCGCGCCTACAACGACGGCAACCGCGCCTTTGCGCTGGGCGAGGGCGCGATGTATCTGCAGGGGCCGTGGGCCTTCAGCGAGATCGAGAAGACGGACCCCGATCTCGACCTCGGCACCTTCCCGCTGCCGATGACGGACGATCCCGACGACCTCAGGGTGCGCATCAACGTCGACCTGGCCGCGATGATCCCGGAGGGCTCCGCGCATCAGCGGGCCGCGCGCGACTTCCTGGAATACCTCTACCAGCCGGAGAACATCCTGGCGTACAACGCGTCGCAGCTGGGCTTCACGCCGCTGGACGGCGCACCGGATCCGGAGGACCCGCGCCTGGCCGGGATGGCGCCGTACTACGAGGCCGGGCGCACCTACCAGGGGCCGAGCGTGCTCGTCCCCAAGGTGATCCCCGTCATGAACTACGCACAGGCGATCGCGCTCGGAACCGACGCGAGGAGCATGTTGCGCACGATGGACGCCGACTGGGCACGGCTCGCGTACCGCGCGCCCGCGCCCACGTCCGCGGATGACACGAAGGAGTCCGCACGATGAGCGCAACCGGAACGATCGTCACGCAGGGGAAGGCGGGTAAGCGCGGGGTGCTCCACCGCGGCAGCTCCTCCCGCGTCGAGCCGATCTACTACCTCTTCCTCATCCCGACCCTCGCGCTGTTCACTCTCGCGATCACCGTGCCCGCGGTGACGGGCATCGTGTTCAGCTTCACCGACTCGATCGGCATCGGAACGTGGAGCTTCAACGGGCTCACGAACTACATCGCGATGATGACCGACCCGGCGATCATGCAGAGCTACCTGTTCACCTTCGGCTTCTCCATCGCGACCGTCATCGTGGTCAACGTGATCGCGTTCCTCCTAGCGGTCGGCCTGACCGCGAGGATCCGATTCCGCACCGCGCTGCGCACGATCTTCGTGATCCCCATGGTGATCTCCGGCATCATCATCGCGTACGTCTTCAACTTCCTGTTCTCGAACTCGGTGCCCGCGGCGGGTCAGGCGCTCGGCATCGGCTGGCTGCAGGAAAGCCTGCTCGCCAACCCCGATCTCGCATGGATCGCGATCGTCGCCGTGACGGCGTGGCAGGCGATCCCCGGGACCCTGTTGATCTACATCGCCGGGCTGCTCTCCGTTCCCGGCGAGGTGTACGAGGCCGCCGACATCGACGGTGCCAGCCGGATCCAGCAGCTTATGAGGATCACGCTGCCGCTCGTCGCCGGATACGTCGTGATCAACATGATCCTCGGGTTCAAGAACTTCCTGAACGCCTACGACATCATCGTCGGCCTCACAAACGGCGGCCCCGGTACCGCCACGCGCAGCGTCGCCATGACGATCATCGCCGGCTTCAACGGCGGCGACTACGCCTACCAGATGGCGAACGCGACGATCTTCTTCATCGTGGCCGTGCTCATCTCCCTCCTTCAGCTCTCCATGACCCGTGGAAGGAACGCGCTCTGATGTCGACACAGGCGATCTCCCCAGAACCCGTGAACGCCACCCGCGCGCTCACCACCCACCGCCCCGGCGCGCGCCGCCCGCGCATCCGCATGGAGCGCGTCAACTGGACGACCACCGTCATCCTCATCGCATGCACCCTCACGGTGCTCGTGCCGCTGTACGTGACGGTCTCGATGGCGTTCAAGACGACGTCGCAGGCCGTCGACGGGAAGGCGTTCGCGCTCCCGCAGCCGTTCAGCATCGAGGGCTTCGTGGAGGCCTGGAACCTCACGAAGTTCCCCGTCGCGGCCGGCATCTCGCTGCTCGTCACGGCGGGCACCGTCATCGCCACGATCCTCCTGGCCGCGTTCGCGTCCTACGCGATCGTGCGCAACTGGGACCGCCGCCTGTTCCGCTGGTCGTTCTTCTACCTGCTGGCGGCCATGTTCGTGCCCTTCCCCGTCGTGGCGCTACCGCAGATCCAGCTGACGGGTCGGCTGCACCTCGACAACCCCGGCGGCGTGATCATCCTCGCCACGATGTTCCAACTGAGCTTCAGCGTGCTGCTGTTCACGGCGTTCCTGCGCTCAATCCCCCTCGAATTGGAGGAGAGCGCGCGCATCGACGGGGCCTCGACCTGGCAGACGTTCTGGCGGATCATCTTCCCGCTCCTGGCCCCCATGAGCGCGACGGTCGGCATCTTCGCCTTCCTCTACGCATGGAACGACTTCATGATGCCGTCGCTGATCATCTCCGATCCATCCCTGCAGACGCTCCCGGTGAGGCAGAACCTGTTCCAGAACCAGTTCAGCAACAACTACAACGTCTCGTTCGCCTCGTACCTCATGGCCATGGCACCCGCGATCGTCGCCTACCTGTTCACGCAGCGCTGGGTGATCGCGGGCGTCACCCAGGGCGCGGTCAAGGGCTGACGCACCGACCCACTCTCGTAAGGAGCCTCTGAACTCATGACAGACCACAACACGGCCGAGTGGTGGCGCCAGGCCGCCGTCTACCAGATCTATCCCCGCAGCTTCGCGGACGCGAACGGCGACGGCATCGGAGACATCCCCGGCATCGTCTCCCGCGCCGACTACCTCGCCGAACTCGGCATCGACGCGGTCTGGCTCAGCCCGTTCTATCCCTCCGCGCTCGCGGACGGCGGATACGACGTCGCGGACTACCGCGACGTGGATCCGCGGCTCGGAACGCTCGAGGACTTCGACCGGATGGTCGCGGCCCTGCACGCCCGCGGGATCCGTGTCGTCGTCGACATCGTGCCGAACCACACCTCGGATCAGCACGCCTGGTTCCAGGAGGCGCTCGCCGCGGGCCGCGGCTCGGCGGCGCGCGACCGTTACATCTTCCGCGAGGGCACGGGCCCCGACGGATCGCTGCCCCCGAGCGACTGGGTGTCGACTTTCGGAGGCGCGGCCTGGGAGCGCGTCGCCGACGGCCAGTGGTACTTCCACCACTTCGCGGTCGAACAGCCCGATCTCAACTGGTCGAACCCCGAGGTCCGCGAGGACTTCCTGACCACCCTGCGCTTCTGGTCCGACCGGGGCGTCGACGGCTTCCGCATCGATGTCGCGCACATGCTCACCAAGGACTTCCCGGATCCGCTGCCGAGCCGCGCCGAACTCGACGCGATGCCGCAGGACGGTGCGCACCCGCTGCTGGACCGGGACGACGTGCACGAGGTCTACGCCGAGTGGCGCGCGGTGTTCAACTCCTACGACCCGCCGCGCACGGCCGTCGCCGAAGCGTGGGTGCGCACCCCGGAGCGGCGCGCGAAGTACGCGTCGGCGGAGAGCCTGGGGCAGGCGTTCAACTTCGACCTGCTCGAGGCCGACTTCGACGCGGAAGCATTCCGCCACATCATCGCGGACAACCTCGCGCAGGCCGCGGCGACCGGATCCTCGACGACCTGGGTGCTGTCGAACCACGACGTCACCCGTCACGCGACGCGCTACGGACTGCCGCCGTTGAACGGCCGCGCAGAGAAGCAGGGCGCGGCGTGGGTGCGCGCGGGCGGGCCCGAGGACCAGCTCGACCGCGAGACGGGCCTGCGCCGCGCGCGGGCCGCCACGATGCTGCTCCTCGGGCTGCCGGGAAGCACCTACCTGTACCAGGGCGAGGAGCTCGGCCTGCACGAGGTCGCCGAGATCGCCGCGGACGAGCGCCAGGATCCGGCGTTCTTCCGCGGCGGGGAATACGACGGTCTCGGCCGCGACGGATGCCGCGTGCCGCTGCCCTGGTCGGCGAGCGGCGAGTCGTTCGGCTTCGGCGCCGGGCGCAGCCACCTCCCTCAGCCGGCGTGGTTCGCGGATGCGGCGGTCGAGGTCCAGGCCGCGGATCCGTCGTCGACGCTGTCGCTCTACCGGAGGGCGCTGGGTCTGCGCCGGCGCCTGCAGACCGACGAGAGGCTCGAATGGGTCGACACGGGCCGGACAGATGTGCTGCGGTTTCGCCGGCCCAACGGGTGGGAGGTGATCACGAACTTCGGAACCTCGGAGTACGAGATCGGTGAAGAGGCGAACAGGATCGTGCTCGGCGAGCTACGCGACGGACGCCTGCCGGGTGAGAACACCGTGTGGCTCGCGCTGAGGGCATGACGGCAAGCGGTCCCTCGCAAACAGGCGAGGGGCCGCGGGGCCCGCGATCGCGACACGCCCGGTGCGGGGGCCGCTTGCTGGGGCCCCGGGATCCGCGTAATGTAATCCCTTGTCGCCGCCAAGCGGTGAGGTTGAGCCGACAGGCTCCCATCCCAAGACGGCGACACGAAATCAG
>Ga0302349_1001891_pt1 | contig 14558 bp, 23 predicted proteins | sample PhyAR1_FD_202176 | JGI IMG/M metagenome (GOLD analysis project Ga0302349, IMG submission 202176) | Leaf surface microbial communities from alfalfa plants in UC Gill Tract Community Farm, Albany, California, United States - DLSL A.R1... | ecosystem: Host-associated > Plants > Phyllosphere >...
GCAAATGGAACCAAAGGTGCCCATGCACCCAGGCAAGATCCCGCTAGGAAAAATGCATATCTGGAGGCAGTTAGCGTATTAGGGGTAAAAGAAGCTTGCTCGGTACTGTTCATCTAATAAAGCCTGAAGTTAGCAAAAGAATACCATGCCTACAACTTACGTTGCAGGCCGATAATAAAAGCCTTGCTGACGCATCCGATATTGAAAGCTACGCCCATTTCTCACGGATGTAGCGCTCCACAGTAAAGACGCCCGGTGAGTAGCCGAGTTTTCCGCCGGCATTTTAGCCGATACGAGTCAGTGCGCAGCCTCCCTGTACCAAAAGAGATCAACTGTCCCCATGACCATCAGCGGCGCCCTGTACCGACTGCTACCTAATATCTACCTAGTAGCTGATGCATGGATTGATGCATTCAGCGTTGTCATAAAATCTCTTCATAAAATATGGCGCGGGTGTTTTTGATCATCTTGTGATGAAGCGTGAGTTGCATATCCTCCCGCGACAGGCCGACAGCACCGATATTCCGGCAACCTTGTTACAACCATTGATGCTTGCCACTATCTTGATCGGATATTCTAGTTCAGAAATTTTGGTCATACAAAAATCCATCAGCAACACCGGTCAATTCGTTCATCCAAAACTTTCGATCTATCAGCTATTTGGTTCGATCTCTTGCTCAGCACTAGAAATCGTACAGATGTACGGATTATATCTTACTGCGAGCGATAGTCAGCGTCAATAAAATCGTACATTTGTACGATTTAACATTCTGTGCTAATGTCAGCCGGCTGAGATAGGAGCATGCATGACAAATGAGAAACGGAAGACTTGGCGGCAAGACCCTCATCGCAGGGAGCACATCCTCAAGGCAACCCTAGACTGCATCGAACTGCACGGGGTTGTATGCACAACGTACCGGAAAATTGCCGAACTGTCGGGCGTACCTCTCGGGTCACTTACACACTACTTCCCGAGCATGCACGATCTGCTGCTTGAGGCATTTCAGGTGTTGGCTAAATGCGTATCTACTCGATTTGTAGCAGCAATTCGAAAAGCAAAGACCAAAGAAGACGCTTGCCATGCGATAGTGGATGTTATCTTTGAAAGATCCACATTCGGCACTAGAACGATCCAACTGACTTGCGAGCTCTATATTTTTGCAGGTCGTAATCCTGCCATGAAGAATGTTATGAAAGACTGGATGCTTGAAATTAGAGGATCACTCGAACTCTATTTCTCCCGCTTATCAGCAGTCGCGCTAGATTCTTTGATTGAGGGAATCATTCTTCATCGATCAATAATTCCCATTACTCGTGAAGACGCTTACAAAATGATAGTTAGACTATCCGAGCTGTAAGATTTAATGGTGGCGAACAAAAAAGAAGGTGTTATCTGGCAGCGTATCCATGCCTATATGGAATTGGGTGGCTCTATTCACATCGTTCCTCAATGATGAGACAAACGTGTTAGCCTCCGGGTGCCATGCCCATATTTGGGTATGGCCTGAGACCTATGGTATTTCATTAGAACGGAAACCGGTTCGAATGGCCGCTTCTGGCCGCTAGCTGCCCTACGGCAGCGGCAGCTTTGGGTTGAAAACTGACTCCTTGCATTCTATCGGTTTTCCGTACGCTGACTGCCTCAACTGCAGGCAGCCCAGATGAAATCCATAGAATCCCTCGCCCAGGAACGGGCTTTTTTCCCCCTCGAGCACTACCGCCAGGCGATCCTGTGCGAGGAGGCTTATCCCTGGGCGCGACGTTACTTCGCATCTCTTCATGCGCACACTGTTCGTGACGTGCTGGCCGCAGTGCCCGTTCATCTGCAGCCGTCCGTCCAGCTCATAGCCGAAGCTGTCCAGTATGGTTGGTTCGTGGTGCCCAACGGCAAGAACGGGACGTTCAGCGCTCGCCAGTTTGCCGAGCGCTGGCGAATGGCCGCAGCGCTGCCGTGGCTGCCGGACATCCTGCAGCGCGCGCTAGAGGCCGAAGCACGGGCGCGGCACCACCGCCCCGCGGAACGCCACACCTTCGGCGTTCGGCGGCTGCCCGGATTCGTGGATCAGGCCCTAGCCCTGCCTCACCGCCTGTCTCGGCTCCCGCTCGATCACCAGGCCGGCGCCATCACGGCAGAGCTCTGGTTCCAGGTATTGGCTGATGTGCACGCTGCGACCGCCGCGCTCGCGGCGCAGATCGAGTGCTTTGCGCCGGCGTGGATGTGGGATCCGGCCGCCTCACTTGAACACCAGGTTGAGCGCCTGCGGCAGCATGGGTGCGCGCACCTGTTGATTGCCTACGTGTCGCAGACCCGAGACCGCTGGATCGATAGTCCTGAGCAAAAGAAGCTCGAGGATGTGTTGTACCGAGGGCTACCGGTGGTTGAGTACGAACAGTGGTACCTGGAGAGGGCTGCGCGAGCGCGAGCAGAGGAGGAGGGACGCTGGCGCGCGCTTTTCGCCCGGATCCGCGAGCTCGCCGGAATCTTCGATGACGCTCGCAGCTTTGCGCGGATACCGCTGGGGCGGCTGATCCGCGAGCTTTCGGGCGGCCGCTTCACACTGCAGCGCGAGGCAGATTCAAATCCCGGGCTGGTCGTCGAAGTCGCGCCAAACTACCTGGTCGGCGGGGGAGAGGGGATAGACGAGCCCTTCGCGCTCGCAAACTTTTGCCAGGCGCTTGCCGATGCGCTGGCCGATGTTCCGTGTTCCTTTCCTGGGTACCTTGAGGCGTGCCGCCAGGCGCGCGCCTCGCTCATCGCGTTCCAATCCGGCACGGTTGCGCCCTGCGAGCGTGCCGGCTAGCGCCTGAGACGAGCTAACTGCAGGTTCACACCCCTGGCCGGCGTGAACCTGGCCCACGGCAGTACTGAGCTATGCGAGGATGACGGTCATCTGGCCTATAGGAGACCAATGATGAAGGTACGCATTGAGGTAACGACGGACGAGCTCGAGGACATGGGGTGCGACTCGGTCGACGAGCTTGCAGCCCGCCTGCGTGAGCAGCTGGATAGCGGCATTGTGGGCGAGGCCGGTGAGGCGGGTAGCGATTGGCTCGTTTCCTACGAGCTGACGGCTAAGCTCGCGGGGTAGTAGAACGTGGAAATCATTCCTGCCTTCGGTGCCGACGTCATGTACGCCCTGATGTGGCTCTGTGTGATAGCCAGCGTCTGCAGCGCCGGTTCGTGGCTGTGGAAGCTCCTCATCAACCTAGATATCCGGCAGGACTACGCTCCGGCACTGTGGGCGCTAGGGCTTGCGTTTGGAGCCCTTTTGCTGTGGTGGGGCCAGGGCGCGCTTGGCAGTGAAGCGCCGCGCTATGAACGAGGCGAGGCGTCGTTCATCACCTTCTGGATGTTGCTTTCAGCCTTCTGCCTCTTTGGCCCTTTCGCGCTCCTATTCCATCGCTCGGCGGATTCACCCAAAGGGCCCAGTGCCTAGCCCTTCAGCCAGCCTCTTGCTGGACGCCCGCCCAGGCGGTTCGTGTCACGTGGCATCCCACTCATCCCCCGGCATAATCCGCTTCATGAACTCGTCAAAGAGCGGCACGGTGAACGCAGTATCACCATGGTTAGGGCTCCAGATCATGCCTTTGGCAATCAGGCTATTGCGGGTCGGCCCAAGGGCTGTCACACGTCGCCCGAGCTTTTCTGCAATATCCCCTGACCTATGCGGCCCTGCACCAAGCTCAGCCATGGCGCGGAGGTACTTTTTCTCAGCTGGTGTGAGCCGATCAAAACGAACCCGGAAGAAGCTCTCATCAAGAGCGGCTACGGCCTCGCCAGTGGCGCGCTCTACGTCCATCTTCGTGATGGGGCTCTGCTCTGCCACATCCCACGCATGCTTACCCCACTCCTGAAGGAAATAGGGATAGCCCCTGGTCTGATCCACAACAAGCCCCACAGCCTCGGCTTCGAACTTGACACCCTCGTCATCAGCCGGCTTTACGATAGCTATTGCCGCTTCAGCCTGGCTCAGCGGGCCAATTTCCGGGTAGTCGAAAAGCCGCTCTGCATAGGACTTTGCGTTACCAGCTCGCCCGCGCAGTTGAGGCAGGCCAGCACCTACCACAGTCACTGGCAGCCGGCTCTGAGCGCACCGATGGAGAGCAGAGATTAATGCGGCAAGCTCACCTTCACCCACGTACTGAAGTTCGTCGATAAAGATGACCAGCGCGGTATCGCCTTGCCGAGCGGCTGAGCCTGCTTGCTCAAGCAAGGCAGCCAAATCGCTTTCGAGATCACCGTTGTCGGCAAGGCCTGGCTCAGGGTCGAAGTCCAGCCCTACCTCAATGTCGTTGTAGGTCACCTTCAAGGCCTTGGCGAAGCCTGCCAAGGCGCGCAGGCCACGCTGAGCCATGTCTTTCGCTGCCTCAACCCGGCTTAACCGAAGTAATGCGAGGCGCAATTGGGGGGCCAGCAGCGCTGGCAGGGAGCGACCTTCAGGTGCCTCGATACGGATCGTATGAACCCCTGCGGCCTCGGCATCTGTACGCATTTGGTCGAGCAACACGGTCTTGCCCACGCCGCGCAACCCGACCATCAAAACGCTTTTGGCCGGGTTTCCTCGGCGCAATCTTGCAATGCCAATCCTCACGCGCTCACGAAGTTCACCTCGGCCAGCCAACTCGGGTGGCGGCGTGCCGGCCCCCGGAGAATAAGGATTACTGATAGGGTCCATAGCTATACAAACCTTTGGAGGTTTATCGGATTTAGATAAATCTACATAAATTCGCTACAAGCTGCAAGGTGAGTGACTTCGAACAGCCAACTCGAATGCCCGGCGAATCGTCGCCAGATCTACCGTCAAATAAGGCTTTGAGTGGTTGAGGTGCTGGTGGCCCAGGATCGTCTGCACCATCTCCCGTCGCCGGCCGCGAGTACGCGAGCAGCCAGGGAGCGCCGCCCACTAACCGACACGTAGCGCGGCAAGGTCCTCGGGCTCGCCTTTAGCATCAAGCTCACGAGCCGATGCAGCAGGTTCACGGCCCATGAGTCGTTTTGCCTGGATTCAGTAACCGAGCCAGATAAGCACATCGCAGGCTTTGTACTCGGGGTGGTCGCCCAGCTCTGCGAACATTTCAGACGGATCGAGCGTGTGCTTCCGGCATTCACGTTCCGCGTCTTCACGGGTCACCATTCTTTCCTCATCCATCGCTTCATCGAGCGTCATTATGCTTGCTACCTGTTTGGGTTATTCGGCCACGCTTTGAAACTTGGCCGCCTAAGAGGCCCCCTTCCAGGGGATATTTACCTGGGGCTGCTGATCTCCTGCCATGCCTTGTAATGCGGTGTAGCGCATCTGTATGGGGGGACGATTAGGTCATTAGCCAGGGCAAGCATTTCGAATTGCCCATTCAGATTCTCCACGCCGTCGACGATCACGCCGTCTTCGATTGTCGCGTCCGGGTACCCGTCAGTTCTCCACCGGCATGATCTTCAGCTGCTGCAGAAGGCGATGGGTAAAGTCAGGGCCGGCAGTGAGCAGAATGCGGGCGAGGTTGCGTTCTCGTACGCGGACTTTCTCCGCAATGCTGAGATGCCCGACCGCCTCGTTGCACCGCGCGTGGGCGAGCACAAGATTTTCATTGCGGTCAGATCCGCCCGTATGTGAAGCGAGCAAATGCTCGCGCGTCATTTCCTCGCGCGTCATCTCATTCAGGCAGTAGAAGCACAGATCCCCATCGCGTTTACGCAGTGTGGCTACGTTATGTCGACGGGCCCTCGCCGACTTCGTTTCTCCCATCTGGTCCTGGGTAGGATCGACCTGCGCAACGATCATGAACGGTACGTAGGTCAGTTGGAGTGCGGAAAGCTCGCCTTTGCCCCGACCTGGCATCCATTCGGCTCGATTGCTGAGCACCAGCTCTTCAGCACGCTGCCAAGAGGTGCTGGGGTATTGAGTGCCCATCGGATCGAATACCTGAACCAGACGTACCTCATTTGCCGGGGCTAGCGCTGGTGCGATAGAGGCCTGAAGCAGCATTGGGGACATCTTCACCATGTGACTCATCGGAGCGATACGCCACTGAAGCCGAGCGTCATCGACAGCTGCTGCGCTGCAGAGGCGCCCAGGCGCTTCGCGAAGCGATCGAAGGCGTTGTCCTTGACCGTGAAGTCGACCTGGCTCGTGGCGCCCACCAGGTCCCGGGCGACGTAGTCGACATCCCCCAGCTTATCGATCAGGCCCAGCTGCTTGGCTTGCTCGCCGGTCCAGATCAGGCCGGAGAACAGCTCAGGATGATCGGCGTCCTTCAGGCGATCGCCGCGGCCGGTCTTCACCGACTGGATGAACTGCTGGTGTGTCTGCTTGAGCACGTCGTTCCAGAAGACGGTCTCCTCGGGGTTCTTCGGCTGGAACGGATCCAGGAACGCCTTGTGCGCGCCGGAGGTGTAGGCCCGGCGTTCCACGCCGACGCGGTTCATCAGGTCGACGAAGCCGAACGACGCCGCCGTCACGCCGATGGAGCCGACCAGCGAGGCTTTATCGGCCACTATCTCGTCGGCGGCCGCGGCGATGTAGTAGGCACCTGATGCGCCCAGGTCCTCGATCACTGCGTAGACCGGCACCTTTGGATGCAGGCCGCGCTGGCGCTTGATCTCGTCGAACACCTGGCCAGCCTGTACCGGGCTGCCGCCGGGCGAGTTGATCTTGAGAACCACGGCCTTGGCGCGCTCGTCATCGAACGCGCGTCCGATAGCCTTCTTCAGCGCGGCGGCGTTTGCCTCGGCGCCGTCGGCGATCTCGCCCCGCACCTGGATAACGGCCGTGATCTGCTTGGCTTCATCCGCCTCGTCGAGTTGCAGGTGCTCGACCAGTACCGCGCCGGCAACCAGCAGCAGGCTGGTACCCCAGAAGGAATACTTGAGCAGCTTCAGCCGGCGGGAAGCGCGCCGCTCTTTGATGAGGTCGCGGATGAGTTCGGGAAGCAGCGTGGTGTCGTGTTCGGACATTGGAACCTCGTGGCGGGTATCAGACCGCCAGTGTCGCGAGAGCAACGCCGAAAAAGTCGCGAGTTTGCCCCTCTAAAGGGCGTGTACCGGCCCGGTTCCCGCCCAGGACGGGCGTGAATCACCAGCCCAGAGAGTAGTAGCGCGATGATACTGATCCCTTCTTCCAGTCGGGATTCCAGGCATGAAATACGCGCTCGAGCACAGGGGCGGTCGCACCCTGCCAGTCGATCCGGCCATTTATCTCAAGGCCATCAAGGCCCGCCTGGCATGCGCCCAGGCGCAAGGTGCCAGAAGCATCTGGATCGATCACCGCGATGGGCTGTGGCATGGCAAGGCGACCCATACCGCGCTGATCAGCGCTCTGGAGCAGCTCGCTGCAGAAGGCTACGGATTGAGTTGGGACGAGATGCGCGGCATCCAGGTGCTGCGGTTGGATGTCGATCCGAAAGTATCTCTGGCGCCGGCGGCCGTCCGCAGCGCGCTGAACCTGGTCGAGACCTGGGACACCACTCCCTTTAAAGCCCCGGAGCCAGTGGCTCCGCCGGTGAGCCATGGCAGCCAGATGGGCGACTACCTTCTTTTCCTCGCGCTGATTGCATCCCTGGCCGGCGCCCCCTTCGGGTTGGCACGTATGCTCGACGCGCCTACACCGGGCCCCTGGCTACTCGCCTTCTACTACGGGGTGTTTGGACAGACCCTCTACACCTGGGGCTCGGTTCTGGTGAAGGGCTTCCTGGCTGCGGAACGTTCGCGCCGGCACACCCCGCCGGCCTGATACGCCACCGGCGCCTGTCGATGGCGCCCGGTGCTGGCGGCTGGCTAGATGTCCTCTTGACGCCGCGTGCTACCGGAATGACAGTCAGCGTCCCACGTTTCGGAGGGTGAATATGACTCAACCTCGTGCCAGGGCGCCGGGCCCGACAATCGATGGGCCAGCGCGCGCTCGGTCGGCGCCAGCGGCGGATCACGATGCGCACGCGTTGGCCCGGCAGCTCCTGGCAGAGATCACCGGCACGCCTGGTGAGCTCCAAGCCGAGCTCGATGCAGCATCTCGGGCAACCCCCGAATCCCCTACCAAGAAGGGCGTGAATCGCCGCTTGCGCTGAGGGCGGCAGCTGCACACTAGGCCGACCGCCCGGGTCGACGCCTTTGCTGCCAAGTGGGAAAGCGCGTTGATCTGGGACGGACCACTTCTATCGAGGACGGCCCCATGCTCGACCTGTACAACATGATTGGTGCACTGATCCCCACGGCTGGCCCCACCAAGGCCCATCCAGATGACGCCTATCGAGAGGGTTACGCCGTGGCGATCGATGATGCGCTGAAGAAGGTCGACCAGGCGCCTGACGCATCCACGGCCGCGATTGCCTTCGCGCTGGAGACCGAGGAGGGCATGACCTTCCTGCGCTGCTGGAACGAAGGTGACTTCGACGCCATCCGCCGTGAGTGGCCGGAAGCGCCGGATGACGTCTTTGAGGGCGCCGATCCGCTGTTCAAGCGAACGAGCTCCCAACTGCCGGCCGGCTAGTACCCCGACGCACGAGGCAGCCGCTAATGCTCATTCATCTGGTACCGCGGTTCCTGACCTGTCCGGTGTCGGGTCCGCATGTCCAGTTGATCGACCTGCGGATCGAATCCATCGGCCTGCTCCTGCGTGATCGGGTGGACCTGGCCACGCGCCGGCCGATGCCGAACAAGCGCATGGCGATCGGCTGCGGCAAGCTTGGCCTCCTAGCGCGGGTAGGTCTGCTGATCGATACGCTCCGGCCGGCTCAGCCATTCACCGTGGTGTATCGCTGGGGCGGTAGCGGCGTGTGCTTTCCTACACGTCAGCAGGTTGTTCAAAGAGGGCACCGTGATCGCCCGGTGCAAGCATCCGTTGGAGCGCTTCAAGAACCGGCGACAGGGCCTCGTACTGCTCCACTGTGACGCCAAGGCTTGCGGCCTCCCGCACCTTGATTGCTTCATACAGATCGCGCATGCCTGCGCCCTCTGGCAGCTCTGAAATAACGGTGAGGATCGAGGCCTTTTTTTCGGCACTGAGCTTCGTACCTGCGAACTGTTCCAGTAACTGAACAATAAAATCAGGTTCAGCCCGGCCCGCTTCCAACGGGTTGAGTTTGAATGGTTGTACAGCGGATGGGTCAATCTTCAGGATCATGGGCCTACCTACATCTTCGCGGACGCGAAATCCGCGCCCTGGTACTGCAAAAGGCCCAATCAAGGGCCGGTTGTGCGCAGTGCTTTCCTTGATCAGTTGGTCTTGGCCAACTCGCGGACCTTCGCTACGAAAGCGTTGAGACTCTCCGCAACCGCATCAATCTGATCGAGGGGCAGATTGCGAGGTACTTCCAGCGAAACTGACGGTTGCTCATCAACGAGTAAGGTGGCGTGAGCAATACGCTTTTGCTTGCCTTTGACCTGCATGAAGGCATTTACCATCCCCCGGACGTTGCCGGCGGGCTGTTCGAACACGGTGACTTCGATTCCTGCAGTGGTGGCCATCGATGTTTTCCTATAAGTCTGAGATCGGGAACCCGGCACCAATGAGCACTGCTCGAAGTACTGCACGTTCCTCTCGATACGTCCATGCGCCTGGATGGTGGACTGCGGGGTGCCGCGACGCCTCCTCCCAAGAGCTATACCAGCTGTCTCCGGCCGCTATGTAAACCGGAGGCCGACCTTCAAATTGATCGCTGGTGATGTCGATGATGACACCATCACACTCAATCCAAGCATGGGAGCCTCCGTCCTTTTCTCCACACACATAATCAACCTGAAGGCCTAGCTGAGAGCTCAAATAGTCACCAAGCAACTCCGACACCACACCACAGCAGCCACGGGGAAAGCTTTTCAAATGGCTTGGGAGTTGATCCAAATCCTTCTGATTTTCAAGCTCAGTGCGGAAAGCATGCGCGACGCAGGTGTAATCCATTATTTTTTTCGATCCCGGGGCTGAAAGTGCCTTGTTCGTACTGGCAAGGCCTGCATAGAGACGGGCTTCCAGGTACGAGGACGTTTTCCTAATCGGTGGTGATGTTCCGGCAATGAGGGCAAGCCCATACGGTGTGCCCATCCTTCAGGTACTGCTGCGAATAGTTCGCCTTGCCTACCGGGCAGGCTGGACAGGCTCGAAGCTTCCCACAGCGATTAACGAGAACTTCTTCATAGCCGCCCAGCTTCATGGCCATCACGAAAGGCGTAATCACGGGATCGCGGGGGCCTCGATTTGGATCGCTCATCGTCGCGGCGCATTGTTGCCGGCCTTGTTCAAGGAGAGCGGTCGACATCTGCATAAAGAATTTACCTCGGGTTCGTTATGGACTCAGCGTCTCACGGGTCGCCGGAAACGCAAGGCCATGATCGGTCATCAATCAGCGTGCCAGCAGGCTACTCATGAACATGACACGGGCAGTCGCGCCTATTCAGAGGATCTAATGCCGCAGCTCGAAGCCTTGGCCAATCAGATGTCGCATTTATTCCAGAATCAGACGATTCTTTCGCCCCCTGAACATCGCCTGGCCGGATCGCAGCTGCCGCGATGCCTTTGTAAGATTCTTACACCGGGGTGAAGGCGGATAGCGAACCACCGTGCATGAGGCCAAGGCCTAGACCTCGGCCGCCTCGGCGAACTGGCGCAACTGAGCGATATCGCCACTGGACCGCACCAGCTGCCTGAAGCGTCTTTTGAATGCCAGCCGCGTGAAGGCCGGCGCCCAGGGCACTATCTGGTTGGGAAGCGGCTGGATCCCCTCGAGTGACGGCCACGGGGGGCCTGGGGGTAGCAGGTCGCGGCGCTCGGTTGCCATCAGCACCAGGTCTGCCTCCTTGATGCTGGCCGGCATCTGCGCAGCGATCTCGAAGCGCGCTGCGATGGCCATCCAAATCCGCGCCTCGATTGCCTTGAAGCCTGGCAGCAGGTCCTTGAGTGGACTCACCATGTCGCCGACGTAGGCCTCGGCGGCATCATGCAGCAGCGCGTGAAGCGCGTCCGCCGGCGGTACCAGGTGGCTGGCCAATACGCTGTGCTGGCCAACGCTGTAGTGGGTCTGGGTGTAACCCGCGAATCGGCAGATGTTCGCCAGTGCATGGGCGATGTCATCCATCACCACCATGTCGGCTTCAGGCGCCAGCAGATCAAATTGCTTTCCAGACTGGGTGAGGATCCAACTTGCGCTCATTCGCTACTCCCGTGAGGCGAAGGACCAGGTAGTGGCCACCGTAACCCATCTCCGTCGACGCGCTAGTGCCAATACCCGCCTGTGGCAGGGCCTCAATAGCGAGGGCGCTCCTCTGCCCGCGCGGTTCTCCACGCTGGCGGTTCGTGGACCGCAGCCGACGCTCAACCGGCGAGCTGGGCGCAGCGCAGTGCCAGCTTGTGGTGGTAGTCGGCACCGGTGCAGGTAAGCTCAAGGCGGATGACTTCGTCGAGCGCCACGTCGCGCCCGCTGCGCTCAGCAGCGGCCCGGGCCAGCGCTGAGCACATTCGGACGACATAGCCGGGCGCGAGATATTGCGGATCCCGTGCGAGATCCCCCTCCGTGGTACCGCGAGCTTGTAGCGCCCGCTGGATGATTCCCGCATACGGTTCATAGTCCATCTGGGGCACGATCCTCACCTTCAAGGGTTTCCGCGTAGCGTAATGCGGTCCGTACCAGACGACGGCCGCCGGCGGCACGCGCGGCCTTCTGCGTTTTTTCTATCACGCGGCGAAGGCCATCGCGCGCGAGTTTTAGACTGGCAGCCTCTCCGTCGGTGGCTTCGAAAAGCGCGTACAGAATACCGTCGGCTTCCTGCAAGGCATCCAGGTCCTCGGCCGACACGTAGATCGTTGCGCCGCTCATGACTGGTCCGCCCGGGGGCTCTGGGCTGTGTTCATCACTAAGCGGCAACGGCGCTGCGCCGCCTCCACCGTTGCGCCTTGAAATGAGTCGTTCACTTCGTTCTTCTCCTGAGCAATGGGTGTTGCTCCGATCGGCCAGGCGGCGCCGCCACCGACCGAATCGGTGACTTGACGCTATGCCGCAGCTGTTCGCCGGTGGTCTTGTTTGGGGAATCGAGCTGCAGCAGGTTGTCAATGAGCTGAACATCGAGGTTGGTGATCGGGTGCAGCTCAAGCGCATGGGAAAGGAAACTGTCGAAGTCGACGAGAAAATCCTCGACGCCGATGGCAATCCGACCGGCACACGCAAGAAGCACGTCACGCGCACCATCTGGCGTGGCCGCATCCTGCAGAAGCACGCCTGATCGCCGCCGGCGTATCCGGCATCAACCTACCCTGAGCGGGCTACTCCCGCGTAGGGGGTGGCCCGCTCTTCAACTGGAGAGACGACCATGACACAAGCCAATTCGGTACCCGCTTTTCGCTTCAGGCAGCGCTTAAGGTTCGCTGGCCAGTGGGAACACGATGTGTGGGAAAACGGCCGGCACTACCGGGTGATTGTGGGAGACAGCTCCCACCGGCACCTGCGTGACTGGATGAGCGGCCTCACCGATGAGGAGTACCTGCGCGATGTGGTTGGTCGCGAGAACCTCATCAGCTGCCTCAACCAGTCTGCGCCTAGCGCGGCGCTGGTGGATGCCTTCAACGCCTGGCGACAGGAGCTGTACACCGAGCGCCTCAACCGGCTATGCAGTCAGCCCGAGCGCTATGGTGTGATCAAGCAAGACGATCCGGTTCGCGAGCCCTATCCCGTAGTGCATGCGGCCCGATACGAACCAGGGGTCGGTTGGGTGCGTACCTGATCGATCCTCGATAGACCTTAAACCCTCTGCGGCCTTTCTCCCGCGGGGGGAGGGGCCGCTCTCTTCATAGGAGCTTCCCCATGACGACTACCCAAACCGTGTCTTCTGCTGAGGTCAAGCGAACCATGCTCAACCTTCGGGTGCGCTGGCGCTCGAGCTACCAAGGTTGCCATTCGTTCGACTGTGTTTTGGACGGCGCATCGTGCCGGTTTGAGGTTCAGACCGAGCGCAGGATCCGCGATACCTACTCGAACCTCTCGCCAGAGGAGTTCGAGCGGGACGTCAACGGGTCAGTCGGCCTGGTGCGTTGTTTCTTGCCGCTGTCGCTCGAAGCCGTTGCCGGGTTCAACCGGTCACGCTACGAAGAATACAAGGCGCAGATCGATCTGATCCTGGCCCAGCCGGAGAAGTATGGCGACTACACGCCGGAGCCATTTCGGATTTACCTCGGCGGGGTGTGGAGTAAGGAGGCCGGCTGGTCTCGCCTCCACACGTTCGATGAGGTGCTAGCGCTCAGCGGTATCCCGCCTAGTGAAGCGGTAGACGGTACGCAACACCCATAACCCACTGCGGGATCACCCCGCACTGGGATGGTCCCGCTCCCACCCAGGAGCAAAACCATGAATACCCATCAAGCCCTGCTGGTCTGTCAGCTGCTACTCAAGCGTGCAGGTTCTCGCGTGCGTCTACGGCAGCCCTCGCATTGCGGGACCGATTTCTGGTCCTTCACGGTCGTCGGCCGTGGTCGCCTCGGCAACCGCATCGTGGTCCCGTTCGTTCATAGCTACCAAGGCTATCGGATCCTGGGAATCCTCGATCAGACGGGCCGCAACGCTCGTTGGAGCGGTCTTGGCCAGGCGCTCACCGGATGCCGCCAGCTGGCGCACTACGGTGACATCGGCCAGGTGGTCGTCCGTTTCGGACAGCCTACGCTGCTCAAGGAGTATCACCTGGGCTCGCCCGAGGTGATCCCACGGCTGTCGCCGACGCTGCGCAAGCTCCTGACAACGGCGCCCGCAGCCGATCAGCTGACCGTGCGGGACCGCAACACCGGTGACGACGTGGTCACCAGCACGCTGCCCGGGGAGGACGTCGCTCAGCTGCTGAGCAGCTGCCTCGCCGGCGCCGCGGTTGCAGCGCCTGGGAACGCCTCCCAGCTGATCGCTGAGTTTGGTTTGGACCTGTGCTTAGGCACCGGGACTGATCGCGGGATGCTGCTATCCCGAGAGACGCTGCGGCGGACGCGTTCCGCCCTGCTGACTGTTGCGTGACACACCTGCCCCCACCCGGGGGCGGGCCTTCTATCGAGTCTTTTGAGCAAGCGATGGCTTGCTGAGCAGACTTCTTCGTCATCGATGTCGATGACGGGAAAGCCAGCTGACGCCTAGTCAGCACACCACCAACCCAGCGCGGGGCTGCATGATCCCGCGTGGGGGTCATGGCCTCGCTTCAAGGAGCAGACCATGAACGATCGTACTCTTCACACCCTCATCGCCGCTCTGCGTTTCTGGCAGCTGCACGAGGGCCAGCATCCATCGCCGTTGGTGGATGTTGCCAGCAACGACGGTGAGGTCGACCCGCTCTCCAGCGAGGAGATCGATGACCTCATCGAGAATTACCTGAACGCCGACGGCGCCAACCCAGTAACAGCAATTGGCGCCGAGCTCGTCCAGGACGCAGGTACGGTGATGGTCTCGCCTCCGACGCTTGTGGTGACGCTCTCTGAGGGCGGCATTACGAACCTTCAATCTTCTGCGGCTATGCGGGTGGTGACGTTGGAATACGGCGCCCCCGACGCTGAGCTGTACGAAGAGACCGGCGTCGACGGTGAGGATTGCATCGTTCGCGAACACAGCCTGTCCAG
>Ga0302349_1001898_pt1 | contig 14468 bp, 16 predicted proteins | sample PhyAR1_FD_202176 | JGI IMG/M metagenome (GOLD analysis project Ga0302349, IMG submission 202176) | Leaf surface microbial communities from alfalfa plants in UC Gill Tract Community Farm, Albany, California, United States - DLSL A.R1... | ecosystem: Host-associated > Plants > Phyllosphere >...
CAGAAGAGGAAAAAACCATGGGATTTCTCGCCGGTAAGCGCGTTCTCATCGTCGGCGTCGCCAGCAAGCTGTCCATCGCCTCCGGCATCGCCGCGGCCATGCACCGCGAAGGCGCCGAGCTGGCCTTCACCTACCAGAACGAGAAGCTCAAGGGTCGCGTCGAAGAATTCGCCGCGGGCTGGGGTTCCAATCCCGAGCTGTGCTTCCCCTGCGACGTTGCCGACGACGCCCAGATCGAAGCCGTGTTCGCCGCGCTGGCGAAGAAGTGGGATGGCCTGGACTGCATCGTCCACTCGGTCGGCTTCGCCCCGGGCGACCAGCTGGACGGCGATTTCACCGCCGTGACCACCCGTGAAGGCTTCAAGATCGCCCACGACATCAGCGCCTACAGCTTCGTCGCCCTGGCCAAGGCCGGTCGCGAGATGATGCGCGGCCGTAACGGCAGCCTGCTGACCCTATCCTACCTGGGCGCCGAGCGCACCATGCCCAACTACAACGTCATGGGCATGGCCAAGGCCAGCCTCGAGGCCGGCGTCCGCTACCTGGCCGGCAGCCTCGGCCCGGAAGGCACCCGCGTCAACGCCGTGTCCGCCGGTCCCATCCGCACCCTGGCCGCCTCGGGCATCAAGAGCTTCCGCAAGATGCTGGCCGCCAACGAGCGCCAGACGCCCCTGCGTCGCAATGTGACCATCGACGAAGTCGGCAATGCCGGCGCCTTCCTCTGCTCCGACCTGGCGTCGGGCATCAGTGGCGAGATCCTCTACGTCGACGGTGGCTTCAATACCACCGCCATGGGTCAGCTGAACGACGACGAGTGATCGCAGCAGCTGCCTGATCATAGCGAAGGGCCGGCAAATTGCCGGCCCTTTTGCTTTTCAGCTATCGCTGCGTACCTGCGCATGGCTGATCAGTGCGAAGATCAGACTGCCGCCGACGATGTTGCCGGCCAGGGTCGGCCCGGCGAAGGTCAGCAGGAAATTACTCCAGCTCGCCTCACCTGCGAAGACCAGATAGGCCACCTCGACGCTACCCACCACGATGTGGGTGAAGTCACCCAGGGCCATGAGGTAAGTGATGAGCACGATGATCCAGATCCTGGCGTTCTCTGCTGCTGGCAGCATCCAGACCATGGTAGCGATCATCCAGCCCGACACTATGCCCTTGGCGAACATCGCCGAGGCATCGTTCTCCATGACGCGGGTACCGATCTGAAGAAATTTTGCATCGGTCTTGGCGTCGAACAGCGGCAGGTGCAGGACGACGTAGGCCACCAGGATGGTGCCGATCAGGTTGCCCACCAGCACGATGCTCCACAGCCTGGCCAGACGGCCGAAGTTGTGCAGCGTGGGCTCGCTCATTACCGGCAACACTGCCGTCAGCGTGTTTTCGGTAAACAGCTGTTGGCGGGCCAGGATCACTGCGAGAAAGCCAGCCGAATAGCCGAAGCTGGCGATGACCTTGCTATAGCCCCCTTCGGGCAGGTTGGCATTGAGCAATCCCATCGCCATCAGCGACAGCCCCATGGTCAAACCGGCGGCCAGTGCCGACCAGAACAACGCCGCGATCGTCCGCTCCAGTTCGTGATCACCCTGGGTGCGGATGATCTCGTGCAGCACTACAGCGCGAGGTAACTGGCTCTCGCCGACATCCTCCTCCTCTTCACGACTCAACTCCGGATCTTCCGGGGTGGATTCCTGGCTCTGTCGGGGCTCCTCGGCCTGCTCCTGGTCTCTCTTCATCAGACGGTCCGCTCGTCCCAGAGAAGCTCATCGTTCTCGCCGATCTCCGTCACCCGATTGAGCGCGGCATCAGCGGCTTCTTCCGCTTCGGAAGCCAGGTCGAAATGCCGTTCGGTCGCGACCTTGTGAAAAGTCGGGTGGGCGTCTTCGCGTCGCGCCTTGACGGCGATGACCGCTTCGAAACCCTGTTCAGCCGGAACGGCAGACGAGATCGCTTCGTGATGATCGAAATGCTTGATAGCCATGGGTGCCGATGTCTCCAACCTGAGGCGACCGGACTGGTCGCACCTGATCAATAGACTGCCCAGGCAGAAAAACGATCTGTGGCGATGGCGGGGATCAGGCGCCGAGCAGCTTCTGCACCTGAAGGTGGAGACGCTCGAGCGAGAAAGGCTTGGTCAGCAGAGGAACCTTGCCCAGCAAAGGCGAACCAGTGTCGATGATTTCGGCGGGATAGCCGCTGATGAAGAGGACCTTGAGGTCGGGACGCAGCTTGAGCGCGGGCTCGGCGATCATCACGCCGGAGACGTCATCGGGCAGACGGAAATCGGTGATCAGCAGATCCAGGCGTGGCCGGCCGGCCAAGATGCGAAAGGCTTCGAGGGACGATGGCGCCTGCAGGACGGTGTAACCCAGTTCGGAAAGATAATCCGCCAGAATCATCAAAATCTGCGGCTCATCCTCGACGACCAGGACAACCTTGCTCTGTTCCGCACTCACCATCTGACCCCTGTACCCACACGCTCGGATCCCTTGGACACAAGGGGCCCGTAAAGTTCCATTCTAGACGCAGGCTCAGGGTCGCCGGCGGTGCCAACGACCCTTCGACCTTACTGCTGCTGCTTCTGGCCTTGCTCATTGATCGTGGTCTTGCCAGCACCGGTCGCGGCGCCTGCGCCTTCACCAGTCTTCTGACCAGCCGGGGTGCCCATACCGGCGCTATTGGCCTTCGGCGGATTGCCTGCACCTTCGGTGGCGAAGGCAGCGCCACTGGCGGCGATCAGACCAGCAAACATCAGGGCAGAGATTTTCTTCGCGTTCATGGTAGGACTCCGGGTTGATTGGACACTGTTTAGGCAGGCCAAGCGCCGATTCGTTCTCTAGCCTCGTGCACAGGCGCTGTAACCGAATGCGAAGCACCGTCTAAAGCGCCCTGCCAGCATGGAGCGTCTCGTCCAGAGCCACTGCGTCCGTTACTGCCCGCCCAGGCGGCCAACGCCAGGATGGCGTCAGCTACCCTGCCACGCTTCAGAGCAGCCGCAGCGGATAGTCGACAATCACCCGCAGCTGATCGACCGAACCACCAGTGGATAACGAGCCGCGGTGCCAGGCCTGGCGCACGCGAATGGACAGGCCCTTGGCCGAACCGGCCTGCACGACATAGCGCCCCTCCAGATTCAGCTCTCGTTCGCGGTCGTCGGCGCCGTACAGTCCGCTATAGGCGCTGGTGGTGGGCAGGTTACTGCCATCGATGTCGGTGCCCTTGATGTAGCGGGTCATGAGGCTGAGACCTGGCACCCCCAAGGTCTTGAAGTTGAGGTCGTAGCGCGCTTGCCAGGAACGCTCCCCGGGCGCGTTGAAATCGGAAAACATCGAAGCATTGCCGAGAAACAGTCCACCGCCGGTGCGCCCGTTGTCGCCCATGCCGATGTAATCGAAGGGTGTATCGCCGTCGATCCGCTGCCAGCCGAGGGTGACGGTATGGGGGCCCTGGCTATAGGCCGCCGCCAGGCTGTAGGCGGTATTGTCGATGGGACCGGCCTTGGCGGCACCGGTGTCGAGGGTGCGGTAGAGGTTGGCATCCAAGGTCAGCGATTGGGTCGCCGACAACGGCCGCACCAGGTTGAAGTTGCCGTAATACTGATTCCAGATGTCATCCAGTTGGGCGGCATAGAGCGACAGGCTGGCACCCTTGGACAGGGCGTACTTGCCACCGGCGAAATCGACGTGACTGGCACGGCGTCGGGCATAGCCGGCCCAGAGGTCGCCGTCCCTGTTGGTGCTGACCTGATCGGTGCCCGAGGTGAAATGCCCGGCTTCCAGGGTCAGGTCAGGCAGGTCGGTGCTGAGGAGGCTCCAGCCGGTGGCGCTTTGCGGCAACAGGCGACTGGTGCTGATGGCGAAGACCGGCGCCGTGGGCAGTTGCTGGCCATAGCGCACCACGGTCTTGCCTACCCGCAGCTTGGCAGCGGCGCCGGCGCGGGAGTATTCGTCCGCCGGTTCGTTGCCGGCGTGCACGGGCAGGTTACCCGTCCCTCGCCGCCCGGGACCGCCATCGAGCTTCATGCCCAGGTAGCCGAAGGCATCGACGCCAAGACCTACCGTACCCTGGGTGAAGCCGGATTGGTAGTCGAGCAGAAAGCCCTGGGTCCAGTCCTTCTGATCGGCACGGCCGTTGCGGCGATCGCTACCGAAGTAGTAGTTGCGTAGGGTCAGGGTGAGCTTGCCGTCGTCCACGAAGCCATCGGCCCTGGCCTCCTGCCCCGTCAGCAGCCACGCGCCGCTGCCCAGTACGCTGAGTGCCAGGGGGGCAGCCAGACAGGAGCCTTGCAGCCAGCGATTGCCTCGGGGTGATCCTTTTTGATAGCGCGAGCGTTCCATGAATTCCTCTGCGGAGTGTTGAAGATCTAGTTGTCTGAAAGACGCCCACACGAAGGCAGCGAATCCTTCCGCGGCCATGACGACGTCTATTGGGCAGTGCCCGCACCCCCGTGCGGGCACCGATCTCAGGTCAGGGATTCAGCCAGTCGGCTGCCCCTACCCTTCGCAGGTGCCTGTACCTGCAGGGCGCTGTTGAGCATCGTCAGGTGAATACGCCGATCGGCAACGGCGTCGACCAGGTCTTCGTCATGGCTGACCAGAAGGATGGCGGTCCCCGCTTCCTCGGCCGTTTCGACCAGCAGCTCGATCATCTCCTTCTGGGTAATGAGATCCAGCCGCGAGCTGGGTTCATCGGCAAAGATCAGCGCCGGATCGAGCAGCAGCACCCGCAGCAGGGAAAAGCGCTGCAGCTCACCGCCCGAAATGTTGCCGGGCAGTCGATCCAGCAGGCGCTCGTCGAGGCGCAGGCGCTGCATCAGCCGACCGATACGCGTCGCATCCAGCCGGTGCAGTCGCACCAGATCCGCCAGCAATTGGCGAATGGTCACCGAGGGCGCGAAGGCGGCCACCGGATCCTGGTGCAGCTTCTGGAAGGCGAAACGACCGAGCCCGGGCTGACGGCGGATCGCCACGGCGCCGGGTGTGGCCAGGCCGAGCAGGATGTCCCCCAGGGTCGACTTGCCGCAGCCCGACGGCCCTGTCACCCCAAGAATTTCCCCGGGCCGGACGGTAAAGGACAACCCTTCAAACAACTGCTTGCCACCGCGCTGGGCGGCGAGCCCTTCCACCTTGACCACGGCTTCGCCGGTGAGGGGTCGCGAGGGGCGTTTCGGCCACTGGGCGGGATCGGCAGCCAGCAGCTGGCGGGTATAAGCATGCTGCGGCTGGCCCAGCACCTGCTCGGCTGGACCAGCTTCGATGACCCGTCCCTTGAGCATGATCATCACCTCGCCACCCAGCCGGCGCGCGACTTCCAGGTCGTGGGTAATGATGAGGAGGCTGCCGCCTTCGGCCAGCATGGCCTTGAGCAGGTCGATGACCTCATCGATGCGATCCCGATCAAGCCCCTTGGTGGGCTCGTCGGCGATCAGCACCGGCGAGCCACCGGCATGGGTGGCGGCAAAGGCCAGGCGCTGGGCCATGCCACCGGAAAGCTGGAAGGGATACTTGCGCTCGGCGCCGGCCAGGCCCAGGCGTGCCAGATCCGCGCTGGCCTTGTCGCGGGCTTCGGTACGACCGAGGCCGACCACCTGGGTATAGGTCTCGGTGACCTGGGACAGCGCCCGCATGGTCGGGTCCAGGCTCAGCCAGGGTTCCTGGGGCAGCACCGCCAGCCCCCTGCCCCAATGGGCCCGGCGGCCGCTCCGGCGGCCTTCTTCGCTGAAGCCGTCGGCCAGGCCTATCTGCCCGTGGGCCTGCAGCCCCGCCGGCAGATTGCCCACCACGCCCTGGGCGAACAGGCTCTTGCCCGAGCCGGTCTCGCCGATGATCGACAATACCTGACCCGGCGCCAGGCGGATGGACAGCGGCTCCACCAACTGGGTATCGGCGGTGCGGATCTCCAGCGCGGTGGTAGTGAGCAAGGCGGTCATGGCTTGCGTCCTCCGGTGATGAGCATTAGCGACAGCACGGTCAGAAAGATCGCCAGGATCGGCAGAGCGATGACCAGGGGCGCCTCGGCGTAATAGGGCAACAACTCGGTGATCATCAGGCCCAGCTCGGCGGTGGGCGGGCGTACGCCAATGCTGACGAAGCCCAGGGCGGCGATGGCCATGATGGTCGAGGCCGCGCCAAAGGCGGCGATGGTCAATAGCACCGGCGCCAGCTGCGGCGAGAGGTGCCGGCGAACGATGTAAACGGGCCCGAAGCCCAGTAGCCCGCTGGCGGCCACCGCCGGCGAGGCCAGCACGGTACGCGCCAGCGCCCGGGTCATGCGGAAGTACTCCACCCAGAGCACCAGGGCCACGGCGCTGTAGAGGGCGACGAAGGAGCCGGGAAACACCGCCACGATCAGCAGCACCAGCAACAGCCCGGGCAGTGCCAGAAACAGCTCGGCCAGCCCGCCCAGCAGCTTGTCGACCAGTCCGCCCTTCCAGGCAGCCAGGATGCCCAGCAGCACACCGGGAATAGCGGCCGTGCAGACACTGATGAAGGCCAGCCCCAGGGAGAAGCGAATGGCCACTGCCAAGCGCGCCAGCATGTCGCGGCCCAGGTGGTCGGTGCCAAGAGGATAGGCACCGCTGGGCCCGGCGAGGATCGCCTCATAGTCCTGGCGGGCGATGTCGCCCTGCCAGAGCAGCGGGGTGAGGACGGCGAAGGCGACCAGGGCCGCCAGCAGACCCAGGCCGAGCCCGCGCGCGGAAGACCGCTCCTGAGGTGCCGCCGAGGCGACGGTAGCGTCGAGATTCATGCGTTTCTCCCACGCGGATCGATCAGGTGGTTGGCGAGATCGACCAGGGTATTGAGGATGACGAACAGCAGCCCCATCGCCAGGGCGGTGCCCTGCACCATGGGCACGTCGCGCTGGACGATGGCGTGGACCAGGCCATGGCCGATGCCCGGCCAGGCGAACAGCGTCTCCACCACCACCACACCCTCGATGAGATACACCAGCTGTACACCCAGGTAGGTCACTACCGGTACGCCGATATTGCGCAGGCCATGGCGCAGGAAGACGCTGGCGCCTCTTAGCCCCTTGAGGCGGCCGAAGCTGTAGTAGGCCGACGCGGCCACCTCCACCGTGGCATCCCGGGCGACCCGCGACGACACCGCGGCCAGCCCCAGCGCCAGGGTCAGCGTGGGCAGCACGCTGTGCCAGAAGGTACCGTGGCCGGCCGCCGGAAACAGCTGCCAGGAGATGGCAAACAGCAGCACGAAGATCACGCCCAGGACGAATTGCGGCAATGCGCGGATCGCGGTGGTAAGCACCAGCAAGCCGCGGTCCAGCAGGCTCCCCGGACGCAGACCGGCCACCACGCCCAGCGGCGGACCCAGCAGCAGCGACAGGCAGACGGCGCCGATGGCCAGGCGGATGGAGCTGCCCAATTCGTGGGCGACGACGTCCATCACCGGCTTGCCGGAGACCAGCGAATGACCGAGATCCAGGGCCAGCAGATCGCCGATCCAGGCGAAGAAACGCCACAGCAGCGGCTGATCCAGATTCAGCTCAGCCCGCACCGCCTCGGCCGCGGCAGTATCCACCAGGTCATAGCCGTAGCGTCCGGCGGCGATCCGGTAGGCGGCGTCGCCCGGCAACAGGTTCATGAACAGGAAGGTGAGACCGCCAACCAACAGGGCGACCAGGCCCGCCTGCAGCAGGCGAAAGGCGAGCAGCCGGGTCATTGGGTCCACCGCAGCTTGCTCAGGCCAAAGGTGCGCTCGAAGGGATCGATGGCGGCGCCTTCGACGGCATTGGACACGGCCATCGTCTGGCGGTACCAGGCCACCGGAATCACCGGCAGGTCCTTTTGTACCTGGGCCATGGCGGCATAGCGCTGGCGCTGTTGCTCGGCCGGATCATCGCTGGCCAGCAGCGCGGCCAAGGCCTGGTCGAAGGCCGGATTCTTCCAGCCCAGCGGCCCCCATTCGGCGCCGCCGTGACTAAAGTCATTGAGCAGGGTGACCAGGGGATCGGGCACCAGGGCGAAGTTGCGGCCATAGAGCGCCAGTTGCAGCGAGCCATCGTTGTGGGCAGCCGGGATGGCGCTGGAGTTCTGTACCGCGACCTCTACGTCCACACCCACCTCGCGCAACTGCGCCTGCAGCGCGGTGGCGATCAGCGGCAGCTCGGGTCTGTCGGAATAGGTGAGCAGCTTGAGCCTTAGCGGCGTGCCGTCCTTTTGCAGGATGCCATCGGCACCGGGGGTCCAGCCCTGCCCCGCCAGCAGCTTGCGCGACGCCGCCGGATCGTAGGCGAGCGGCGCCAGCGCGGGGTCGTGCCAGGCGGGCACGCTCTTGGCGAACAACTGGGTCGCCCCGGTACCCGGCGCCCGCAACACGGCGGCAGCGACGCCGTCGCGCTGGATAGCCAGGCTGAGCGCCTGCCGGACCTCGACCGGCGCCGTGGCACCGGCACCGGAGTTCGGGGTCAGCAACACCACCCGCGGGACTGGCTCGATCAGCACCTTGAGACTGCTGGAGCGCTTGAGGCGGGCGATGCTGGGCGGGTCGAGCTGGAACACCAGCTCGGCATCGCCGCTTTCCGCCATCAAGGTACGGGTTTCACCGCGGCCGGCGGCCAGGTAGGTCGTCCGGGCGATCTCCGGCTTGGCGCCCCAGTAGCCTTCGAAACGCTCCGCGGCCAGGCGCTGCGGCGGCTCCAACAGGGTCAGCCGGTAGGGCCCCGTGCCGATGATCTTCTGCACCTTGCCTTCGGCGTCATAGGCGGCCGGCGCCAGGATATTGGTGGAGGAATGCGCCAGCAGAGCCAGCAGGGGCTTGAAGGGTTTCGCCAGCCGGATCACCACTTCGTTGCCTTCGGCGGTGACCGAATCGATGCCCGCCTGCTTGAGCACCCCCGGCTTGCCCCTCGCCGCGTTGAGAGCAGCGGCCGCAGCCTCGGCCGTGAATTCGCTGCCGTCATGGAATTTCACGCCCTGGCGAAGGGCAAGCCGCCAGGTCAGGCCATCCGCGGATTCCGTCCAGCGCTCTGCCAGCCCGGGAATCGGCTTGCCCTGGGCATCGGCTTCGAGCAGGGTCTCGGTGATCTGCATGCGCTGAAAGACGAAGCCGGAAATGGAAGGGTCCAGCCCACCGATCTCAAAAGGGCCGACCACGTCGAAGACGCGTTCCTGAGCACTGGATAGCGTTGGCACGAAGGCGACCAAGGTCGCCAACGCCGAAGCGGTCAGCGCTAGGCGAAGGGTGCGGGATACAGGCATGACAGTCCTTAGCAGAGCGAAATCGCCGATACTCCCTGCGGACAGCTGAGCATCGACCAAGCCAATGAAGGCGCACGTTATATCATAACGTTTCCGACCAAAGGCAGCATCAGGATGCTGTGGCAACATCTTGAAACAGCTAGGGAATTTCTCGGTAGTCTCCGCCAGGCGTTGACATCCACCTCTCCTGGCAGAAGGCTTGAATGATCGCCACTCAAGGGGAGCGGAGTCACGAAGGGAGTCGAGTGCCGCGTGAGCGCGCAGACCGGACGGCCCCTGGCCGCCCTGCCCTGCACTGCCGATCTCTGCTCAGGCGGCCACGTTCAAGGTGCTGCCCGTGGCGGTGCTACTGCCGTTGCTGCCAATGCTCTGGTACTGGCGCAACACCGCCTGGACCAGTTGCGTGTAGGGGCTCGACGCGTCCTGAGTGCTGGAAGCGGCCTCGCTGTCCCCTTGCCCGCTCGCTTCCTGCGGTGGCGGCGGCATGCGCGGAGGCGCTGAACCGCCCAGACCGGCGATGCTGGATTCGCTGGAATCGCCAGATTCCTCGGTGCCCCTCTGCCCCTGCGGACCACCCGGCGGCGGCGCGAAGGCCGAGGCGAATTCGCTTTCGCCGACGCTGCCATCGCCATCCTGGTCGAGCATGCCGAGCAGCTTGTCGACGTCGATATCCCCGCTCTCGTCGGTATCCGTCTGGGTATCGCTCGCCGCGTTGGCGGCGGTGGTGAGTTCGCTCTTGCTGATGGAGCCGTCGCCATCGCTGTCGAGCTTGCCGAACAGCTTCTTCAACGGATTACCGTCTTCGCTGCCGCTGACGCTACTGCCAGACGCTGTCGCGCCAGTGCCTTTGATCGCGCTGGCACTGCTGTAGTAGCTGGAGTAGCCACTGCCTATTCCGCTGATCATGGATGTCTCTCCCGGGAAATGCGGACATCAGTGTTCCGCACCTCCCAGTATCCGCCGGGTAGATGTCAGCCGTTTGGTCACTTTGTATGCCTGGCGATACATCAGGGGCGTGGCAGCACCACCTGGCAGGTCAGGCCGCCGCCAGGGGTTTCGCCGAGGGTCAGCTCGCCGCCCATGTGCGCCGCCGCTTCCCGGGCGATGGCCAGCCCCAGCCCGGTCCCGCCGGAGGATCGGTTGCGCGAGCCCTCCAGGCGATAGAAGGGTTCGAACACCGCTTCCCGGTACTGGGCCGGTATCCCCGGCCCGCGGTCGAGGATGGAGATGATCAGCCGCTCCGGCTGCTCGCTCAGGCGGATCTCCGCCTGGCCGGCGTAGCGCAGGGCATTCTGCAGCAGATTGCCGAGGCAGGAGCGCAGCGCCATGGGCGCCACCTTCAGCGGCTGGCAGCTGCCCTGGACGGCGACCTGGGCGCCCTCCTCGGCCGCGTCTTCGGCCATGGCCTCGACCAGCGCCTGGACGTCGCAGAGGATGGGGCGCTCCTGGCGGTGCTGTTCGCGCAGGTACCTCAGGGTGCCGTCGAGCAACTCGATCATGTCGTCCACGTCCTGGCTGACCCGGGCATGCAGGCGCGGATCGTCGATGTCCTCGATGCGCAGCTTCACCCGCGCCAGGGGCGTGCGCAGATCATGGGAGATGGCCGTGAGCATGCGCCCGCGCTGCTGGAGCTGTTCGAGCAGGTGCTGGTGCATGCGATTGAGCGCCCGTGCGGCCTCGCGGGTCTCCCAGGGCCCGGTGACGGGAATGGGCGAACCGTCGAGGTTGTGACTCAGGTGCTCGGCGGTCTCGGTCAGCTGACGCAGCGGCCGGGTCAGCAAGCGCGCCCCGAGCCAGGCGGCGATCACCAGCGAGCCCAGCTGGAAGATCAGCGGGCCGCCGAGAAACCACTCGATGTGCCGCCAGACGCCGGGTTCCCGATGCGGGAAAGGCCCGGGCGGCGGTGGCCGATCGAAGCCGGCCTCGCCCTCCATGGGTGGCGGTGGCGGCGGCGGTCGCTCACCAAGCCCATGCCGAAACCAGAAGAAGGCCAGCAGATGGCCCAGCAGGATGGCCAGCAGAAAGACCGCGAACAGGCGGGCGAACAGCGTATCCAGGCGGCGCACGACTAGTGCCCTATCTGCCTGGCATCGAACAGATAGCCTTCGCCGCGCACGGTCTTGATCAACTGCGGCGCCCGCGGGTCGTCGCCCAGCTTGCTGCGCAGCCGCGACACCTGCAGATCGATGCTGCGATCGAAGGCCTCGATCGCCCGCCCGCGGGTCGCATCGAGCAGTTGCTCGCGGCTCAGCACCTGGCGTGGCTGCTCGATGAAGACCCACAGCAGCCGTACCTCGGCGTTGGACAGCGGTACCATCACCCCGGCGGGCGAATGCAGCTGGTGCAGGACGCCATCGAGCTTCCAGCCATCGAAGCGGACACTGGTCCGCGGCGCCTTGCGCTGGGGTACGCGGCCATCCTGGGTCCGCCGCAGCACCGACTGGATCCGCGCCACCAGCTCCCGGGGCTCGAAAGGCTTGGCCATATAGTCGTCGGCACCCAGCTCCAGGCCGATGATGCGGTCCGCCGGCTCGCACTGGGCGGTCAGCATCAGGATGGGAATGCCGCTGTCGCGCCGCAGCGAACGACAGAGGGAAAGTCCATCCTCTCCCGGCAGCATCAGATCCAGCACCACCAGGTCGAAGGCCTCCTCCGCCAGCGCCCGGCGCATCTCCAGGCCATCACACACCCCCCGGGCGTTGATGCTGAAGCGCGCCAGATAGCCGCAGATCAACTCGCGGATCGACGGATCGTCATCCACCAGCAGGATGCGCGAGGTCCAGCGCGGGGATTCGGATGACAGCGACATCGGGGCTACCTGAACAGTCGGACGATCTGGACGTGCATGCTAGCCGCTCGGCCCGCAGGGCAGCTACGGCCTGGCATGTAGGCTTGTGTAAAGGTGGTCAAGAGCCGGATACGGAGCTAGAGCCTGCCAGGCAGCCGACCACCCGCAGTCGAGACGCCGCAGGCGCACGACGATGATCGCGATTGCGAAGCCATTCGTTCGATGGTACATCGGACCCAGCGCCCGTCGCCCTGCAGAGGGCTGGGGAGTGAAGCCGTCAGGAACCGCACTTCAGCGCTCAGCGAAGCGCGGCCCTCACCGGACAACAATAAAACACTACCGTGCCTCCTTCGGAACGCAATCCTTGACGAGCAGATCAGCCGTATCGGCCACCCCTGAAACCCATCCCGAGCCCGTCGCGCTCAGTGTCCTGCTGCAGGCCTGTGGCCAGGGCAATCGCCTGGCCTTCGAAACGCTCTACCGCGTCACCTCGAGCCGGCTGTTCGGCGTATGCCTGCAGTACGTGGGCGATCGTGCGGAGGCGGAAGAGGTCCTGCAGGAGGCCTATACCGCCATCTGGCTCAAGGCCGGCACCTTCGACGCCACCCTGTCCAGCGCCCTGACCTGGATGGCGACCCTGGCGCGCCACAAGGCCATCGATCGCCGCCGTGCCCAGCGTCGGCACGAGCCGCTCGACAGCCTGGCCGAGTGGCCGGCAACCCAGTCCGTCGCCGAAGACTTCGAAGCCCATCGCCAGCGTCGCCAGATCGATCTCTGCCTGAAAACCCTGGGCAAGGACCAGCAGACCTATATCCGGGTCGCCTTCTTCGAAGGCTATTCCTATGCCGAACTGGCCGCCCGCCACCGCATCGCGCTCGGCACGATGAAAAGCTGGATTCGGCGTGGCCTTCTGCAGCTGCGAGCGTGCCTGGGCCTATGAACGACGACATCCCTCCTAACGACCGGCACGCGCTGCTCATCGCGGAATACGCCCTCGGCGTACTGTCCGCCGAAGAACGCCTGGAGGTGGAAGAACTCGTGCGGCGGGAGCCTGCTTACCAGGCGCAACTGGCGGCCTGGCAACGACATTTCGCCGACTGGCTCGATGAATTTCCGATCGTCGAGCCGCCGGCCCACGTCTGGCACGGTATCCAGCAACGGCTGTTTTCGACGGAGCAACCGGCACCCGAGCCGACCCGCCGCTGGAACGATCCGCGCCCGTGGCGCTGGACGACCGGGCTGGCGCTGGCCGCTGCCCTGGTGCTGGCGCTGATCGTGCTGCTGCGCCCGGTCCAGGTCGCGGCGCCCGCACTGCTCGCCCGCCTGGAACAGAGCAATGGCAGCCTGGCATTCAGCGTCACCCTGCAGGGGAATGGTCGGCAGTTGCTGTTCGTGCCCGCCGGCAAACCGGATTGGCCAGACGGGAGCGCCGAGGCCTGGATTATCACGGCGGATGGCAAACCCCATTCGCTCGGTCTGCTCCAGGACGCTACGGCCGTGACCCTGACCGTACCCGCCGGACTCGCACCGGCACTGACGCCTGGAGCGGTACTGGCGGTTTCCCTCGAACCGCGAACCGGCTCGCCGACCGGCGCGCCCACGGGACCGGTCATCGCCCAGGGAAAAATAATCGCGCTGTGATGCATCCGTTTGCCAGGCCGCTCCGTACATTCATCACCCTCATCCGGAGGGCCGAAGAACTCAGGAGACGCACCATGCACACCTTGCTCAAGCGCATCGCCATCGTAGCCAGTCTCGCGATCCTAGGTGCCACCGCCCCGCTCAGCTTCGCCGCCGATACCGTCATGGTCGGCGGGGCGCCCATGTATCCATCCAAGACCATCGTCGAGAACGCGGTCAATTCCAAGGACCACACCACGCTGGTGGCGGCCGTCAAGGCGGCCGGTCTGGTCGACACCCTCAACGGCAGCGGCCCCTTCACCGTCTTCGCGCCGACCAACGAAGCCTTCGCCAAGCTGCCGGCCCGCACCGTCGATACCCTGGTCAAGCCCGAGCACAAGGCCGACCTGACCAAGATCCTGACCTACCACGTGGTGCCCGGCACCCACACCGCCAAGCAATTGATGGCCGAGGCCAAGATGCATGGCGGCATGACCAGGCTGAAAACCGTCCAGGGCGAGGACCTCACCGTGAAGCTGCATGACGGCAAGCTCTGGTTGGTCGACGCCAAGGGCGGCAAGGCCGCCGTCACCATCGCCGACGTGATGCAGTCCAACGGCGTGATCCACGTGGTCGATACCGTGCTGATGCCGAAGTAAGCGGCAGGCGGTATGCGGACACCTGTGAGGGGTGTCCGCTTCTATTTGACATCGACTGGCGGGCGGTTGCCACTTCCATCGCAAGCCATGCCAGACCGCATTCCGGCTAGTCAGCTACGCAAGACGCGCCCGGCTCTCGTACCTCCTGGATGCTCGACGAAATAACCATCTGCGAAGTCAA
>Ga0302349_1001903_pt1 | contig 14423 bp, 10 predicted proteins | sample PhyAR1_FD_202176 | JGI IMG/M metagenome (GOLD analysis project Ga0302349, IMG submission 202176) | Leaf surface microbial communities from alfalfa plants in UC Gill Tract Community Farm, Albany, California, United States - DLSL A.R1... | ecosystem: Host-associated > Plants > Phyllosphere >...
GCTGGCGCTGTTCGCCCTGCAGTTCGTCGTGACCGGCACGGAGGGCCGCTACGTCCTCAGCGCCGTGCAGGTGCTCGTCGCCGCCTGGTCCCTCGGCGCCCACCGCCACGAGATCCTGCCGACGCTGGCCGCCCCGTTCCGCCGCCCCGCGGCCGATGCCCACCGCGCGTCGCAGGACCGATCCCCCGCACCGATCGCCTGAGGCGGCTCACCGGACTCCGCCCTCGAAGACGGCCGCGGCGTTCGCGGAGGCGACCGTGCGGCTTCCGGCGGGGATGCAGGACGAGGGCTCAGCCGTGGATGTGCTCGTCGGGGGCGATGCGCATGGCCTCGGCCGCCACGAGGGACAGGTCCAGCTCCCGATGCTCCGCCTCGACGTCCCAGGAGACGGCCAGCACGCCCGCGGCCTCGGAGCGTGCATCCACGTGGAGGTGCGTGCCCAGGCCGATCCCCCGGGCATCGAGGTAGCGCAGCAGCCCCGGGTCCCGGTCGGAGATCCGGGCGATGCGGCCGCACCGGCCCTCGTCGAGATCGCTGAGCCGTCCGGCATCGGGCCGATCGACGCTGCCGTCCGGTGCGGGGATCGGGTCGCCGTGGGGGTCGGTGCTCGGATGGCCGAGATCGGCATCCATGCGCGCCAGCAGACGGTCGGAGATCGAGTGCTCGAGCTGGTCGGCCTCCTCATGGACCTCGTCCCAGCCGTAGCCGAGACGCGCGACGAGATAGGTCTCCAGCAGCCGATGCCGTCGCACCATGCGCACGGCCTCGGCGCGGCCCTGCGCGCTCAGCTCGATCGCGCCGTAGGGCTCGTACTCGATGAGACCGTCGCGCGCCAGGCGCTTGAGGTTGCCCGAGACCGAGGACGGGGTCACCGAGAGCATCTCGGCGATCTCGCTGGTGGTGATGGAACCGCCGTCCCACTCCTGGGCTCCCCAGATGACCTTGAGGTAGTCCTGGACCATGGTGCTCGGTCGATCGGCAGGCATGCCTCGATGGTACCCAGGCGGCCGGGCCGCGGCGACGGCCGTTCACCGCGGACCCGCGCGAGGACCCCGCGGCCGGATCCGGTGCGCGATACTCTGCCCCGTGGCCCTGCCCCGCACCTCCTGACCGCGCCGTGGGCCCCGGCGCAGAGGACCGCATCCGATGACGTACGCCCCCTCCCCCGCACGCCCGGCGGCCCTGCTGGCCATGAGCCGTGACCTGCCCGCACAGCTGATGACCCCGGCGCAGCACGCGCGGCTCGAGGAGCTGGTGGAGCTGCTGCGACCCGATGCGGTCGCGGACCTCGCCGACGTCCCGCCGGCGGAGCTCGCGCGCGTCGAGATCCTCGTGACCGGCTGGGGCGCCCCGCGCGTGGACGCGGCGGCGCTCGCACGGATGCCGCGCCTGCGCGCCGTCGTGCACACCGCCGGGTCCACCCAGCACGTGCTGGGCCCGGAGGCCTGGGAGCGGGAGGGGTTCGTGGCGACCACGGCCGCGCAGGCCAACGCCGTGCCGGTGGCCGAGTACTCCCTCGCCCAGATCCTGCTGGCCGGCAAGCACCGCCTGGCCCGCGCCGCCGAGCACCGCCGCAGCCGCGGCACGACCGCCGCCTGGCGCACCGACACCGGCGGCGGGAACTACGGCGCCACCGTCGGCCTGATCGGCGCCTCACGGATCGGACGGCTGGTCGCCGAGCTGCTGCGCCCCTTCGCCCTGCAGGTGCTCATCGCCGACCCCTACGTCTCGGCCGATGACGCCGCGGCGCTCGGCGCCGAGCACGTCACGCTGCCCGAGCTGTTCTCCCGCAGCGACGTGGTGAGCCTGCACGCCCCGGACGTCCCCTCCACCCGCGGCATGGTCTCGCGGGAGCTGCTGGCCCGCATGCCCGACGGCGCGACCTTCATCAACACCGCGCGCCCGGCCCTCGTGGACGAGGACGCCCTGCGCGAGGAGCTGGTCTCCGGCCGGATCAGCGCCGTGCTCGACGTGCACGACGCGCTCGGCCCCGAGGACCCGCTGTGGGACGTGCCGACTGTGGAGATCACCCCGCACATCGCGGGGTCCCTGGGCAACGAGCTGCACCGCATGGCGCAGATGGCCCTCGAGGACCTCGCCCGCATCGTGGACGGTCGGCCGCCGCAGCACCCGGTGGACCCGGGACTCCGGGCGATCACCGCCTGACCAGGCCCGACGCTCCGCCCCATCGACCGTCTCCCGGCCGAGCGCCCCCGGGGCAGGGCCCGGCCGGGAGCATCGGCCGGTGAGCCCCGGCACAGCGGCAGGACAGCGGGGGCAGGGAAGGCTACCCTTCCTCCGATGTCCCTCGTCCCCCTCGAGAAGTGAGAACGATGACCGGCGTGCCGACCGTGAAGGTCTCCTCCGCCCTGGCCGCCGTGGCCCTCGCCGTCCTGATGCTGTCGGGATGCGGCGCCTCGGAGGTGATCGAGGAGCCGACCGCGGCCGCCCAGGCCGAGGGCTCCACCCAGTACCCGCTCACGATCGAGAACTGCGGGCGCGAGGTCACCGTCGAGAGCGCCCCGGACCGCGTGGTCTCCCTCGACCAGAACTCCACGGAGATCCTGCTGTCCCTGGGACTGCAGGAGCGCGTCGTCGGCACCGCCTCCTGGACCGACCCGATCCTCGAGGACCTCGCGGACGAGAACGCGGACGTCCCGCGCCTGGCCGACAACGCCCCCACCTACGAGGTGCTGCTGGGCGCCGATCCCGACTTCGTGACCGCCTCCTTCGGGCGCCACTACAACCAGGAGGGCGGCGTCGTCACCCGCGACCGGCTCGCGGAGACGGGCATCGGCTCGTACCTCTCCCCCACCGACTGCGAAGGTGCGATGAGCATCAACGGGGGCGGCACCCGCACCGTGCCGCTGACCGTCGACCCGCTCTACCAGGAGATCCGCGACATGGCCGCGATCTTCGACGTCCCCGAGCGCGGCGAGCAGCTCATCGCGCAGCTCGAGGAGCGCCGCACCGCCGCCCTCGAGGGGGTGGACCTCGAGGGAGCCCGGGTCATGTTCTGGTTCGCCGACACCCGAACCCCGTACATCGCCGGCGGCTTCGGAGCCCCCTCCTACCTGGCCGACCAGACCGGCATGGAGAACGTCTACGCCGACGTCCCCGACGACTGGCCCGCCGTGGGCTGGGAGTCCGTGGTCGAGCAGGGCCCGGAGATCCTCGTGCTCGGCGACCTGCAGCGCGACCGCTTCCCCGGCGACAAGCTCGAGGACAAGATCGCCTTCCTCGAGGACGACCCGCTGACCAGCACCCTGCCCGCCGTCCGCAACGGCTGCTACATCGCCCTGCACGGCGCGGAGATGAACCCCAGCATCCGCTACGTCGACGGCCTCGAGAAGATCCAGGCCTGGGCCCGCGAGTCCGGGGATTGCGCCACCGGTGCGCGCTGATCTCGCCGCCCGCCGCCCCGCCCGCGACGCGGCCCCCGCCCCGGAGCACCGTCCCGGCCGCGGGCGGCGCATCGCGCTGACGGCCGGTCTGCTGGTCGCGGGCGTGCTCGTGTTCCTCGCCTCGGTGGGCACCGCCATGACGCTGGGGCCGGCCGATGTCTCCCTGGTCAACGTCCGCGACGTCGTCACCAACCACCTGGGGCTCTCGCAGATCCCGGTGCGCGTCTCCGAGGACGCGATCGTCTGGCAGGAGCGCCTGCCGCGCGCCCTGGTCGCCGCCTCCTGCGGTGCGGGGCTGGGGCTGTGCGGGGCGATCCTGCAGTCCCTGCTGCGCAACCCACTGGCGGACCCGTTCATCCTCGGCGTCTCCTCCGGGGCCTCGACCGGCGCCGTCCTGGTCGGGGTGCTGGGACTCGGGGGCGCTGCCGTGGGCCTCTCCGGCGGGGCGTTCGTGGGGGCGCTGCTCGCCTTCGGCTTCGTGCTGCTGCTGGCGCGCTACTCCGGCGCCGGCACCGGCAGCATCGTGCTGGCGGGCGTGGCCGGCACCCAGCTGTTCTCGGCGCTGACGTCCCTGGTGATCTTCGCCTTCGCGGACTCCGACGAGACCCGCGGGGTGATGTTCTGGCTGCTGGGCTCCCTGGAGGGCATGCGCTGGGACGATGTGCGGCTCACGGCCGCGGTCGCCGCCCTGGGCACCGGGATCGCCCTGTGCTTCCTGCGAGCCCTGGACGCCTTCGCCTTCGGCGAGGACGTCGCCGCCTCCCTGGGCATCCACGTCACCCGCACCCGGGTCATCCTGCTGGTCCTGACCGCCCTGCTCACGGCGGCGCTGGTGAGCGTCGCCGGGGCGATCGGCTTCGTGGGCCTCGTCCTGCCGCACGCCGCCCGCCTGATGTTCGGCCAGCGCCACTCCCGGATCATCCCGGCCACGGCCGTCCTCGGAGCGATCTTCATGGTCTGGGTGGACGCCGCCTCGCGGGTGGCCTTCGCGCCCACCCCGCTCCCCGTGGGCGTGGGCACGGCGCTGGTCGGCGTGCCCGTGTTCGTGCTGCTGCTGGTGCGCCGCGGGAGGCGCGCATGAGCCTGCACGCGGACCGGGTCTCGTGGCGTCGCGGCGGGGCGCTCGTGGTCGACGGCGTCACCCTCGCCCCGCAGCCCGGACAGACCGTCGGCCTGCTGGGCCCCAACGGCTCGGGGAAGTCCTCGCTGCTGCGGCTGCTGCAGGGCGTCTCCCGGCCGGACGCGGGCGCCGTGCTCCTGGACGACGAGCCCATCCAGGCGCAGGGCCGGCGCTCCGTCGCCCGCCGGGTCGCCGCCGTCACCCAGCACGCCGAGACCGACACCGACATCACCGTGCACGACGTGGTCCGCCTGGGCCGGACCCCGCACCGCAGCCTCTTCGGCGGCGGCTCCGCGGCCGATGAGACCGCGATCCGTGCCGCCCTGGACCGCGTGGGCCTCACGGACAAGGCCGATCGCCCGTGGCGCACCCTCTCCGGCGGCGAGCGCCAGCGCGCCCACATCGCCCGTGCCCTCGCCCAGGAGCCGCGCGAGCTGCTGCTGGACGAGCCGACCAACCATCTCGACATCCGTCACCAGCTGGACCTGCTGCACCTGGTCTCGACCCTCGAGGTGACGAGCATCGTCGCGATCCACGACCTGAACCTCGCGGCGATGTTCTGCGACGCGGTGCTGGTCCTGGACCGGGGTCGCGCGGTCGCGGCCGGCGCCCCGGCGCAGGTGCTCACCCCGCAGCTGATCCGCGACGTCTACGAGGTCGACGCCGAGGTCACCCACGACCCGGCGTGCGGGCGCGTGAGCGTCAGCTACGTGCTCCCGGCCCGCTGACCGACCCTGCGCTCAGGCGATCGCGGCCGAGAGCTCCTCGACGATCCGGGCGGCGGCGCCCGCGGCATCGACCTGACCGAACAGGAAGGCCTCGCCGACCCGGCCGAGCAGGGGCTCGAACTGGGAGCCGCCCTGCGGGGCGATCTCCGGGGTCGTGCCGGCCTCCGGGGTGATCTCGTCGACGAACTCGAGGGTGGTCAGCTCGATGCCGGCGAGCTGCTGCTTCACGCCCGCGCGGATCTCGGTGTTCGGCGGGAGGCCGCGCTCGACCCCCAGGTGCGCCGCGGCCTCAGGGGAGTTGAGCAGATGGTCGATGACGGCGACGGCCTCCTGGGGATGGGCGCTGGAGGCGGAGACCGACCAGAAGATGCCCGGCTTCAGCCACATCTGGTGGTCGCCGCCGTTCCCGGGCGCCGCAGGCAGGCGCAGCAGGGCGATCTCGTCCTCCAGGACGTTCGCGTAGGCGACGGTCTGATTCGACCAGGCGACGGTCATGGCCTGGCGCCCCGTCGCGAAGAGGGACTGCTCGAGTCCGGAGGCGTAGTCCTCCTGGGTGGCCTCCGCCCCAGGGCCGGCGGTCGAGGCGAGCATCGCCCCGCAGAACTCGAAGAAGGCGGTCGCGTCGGCCGCGCCGAACCCGAGGGCGCCGTCCTTCCAGAGGCCCTTCCCGTGCTGACGCAGCCATGCCCGCAGGACCACGGGATTCAGGACGAACTGGCCGGTCCCGAAGACGCCGTCCTCCGTCGCGGCGGATATGGCCTCGGCAGCGGCGAGCTGGTCCTCCCATGTCCACGTCCGGTCATCGGGCAGGGGCACGCCGGCCTTCTCGAACATCGTGGCGTTCGCGAGCATCACCGGGGCGTTGGAGCCGCCGCGCACGCCCATCTGCCCGATCCCTTCGAGGGTCCCCGCCTCGGCGAGACCGGCGGTGAAGCCCGAGGTGTCCAACCCCGCCGTCGAGAGGTCGAGCAGGACGCCGCGCTCGGCGTACTCCGCGAGGTAGGACTCCTCCATCTGGATGATGTCCGGCGCGTCCTTCGCGGCGGTCTGGGTGGCGAGCCTGTCCCAGTAGGCGGAGAACTCGGAGGGCTCTGCCGCGATGGTCACCCCGTCATGGGTCGCCACGTACTCGTCGATCACCGCCTGGGTGATCGACGCTCGGTTCTCCCCGCCCCACCAGGTCATGCGCAGCGCGGCATCGCCGCCGGACGTGCTCCTCCCGCCGGCCGGGGCGTTCGGTCCGCAGGCGGCGAGCGCCGCGGCGGCGGACGCAGCGCCGCCCAGCGCGAGAGCGCGACGTCGGGTGCAGAGATCTTGTGCCATCGGAATCTCCTTCATGACCACGGTGTCCGGGAGGGTGCGCGCGACTCCATGCGCCGCGCCGGGGACTCCCACTCTGCGTGCACGGACACGGCCACACCCAGGAACGGACATTTCCGTTCTTCATCGGTCGCGATGTCCGTTCCTGCCGTAGCGTGGTCGACATCCCGATACCCAGGACCCCCGCATCCCGCGCAGGCCCACCGCCGTCGCCGCGCCGCCGTCACGGCCCCCTCGCCGCGCCGCCGCGCTCTCGCCTCCGCGCGGCGCCGTCATCCCGCACACGGCGCGGGACCCACGGAAGGACACCGATGCATCCCCCGCCCTCCTCGCGCCTGCCCCGCGCGCGTCACGAGCACCTGCTGCGGGAGCTGCACCTCCGCGGCAGCGTGCGCGCCTCGACGATCGCCGATGAGCTCGGCGTCAACGAGGTGACGATCCGCCGGGACATCATCCAGCTCGAGAAGGACGGTCGCCTGGCCCGGGTCCACGGCGGGGCGATCTCGGTCGAGGCGACGACCCGCCCTGACCCGGCGCGCACGCTGGTGGGCCTGGTCCTGCCCGGTTCCGGTTCCCACTTCCCCGACGTGGTGCACGGGGCGGAGGCCGCGGCGACAGGTCTGCACGCCCGGCTGGTGCTGGCGACCACCGGCTACCGCGCAGCCGCCGAGCGGCGCCATGTCGAGCGGCTGGTGGAGCTCGGGGTCGAAGGTCTGATCATCGCTCCCACCCTGCGGGACCGCAGCGTGGCGGACCTGGTGGCCTCCCTCGCCGCCATACCGGTGCCCCTGGTCGTCCTCGAGCGCAGCCTCGAGGCGTCCACGGCGCTGGCCGGCTACGACTGGGTCCGCACCGACCAGGCCCGCGGCGCGCTGCTGGGGCTCGAGCACCTGGCCGAGCGCGGGCATCGGCGCATCGGCCTCGCGCTGCTGGACCGCACCCCTGCCGCCCCGTCGATCCGCGAAGGCTACGCCCAGGCCGTCGACCGGCTGGGGCTGGAGGATGCGCCGGTGCGCTCCCTTCCCAAGGACGACGGCGGCGCCCATGACCCCGCCGATGCCGCGCTGGAGGAGTTCCTGGAGTCCTGCCTCGCGCAGGGGACGCGCGCCGCTCTGGTCCACCCCGACGCCCAGGCCGCCCGTCTGGTGGAGATCGCGCTCGACCAGGGCGTGCGGGTCCCCGCGGACCTCGCGGTCGTCGCCTACGACGACGAGTTCGCGCAGCTGGGGATCGTGCCGTTGACCGCGATCTCCCCGCCGGGGCGCGAGATCGGCCGGCTGGCGATGCAGACCCTGTTCGACCGTCTGCGGACGGAGGACCCCGACGACATGCCGCCGCGGCACGTCCATGTCGTGCCGCGGCTCATGGTGCGCCGCTCCAGCGGCGAGATCCCCGGAGCCAGCGCGACGACGGACGACTGAGCGCGGCCGCGCCCCCTCGCCGTGGGCGCGCGCCGGCCGGGACGATCAGGACCGATGAGAACGATGCCGCGGCGCAGGGACGACGAAGGGGGCACCCGCCGACGGACGGATGCCCCGCTTCACCTCGCCCTCGTGACAGGGCAGCTCCTCCTGTCAGTCCAGGGCGTCCCCGACCAGGGCCAGGCACGCGATCACGGCCAGACCGAACTGGGCGCTCGCGTTCGTCGAGAGACTGCCTTCGTCGACGGGGTTCAGGACGGCGGGGCCCTCGATGCGCTGCGTGCCGAAGTCGTGGTCGTCGGGATATCCCGCATGGCCGGTGCGCAGCTCCTGCCAGGCCCGCTCGGCGAGCTGCGGATCCTCCAGCTGGACCGAGGCGTAGGCGGTGGCCCGTGAGTACGCCTGGCGCAGATTGAGGTTGCCCCAGGACGCGCCGGTCGCCTCCTTCTGCTCGTCCTTGCTCGCGTTGTACAGGCGGCAGAACTCCGTCCACTTCGCCCCGACGGTGTCGTCGTCCAGCAGGTCGACGATCTCGGTCATCACCTCGATCAGTCCGAAGACCGAGCTGAGCGAGCCCACCGAGACGGACTTCTCCGTCTGGGGTGCGAAGGTGCCGGTGTCCAGGTCATACCGGACATCGCCCTGCACCCAGCCGTTGGGCAGGGCGGCGATCGAGGTCACGGAGTTGATGAGCTTGGTCCGTGCGATCTCCTCGCCGCCGCGCTCCCATTCGGCGAGCCAGGCCCCGGCGATCGAGCCCCAGTCCGTGGTCTGCCCCAGGGACAGCGCATTGCGGTCGGGCTCGTACGGCCCGGTGCGGATCTTCCTGGCGGGATCCAGGATCATGAAGGTCTCGTCGCTGTCGATGAGCTCATGCAGCAGGTCGCCGGTGCGTTCATCGGCTGTGAGGAAGTAGTGGATCCGGCGGTAGTTCGCGTTGGAGATGCGGACCTGCTTGGCGCTGTCGCCCCAGTGCAGGATCCCGTGGCGGGTGCCGAGGCCCTTCCACTGGCCCAGGTGGTACTGGTCGACCTCGCCGGTGTGGCGGCTCATGGCCTCGGCGAAGCGGAATGCGGCGGCGTCGCCCGTGCGCAGGTAGTGGTACCAGAGCCACAGGTCCGTGGACAGCTCGGAGTTGTCCCAGGCGTAGCCGCCCACGTCGTAGCGCCACTGGTGACGGTCGCCGTCGTAGGAGTGCATGACGTCGCCGTAGTCCCAGAAGCCGTACCAGCTGCGCTGCTCGACCTGGTTCAGGTGATAGGAGTGGATGGCGGCGAGCCGGTCCTCCCAGACCTCCCGCTGCGGGGTGGAGCGGTCCACCGGCGACCAGGATCCGAAGACCCCGGCGGCGCTGTTGTGCGCGGGCGGGCTCGCCAGCAGCGGCGGGGTCGCGTTCGCCTCGGCGAGATCCGCGAAGGTCTCTGCGCCGGGCGTTCCCCCGAGGGCCCAGAACATGAGCTCGCTGGTCCTGGCGACGCCGACGGGGGTGTCGAAGCCAGGTTCGTAGTCCTCGTAGGTGATCTCGAGGGCGTCGAGCTGCTCCGGATAGGTGTCCTGCCCCATGCCGTCGTGGTACGGGCGCAGATCCATCGGCCCGGCGTGCGGGGAGTACATCCAGACCGTCGCCGTCGCCGCGTCGGAGGCGGCCCCGGCGATCTGCAGCTCCGTGGGGTGCAGCTGCCAGAAGTTCCGCAGGCCGAAGGCGAGACCGCCGCCGGGACCGCCCACGTATCCCAGGCCGGCCGCTCGGGTGCCGCCGTCCACCCGGATCCAGGATTGTCCCGGGGCGGTGCGCTTGTGGATCTCGAAACCGCGGGCGGTGAGCTGACGCAGGCTGTACTCGCCCCAGGCAGGGATCCAGTGCAGCCGCGAGGTCACCCGCTGGTCCCAGGTCGAGGGATCCGGGGTCGCGGCGCCTTCGACCTGGGCGGTGCGGGCCGCAACTCCCGGGTCGCGGCGAAGGCCGGTGATGCCGCGCACCGCCTCGCCCAGCACGCCGCGGTCGGCGCCGGCCAGGCGCACGTGCCGGTCGTGGAGCTCGCCGCGCATCGGCACCGTGAAGGCGACGCCGAGGCTGGCGAGATGCTCCTTGTGCACGTCGCCGTCGTAGATGAAGGTGTGGACCAGGCGCACGGCGTCGGATCCGGCGAAGAGCGAGAAGCGCAGGGTGAAGGGCAGCCACGCCGTCCCGTCGCGCCCGTGCGTGCCGGTGACCTTCACGACGGCGCGCACCGGCCCGTTCTGCTCGACGGTCACCGACTCGACGGCGCTCTGGAAGGTCCTCGTCCTGATCGCAGCGGTGGTCTCCCCGGCGATCCCGTTCTGGGACGAGCCCACCAGGACCCCGTCCTTCGCGATCACCGTGCCGCCGCGGGTGATGCTGGTCAGGACGTGGCGGCCGCCGGAGCGGAACTCTGCCGTGATCACGCCGGTGTCCACCGTGACGCGACCGCCCTCCTCGCGGACGCTCACCACCGACTCCGGGACGGCAGCGGTGCCGGGGGCGAGGGTGTAGCTCTCGGCCGATGGCGCGGACTGGGAGATCGCGTGTCCGCTCCACTTCAGGGTGCCGTCGGGCCAGTAGCCCAGCGGCCATGTCTGCACCGGCACATCGGCGCCGTCGTCCGCGGTCAACGAGAACTCCTGCTCCGCCGCGAGGGCGCCGCGGGGCCAGGGGACACCCCAGGTGGTGCCGCCGGCGAGCACGGCCGGGGCGGCGCCCTCGATCCAGTGCAGCGGGACGGGCGCGGCGACGGCGGGATCGGCCGGCTCGAGCGGGGCCGTGGGCCGGGCCGGGGCGGCGGCCGCGGTGCCGACGATCTGCGCGACGCCTGCAGCAGCGGCGGCCGAGGCCACGAATGTACGACGGGAGAGGTGAACCACGATGTTCCTCCTGGGAGACGACCGACGGTGGGCGTTCGCCGTGGACACTAGGCGCACGGCCTCCGCGGGGCCCCGGAACGGACAGGAACGGACACGGGCGCGGAGACCTGGATGCGGGCCGCGCGGATCGCCGACGGATCACCGCTGCACGGAAATGTCCGGAGAGGGGCCCGGGCGACGCGTGCCAGCCGATGATGCGTGGCACCCCTGTCCCCGTCCGGAGGAGATGAACATCGTGGTTCACCCCGTCGCCGGCCGCACCGCGCGCCCGGTGCCCGCCCTGTCCGTCCTGTCGACCCTGCCCGTCCGCGTCGCCGCGGCCGCCCTCGCCGCCGGTCTGATCCTCGCGGCGCTCCCCCTCGCCGACGCCCGAGCGGAACCCGGCCGCGCCGCTCCGCACCCCACCCCTTCCGTCGTCCAGAGCTGCACCGGATCGGCCCCGATCACCTGCACCGTCGACGTCCCGCCCGGCGACTACGACGTGACCGTCATGCTGGGGGACCGCGAGCGGGCGGCGAGCACCTCGGTCGAGGCCGAGTCCCGCCGGATGATGGTCGAGGAGACGGCCACGGATCCGGGCGAGCAGCTGCGCCGCACCTTCACCGTGAACGTCCGTGCGCAGGAAGGCCAGCAGAACGACCACGGCATCGGCCGCGGCTCCCCCGGTCTGACCCTGACGTTCACCGGGGATGCGCCGGCGGTGCAGGCCATCGGCATCGCCGCCGCACCGGAGGACGGTCGCCGCATCGTGCTCCTGGGCGACTCCACGGTCGCCGACCAGGAGCGGGCGCCGTACACCGGGTGGGGCCAGGTGCTGCCCACCTCCTTCCGTCATGGCGTGAGCGTCGTGAACCACTCGGGATCCGGCGAATCGACGTCCTCGGTCCTCGCCGATCCCCGCATGTGGCCCGCCCTCGAGCAGCAGCTCACCGACCGCGACACGGTGCTCATCCAGCTCGCCCACAACGACAAGACGATCAGCGCCGAGGACTATCGCGCGAACCTCGCCACCCTCGTGGACGGGGTACGGGCCACCGGCGCCACCCCGGTGCTGGTCACCCCGATCGTGCGCCACCGCTTCGACCGCGACGGACAGCTCACGCCGACGGGTCTCATCGCGACGGCCGAGGCGGGGGACCTGCCCCAGCACATCCGCGAGGTCGCCGCGGAGAACCAGGTGCCGCTGATCGATCTCACCGCCCGCAGCGAGGAGCTGGTCGAGGGGCTCGGCCAGGTCGACTCCGAGACGCTGTACCTGATCCGGGAGAACGGGGACCGCACCCACACCTCCGAGCTCGGCGCCACCGCCTACGCCGGCCTCGTGGCCGAGGAGCTCGAGACGCTCGGCCTCGTCTCCCCGCAGTTCTGGAACCACGGCGAGGAGTTCTTCGTCGCGCCCGACGGCGACGACACCGCCGCCGGGGACATCGACCATCCCTTCGCGAGCATCGCCCGCGCCCAGGAGGCCGCCGGCCCCGGCGACACCGTGACCCTGCGCGGCGGCACCTACGCCTACACCGACGCGATCGGCGAATGCTCCGGCCCGACCGGGCGCGTGGACGTCATCGCCCTGGACAGGAGCGGACAGCCGGGCCTGCCCATCCGCTACCAGGCGCACCCTGGAGAGAAGCCCGTGCTGGACTTCTCCGGCGTCACCGACGACTGCCGCATCAAGGGCATCGAGCTCAGCGCCGACCACGTGGAGGTCGTGGGCCTCGAGATCACCGGGGTGCCGCAGAACAACTCTCTGAACAACGAGTCCTGGGGCCTGCGCATCACCGGCAGCCACAACCTCGTGGACCGGGTCGATGCCCACCACAACATGGGGGCGGGCATCTTCATCCAGGAAGGCGTGGGAAACCTGGTGCGCAACAGCGACTCCCACGACAACTACGACCCGCATTCCAAGAGCGGCGCCGGCCAGAACGCCGACGGCTTCGGATCCCACTCGAACACCGTGAGCACGGTGCCCAACACCTTCGAGGGCATCCGGGCGTGGAACAACGCCGACGACGGCTTCGACGCGATCCAGTCCCAGAGCCCGGTCGTGGTGCGCGATGCCTGGTCGTGGCACAACGGCTATGTGTACGGCACCGATGAGCGCGCGGCCTCCGGCAACGGCACCGGCTTCAAGCTCGGCGGCTACGGCGGGGACTGGGAGGAGGGCGCCGCCCCGATCACCATCACCGGCTCCGTCGCCTTCGACAACACCCTGCGCGGCTTCTACGCCAACCACCATCCGATCGCCCCGGTCGTCGTCGGCAACACCGCCTTCGACAACGGCGACAACTTCCACATGCTGGGCGTCGCCGAGGACGACTCCGACGTGAACCTGGGCTACCTGCGCAACAACATCTCCTTCGGCACGGGCGGGCTCTCCCATATGGACGGCGAGGGCGTGGACTCCGCGCACAACTCCTGGGATCTCGAACTCGAGCTGACCGAGGAGGACTTCCTGTCGGTGTCGCAGGACGGCTGGGATGCCCCGCGTCAGGCCGACGGGTCCCTCCCGGAGCTGCTGATGATGCGGCCGTCCGCCGACAGCGCCCTCCTGGACCGCGGCGAAGACCTCGGGACGCTGACCGCGGGATACGAGGGTGCCGCCCCGGACCTCGGCGCCTTCGAGCGCGACCCCTCGGCCGGTTGAGGCCCGCGTCCCCGGGAGCGTGACCCGCTCCTGGGGACGCCCCTCCGGGCGGGGAGGATCCTCAGGGCAGGTAGAAGTACTGCGGCAGGATCTCCTTCTCCCCCGGCGCGCCGTCCGGGCCGGCGGCGAAGTACTCGGCCATGGCGGCCTCCCAGCGCGGGGCCACGTCCGCGCGGCCGATGGCCTCCTGTGCGGCGTCGACGTCATCAGCCTCGAAATAGCCGACGACCAGGCCGTCCTCGGCCCGCAGGAACAGCGAGTAGTTGCGCCAGCCGGCGGCGGTGAGCGCCTCGCGCATCTCCTCCCACACGCGCTGATGGGCCTCGACGTACTCGGGCAGCTTCTCGGGCCGCACGTGGAGCAGGAAGCAGCAGCGGCCGGCGCTGCGGGCCTCGGTGGTCTCCAGCAGACGGGCGAGATCGGGGGCGGTCATCAGGACTCCTTCGTCGAGGTCAGGGCGGGCACACGCGCCGCGTCGGGCACGGCGGCCGCGTCGGGCACGGCGGTCCCGGGGAGATCATCGCCGATCAGCGCGAGGTTCGCGATCGCGGCCAGGCCGTACTGGGCGGCATCGTTCGTGGAGACGAAGGCGGCCTCGTCCACGGGCTCCAGGACCCCGGGGCCGTCGATCCGCCGCACCTGCCACTCCTCCTGGGCGACCAGGGAGTTCCCGTTGAGCTGGTCGTCGAGCCCGCCGTGGAAGGCGTCCCAGGCGCGGCGTGCGAGCGCCGTGTCCCCCTCGGCCGCGGCGACCACGGCGAGGAGACGGCTGTAGGCGGGCACCAGGGAGATCCCCTGCAGCGGCGCACCGAAGCGCTGCGCCTGCTGCTCCGGGGTGGCGAGGTAGAAGCGGCAGTACTCGTGCCAGGCGGCGACGAAGCCCGCGTCCTCGAGGAGGTC